>Ga0256842_1000105_pt1 | contig 64688 bp, 69 predicted proteins | sample 4559240metaG_FD_185973 | JGI IMG/M metagenome (GOLD analysis project Ga0256842, IMG submission 185973) | Hydrothermal vent microbial communities from Guaymas Basin, Mexico - 4559-240 | ecosystem: Environmental > Aquatic > Marine > Hydrothermal vents | place: Mexico: Guaymas Basin | collected... | reverse complement strand
AAAGAGAAAGTATGGAGTATTGAGGAAACGATTGAAGATGAGATTGACGAAATGTCAGCTGAAGATTGTTTGAACTTCGAGAGAAACTTGGAGCAGATTGTAACAGAGAGATATGAAAGAGAGCTTGAAGAGCTGTTCGAGCGAGTTAAGAGTTTGCAAGTTTAGCCTAAAATCCTAAAATCTTTCCAATATTTATCGTATATCTTTTTTAACTCTTCTTCATCTTGGAAATCGTAATGCGATAGGTCAATATCTGAGCCTCGTGGAATTACAAACTCCTCATCGCTAAGAACATGGCCCATAAGCATCTTTTTGATTGCTGTGGGCATCCCTAACCTATCACTCTGTTGAGAGAAGAACTTTCTGCAATGTTTGAGCCTGAACGGGATGTTGCCGATTTTAACCTGTATCAACGTCCAAATATGCTTTAGGCTGGACTTAGCGAAGAGCTTATCTGGATCAGGATTTGTTGCAAGGTATTTAAGTAGCCATTCTTTCGCTTCCTCGCTGAAGAATGTGATTCGATCCTCATAGTCTTTTGCTATTTCAGCTTTGATGTGAATTGTTCTGCTATCAATATCTATGTCATCGAGCTTGAGCCTGTAAATTTCCTCAGCTCGCATCCCCGATGTTGCGGATAGCAGCATTGCAGCAACCGCTTTTAGTTTAATGCTATCGGATTTGCTCGTGTTTAGAATATCTTGAACAGCTGATGCAACGTGGTGAGATTTCACGACCAATTTCCTGCGTTTCTTAGGTACTTTCGGAAGTTCGATTTGGTTTGCGAGGGGATGATCAATGAACTTAAGAAAAGCTCTGATACGAAGAACATGCTTTCTTGCTGTTCCAGGTGCAAATTCTTTCTTTAATTTGTTTATATAAATAATTATGTCGTTATCATTAAGTTTGTAAGAAAGTTTCTCAAGGAAGTCATGAACAACTTTCTCATATCTTCTTTTTTCATCATCAGAAATATCCTTCAGCTGGATTGCTTTAACAAACTGTTCGTATTGAAATTTGACAGAATTGGAATGCGGGGGGAGGGATTTGAACCCTCGAACCCCTTCGGGACGGGACCCTAAATCCCGCGCCTTTGACCTGACTCGGCAACCCCCGCTCGATATTATTTAGCTGTTAAGGGTATTTTATACTTTCGAGTCCAAAACTTTAAATTTTGAAAGAACTACTGAGTTTTTGTGATCGAGTTCGTTACATGGGTTATTCTAACGCTCAGCGCTGTAACGCTCGTAGTAGCTTTGGCTGAGAGGTTCGGTGTAGAGATAGCCATAGGTATCTTTGCGACTCTGACGGTTGTAGCCAATATAATAGCATCCAAGCTCGTTACGGTGGGCAGCATCATCGTTCCGGCAGGAGTAATAGTCTATTCGGCTACTTTCTTGATTACGGATGTCTTAGGAGAGATCTACGGCAAGGAATACGGAAAGAAAGCCGTGATAACAGGATTTTTTGCAAACATAATTGCAATGCTTGCAATAGTTACAGCTCTACTATGGAAACCAGCCCCGATAGGCATTGAAACTGCCGAAGCTTTCGAGAAAGTTTTCGGATTGACTCCAAGGATCGTCATAGCTTCGATGGTTGCATACTTGATCTCCCAAACACATGACGTTTACGCGTTCCACTTTTGGAGGGAGAAGACGAAGGGTAAGCATCTGTGGCTCAGAAACAACGCATCCACGATCGTCAGCCAGCTCATAGATACGTGCACATTCATAACGCTGGCGTTCTACGGCGTTGTGCCAAACGACATTCTCCTCGGAATGATCTTTGGGCAGTATCTCATAAAGGTGGCGATAGCCCTTCTCGACACTCCTTTCATGTATATAGCAACATTCACTTGGAAAATCGTGAGCAAAACAACCGCCTAATCCTGCAACAACCTCTTCCTAACGGCCGGATTTCTACCGGCTATAACCTTAAGCACCGTTTCAAAATTCGATTCGAGTGGAATCGTTTCGCATAAAAACACTCCCGTCCTTCCCTTCTCCCTCCTTCTCTCCAGAACCCTCTTTCTTTCCTCAATTATCTCTATACCAACACCCAAGATTCTAGCAACTTCAGCGGACTGCACCTCATCTATCGGAATCTCCACGTGCCCTCTCCCAGTCGGAACTATCAAAACGAGCCTCTTGTCAACTCCGGCAACTCTTTTATCGAGCAAAAGCTCCTCGTAGCTCAAAGCACCTCCGAATCTGTAGAAATCGAGCTCCCTCTCCTTCATTTTCACGAGTGGAAAGCTCACTGTGGTGTTCTCATCGAGCACGAACTCTCCCTTTATCGCATAGTTTGGCGTTGCTTGAACGATCCTCTTCTCCAAAATCTCGAAACCGTCCAAAGCCAGTTCGATCTTATACGAAGGAACCTGAAGGGGAATGAAGATATCGACATCGCTGTCCTTAGTCACATCTCCCCTCGCAACCGAGCCGTATAAGATCGGCTCCAATCCGAATTCGTTCAATCTCTCCATTACCTCTCTCGCTCTCCCCCTCTTCCGCCTTAGAATTTCCCAGTGCTCTTTGCTGTATATGACCTCCCTCCTATCGCCATACGTTGCAGTTTTACCCCTCATGCTCAACCGTCTTTTCTATCCACTCCAAAAACTCCTTATTTCCTTCCTCAACAACGAACGCGCAGATGCAAGGAACAGAGTAACTGTGGATCTTCTTTACCTCCTCTCTGAGTTCCTTGAACCTTTCGGCTTTCGTCTTCACGATCATCACGAATTCGTTGCACTCCTCGATCTTGCCTTCCCACCAGAAGAGCGATCTGACGGGAAATATGTTAGCACAAGCGATTAACCTTTTCTCAAGCAGATGTCTTGCAATCTTTCTTGCCTCATCCAAACTCTCGCAGGTGATATACACGAATATAAACATGAAACTAAAATCAACGTTGGGTTTTAATTAACTTTTCATTTTCGAAAATTATAAAATTTTAAAGATCAATATTTTTAAGCCTCTCTATGGCTTCCTCTATAACCTTCACATCTCTCGTCAGTGCAAATCGGACAAACCCTTCCCCATACTCTCCAAATCCAACTCCCGGCGTTACAAGAATCCCAGCCTCATTCAGAAGCTTCTTTGTGAACTCTATGCTTGTGTAACCTTCCGGAACTTCGCACCAAACGTAGAACGTGGCTTTCGGCTTCTCAAAGTTTAAGCCGATCTCTTGCAAACCTCTAATTAAAACGTCCCTCCTCTCCTGATAGATCTTACAGTTCTGCTCTATGCACTCGTCACTTCCAGTTAAAGCAGCTATAGCAGCTTCCTGAACAGCCTGAAACACTCCGCTGTCAACGTTCGTCTTAACCTTCAGTAAGCCCTTCAGAATGTCCTCATTGCCCACGGCAAATCCTATCCTCCAGCCGGTCATATTGTATGTCTTTGAGAGAGAGTTGAACTCTATGCAAACCTCAAAGGCATCACCTACCTCCAAGAAGCTCTTCGCTCTGTAACCATCAAAGGTTATCTCTCCGTAAGCAAAATCGTGGGCTAATATTATGCCATAATCTTTACAGAAGTCCACTGCTGACTTTATGAACTCTTTCTCGGCAACCGCCGTTGTGGGGTTGTTCGGATAATTTAGAAACAGTATCTTCGCCTTCCTCGCAACCTCATCTGGAATCGATTCGAAATCTGGTAAGAATCCTTTCTCCTTCTTAAGAGGAACCTTATACGGAACTCCGTCTGCGAGCAGAGTTGAGGCAAAATATACCGGATATCCCGGATCTGGAACGAGCACGTAGTCACCATCGTTTACGAATGCCAGCGGGAGATGAGCTATACCCTCTTTTGATCCGATCAGCGATATCACCTGCTTCTCCGGATCCAACTGAATACCCTTCCTTCTTCTATAAAACTCCGCAACAGCCTGCCTAAAAGAGAGCATTCCTTCGTAGCTTGGATACTTGTGATTTTCGGGCTTCTCGACGGCCTTCTGCATTGCTTCGACAATGTGCTTAGGCGTAGGAATGTCCGGATCGCCGACACCGAAATCTATAACCTTAACACCTTCCCTCTCCTTCTGTCTTTTCATCTCGTCGATCTCTGCGAAGAGGTATGGAGGAAGCTTCTTAAGTCTCTCTGAGAGTTCGAACATGGAGCAAGATTATATTAACCATATATATCTTCATCGATTGATGCTGTAGAGATAGAAAATCTTAAGATGTAGATGTTAAGCCGATATCAATGGTTGAAATAATAGTTTTAGAATACAGACCGAGGCTTTTAGCATCGGCGCTCGTTATACTTATCGCAGTATTCGCCATAACGTTCGGAGTTTTCAGCGAAAGATTTCCTGAATCCCCTCCTGTATTCTTCAGAGTTTTATCCGTAATTCTCGGAATCTTTGGCCTTATCGCCGGAATCTGGAACTTCACAGTTGGTGTCAAGTTCTCCAAGACATTCAGAGAGTTCGTAAAGGAGCTAAAGTTGGACGATAAGACGCTCGTTCTGCCGAGGACCATGAAGCTCATTAAGGCGAGGTTGCTGGTGAGAGCAGAGAGTGAAAATGGGGAAATCGACATCGACGTATTTACGGATACGATAGGGGAGCCAATCCATTCGAATGCTATCGAGCTTGAGGAGTTGGAATACGGTGGAGTCGTCGGTTCTTGCTATCCGGAATGGATCGAGCTCATAGGTTACGAGTTGGAGGAGTTCAGAAACATATGGGGCGGAACGATAGGGATATACCCTCTTAAAAGGTTAAACTACAAGATTTCGCTCGATAAGAGCACTCTTGTGGTTTCATGCGACGACGCCTACGCTCAGGTTAGTTTAAGGCTTGAAAATGGGCGGATCATTGGGAAGGTGTCGCATGTCCGAGGGAGATCGAGAGGAATTAGGATCGAAATCGATGCCAGATACAAACTAACACTCTCAACTCCACCGCTCAGGGTTTATAGGGCAACACTGTTCGAAGCGAACGAGAGCGGAGAATACGAGTTCGAGTTCGAACTTCCGAACGTCGAAGATAGATACTTGGTTCTGTTCACCGGCGATCCCAGCCTGAATCCGAAGAAGCTTCTCAAGGCTTTGGGTCTCAGCACTCCCGTGGTGTTCGGAATCGGTTGGAAGAAGGTAGATGCCGTTTTGAAGCTCGTGTTGGATGTTCCAAGAAAAATTGATGTTGTCGATGTTGCCCGTCTTAGCCTCTCTCCTCGATAGGAATGTATTTCCTGTTCTTTGGGCCTACGTAGAGCGCCCTTGGTCTAAGTAATCTGTTGTTCTCATACTGCTCGATGATGTGTGCCGTCCAGCCTGCTATCCTTCCGATTGCGAATATCGGGATGAATAGATCGTCTGGAATGCCGAGGGTTGCATAGATACATGCTGAATAGAAGTCGACGTTGGGCAGAAGCTTCTTATACTTGTAAGCAGCCTGCTCCACGGCTTCAGCTATCTCGAACCATTTGGAATCCTTCTGCTCCGCGAGCATCTTAGCCAAAGCCTTGAGCTCGAGCGTCCTTGGATCCATTACGTTCTTGTAAACTCTATGACCGAATCCCATTATCCTCTCCTTCCTCTTGAGCTTCTCCTTGACGTATTCGTCTGCCCTCCAAGGAACGGCTATCTCTCTGAACATCTCTATGACCTTCTGAGCAGCTCCACCGTGCAACGGCCCCATCAGAGTCCCCGTGGCGGCGACTATGCAAGCATACATGTCTGCGAGCGTGGACGCAGCAACCCTTGCAGCGAACGTTGAGGCGTTCAGTTCATGATCCGCATGCAGAATGAAATCCAAGTCCAAGCATTTAGCTTCCAATTCGCTCGGTTCTTCACCGTATAGCATGTAAAGGAAGTTTTCTGCGTGATCGAGTTCATCGTTAGGATGGACCAAATTCTGCCCCTGCCTAATTCGATGATAGTATGCTACAATCGTCGGGAACTTGGCAATCAAACTCTTAGCCTTCTCGACGCTGTGCTCGTAGCTTCTGTAATGGATATATCTATCCATCGAACCTAAGTAAGATACGGCCGTTCTCAAAACGACCATCGGATGCGTGAACGGTGGGAGATGTGTAAGCAGACCGATGATTTGAGGTGGAAGCTCCCTCAAATCTTTAAGCTCCTCTTTGAATGCTTCTAGCTCACTTTTCGTTGGAAGCTCACCGAAGAGCAAGAGGTAAGCGACCTCCTCGTAGCATGAGTGCTTTGCTAGGTCGTGAATGTTGTATCCCCTATACTCCAAGATCGCCTTTCCATCCTCAACATCCACCCTACTTATGCTACTTTTGCAGGCAATAACGTCCTCCAAACCCTCTTTAACGGTCATAACACCACCTCAAACTATCCTATACGAAGGATACTTTTCGAGGATCATACCTGAAACTATCAGTGGTGGCTCTCTCATAGCTATTTCAATAGCCTTATCCAACTTCCACTCCTTCTCAGCATATATGGTAAAAAGTTTGTCTCCCGCCCTTACGTGTTGTCCACCCTTCTTGTGCAACAGAACTCCAGCTCCCTTATCCTTCGGAGCTCCAGCAGCTCTAGCCACCTTCACAAGCCTATGGTTGTGAACTACAGCCACAGCTCCATCTATTGGGGCTACGATATCGAAAGTCTTGTCTCCAATTGGAATATCGTCCGATTTAACGTTCGGATCTCCCCCCTGAGCTTCAACTATCTGCTTGAACTTCTCAAGGGTTTTTCCAGACTTGAATATCTCTTCAGCATAGGCGTAACCGTTGACCGCTTTACCAGTCATCTCAAACAATATGCCAGCGATTCCTAAGGCCTTCTCGATTAGGCTACGTGGCCCGCTTTTGTTTTCCATAGTTTTTAAAGCTTCCCAAGCTTCTAAGGCCGGGCCTATTGCCCTTCCAACAGGCTGTCCGCCGTAAGTCAAAGCGCATGTAACGTTCAAACCTAGTCTTCTTCCCAACTCAACGAAATCGTTCGCAAGCTTTCTTCCGAGCTCTATGTTCGGAACCTTCGAGCCAGCTCCTACGGGTATGTCTATGACTATGTTCTTAGCTCCAATAGCTCCCTTCTTTGCCATCACGCTTGCCAAAAGTTGTGGACGAGGATCTATTGCAAGTGGATATTCAACCCTTATGATCTTATCATCCGCAGGAGCTATGTTCGTCGCTCCTCCCCAAGCTATGACTCCTCCGACCCTTTCGGTTATCTCCTTTATCTCCTCAACGCTGAGCGTTACGTTGGCTAAGACCTCCATCGTATCTGCGGTTCCGCTCGCTGAAGTTATGGCTCTGCTCGCAGTTTTTGGAATTAGCAAACCTGCTGCAGCAACTGTCGGGACTATTATTAGGGAGATCTTATTGCCCGGAACTCCTCCAATGCTGTGTTTGTCAACTACAGTTCCCTCGTCGAACGTTAACGTTTCTCCGGTTTCGATCATGGCTCTCGTGAGCCACTCTATTTCATCGAAGTCCAAACCGTGAATGTAGCTTGAAAGGACGAAGGCCGTGAGCTCGACTTCAGTCAGTGCGTTGCTTACAATATCTTTGACGATTCGATATATCTCGTCCTTCGTTAGCTTTCCTCCATCCAACTTCTTTCTTATGTATTCTACGGAAGGAGGCTTTGGGACGGGAACTATCTTAACCTCGCTTCCGTCTTCGATATCGCAAGCTTCGGCAAGCTCGTAGCAGATTCCCAGCTCACCTCTCTCGATCAAACCCATCGCGATTTGAACGGTTGCGACGGTTGACTTTTTGGCGATGATCCTAACTCTATCCCCCTCAAGCAAACCCAACTCGTCGGCATCAGCCTGATTCATGATAACAGCATCTCTACCGATCTTGATGGGGATGATCTTGGCTTTGAGTATCATAACCTTACGAAAAATTTTGAGGATTTTTAACGTTTTCTTTAACTCTCGTTGATTAACTTTCAACAAGCTTATACTTTCTCTTGACGTCTTTTGATTTTAGCATCTGAATTCCTAACTCTTCGGTAGTCTCTCTAATCAAAGATTTTATTGCCGAAGTCGTGGATTTTTCGTCTATTACGATAAACTCAGCATCGCTGAGCTCAACGGCCTTTATTAGAATTTCTTTATTTAAGCCATCGAACGTGTATTTGGCGAAGTTGTGTCCGAATGTGAATGTGGTCGTCAGGATTATCTCAGTCTGGCGAGGAGCGTAGTGTGTTCCCCCAACACCCACTGCGATCTGCCAATCCGATCGTTGATCCCTTATAGCCTCTATCATGCTCTCCGCAACTATCCTTCCAGCCTCCTCATCTTTCCATTCATTCTCGGTAGATCCGATTTCGTAAAAAGCTGAGGGGGTTGAGATCTCCGAAGGACCGTGATGGGTGACTTCGAGCGTGAACTGGAATTCAGGTTTCCTGTCGAGCTTATCCTTCAAAGCCAATACGTAATTCTTGATTCGAATCGGAGACGGCTTGGCTAAGGAGTAAGGCTTTCCACCATAGTCAGCTGTCGCCACATTTCCAGAGACGTGAACGGAAAATATCTTCCTCTTATCCTTGCTACTGTGACGAGATGCAAAGAGGATTTCGCTGAAGTTTAGACCGAGCCTTCTTAGCCTTTCGTCCAAGTAGTCCGCGTAGATTAGCCTTTCTCTTATTTCGATTATACCGATGTCCCCAGCATCGTAGAAAAGATAATCTCCTACTTTTCTCTCTTCAGGATCAAGCAGATCGATCAAGTTTGACTTTATGTTTTGAGAAGCTAAATCTTCCGTGCTACAGACTATCAGATGCATATCGACGATTTCACGAAACGGTATAAATGCTTTAAATGCAAAAATAAAAAATTGAAAATTACTCGTTTGCCATAAGGGCGTAGGCCTTGCCAAGCTCTGTAAGTCTTATCCGGACATTCTTTCCTTCCCTCTTCATCTCAACGAGTCCGTCCTCTTCGAGTCCCTTAAGGTGATAACTCATCCTCGCTCTCTGGGCCATATACTTCTTCTGGTCCTCGGTCTTACCTTCAAGCAGTTCGATGAGCTTGTTGATAGACTCGACCTCTCCACCCTGTTCGTCGATCGTCTTAATAATCGTCAGCTTGTCATCACTGATCTTCTTCAGAGGCGGTATAAGAACATCGATGACCTTCTCTATCTTACCATCGGATGTTATGGCGATGTATAGCTTGCTTCCAGAAAGCTGGGCAGCGATGTAACAGGCGATGCAGAGTTCTCTTGTTGTGTCTGAAGCGTTTATCAGAACCTCATTGCCATCCTTGAGCTCCTCCTTTATGACCTTTAGGATATCCAGCGCTGTTGCATAAATTTCAGCCTTATCGACCATTATCCTCTTAACCTCCACGAGCACGCTCAATGTCTTTTCGATCTCATCGGCGTTTTTGTAAACTTCTTCCTTGTCATCCTTCCCAAGCACCAAATAAACCTTCTGAATAGGCTTTCCGCTCAGCTTCGTGCTCTCAAGTAACACTTCCTTATTTAAACCAACCGGTAATACATGCACGACCTTGTTCATAATCGTATTTTGAACGTTACAATTAATAAATCTTTCTTTAAGTTTATAGTTCGACAAACTGTTAACTTAAAATAATTTTAAAGTATTTTTAGTTGAAATAAAATTGACTGACTTTTCGGTTCATGCTATTTGTTAATATAGCATTCAATTATTTTATACCGCGTATATATCAACTCTTGCTCACATATAGAGTTGTGTTGCTATCCTCTTAGGACAGTTATACATCATTAAGATATATTAATTTTTTCATCTTTTGCGAAAAATTACACCAACGCGAAAAATCGATAAATCCGGAGTATATCATCAACAAATCCTGATCGTTAAGGTTTAATCGTGAAGATAAGCATTCATATTGATTTTTAATTTTCAATTGTGTTAGCTTGAAACGGTAATGACGATATGTAATATAACGAGTATAGCGGGTGGGACAGGGTTTATATATCCTGATGATTAACATTATTATGTGATGATTACGAGGATCGAAGTGTTCGTCGAAGGAATAGTCCAGGGAGTCGGCTTCAGATACTTCACGAAGAAGGTTGCAAAAGAGTTGGGAGTGAAAGGATACGTGAAAAATCTGCCCGATGGTAGGGTGTTCATAGTTGCGGAAGGAGAGGAGAACCAACTTGAGAAGTTCCTCTCAAACATAAGGAGAGGGCCTCCTCTTGCTATAGTTAAAAAAATTCACGTTGAGAAAAAGCCCGCAACTGGAGAATTCGAAGACTTCGTTATTGCCTATTAGCAGAAGCTTTATCTTTCATTCGTGGCATCTTAGGGCATGCTTGCTAAGAGAATAATCCCCTGCTTGGACGTAACCCTCGATAAGGATGGTGCCGTGGTAGTTAAAGGTGTTCACTTCGTGAACCTTAGAAGAGCCGGCGATCCTGTTGAGTTGGCAAAGAGGTATGATGAAGAGGGTGCCGACGAGCTTGTTTTTTTGGACATCACGGCTTCACCTCACGGAAGAGAGTTGATGATAGATGTAGTTGAAAGAACTGCTGAGCAAGTTTTCATACCCTTCACGGTTGGAGGTGGAATAAAGACTATAGAACACATAAATCAGATACTATCAGCCGGAGCGGATAAGGTTTCGATAAATACAGCCGCTGTAAAGAATCCGGAATTCATAAGAGAAGCTTCGGACATATTCGGTAGGCAGTGCATAGTCGTTGCGATAGATTGCAGGAGAAACTTCGATCTAAGCAAGGGGGAGCACATAATAACACTCGAAGACGGAAGGAAGGCATGGTATGAGGTCGTGATATACGGTGGCAGAAAGCCGACCGGTATTGATGCTGTGAGCTGGGCCAAGAAGGTTGAGGAGCTTGGCGCTGGCGAAATTCTTCTAACTTCTATGAACAGAGATGGAACGAAGCTTGGATACGACATTCCGATAACGAGGGCCATAAGCGAGGCTGTCAACATTCCAGTAATAGCTTCCGGCGGAGCAGGAAAGCTTGAGCACTTTTATGAAGGATTCGTTGAGGGAAAGGCCGATGCTTGCTTAGCCGCTTCCATATTCCACTACAGGGAGATACCAATAGAGGAGGTTAAGAGGTATCTGAAGGAGAAAGGTATTCCGGTGAGATTGTAATGGGATTGGGTAACATCAGCCTACATGCACTCCTTAATCTTGCTGTCAACGGTCTTCTGTTTGTTATCGTTATAGTCGCTTATCTCTACGCATACTCAAAATCAAAATTGAGACCAACTCTACTCATAGCTCTCGCGTTCATACTCAAGGCAATTCTTACACCGCTAATGCCACTCCTGATATTTCTCATTCCACCACCGATTCTTGTTACCTTATATTCGATAGCACCAAACGTGATCTTTGCAATCTTGCTGATCGTCGCCGCATTGGAATTGGCACGAATAAACGTTTAAAAACAATTTGACTTATTCGAATGCATGCACATAAAAGATTTCCAGCAACTCATAAGAGAGCTATACTACGATAGGGATAGAAGAAGGGGAATCGAGAAAACTATGCTCTGGATAGTAGAGGAGGTTGGAGAGCTTGCAGAGGCTGTGAGGAAGAACGATGTCAAAGCTATAGGCGAGGAGATGGCGGATGTCTTAGCTTGGCTCGTTTCGCTTGCAAATCTTTACGACATCGATTTGGAGGAAGAGGCAAAAAAGAAATACCCCGGTTACTGCATTAGGTGTGGCAAAAAGCCCTGCGAGTGTGATGAGGCATGAGATTTCTGATCGTGAGCGAGGAGGACATAAAAAACGGAATAGTGACAGATAAATACTTCATATGGACTGAAAAGGTTTTGAAGGCTAAAGGAATTAATCCGAAGGTTGTAGCTGAGGTTACGACATCGAGCTGGGGAATATTTGCCGGCTTGAATGACGTTCTAAAGCTTATGGAAGGCAAGCCGGTTGATATATACGCGATGCCCGAAGGTTGTCTATTCTTTCCTCATGAACCAGTTTTGACGATTGTTGGAAGGTATTTGGATTTTGCGAGGTTTGAAACAGCTTTATTGGGATTCGTATGTCATTCCTCAGCAGTTGCTACTCAGGCATTTAAGTTTAAGCTCGCAGCTGGAGATAAAAAGGTGTTCTCGTTTGGAACGAGAAGAATGCATCCAGCGTTGGCTGCTGTGATAGAAAGATCGGCATACATAGGCGGAGTGGATGGCGTGAGCAACTTCTCAGCCGAGAAATACGTTGGAATAAAGAGCATGGGAACCATGCCCCATGCACTCATAATATGCTTCGGAGATCAGGTAAAGGCTTGGAGGGCCTTCGATGAGGTTGTTGATGATGATGTGCCGAGGACAATGCTCATCGATACGTATTTCGACGAGAAGACGGAGGCGATCCTTGCTATAGAGAACGTCGAAAGGGTGAACGGAGTCAGGTTGGATACACCATCGTCGAGAAGAGGTAATTTCAGAAAGATAGTCGAGGAGGTTCGCTGGGAACTCAACATCAGGGGAAGGAAGGATGTTAAGATATTCGTCAGCGGAGGTATAAGCATTAGAGATGTGCTCAATCTGAGGGATATCGTGGATGCGTTCGGAGTTGGAACCTCAATAGCCGGAGCAAAACCCATGGACTTCGCTTTGGACATAGTTGAGAGGGAAGGAAAGTTCGTAGCTAAAAGAGGAAAGAGGGGGGGCATGAAGCAGGTTTACAGGAATTGGAGTAAGCTGGATGATGAGATTAGGCTGTTCAAAGACGAGCCTCCCGAAGGAAAGGAACCACTGCTTCAAAAGGTTATGGAGAATGGGCGAATTCTCAAAGAATCCGAGCTGGAATCTGCGAGGATGTTGGCCTTAAGGCAGATGGAAATAATAAAGGAGCTCGGCATCGAGGATAGGTTCTTGGATGCATAACCATAAGGCTTAAATGATGCCGATCAATATAAAAATACGAGCGGGGGTTGCCGAGCCAGGCCAAAGGCGGGGGACTCAAGATCCCCTCCCGAAGGGGTTCGTGGGTTCAAATCCCACCCCCCGCATGAAGGGGCTATCGCCCCTTGCAAACCCCAATTATTGCTGTTCTCAATTGTGTTTATTCCGGTATTGAGTTCGCTTGCGTTTTTATTTGTAGTGTTGATATTAGCTGAGTTGTCCAACCGGTTGGACAACCGATCATCGACTACGATAGTGAAACTGCTATTGTTGAGCTGGTAGACATGTGTCCTCGTGCATGAAAAGGGTTATGAGGATATACACGAACGACTTCGTAGGAGTTCTCATTCAGTGCGGGAAGTAGTCAAACCATTATCTTTTCCTCAAGTTTACTAATTCGTCTGACTAAGTCTTGGATTATCTCATCCCTAGCTTTAAGTTCTTTCAACTCCACTTTTACCTCTGACAATTCTTTAACTAAATCGTCCACTCTCCTGTTCAGAGCTGACATTTCACCTCTTAAAGATCTTACCTCATTCTCGATGTTTGCAAGTCTTCTTTCGACGCTATCTATGCGTTTGTTGATGTTCATTTCCAAGCTGTCAAGCCGTCTGTTCATAGTCTCTATCGCCAGTCTAAATCCTTCAAGCTGTCCCCTTACTTCTGCCTTGAATTCTTTAAACTCGTCTCTCAGCTCACCCAAAAGTAAATCCCTAACTTTTTCCGCTATCTGTTGGGCATCAACCATGAGAACACACCACTCAAGCTCTTTTAATGATGTTATTAGTTTCTGTTATTTGAACCTACGTATAGCTGGTTTAACTACAGTCTCAAACATGTCCTTACTCTTCGAGGATATCACTGGTGATTGCGTTAGCAGTGTGTTGTGTCTGTTGTGTGGGTGAGACAATAGATATGTCTAAGAGCTTTGTCGCCGGCTGGTTGATGGACGGTGATACAGTTAAATTCTAATATTATGATTTTATTTTGCCTAATTTGCCTAAAAACATCGCTCGACTCAAGATCACCTCTTGGGGGATTCATGGGTTCAAATCCCACCCCCCGCATCTCATTAAATTCTCCAAACACTTAACTATTTGGTCAAAAAAGTAACATTGTAATGACGGAAAAACTCATGGAAATCTTTAAAACTGTTGATAGCTCTCCGAATGGCTTATCGAGTGATGATGTCAAGCTTAGGCTTGAAATTTACGGTTACAACGAGATTAAGGAAGAGGAGAAGATTAGCGAGATTTTGAGATTTTTATCTCAGTTTAATAGTCCCCTCATCTACATTCTGATTATTTCTGGAGCGATCACCTTAATGCTGAATAGGATCGTGGATTCAACGATAATATTTGCAGTCGTGTTGGTCAGTGCTGTAATCGGCTACCTTCAGGAGAGGGAAGCCAAGAAGACAATTGATGCGTTGAAGAGACTTATAGAGATTAAGGCGAGAGTTTTGAGAGACGGTAGAATCGTGGACATACCGTCTAAGGAAGTTGTTCCCGGGGATGTGATAATACTTGAAGCTGGAATGAAGGTTCCCGCGGATGCTGTTCTACTAAATGCAAAAAGTCTGGTAACGGACGAGTCTCTGCTAACGGGAGAATCTTTGCCGGTTGAAAAATCCGTCGGAAGCCCTGTATTTGCAGGAACGCTCGTCGTTGGGGGATCTGGCAGAGCAGTGGTTACAGCTACTGGGGAGAACACGGAGTTGGGCAAAATTGCCAAGAGTGCTAGAGTGGAGAAGGGCGTAGAGACTCCGCTGATAAGGAGGATAAAGCAGCTGAGCAGATTTATATTTTTCATCGTGATTTTTGTGTCCGCTTTGAACTTTACGGTCGGAATCTTGAGAGGATACGACCAAACCTTCATGTTTTTAGCATCGGTAAGCTTAGCTGTTGCGGCGATTCCAGAAAGCCTTCCAGCACTTATTACGATGACTCTCGCGATAGGAGTTAGAGATATGGCTAAGAAGAACGCAGTTGTAAGGTTGTTACCAGCAGTTGAAACATTGGGAAGTGTTACGACGATATGCACGGATAAAACCGGAACTTTAACTCAGAATAGGATGAGCGTTGTTAAAATATTCGCTGGAGATAAGGAATTTGATGTTGATAGGTTGTTGCACGATAGTGTGAAGGATCACTCCGAGCTGTATCTAACTGTAAAGACCGGATACGTTTGCAATAAGGCTATCTACGGAACTACTGAAGGAGGAGATCCGACAGAAGTAGCCCTTCTCAGGATCGCTCACGATTTGGGGATTGAAGGGGACTTTGAGGTAATAGACGAGATACCGTTCGATCCTTCTCGGAGGTTTATGGCAATAGCTACTAAGGAAAACGGAGAAGTCAGAATCTACGTCAAAGGATCTCCTGAAAAGATCTTGGCCATGTGCAGATGGAAGCTTGTGGATGGAAAGTTGAAAGAGCTCGATTTTCACGAAGCATACATAATAGCGTCGAGCTACGCTGAGAAGGGACTGAGAGTTCTCGCTTTTGCCTACAAGCCTCTCGAAGATTTTAAGGGGTTTGAACTGGAGAACATGGTGTTCTTGGGTTTCCAGTGCATGATCGATCCTCCAAGGGAGGAGTGCTATTCTGCCATAGAGAAATGCAAATCGGCTGGAGTTCGGGTTATCATGCTCACCGGAGACCATCCCAAAACAGCACAGTTCATAGCTAAGGAACTGGGAATCGATGGCGAAGTTTTGACCGGAAAGGAGGTGGAAAATATGTCCGATGAGGATCTCAAAGAAGCTTTGAAAACCGTAAACGTATTTGCAAGGGTCTCTCCGGAGATAAAGCTCAGGATAGTCAAGCTTTTGAGGGAGGTGGGCGAGATAGTTGCCGTCACTGGAGATGGTGTAAACGATGCTCCGGCGTTGAAGAGTGCAGATATAGGCGTTGCAATGGGATCCGGAACTGAAGTTGCCAAAGAATCTGCTGAGATCATCCTTCTGGATGATAACTTTGCAACTATCGTGGATGCGATAGAAGAGGGAAGAAACGTCTTTAGAAAAATTCAGAGGATACTCGCTTGGCTGCTACCTACGAACTTGGGGGAGGGGCTTGTAGTTCTCGTGGCCTTTCTGTTGGGAATAGCCCTACCAATTTTGCCAGTTCAGATCCTCTGGATTAATACGGTTACTGCGGTTCTTCTTGGAACTACATTGGTGTTCGAGCAAAGGGAACCGAATCTGCTTAAATTAAAGCCGATGACGGGTGAACTGATAAACAGAGCGATTATCTTCAGGATTCTGTGGGTGTCTCTAATACTAACCCTCTGCGCTTACATCCTTTATTTCAAATATGCTGATGAAGGTGTTGGTAGAACGGTAGCGATGAACGCAATAGTCCTCTTTGAGATATTTTACCTGATGGGAACCTCAATTAGATTAAAAAACGTCGCTCTTGCTATCGGTGTTTGCGCAATGATTACTCTACAGCTAATCGCAACGTATTCGCCTTTAAGACACTACCTCCACGCAAGTCCTATAGGAATCAAAGCTTGGGTGGATATAGTTCTGCTGACATCCATCGTCTTCTTTCTTACGAAGCTCGAAAAATTCGTCAGCCACTCACGACGACATCCCTGAATCTTATCGAAGGTGTGATCGTATTCTCGATCTGCCTAACGTCCTTGCCAAATGCCTCGACATTCTTCAGCAGTTCATAGACATTTCCGTAGATCATCACAGACTTCACAGCCTTACTTTCACCCTCCTTAACCAAGAATGCGTTCATACACTCCAAGCTAAAGTCACCACTTACGGGATTGGACGTATGAGCACCAATGAGGGCGTGAACGATCAGTGCGTCTTCTTCTATGTTCTTTGACTCCTCTTTAAATTCCAAAACTACGTTCGTTGGAGATGTGGTTGGATATAGATCGTCCCCTCTCAGCCCGTTCCCAGTCGGTTCGATTCCCATCTCCAAGGCGTGTCTGAAGTCCGTTATGTAAGATTTGAGCACACCCTCCTCGAAAACGATCGTCTCCTTTGGTTCTACTCCTTCATCATCGAAAGAGAAGCTAATCAAACCGTATGGAATCGTTCCATCATCTATGAGCGTAATCTCCCCCAAATATTGCTTACCAATCTCTGTAAGAGGACTTCTCCTCTTAAGAACGTTTTCAGCGAAGAAAGCGGGATACAAAGCGTAGCTGAGCAATTCATGGACTGCAATCGGAGAAAGAACTACATCGTATGTTCCTTTCTCGATCTTCTCAGCTTTAAGCGATTTCACAGCAATTTCGGCAGATCTTTTGCCTACGAATTCCAAATCAATCTTTGAAGTTCTGCTCTGATCGAATTCGAACGCACTACTATCTCCGATTACACACTCCAAGAATGTCTCGCACATTGTTAACTTTTCCTCCAAGTCGGTTCCGTATGAGTTCATCAGCCTAATCTCTTCAACTGAAGCTTCTACGTATCCTTGAGCCGGATTTACATCTCCCACCTCTCTTGCAGAGTTGATCAGAGTTTCGGCAGATTCGATTAGCCAGTCGGAGTCTATCCTCTCAACTTTGGCATCGTAAACACCTTCCACATCGACTTTCTTTCCGATCGGTAGCTCCTTAAGCTTCTCTTCCGAAATCCTCGCTATCTTTATCGCCCTCTCACATAACTCGATCGAGAGATTTGAGGAAGTAGCAAAACCGACCTTTCCGTTCACTATGACTCTGACAGCGTAATCCAAATCCTCAGAAGATTCGATAATCTTTATCTTTCCCTTCTCTATCGATATCGATTTTGATGAGGTTTTATTGCAATATATCTCCCATGCGTCGGTGTTTTTATCGAGATATCGGATTATTTCGTCCATTTAGGCACCTCCAACCAAAGCCTTAATTAAAGCGGGAGGGGAACCATCAGCTACCGGCACGAGCTGCCCGTTTTTGCCGCAGAAGCCGGGATCGAACTCCAGACCCTTGCCGAGTTCTATGCTTCTCAGGATTTCGAGGGTGTTCCCGCTTAACGAGACATCCCTTATCATCTCCGCAAGCTCGCCGTCTCTTATGATGTATCCGAACTGGGCGTTGAACTGGAAGTAACCAGTGGCCGGATTCGTTTCCCCACCTCTTGATCCAACCAAATAGACACCATTCTTAGCTTCCTCAAGCAACTCTTCAAAGCTGAGATCTCCCTCATCTATGAAGGTGTTGCTCATCCTGACGATCGGAAAGTCCAAACCCTGAGCTCTTGCATTTCCCGGCTTACCGTTCAGCAACGCTGAAGTCTCACGGGAATGCAGAAAACTTTTGAGAATACCGTTCTCGATTATAACCTTCTTCTCCGCCCTAACACCCTCATCGTCGAACGGATAAAAGCCGAACTCCTTGAGCGTTGGATCGTCATAAACGTTCACACAATCGTTTGCAACTATCTTTCCGATCTTATCCGCAACAACGCTCGAACCCTGCAGAACGTGGTCAGCTTCAACAGCATGCCCGAAAGCTTCGTGGATGAAGACCCCACCCAGCGAAGAATCGACGACGACGTTCATCTTGCCGGAAGGAGGAGATTTTGCTTTGATCAATCCCTTGAGAACGTTCTTAACTTCTTCGGCCATCTTAAACACGTTATCTCCAAAAATCTCGTAGCCAGCTGGTTTCAAAATTCTCTTGGAGTAAAACTGCAACGTTTCGTCTTTCGCCACAGCCTGAACAATCATGCCTATGCGTGGAACTACATAGCGAACTTCAACGCCGGAAGAATCCCTATACTCGAATTCCCTAACGTTTTCGATGTAAACTATCTTCGTGCTCACGATGAAATCTTCCCTAAGTGTTTTCTCAATATCCCTTATCAGTCGAACCTTATCCTCAATGGAAACTTCGCTGGGATCGATCTTCGGCTTTAAGACGAATCTTCCATCCTTGACTTCGATCTCACAGATCTTGCTTCTTCCCTTCCCCTTCGCGTTATCCTCTGCCCTTTTTATTCCCTCTTCATCATCTATATCTTCGGACGTGCTGAAAAATCCCCAGAATCCGTTCTTTAAAACCCTGAAAGCCTTTCCCGAAGATTCGTCGCACTTCACCTTCTCAATTCGTCCGTTTTCGAGTGATATCGTCAGAGATTTCGTTCTTACAAATCTGATGTCGTAGAACATGCTACCACCTGAGCAGGTTCAGAAGATTCTTTATATCCTTAACCGACTGCTGGATGCTTCTCTTCGATTCGATCGAAACCACCTTTGGCAGCAACCTCAATGCAGTGAACTTCTTTCCTTCTTGAACAGCCCTAACGAACTTGTGTTCCTCTTCGATCCACCAGAATTCCTCAAGCACCCTCTTCTCGTATTCGTCGAGTTTATCGTTTGCGAGACATTCATAGAATATCCACGCACATCTCAGCGATGGAGCGTTTCCTTCTCCTCCCCCACTCACGCATCCAACGGCTTCTCCCACACCATAAACATTCCCATAAACTATCGGTTTGCATTCAGACGGAGGGAGCATCCTTATCTTTGCCTTGCAGTAACACTCGTTTCCTCTATCTTTAATTCCATAAACCTCTCTAAGCTGATGAATTAGCTCCATAGCCCTCTCATAGCTTAGATCTCCGGCACCGATATGCCATCGATCGCCCAATGGGAAGGCCCAAGCGTATCCGGTCTTTCTCATCTGAACGTATATGTTCTCATCCAAATCGTGTTTTTCCACAGTTTGAATCGTGTAATATATGCTATCGTTTTCAATCTTTGGCAAAATAGCTCTGCTACAGCCGGTCGCATCCACAACGATGTCCGCCTCAGCTTTCTCGAACTCGAAATCCTTCCAGAGATCTTCCAAGAGCCTCTTCCTATCGAAGATGTAAACGTTTTTATTTTTGAGCACTATCTTGCCGTTGATAACGACCTCCTTGGGTATTGAGAGGATGTAATCGTCCAAATCTACTCCAATCTTCCTATACAGCTCTTTGGCTTCGTTGTATGCGATTCCCCAAGCACATCTGCAATCGGGCTTGTTTCTCAGATCGTAGATTCTGACTTTGAACCCGTTTTGAGATAAAAGCTCGTAGAGATAACTTCCGGCGATTCCAGCACCATAAATCTGAATCTGCATCGTAGCGTTGGTAGTTTGAACCGAATTTTAAGCTTTTTTGAATTGAATTCACGAGATTTAAAAAATTAATTTTACTCTTTGTGTATCTTTTCAGCCAATCTCTTTAGCATTGATTTTGGCAGACAGTTCTCGCAAACTGGAATCACGGTTACGTAGTTCTTGTATAGCCCTCTTACCCACGTTCCTATGTATCTTATGTCGTTTAAGCAGACAGGATTCTTGCAGATCGAACATCTTCTCCAAGTTATTCCCTCTTCGTCTTCTCTAAGCTCCTTACCACAAGTTACACACTTCAAAGCCATTTACATCACCTCAGAAATCCAAAGGAGCCTTAGCAATTGCCCTCGCCAAATCCGCAGCCGTAAAAATACCTACAACCTCATCGTTCTCGATGACTATGAGCCTCTTTATTTTCATATCTGCCATTATTCTTGCCGCCTCTCTCAAGCTGTAATCGGGAGAAACGGTGATGAGCGGTGATGATGTGTATTTTCCGACCTCATCATCTAAGTTACCTTCAAGCAAGACCTTCGAAACCAAATCTCTTTCGGTAAATATCCCATAAGGTTTTCCTTCTTTCGTTACCAAAACGCTACCGATCTTTTTCTCACCCATAATTCTACAGACCTCTCTAACTGGAGTTCGGTAATCTACGGTAACTACATCTTTAACCATCGCATCTCCGACTCTCATCATATTTTTTGATTTTATTTACCTAATATTTAAGCTTTACCAAAATTTTATGTTAAAGCTTGAAAAAACTTAAATTAGCTCTCCGCAATCGAAAATCTCGGTAATATCGAGCTCGAAAGCTACAACGGGATTTGTGAGCCCGAAGTTTTCCAAAACTTCGGGATGAATCTCTCCGAACACTCCAACCCTCTTTCCGCTTACGATTATATCCGCCCTCCTTCCCTCGATGAACGCTGGATCCTCACTTTCGTTCACATCCCAGCTAAGATCCAACTCCTTCATAACCGCTTGAAGGACGCTTCTAATCTCCGCAAAGTTCGCCTTCGAGTGCGTTATGCATGCACTAAGCCTGAGCCTATTCTTCATAGCAATGACGACATCCCCAACCTCGAATATCTTCTGAGGCATCGGATGATGCTTGTTTTGCGAGAGAACCTCTAATAGCTTTGGCAGAATGTCCGTTCTGACTATCGTGTGCTCTTCCGTTAGGGGATGCATAACCGGCACGAAGCCCTCCCACGGCTTTGGCCTTCTCCTTCGCATGTAGTCGTATTGAACTTTCTCGCTTGTAAGAGTGAAGGTTATGACTTCAAGAAAGCCCAGTCCGATCATTATCTCTCGCACGATCTCCCTCATCTCGTTCCAAGGGTGAGTCATTCCTATGGCGTTCGTTTGGGGATACTCGGGCTTTATCCTGTCGTAGCCGTAACCTATCGCTATATCCTCTATAACATCCCACTCGTGCATTATGTCCGCTCTGTATGGTGGGATGAGAACATCCACACTATCCTCATATATCTTTTCAACTCCAAACCTCATCCTCTCCAAGGCAAGCTTGATCTCATCATCGCTGAGCTTAAAACCTAAAAGACCGAATATTTCGGACTTCGACACTCTCATCCTTTTGGGGCTCAGATCGGGCTTTACTTCCGTTCTATCAGGATAAATTATCTCTACGGATTCTATAACTCCACCCCTGTCAGCGAGCATCGTTGCGAGGATGTTCAAAGCCTTGTCAACGTTTTCATCAAAGCCTGTGACGTCTATGAAGAGATCCGTTGTCTTTTCAGTTACTCTTGTCTTCTCAGCATTGATTATCGGTGGGAAGGAGATAGCTTCCCCTTTTGAATCGATTATCATTGGATATCTGTCCTTTCCGGCCAATATGAAGGCGAACTGTTTCCCTTTGGGATGCTCTTTGAGAATCTCCTCCACAGTCATAACCCTGTCAAAATCGAGCGGAACGAATGCAAAAGATGAATCTACAGCCTTATATGTGAGTGGGAAGTTCACCTTGCTGAGATCGTGCACACCGATAGCCATCTTCCTTCTGTTCCTTCCAATAGTCCAGTGTAGATCCTCCTGCACCTCCATGAGGGATCTGATCACCTCATCGCTCATCTTCACACCCTTGACGACACATCCGGCTATCTTCGGTCTGACCTCTAAAACGGAAGGATCGACGAATATCTTCCAACTACCCCTCTTCACTTCGTAATGCTTGTATCCAAGCTCTATGTCCAGAAATCCTCTCAGTGCCCTTGCAACTCCCTCGACACTATACAAATCTGGTCTGTTTGGAAAGAACTCCACGTCAAGATGATCATCCTCAACCCTCTCGATGTCGCATCCGAGCATAGGTAGCCTTTTGAGTATCGTCTCTCTATCAACGCCTACGAGCCTCTCAAGCTCGTCCCAGTAGAGCGTAACAACTGGCATCGCACTCCTTTCAAGCTTGGAGAATAAAAGTTTTTACTTCTAAGTCCGAAGTTTGGCCATGTATCCTCTTGCCCACATAAGAATCGCTCTACTCTTCGGTAGATTACTCCAAAGGCGGTTAAAGCTCAGAGATCTCAGATTGGTTGCCTTGGGATCGATGTTGCCTGACTTGGTGGACAAACCTCTGACGCTCGTTGGAATAGGCTCGGGCAGATTCATCGCTCACTCCTTCCTCTTCACGATTGCGACAGCGTTGCTAAGCAGAGAGATCGGATTCGGATGTGCGATGCACCTAATTCTGGATAGAATTTGGGAAGAGCCGAAAATTTTGCTATTTCCTTTCTTGGGATTTCCGCCCACCATCCACCATACGATTTACGATTTTATCCGAACACTTCTCACGAATAGATCCGTTCAGGCTGGTGAGATCGTCGGTTTGATATGCATAACAACTTATAAAAGAATAAAATCGATTTAACTATCGCCGGATAGCTGGACAATCTCTCAGCCAGCCCAAGTCGGGCTGATAGAGCTTCCTTAAATCTTTCATACCTAAGCGAAGCATCGCTAACCTTCCGATTCCTAAACCCCAAGCCAAAACTCTTCCTTTTATTCCTAAAGGCTCCGTAACCTCCTTCCTGAAGATCCCAGCCCCCCCAAGTTCAACCCATCCTAAGCCTTCAACGTAAACCTCAGGCTCAACGCTCGGTTCTGTGTAGGGGAAATAACCGGGCCTAAACCTAACATCTTCAAACCCCATCTTTAAGAAGAATTCTCTAAGCAAGCCCAAGAGGTCTTTGAAGCCCACATTTTCATCCAAAACTACTCCCTCAAGCTGGTCGAATTCCGGCAGATGCGTCGGGTCTATGGCTTCCCTCCTGTAAACCCTATCGATGCAGAATGCCTTGACGGGTGGTTCTGGATGCTTTGCCAAGTAGTGGATAGTTATTGCGGTGGTGTGAGTTCTCAGCACGAGTTGTCTCGCTTTGTTTACGTCCCATTTTCCTCCCCAGCCCGTTGATCCGGTCTTCCATCCGTTCTCGTGCGTCTGCTTAACCTTCTCGGCCAAGTCTTCGGGAACATCCACATACCTATTCAGATAAAACGTATCCTGCATGTCTCTAGCCGGATGATCTTGAGGCTGGAAGAGTGCATCGAAGTTCCAGAAAGATGGTTGGACGTAGTGTCCCTTAATCTCAGTGAATCCCATCTCCAAGAAAATCTTTCTGCATTCCCTTATTATCCTCTCGTAGGGATGAGTCTTGCCGACGAATATCTCCTTGGCCGGAATTCTGATATCGTATTTAAGAAACTCCCTCTCCCTCCATTTGCCCGAAATTATGAGTTCCGGTGTTAGATCTGTGATGAACTCTTTGAGCTCAACCTCCGGCTTCTGTAGAATTTTGACGAATATCTCCTTCTCTTCATCCTCTTCGATCAGCTTCCTCTTGAGCAAAGTTCTTAGAACATCTCTTGGAACATCTTTCCATTTACCTTCCGCTATGAGCTTTAGCGCTTCCTTCTCCTCGAATTTGACGTCATCTCTGACGAGAACGAGCTTCCCGTTTTCTATTTCGACAGCCTTCTTTCTCTTCAGCCATCCCAATGCAATACCGAGCAGAGTCTTTCCAAATTCTTTCTCAAGTTCCGACAACTCGATCTTCCTTCTCTCTTTCAGAATTTTGAACAGCCTCTCCTCCGGCAGTCCCTCCTTGAGATATTCTTTGCCCTCCTCCGTGAGTCTATAGCTCTTCTTGATCTCCTCTTTGACTTCGGCGTATCCCTTCTCCTGTAAAAGATAGGCGGCTTTTAAAACGGCATCCTTGCTTATCTTAGCGACCTTCGAAGCCTCATCGATTGAGTATAGCTTTCCGATTTCAAGTGATCTTAACAGGTTGACCTCAAACGGAGATAACATCGAACAGCGAAAGTCGACAAGTAATAAAACGTTATCGTTTAATCCAAATAGAACAGATGACTCTCGCAATCACAATCCGAGCAGCCAAAACCCTTTATTCCATCAAAGTGAACGGCAAAGAACTTAGCCAGCTCGCACTCGATCTTAACATCGCTCGGGATTATCAATGCATACATTTCGTCCGCTTGAACGGTCAGATAGTCTATGTGCCACCGCAACCTCTTATCCTTTCTGAAGTGTCTCTCTACCCTCTTGAGAACGTTGTTCATCCCGCTTCCAACGTAAACGTAAAAACCGGCTTTGAATTCAATTTCACCCAAGCTTCCAACCTTAATGACCTTATCCTTTTCAAGTTTTAGAAAGAGGAGATAGCATCCTCTCATTGAGGTCTGAACCTCAGAATAGCCGCAATCCCTCCGAATGCGTTGAAGAGCATCGCTCCCTCTTCAGATTCAGTTGAGAGAATCTCCACCTTCGCTCCGCTTTGCTCTGCAAGCTCGGAGAGTTCAAGAACAACATCCTTCCTTTCAATTTCTTCCATCTCAACACCGCAGTCCTCACAGACTACCTTCCTCTTAGCCTCATCCTTAAGAGTGATTTCCTTCTCCTTCCCACACGATGGACATCTGTAGCGAACTCGCTCAAGCCTTAGATCCTCACTCAGCAAAAGGGTATCCACTGCTCCAAGCGTAAGATACCTTCTTACCTCCTCTTCGCCGTAAGCGGCTAACCCGTCCTTTACTACTTCCTTAAGGAATTTATTCATCAACTTCTTTTCTCTGATGAGATCGAGCTCTTGCAAGGCGTCTTCAGCTTTCTCTACCAATTCGTAAAGACCGCTCTCATCGGTGTAGCCAACGTCGAAAAGCCCTATGACCTTCTTCTGTAGTTCGTGGTGCAGATACTCCCCTTTGTAGAACTCCTCCTTCGTAGGAGAGGGTCCTCCAATAAGGATGCCTAGCAGTTCATCCTTATACTGTAGAAAAGCCTCGCTGGCCTTCTCTCCGACTTTCTTGTAGAACTCGTGGATGGCTATCTGTCTAAGCCTTTCAAATCTGACACTACTCTGGCCTCCCTGCCTGTGCTTTCCGGGAACCATAGATGTTGTATAGGCTAAAACCTCCACCCTTTTTCCCCTAAGCAGTCCTATGGTTGCCTCTCTTCTGTCAAGAACGATGAGCCCGTAGAGCTTCTTATCCTTGAGCATCTCCTTCAGTGGATCGAGGTAGAACTTTGAGTCGCAGTGGTATTTGTAGAGAGGAACAGGTTCTGGCGGTATGATTATCTCCGTAATGTGCTTCTCCTTACCGTTTATCTCCACAACACCGCTTACTATCACCATTCCGTGCTCTGGAGGTTTTTTGAACATCTTCAATCTCTGCAGAATTGCCTCTAAGCCGGCTATGACGTGAGTTCGAGTCTGCTTCGATTTTATGTTTTCGGCCTGACTAAGCTCACTCCTAAGCTGATTTGCAACATCTGCGATGTTCTTTCCGGGAGGAATGTAAAGCGTGATGAGTTCGGTTCCTCTACCTTTATATTTCTCCAACTCCTCAAGCTTCCTTTTGAACTCATACATCACCTTTGACGTCATAGAATCAACCTTTTCGGTTCGCTATTTATATTTTTGACCCCCAAATCTTCTAACCTGCCAAGTCCTTATTGCCCTCAGAAGATCGATCTTACGAAACTCCGGCCAATAGACATCGCAGAAGTAAGCTATACAGTTTGCGGATTGCCAAGGCAGGAAGTTCGAAAGCCTCTGCTCACCTCCAGTCCTTATGAGTAGATCCACGCTTGCGTAGTCGCCATCTGGCGAGTAGAGATGCTCTTCGATGGTTTTGTGTGTTATATCTTCGATCTTCAAAATTCCACGCTTAATCTTCCGTAAGATTTCCTTTATTGCATCAATCAGCTCCTGCCTTCCGCCATATGCTATCGCTATGTTCAATCGGTAGTTGTTGTAATGCTTAGTCGCATCTTCAACCTCCTCAATAGCATTCAGCACATTCTCTGGAAGAAGTTCCCTCTTTCCAACAATCCTAACTCTAACACGGTTCTTGTGAATTCTCTTATCTCTTGCAAGCTTTCTGAGCCTATCTTCAATCAAGCTGAAGAGATGTCTTTTTTCATCATCACTTCTCTTAAAATTCTCCGTCGAGAACGCGTAAGTTGTTAGATTTTTTACTCCCAACTCCAAGCACCACTCCAAAACCTGTTCTGCCTTCTTAGTGCCAAACATGTGCCCAAAATAGGGTGGTAAACCTCTCTTTCTTGCGAACCTTCGATTCCCATCCATTATGATAGCTATGTGATTTGGAATGGGTTTAGCCTTAACTTCCTTCAAAAGTTTAATTTCGTAAATTTTATAAATAATTTTACTCAACATATACGATCAAATTCCTCAAGAATTGATTTTACTAGGTCTACATATTCAGGCTTCAAGAAATATCTGTTCTTCTCTCCAAGCTCCATTTTTAGAATTCCCAAGCGAGCACTCATCAATCCAACCATTGCGGAAACTCCTCTTGCATTTAAATCAAACCCTTTCTCTTTGAGCCTTTCGTAGATCTCGGTGGTCGTGTATTTCTTTCCATCCAAGAGCAACTTGAGTAACTCTTTCCTAACTCCCTTCCTATCCCTTTCCAAATATTTTCTTAGTCTAGCCTCGATTTCTTCCCTTTTCACATGAACACCTCACAGTGGAATGACTTCAACGATTATTCTCTTTGAAGTCGGATATCTTTCTATAATACTCACTTTTAGGCCTTCGGCTTTTAAAGTTTGACCCCACTTCTCAACGAACTCTGCGGACGTTTCTATTCCACCTTCAACCTCAACAAAATCTTGACCCTTTGATATTAGAAGTTGTTTCGCTTTTTCAATTTTTTCTTTATCACCTTCTATAAATCCACATATAAGCGTTCCTTCCCTTGTAATTTCATAGAATTCTGGATGATTCATGGCCATTCTAATGAATCTTCTCCGCATCTGAGCTTTATCCTTGAATCTTGCGGTGCAGTAGTGGAACTTTTCAACGATTTCAGCATACTGTCTTGCTATCTCATTGCTTCCCTTGGCACCGTAGTGCTCATTCGGCTCGTAGCCCCGCTTAGTAAGCTCATCGTAGTTCGTCGATGAAAATTCAAGCTCGTTAACGTTCAAAAAGATATCGTGCCTGTTTACGAACTCTGCCAGTTCTCTGCTGAACCTTAAGGCTGGAATTTCAATTCCTACCTCCAAGCCTAAGGATTTGGAAGCCTTGACCGATTCTTCGAAAGATTTAACGTTTTTGAGATCGATTGGATGAAATCTGATTTCATTTAATCCAGCTTTGGCAAGTTTCTCCAGAACGGATTTATCGGCTGGAATGCTCGTGTAGAGATGAGTATGCAAATCGAGCTCCTTAAACAGCTTAAGAAATTCAATAACTCTTTCCAATTTGACTAAGGGTTCCCCTCCGGTTATCGCAGCTCCCAAAGCATCCATCAGCTCTATTTCAGCTTTAACATCTTCGATCGACTTAACTTCACGCTCATTTGCAAATACGACATCTTTACCGCGTTTCTCCTCGGAAATCGGGCAGTAGTAGCATTTGTGAGGACATAAGCCGGTGACAAATAAAACGAGCTTAGCTCCTCTTCTGCAAAGCCTACATCCCTCGCTTAAATAGCTGTAGTAACTTCCGGCTTCGATTCTCTTAAATTTACGCATCAATCTGAATTTCAACGCATGCTATTTATCGTTGATGGCTACTGTAACGATTATATTATAAAAATTTAATAATAGAAATAGTTTAATCATTGTCCAAGCTTGTGCTTTGCTACAACGTAGATGGTTGCCAAAACTCTCAGATTCGTTAGAACCGCAAGCAGAACAAACAGCTGGAATATCCAGCCAAACAGACAAAATATCATGGTGATGAAAATCCTCTCGTCTCTCTTTCCCGGGAAGTTAAACTTGAAATCTTTATAGAAGTCGCTGAAGAATGCTCCTTTGTATCTTTCGGTGCTGTAGCTTACCATAAACGAACCAAACATAGCCAAACACGCCACTATCCAACCGATCAAACTTAAATTACTCACGATCGCCAAGCACAGCAAGAATAGAAAATCTACGTATCGATCCAAAACAGAATCAAACCAGCCACCGAATCTGCTTGTTCTCATAGCTGCTCTTGCAATTTCGCCATCAATACCATCAAGAATCGAGCTTATCTGGTAAACTATCCCAGCCAACGGAACGCTGAAAAATGCTATAAAAGCTGATAAAACTCCAATAAGGAAGCTCATAACGGTAGCCTGATTCGGAGTAATACGATTCACCAAGATTTCAGAAAGTCGCAGCGAAATTTTTCTATTCAAATGTCTCGAAATAAATCCATCTCCAGTCCCTTTAACGCTCATTCTAACGATAAGTCTGTTTGCCTTCTTTAGTTCTTCTGGAGTATCGACATCCATCCAGAAGTAGCCAGAAACTTCGGTAACAGGAACCTTAGCCCTCTCTATAATTTCGGAAAGAGAGACTTCATGCTTGGATTTAACCAATTCTTCCGCATGCTTGAAGACATCCGGCGTGAGAACAAAGAAGCCAGTATCGATGTAGTCGAACCTCTCAAGATTCTTGCTCACCCTTTCCACCCTTCCGTTCTTGCAGATAACTTTCGTAGCCTCGGCAATATCAACGAATTTAGCGATTCGATCTCCTATTAGCCCCTCCCCTTTAATTGCTTTCTCTATGAACTCCCTTTCGTAAACATGATCACCCATTATGAGGACGAATTTATCATCGACGTAATCCTTGGCGAGATAGAATGAATAACCGTTTCCTCTTTCAGGATAGTTGTTTCTGACGATTCTATACTTGAACCCATGCCTTTTAAGGAATTCCTCTATTAGTTCCCCTTTTTTGCCAACCACGACTATGAACTCCTCAACCCCAAGCTCAGAGAGAACTTTGAGACTTCTGTAAAGAATTTCCCTACCAGCTACCTTAACCAACGGTTTGGGAATCTTAGCCTTTAGCCTTGTCCCTAAACCAGCCGCCAGAACTACAGCCTTCATAATCATCACCTCAAAAGAGCTTGCTCAATTTAGCATGCTGGATTAATATAGATTTCTGAGAGAATAAAAATTTGAACAGCTCGCGAGAGTGATGTATATGGAAGTTTACGTCTTAAGGCTCGGACACCGCCCCGAGAGGGATAAGAGAATATCTACTCACGTCGCTTTAACTGCAAGAGCCTTCGGAGCTAGGGGAATATACTTTGACACCTACGATGAATCCGTTTTCAACAGCGTTAAGGATGTCGTTGAGAGATGGGGTGGAGACTTTTTCATAGAACATGTCAGCTGGAAGAAGTTGTTGAAGGAGTTTGACGGCTTAAAAGTTCATCTGACGATGTATGGTATTCCTCTGCCAGAGAAAATAGAAGAAATTAGAAAAGCTAATAAGGTGCTTGTAATTGTCGGAGCCGAGAAGGTGCCAAAGGAGGTTTACGATCTCAGCGACTTGAACATAGCCATAGGTAATCAGCCGCACAGCGAAGTTGCAGCTTTGGCGGTATTTTTGGATAGGGTTCTGGACGGATTGGTGTTCAGGCTGGAGTTTCCGAATGCAAAGATAAGGGTGATTCCCTGCGAGAGGGGAAAAAGAGTAATCACTGAAAGGTAGCCCAAAACGTTCATATACGTTTGAGGCGACTTAAGGAGATGAAAAGAGAGGTAGCATTTCTCCTGAGAAGGGCTGAAGGTTTCGTGAAGGATGCAATCGAAGATACGAAAAGAGGAGATTACGATTTGGCCATGTTTCATATCGAGCAAGCCTGCCAATTGATACTGAAGGCGAAGTTGCTCGATCTTACGGGTTTCTTCGAGAAAACCCACAGCCTAAGAAAACTCATTAGAGATTTGGCAGAAATTTTTAAGAGCGATGAATTGAACACATTTCTGGAAGAAAACTGGACGACTTTGAGAAACCTCGAATTTGCGTATATATCATCGAGGTATTTCCCCGAGGAGTTCAGAAGAGATGAGGTGGAAGAAGCTTTGAAAATGTTTGAAAAGTTGAGGAGATTGCTATGGGGCTTCTGAAGGATACCTATGAGAGAAGGAAGAAGTATGTAAAAAATCTCGATAAATATCTGTTAGAAATTGGAAAGTTTTTGAAGAGTAAAGTCGAAAACTTCGAAATCTACGTTTACGGTTCAATTTTAAGTGATGAATTTTCCATAGGTCTTTCAGACGTTGATATTGCAATAGTTTCGGATGAGTTCGAGGATAGGGACAAGAAACTTGAGATCTTCGGAGAACTCACGAAGATGTTTATCGATGCTCCGTTTGAGTTTCACGTTCTGAGTAGAGAACAGTGGGAAATTTATAAGAGATTTATTAGAACTTTTAAGGTTGTTAAAAATTAATTTTAATTAAAAATTATTATTATATTTTATTTTATGCATTCTATTGATTTATGTTAAACCAAAAAGCTTAAATAACATGATTGTGATGATTATAATTAGAGGGGTGTTGGAGGTGATGACATGAGAGTAAGGTTGTTGAGAGATAAGAAAGGAGTAAGTCCAGTAATCGGCGTCATACTAATGGTCGCAATAACGGTCATACTGGCGGCAGTAATTGCCAGCTTCGTCTTCGGAATGGGTTCGAAGGTGAAGAGTGCACCACAGGCGCAGTTCATGCTTGAGGATGCATCAAATGCTCTAACTGAGACTAACAATCATGAAAAAGTTTTGTTAGCCACGCTATATGGAGGTGAGGATCTAAGATGCAACGATATTAGAATACAGGTCGTAGATACAACAAATGATCAGACTTACACGTTAACGTGGAGTGGTAATGATGTATTTAACGGTAGCAATATTAATGCTACATTAAATGATGCAAATGATGATGATATGATTAACGTTGGAGAAACTCTCACTGTATGGGAAAATGGCACAAATATAAATTCAGGAGTGACTATAGAATTTAGAGTCATTCACATACCAACAGGCACTGTGATCTATGATGGAAGAGTCCTAGTGAACTAAAAATAAGATTCTAATTTAATTTTAAGTTAAAGATTGAAATTATATTCTTTATTTTCACATATTTATTTTAAATTGAAATATAAGGTGAAAAACATGAACTATGAGAAAGGTACATCACCTGTCATAGGAACAATGCTGATGGTAACCGTAGCAGTCATACTTTCAGCCGTTATTGCAGGTTTGGTTTTTGGAGTAGCTCATAAGGTAAAGAGTTCACCCCAAGTTAAGTTCATCCTCAACGATGCTCCATCAGATATCGACTCAAACAGTGGAGACTTATTTACCGCAACATTATACGGAGGAGACACGCTTATTTGTAAAGATATCAAATTTCAAATTGTAAATGTGACCCCTAACACTGCATACGAGTTAACTTGGAACGATTCACTTAGATGCTTCGTTTATCATTGGAACTCAACACGATTCGACATGTATGCGTTTGGAGATTGTGAAGATGGTTTTATCAGCGTAGGTGATGAAATTAGATTTAACGAAACTGTAGCTCTGATAAAATCGGGAACTGTCGTAGAGCTAAGAGTTATTCACATTCCCACGAATACGATCATTTATATTGGAAGAGTTCTCGTAGAATAACCATTTTAAATTCTTCTAATGTCTAAAGTATCATGGACTGGTTTGAGAGAGAATCCAGAGTTCTGATCCCATTCTACAAAAGGCAAAAAGTTGTGTTCGTTAGAGGGGAAGGATGCTGGCTTTACGACATCAAGGGCAACAAATACCTCGATCTCGTTGCGGGAATAGCTACGGTTGCAATAGGACACAGCCATCCACACTTTATATCAAAAGTCAAAGAGCAACTCCAGAAATTGGTCCACGTTTCGAACCTCTTCTACACGACACCGCAGATCGAACTTGCAGAGAAGCTTCAGAAGATCACCGGCTTGGACAAGTTCTTCTTCTGCAATAGCGGAGCGGAAGCAGTCGAGGCTTCGCTAAAGATTGCGAGAAAAGTTACCGGTAGAAAGAAGTTCGTAGCTTTTAGCGGATCATTCCATGGTAGAACCATGGGAGCTCTTTCGGTAACGTGGAAGGAGAAGTTCAGAAAGTCTTTTGAGCCTCTGATTCAGCCCGTTGAATTCGCTAAATTTAACGACATCCACGACTTGGAAAAGAAGGTCGACGACGATACCGCTTGCGTCATAGTTGAGCCGGTTCAGGGTGAAGCTGGAGTTTATCCAGCCAACAAGGAATTCATGAAAGCCATATTTGAGGAGAGGGATGAGCATGGATTTATCGTGATATTCGACGAAGTTCAGACTGGCTTCGGCAGAACTGGAAGGTGGTTTGCAAAGGAGCATTTTGGAGTTCAGCCGGATGTGATGACAATGGCCAAAGCGATGGGCTCTGGCTTTCCGATAGGCGGTGTTGGCGTTAGAGAAGAAATTGCTGAGAAGCTTGAAGCGACGGAGCACGCTTCGACGTTTGGCGGTAATCCGTTAGCATGCACAGCTTCGCTCGCAACAATCGAGATCATAGAAAAAGAGAGACTCGTCGAGAATTCGGAAAGAATGGGTGAATATTTCAGAAAGGAACTTGAGGAGATAGGATTAAGGCCAAGGGGATTTGGGTTGATGATCGGTGCAAAAGTCAACAATGCATTTGACCTCGTTCCGAAAGCGTTGGAGAAGGGATTGGTCATAAACGCAACGTCCGAAGATACCCTTAGGTTCGTTCCGCCTTTAATAATAAATAGGGATGAGATAGATTTCGCAATCGAAATCTTGGCTCATTTGACCAAAACTACGGGCTGATTCGCATGATTTACTACGTATCTTGCAGCACTACCTAAGATCATTTCTTCTATTGACCTTCTTCTTTTCATTCCGAGCACTATTATCTCTGCGCCGATCTCTTCAGCGAACTCGAGGATGTCCTCTCCCGGACTCTTACCTCTGACGAGCAAATGCGTTTCTATATCAACGCCGTAGTCCTTTGCCATCTCCTCTGCTCTCTTTAGGATTTCTTCTCCTCTTTGAATGTCCTCTTCATCTGTCTTGGTTCCTCCGTAGAGGGAATGTATTGCTACGACTTTCTTGTTCCTAAGCTTTCCCTCTTCGAGTGCAAATTCCAGAGCTCTGAAACTCTGGCTCGATCCATCCAAACCGACGAGTATGCACATGTTCTTAATTTTTAACCAAAATATATCTATCTTGCGTTAACGAGCGGTGAAAGTTTTATATACCCTTCAATTTTAGCAACTGAAAAACCTTTGAGGTGGTGTAAATGCCGAAGGAGAAGGAGCACATTAATGTTGCGGTTATAGGGCATGTAGACCACGGAAAGAGCACACTGATCGGGAGAATGCTGTATGAGGCTGGACAGATTCCAGAGCATATCATCGAGCAGTACAGGAAGGAGGCTCAGGAGAAAGGTAAAGCTACCTTCGAGTTCGCTTGGGTAATGGACAGGCTTAAGGAAGAAAGAGAGAGAGGAGTTACAATCGACGTAGCTCACAGGAAGATCGAGACTGACAAATACATGATCACCATAGTCGACTGCCCGGGTCACAGAGACTTCATCAAGAACATGATCACGGGAGCTAGCCAGGCTGATGCCGCAATTCTCGTAGTTGATGCTGCTGAGGGAGTTCAGCCACAGACAAAGGAGCATGTCTTCCTTGCAAGAACATTGGGTATCAACCAGATGATCGTAGTAATTAACAAGATGGACAGAGTAAACTACGACCAGAAGAAGTATGAGGAAGTAAAGAACCAGGTAGCCAAGTTGCTCAAGGCTGTAGGTTACAAGGTCGATGAGATCCCGTTCATTCCGGCATCAGCTTACTACGGTGACAACGTTTACAAGAGGAGCGACAAGACTCCTTGGTATAACGGCCCGACTGTCTTCGAGGCGTTCGACTTGCTCAAGCCGCCAGAGAAGCTTGTAGACAAGCCACTCAGAATTCCGATTCAGGACGTTTACTCAATCAAGGGTGTCGGAACCGTTCCAGTCGGTAGAGTTGAGAGCGGTGTGCTCAAGGTCGGTGACAAGGTAATCTTCGAGCCTCCGGGCGTTGTAGGTGAAGTAAAGAGCATTGAGATGCACCACGAGCCACTTAAGGAGGCCTATCCGGGAGACAACATCGGTTTCAACGTCAGAGGTGTCAGCAAGAAGGACATCAGGAGAGGAGATGTCGCTGGACATCCAGACAACCCGCCAACGGTTGCGAAGGATTTCACGGCTCAGATCATCGTCTTACAGCACCCGACTGCTATCACAGTCGGTTACACGCCAGTAGTTCACGCCCACACAGCTCAGGTTGCTTGCAGATTCGTTGAGCTCATCAAGAAGATCGACCCAAGAACTGGACAAGTGAAGGAGGAGAACCCACAATACTTGAAGACTGGTGACTCAGCAATCGTCAAGCTTGAGCCAACAAGACCGATGGTCATCGAAAAGGTCAAGGACATTCCACCGCTCGGCAGATTCGCTGTCAGAGACATGGGTATGACGATTGCCGCTGGAATGGTTATCGACGTAACTCCGAGAAAGTAACCCCTCTTTTTTTATTTTGGGTGGTTTGTTATGGCAATTAAAGGTCCAAAAGCAAGGATCAGACTTTCTGGATTGAATCCAAAGGATTTGGATAAAATTTGCAACCAGATTAAAGAGATAGCTTTGAAGACCGGTGTTGAGATCAGTGGGCCAATTCCGCTTCCAACGAGAAGACTTGTGATTCCAGTTAGAAAGGCTCCAGACGGGGAGGGAAGTGAAACTTACGACCACTGGGAGCTTAGAATTCACAAGAGGCTGATAGATATAGCCGCGGACGAGAGGGCGCTGAGACAAATCATGAGAATTCAGGTGCCAAAAGACGTGAACATAGAGATCGTTTTGGAGAGCTAAGTTTAATTTTGCTTTCACTCTATTATTCGCTTTTGATTTGGGCAATTAAATTTTCCAAGTTTTCTATATCCTCCGCAAACTTTATTATAATTCCCTTGCTTTTCAGGTGATTTTTAGCTCCTTCCCCGATTCTTCTAACTACAATCGCATCGACCTTATTTTTGCTCAACAGTTCAGCTATCAAGTATCCTTTCATCTTTTGAGCGTTCCAAAATTCATTCTGAATTTTCCAAGACTTTTCGCTCTTCAAATCTATGATTTTAAAGAATCTTGCATTTAGATCTCCTACGTAGTTGTCGTTTTCATCCACCGGGATGGCGATTCTCCTAATCTCCTCTGAAATCTTGACAACTGGAATTATTCTAACTATCTCCGAAAAGCTATCCTTTAATCCTTCAATTCTCCTGATTATCTCGTTTATCTGCTCTACTCCAACTTCGGAGCTTACTGTAAAGTGAACTTCAACTATCTTACTCCTCCAGGTTCCTCTAACTGCAACGAAATCTACCGACTTGATGCCTTCAATGCCCTCAATTATTCTCCTAATTCTCACTGAGAGCTCCTCATCGACCTTGTCCATCAGAACATCTATAGCATTTTTCAAGATCTCTCCACCCATCTGAAGGATCAAAATAGATATCGCGATGGCTACTACTGCATCAGCCCACCAGTATCCAAAGTAAACCAAGATAAATCCCAAAACAACTGATAAGCTTGAAATCATGTCCGTTCTTGAGTGCTTACCTTCAGCGATGAGCGACGATGATTTCGTCTTTATTCCAACCGATATCTTATACCTCGCAAGAGCTTCGTTTATCACCGCCGATGTCAACGCAACTGCCAAGGCATAGAGCTCAAAACTCGGCTTTAATCCGGCTATTAGGTTATTCACAGCCTCTACCAAAATTGATAGGGATGTGAAGACTATTATCAACCCAACTCCCAACTCTGCGAGGCTCTCAGCTTTGAAGTGCCCGTATGGGTGGGATTCGTCTGGCGGCTTTTGTGCAATCTTGATTCCAATCCAAACCAGAGCGGAGCCAAGAATGTCGACGAGAGAATGAAGAGCATCCGCTATAAGTGCGGTACTACTTGCTAAGATCCCAGCGAAGCCTTTGGCTATCGTTAGAATGACATTTGCAATTACGGATATCTTTCCAGCCTTTATCGCTTCATCCATTAACTCAAATTTCGTTACAAAAAATTAAAGTTTATTGAGCGATGAAAGTTGCGACAATCTTGAAGCTCACGGTTACTTCACCGGGCTTTATCGGGGGACTTGTCACAGCTGGGGTAGGAATTGGAATCGCACCAAGCTCGGATCCATAAACTCTGTAGGGCTGGAAATAGGTCGACTGCTCTTTAACGTTCAAAATTCCGATGATTGTCAGATTTAAGCTTTCGGCAATGGCACTGGCTTTTGCTTTGGCATTCTCACAAGCTTCTCTAATCACTTTTGCTCTGAGTTTCTTAACCTTGTCCTTGCTAAGTCCGAACTCGATCCATTCAACCCTGTTGGCTCCAGAGGAAATCGCCATGCTTATTATTTTCCCTATCTTGTCCAGATTACTCGTTTTAACCTTTATCTCGTTCACAACCCTATATTCCTTAAGCTCGTTTGTTTTGTAATCTCTGACCGGATAGATCTTGAAGTAGGTTGTTGTTATATTATCTTCAGGAATTCCAAGTCCTTCCAATGCGGAAATAACCTTTGTAAGCTTTTCTGAGTTCTCGTTCAAAGCTTTGGTGACATTTTCCGATTCTGTCTCGACACCTAAGCAGACAGTCGCTATGTCTGGCTTTGCATCGATCACTGCCTCTCCAGTGACGACGATGGTTGTGTTATTTGGAACTTCAACTTTAGCTTGAGTTTGGAAAATCAGTGCTCCAAGAGCTAAGATTAAGAATACTATGATAACAAGCTTTTTCATAATTAAGACTAATTACAAACATTAATTAAACTTTTGATTTTGTAAGTTTTTATAAATTTTAAAAAATAACAAAAGAGTGTATGCTAATACTAAGCCTCAGTTCTTATTTCCCTCGATTTTTTGTATTCTTCATATCTCTTCTTGGCCTCTTCAGCCTTCTGCCTATCTCCTAATTTCTCGTAAGCTTCGGCAACGTGCTTCCACCATGCAGGATCCTTCTTTGCTTCTTTCTCGCAGTATTCGGCGTATTTTATCCAAGCCTTTTTGGCCTTTTCTTTCTCGCCTAATCTCTCGTATATCTTTGCAACATCTTCCCAGAAAACGCCCTCTTCTTGGGCTTCCTTGATGTAATATTCGAGCGCCTTCTTCCAAGCCTCCTCAGCTTTCTCCTTCATTCCTACTTCTTCATACAGCTTGGCAACGTCCTCCCAATACCACGGCTCATCCTTTGCGTATTCTTCCAAACATTCTGCCGCCTTGGCTTTGTTCCCAGCCTTCTTCCAGAACTCGTAGGCCTCCTTCCAGTAGTATGCCTCTCCCTTTTCCTTCGCGAGTCTTTCGTAAAGCCCTGCCGCCTTCGCAAAATTCTCTGCTTTCTCGTAGCACCACGCAGCTGATTCGAGCATTCCAGCCTTTATGTAGCACTCCGCCGCCTTTATGTAGTCTCCCTTCTTTTCGAACTTCCTAGCTGCGGCTCTGTAGTTGCCCGATCTTTCGAGAGAGGTAGCACTCTTCAACCTCTCAATTATACTCAAATCGGGCTCTGATATCCACCATATTCCGAAGATCAACACTAAAACGAACGCGATAATGATGTAGAGAACGTGCATTGGATTTTGCCAGGTGTAGCATTGATAGACTGCGTAGGCAGATGAAATTAGGCCTATAGCCGAAAGCAATGCGTATTTGAAAGATCTTGCATATATCAGAATTCCAAGCATCACCGCAAAAACTATCGCAAGCCCCAAGAACCCCAAGCCTAAGATAAGCCTTATTAGAAACAATATTCCGAAGAAGTGAGCTATAGCAACGGCTACACCAACGATTCCAGCCAGAAACGCTATCAGCATTGCGGTCAGCCTATCCATAAAGTGGAATATAATATTCGGAATAAAATTTTTTTCAAATGTTGAGTAACAACGTCCAGATTATATACCAGCTCGCAAACGCCATCAATGCTATTCCGGCCCAGTCTTTCCCCTCCAAACTCACATTAAGCTTCGGCAGGAGAAACTTATTTACGTATATCAGAAAAACTAGCACGATTATGCCGAGAGGATCTCTCGATCGGATTCCGTCTGTAATGATGAACGATATCACTCCGGCTATGCAACCCAGCACCATAGGAACGAACGTTTTGATCAAACCCTCTTTGTATTCGTCCATACTCATCACCTGAACGACGGTCTTTGAGACAGCAACATCGGAAGTGGTAGGGGTTTAAACGGTTTTCCTTCACACTCCTTTTTTATCCTTTCCGAAAGCTCTTCTATGGTCATCTTAACCCTCTTCTGCTCCTTTAGAGTCGATTCTGCTCTGATTGTAACCGTTAGGAAACCTCCCCTGACTTCCTCTTCTCCTACAACTGCCACATACGGTATCCACTCTCTTCCAGCCTCTCTTATTTTCTTCGCCAGTGTTTCATCTCTGTCGTCTACATCCACTCTCACCTTACGCTTTCTCAGTTCTTCTGCGATCTCGATAGCCTTCTCCAAATATTTCTCAGAAACCGGAATCACCCTAACTTGAGTTGGAGAAAGCCATACTGGAAGCATAGGCAAGGAACCTTTCTCAGCCTGCATGTGAGCCTTCTCAAGCAGAGCATACATGCACCTCTCTATCGCACCACTTGCAGAGCAGTGCAAAATGAGAGGTCTCTTCTTTTCACCCTTCTCATCGACGTAGCTTATGTCGTATCTCTCTGCATTCTCAACGTCTATTTGGACAGTTGAGAGAGCCGAAGCCTTATCCAGAGCATCTACGAAGTTGAATTCGAACTTCAGAACGAAGTAGAAGAATCTTTGATCCCACATCTCGACGAGTATAGGCTTCTTGAGAATGTCAACGAGCGAATGGATAAAATCTTTGTTTTCCTCATAGAAATCCCTCGTAACTCTGATCGCAACCTCGTAATCTTCCGGATTTAACCCGATTTCTTTCAAAACATCCACAGCCAACTTGTATTGCCTGAAGAACTCCTCCTTAGCCTGCTCCATATCTTTTACAATTGTATGCATATCTGGCATAGTAAAGGCCCTCAGTCTTCTCAAACCGACCAATTCACCTCTCTGCTCCTTTCTGAAGGAGTATCTCGTGAGTTCATACATTCTGACGGGAAGATTCTTGTATGTTATGACAGAATCGTGGGCAATGAGGAACTGCCCGAAGCACGCAGCAAAACGGAGGAAGAACTCCCTCTTGTCTCCCTTTAAAATATATTGCCTCGCCGGAAACCTCTCTAAATATCTTCTAAGTGTCGGATGCTCCCTGTCGAACATTATCGGCGTTTCAACCTCCATGGCTCCGTATTCTATACACTTGAGCGTAACGAACTCTTCAAGCAAGCTCTTAATTAGTCTTCCCTTTGGGTAGTATCTCAGATGTCCAGAATCCGAAGCCGGCTCGTAGTCTGCTATCTGCAATCTCCTCATGAGCTCCACATGAGGTGGAATCTTATCCACTGCCCTCCTCTTCGCAATCTCGTAATTTGCGAACTTTCTCAAGTTTTCATAACCCGTGAAGTCGAACCTTTCTATCTCTACGAGCTTTTTATCGGGCGTTAGTATGAACCAGTAGCTCTTGACTTTCTCCTCAGCCTTCAAAGCTTCCGTAACCTCCTTTTCTTCTTCAGCTTCAGCCTTAACCTCTTTGGCCCTTATCTCCCTCGAAAGCTCACTGAGTGGATGACCCTTGCAAGAGATCTTGAAAGACTTATACCAACCGAAGGGAGCCCTATGAACTTCGAAATCTTTGGAGAGTTTCTCAGCTAAAAGTTTGAGGATCTTAACTCCGGTTTCGGCATCGGCCAAATCGGATGAAAGATGAGCGTAAGGGTAAACGACTATCCTATGAGCTCCAACTTTATTCGCAACTTCTCTTATCTCCTCAATAGCTTTTTCGACGACAACCCCGTTGTCTCCCTTCTCGACAGCCGTAAAGACGACAAGACACTCCTCTACTCTTTCTCCTCTCCCTTCAAAAGGTTCTGCGATTTTAGTTTTCTTTTTAGGCTCGTATTCGATGTAATCAGCATGGATGAGCAGAAGTTTCATGAACGTAGGCAAATCAAAAGGACTTTAAACTTTTCCATTCTACTTTTTCGAAAATTATAATTTGACAAAGATTCAATTATATCATGAGTATTCCTATAATCGTAATTATAGTAGTGTATCAATAGTAATCGAAACATTTATCTAACAGCATCAGTATGAAGATAAATATGGAATATTGTTTACATGAGAATTCTCCAAAAAAAGATTGGTTGCCTATGAAAAATGGTGTGCTTAGATTGCATCCTCATTGCAAGAAATGTGGTGCGGTTAAGGATACGTCATCCGATGCTGGTAAGAAGTTGGGTTATTTTGTGAATTCACTTTACAAACTTAAGTTATATTTGGATAGCAGGGGTTACAAGCTCTCTCAAGCTCAAATAAGGTTAATCCTGATGGAATTCGAAAAGGAGGGGTATGCAGATATTTATTCCGTATCGTTTTCTCATCAGAAGGAGGCGTTCGTTAAAATCGTTAGAAAGTATGTTAAAGTTTCCGAAGATGTTATAAGGGATTTCATCTAAACCCGGCCAGCTGAACCGAGTCGATGAGGGTAGGCTGGCTGGAGTCAGTTGGCAGGATCATCTTCAGAAAACCTTTTATAGTTTAAAACTAGATCCAGTTGAAATATATAAGCTGGAGGATTTAAAAAATGAAAAAGATGTTTTTGGCGGCAATACTGCTGACATCTTTGATACAAATTGCCACAGCGGAGCAAGTGCGGTGTAAAGCTCTGGTGTTATACGATAGTTGGGTTCAGCATGATGGTATAAACAATTACAAGGATTCAAGAAGATGGGAGAAATTCAGAAGCGCTCTAAAAGAAAGGTGTTCTGTTGAATTTACTAAGCACGTAAATCTTTCGATGCTTAAGAATTATGATGTTCTGTTCATACTTACGCCGGATGAGGATATTCCAGACGATGAAGTTAATGCGATCATAAATTGGGTTAAATCTGGCGGATGCTTGGTTATAACGCAAGACGGTAATCACAAGTTTGCAAACGAGATCTCTGAAAAATTTGGCATAAAGTTTAGAGGTCGTGCACGGATGGAGGTTAGGAATTTTGTCGATCATCCCATAACTAGGGGTTTGGGGTCCATAGTAGGTGCTACGGGATCTTCGAAAATTATTGTTTTTGGCAATTCGAAGGTATTGGGTTTGGACAGCGTGGGACATTGCTTTATCGCCGTAAACGAGAGCGCAGGATGTGGAAAGATAATAGCAATCGGAGATGAGCTGCTGTGGATGAACAGTCGAATAGAGCATTGGAATAATGCCAAACTTTTGGATAATATAGTTCAATATTGCTGCTGTTGTAAAAAGTGTTCGATTCCGGAGATATCACCATTTGGTCTCATGGTCTCTATTGGTATTCTATTAGCAACATTTATTAGAAAATTTTAATTTTTAATTACTTTTAGACTGATATCTGTTACCTGCTCTTGTGGTGATGGGATGATTCCGATTGCTAAACCGAAAATTGATGAAGAGGAAATTGAAAACGTCATTAGAGTTCTTAAATCTGGGATTATAGCCCATGGGGAAGTAGTTAGAGAGTTTGAAGAGAAGTTCAGGGACTACTTGGGGGTCAGATACTCTGTTGCAGTTTCCAACGGAACCGTAGCGTTGGATGTTGCTCTAAAGGCCTGCAGGATTGGAGAAGGAGATGAGGTGATTACTACCCCGTTCACGTTCATAGCGACCGCCAATGCTATACTCTTCCAGAACGCAAAGCCCGTTTTTGCGGACATAGATGAGAGGACGTTTAACATCGATCCAGATGAAGTTTTGGAAAAGATAACGCCGAAGACCAAAGCGATCGTAGGTGTTCACATATTCGGTCACCCCTTCGATGTGGATGCGATCCTTGAAATCTGCGAGGATCACAACCTGATTCTTATTGAGGACTCAGCACAAGCGCATGGAGCAGAATACAAAGGTAGAAAGGTTGGAACGTTTGGAATCGGTTGTTTCTCATTTTACGCGACGAAGAACATGACCACCGGTGAGGGAGGAATGATAACGACCAACGACGATGAGATTGCCAAACGTTGCAGGCTCATAAGGAGTCACGGGGAGATTGGCAAGTATAACCATGTAGAACTCGGTTACAACTACAGGATGACGAACATACAAGCGGCTATAGGCTTGGCTCAGCTTAAAAAGCTCGATGATATGAACGAGAAGAGGAGGAAGAACGCCGAATACCTCAATCGTCATTTGAAGGTTGAAGGCTTGATCAAACCCTATGAGGCAAAGCACGTGAAACATGTCTATCACCAGTATGTAGTCCGGCTTACGGAGGATTTTCCGATGAGCAGAGACGATTTCATGGAATACCTAAGGAGGAACGGCATTGGATGTGCTATCCACTATCCAAAGCCTATATACAAACAACCGCTATACGTTAGATTGGGATTCGGTGATTATCGTTGCCCGGTTGCTGAGGAGGCATCTTTGCAGGTTTTGAGTTTACCCGTTCATCCCGCTCTTAGCGGGGAAGATCTTAGGCATATAGTTGAGGTCGTTAACTCCGTTGCGTGAGGTGTCAGCAGTGATATCCGTGGTCGGATTGGGAAAAGCCGGGTTGCCGTTGGCTGCGGTGATAGCGGATAGCGGGCTGAAGGTTATAGGTGTAGATGTTGATGAGGAGAAGTGTAGAATGATAAACAACGGCGTAAATCCAATTCCTGAGGAGAAAGGACTGGATGATCTCATAAGAAAGCACGGAGGAAAGAACCTAATCGCAACTCCAAACTACGAAGATGCTAGAGATTGCACGGCGTTCATAATAATAGTTCCGCTTTTCGTCGATGAAAATTACAATCCAGACTTTAGGATACTCGAATCCGCTCTCAGATCTGTCGGTAAAATTTTGAAGAGAGGCGATCTGGTAGTTGTTGAAACAACCCTCCCTCCAATGACAACGGAAACCCTCGTGCGGAGATGGCTCGAAGAGGAGAGCGGACTCAAGCTTGGGGAGTTTTATTTGGCGTATTCTCCAGAAAGGATAATGACAGGATACAGTATTTCAAGGCTAAGAGAGTTTCCTAAAGTTATAGGAGGGGTAGATGAAAAGAGCGGGAAAATTGCATACGAACTCTACAGGAAGTTCATTCCGAATCTGCACCTCGTTTCGAATGCGAGAACTGCTGAGTTCATAAAGGTTATAGAGGGTTGCTATAGAGATGTGAACGTAGCACTTGCGAACGAACTTTTCAAGATAGCTGAAGATATGGGCGTTGATTTTTATGAGGCGAGGAAATATGCTAACCACGAATACTGCCACATCCACGAACCCTCTACGGGGGTTGGGGGGCACTGCATTCCAGTCTATCCATGGTTTTTAATAAAATTAGCTGAAAGAAAAGGGAGATTCAGTGATGCGAAGTTGCTTAGGACTGCGAGGGAAATAAACGATGAAATGGTAAAATATTGGGCGGATAAAATAGTTTTGGCGTGTATGAAGGTTAACAAACCTCTCAGCGAAGTTAAGATATGTATAAGGGGAATAACGTTCAGAGAGGGTGTGAAGGAGATATATCACAGTAGAAACCTCGCCTTGGCAAAGTTACTAAAGGATAAAGGTTTGAAAATTTACGTCTATGATGATCTCTTTACGCTCGAAGAGGTTGAAAGATTGGGTTTTAAATGGATCGAGCCCGAAGAGGCGGATGTCGTATTTGACAGCTTTAAACTCAAAATTACTCATAATGATGGATCCTTAAAGTATTAATATCAAGTTGATCGAGCAAATCCAAATGAAACCGGAAGACGTGGCGTTTGTCGTGATTTCATCTTTGCTCCTGTCGCTGATCGTAGTGAGGTTTCAAATCTCGGAGTTCAGAAAGAGAGGTTTTGTCGCTACCGACTACTATAAGCGGGATCTCAGAAAGGTTCCGACGTGCGGTGGGATCTCTCTTCTTATCGTCTTTTTCACGATTCTTGCGGTGATGGTTGCCTTGGGTAGGATCAGCAGGTTCGAGCTAATAGCTTCGATGACTATACTCCTCTTCGGGGTCTTCGGACTGCTCGACGATTTCATCGATGTTGGGAGAATAACGAAAGTCTTTATACCTCTCTTCTTTTCGATTCCCGTAGCTTTGGAGATGAATTCGACATCTGTGATTCTGCCGTTGTTGGGAGAGGTCGATTTAGGGTTGCTCTATGTTTACCTGATAGTTCCGTTATACGTAATGGTAGTTGCGAATCTTGTCAATATGCATTCGGGATTCAACGGTTTGGCTGTAGGACTGTCAGCGATACTGATGTTCTTTCTGCTTGTGAAGTCAATAATATTCAACAGAAACCTGACGTTCACACTGAGCTGCATGCTTGGAGCGGTGCTTGGATTGCTTTATTACAACTGGTATCCTTCGAGGATATTCGACGGAAACGTCGGAGCTATGACGATGGGAGCAACGATTGGGTTGGGTATAGTAGCGTGCGGATTTTTGGTTTCAGGCTTCGTGATGCTGATCCCACACACCGTTAACTTCTTGATGTATGTTTACTGGAGGATCATGAGAAAGCTTCATCCCAATGATGATAGGTGGAAGCTCGTTAAATTCGGAAGAGTAAGAGAAGACGGAACGCTTGAGGTTCCAAACAGGCTAACGTTGAAGTGGTTGTTGCCTTATCACTTCAGGATGACTGAAAAACAAGTTGTTCTGGCGATGTATGCTTTAACTATAGTTTTCTGCCTGATAAGCCTGCCGATTCCTTACTGAGGCTTTCCCTTAAGCCAGAAGTGAACTTCATAAGTTCTGTTGTTCGCAGTAAGAACGAGCATGACCTTTGTCGGAAATTTAATGTCCTTTGGAAGCTTTACACTTTCGTTTTCCTCCCACGTATCGCCTGGCCTGAGCTTGAACTTCTTAACTTTGATCAACTTGTTTCCTAAATATATCTTTAGGAAATATTGGGTTTCGTGGATCTCGTAGCTCTTAACACCGTATCTGAACGTCACAACGTCTCCGGGTTTGACGTAGTTTGAATATGAGTCTGGATATATGTAGAGAGCAGAATACGATTCATGTGACATCATCCAAACGAGGTAGCCTGCAATTATAACACCGGTGACCATTGCTATGATTGCGGATTTCATCATTATGCGTTCGAACTCTTCATCATCCATGTTCTTCGGTTAAAATCGTAATGACATAATAACTTTGTGCAGAATTGAAAATAAAAAAGAAGAAATAAATATTATCTTCTTCGTTAACTTCTCCTCAATACCAATACCGCTCCAGCAAAAATTCCGAGGACTCCTATCGCCAAGGGTGATAGTTCAGGGCAACTGCACGGTATGTGATCACAATCGCAAGCTTCAGCGGTTGGGAACTCCTTTGAATACATCTTTACCTTATTCTTTATGCATGTGCAAGGTTTGCCAACGACTTTAACTGTTAACTTCACACATGCCCGCATTCCTGCAGAAAGTGTTCCCATATTCCACGTTACTTTATGGGTATTAGGATCGTAAACACCTCCACCAGTAGCGGAAACGAATTGAACACCAGCTGGAAGTTCATCCACGATAACAACACCATGAGCATCCCTGTTAGTAGGGTTCGCGAAACATATATCATACGTGATAGTTTTTCCTACGCATACTTCCTTTACCCCATCATCTTTTGAGATCGAAAGTCCATGGCATCCATTTGCAGCAACGATTCCCATCGACAGTATCATGGCGAAGACAATTGCGACCATTTGAATACTTTTCAGCATTTTTCACCTCCTTCAAATCGTTAAAGTATCTACAAAATCAAATTATTTATAAATATTCAAATTATGTTTATTGTTAGTATGATCATAAGGTGAATTACAGCAGTATATTTTTATACTTTCAGACTTCCAAAACTTCATGAGAAAACTGATTCACATTGCTATTGCCATTGCCTATGCGGGGTTCATATTTTACTTATCTGCTCAATCTTCCCCTCCCAATCCTGTTAAGGTCAGATATCTGCTGCAGATATTCATACTCCTGAAGAGACTAGGCTTGGAGTTCCTTGCCTATCCTTTCTACTTTGCCGTCAAGTATCCCGACAAGTTCTGTCACTCGTTACTATACATGGGTTTTGGGTTCGCGCTGTATCCGGCTGTAAAGGATGTTATAAATAAACAACCACAGCTATTGACGATAGCGATTGGGACTCTATACGGTATCTCGGACGAAATCCATCAGATGTTCGTTCCAAATAGAACTACGAGCCTTGGAGACTTAATGGCGGACATGTTGGGTCTATTAATTTCACAGATAGTAATATTAATAATAATGACTTTTAAGAGAAGATACCATGATAGCTGAGATCGTTCACGCATTCAGGGTAATCTTCGGTCTGATATTCCTCTTCTTCGTTCCTGGTTACGCGATAATGCTCGCTCTATTTCCAAGGAAAGACGAGCTAAGTCCGATAGAGAGGTTGGGTTTCGCAGGAGCTCTAAGCATAATCGCGGACATCCTGACAGTTCTGTTCATAGATCTGGTTCTGCATATCCCAACGACACCTCTAAATATATTCCTCTCCTTGCTCACGCTGACCGTATTGGCGTTATTGGTATGGAGAATAGAGCTTCACTTCATTAGGAAAAGCGAGGAGGTGCAACGGTCGGATGAAAATAAATGAGTTTGTAAAATTGATTTTAAAAGTTAACAAAAAGATTACTGAAGATCAAATACGCAATATTGAGGGAATAATAAAAGTATCTAAAGAATTTCATAAGAAAGCTGAGACCTATGATTATGTTGCTGAATTGTTTGATAACGACGTAAATGAAAATACAATCGTTCTTGAAGCCGCTCATCAACCAAACTTTGTTCCATATTCTGGTGTTTGGAGGAAGGCATACCTATTGCATTTTTTTTATAATGAGATGCCGAATTCGATTCCGTTGTTTGGCTTCTTTGACTATAACTTAGCAACTGCCAGCTTACTAACTCACAACAAGATTCCAGATATTAGGAAGGAGGGCTTTACGGTTATAGGTGTTAGGATTCCTGAGAAGGATAAGTGGAAGAGGTTTAATAGCTTACCGAAGCCATCAAAAAACGCTTGGGAAAATGTTATCAGAACGATTGAAAATGTCTATATTAAGGTTCTAAGTCGAAATAAAGACGCAAGATTAAACTTGGATCTGATTATAGAGGAGCTCTGGAAAAGCTACGAACTCGGGAACAGCTTGTCGGAGATAAATGCAATATTTTTTTCGAGGTTAACGAACATTTATTTGGGATTGAAAGTTTTATTTTTTAAATATTCGAATCTGCACGATTTAGGTGTTCTTAAGGATGCTTTCGAGCGCGTGATATATAGGCGGGATGAGTTCAATAACATATACAATGAAACCGTTGTTAGTAAAGGTTTATCGGACGTCGGAACTATTCCTGATAATTTAGCTCCATTTTGGTATCACTGCAAATGTGGTGGTAAGGTTGACGTTTTTATAAAAAATAGTAAGTTGAATGGAGTTTGCCCGATATGCAAAACTGAATACGAGTTAGATGTAGGCGACATAGATTCCTACTACGTTAACATCAGTCCCAGAGCGGTTACGAGAAACATAGTTATGGCTGATGGAATCGGAACGAGGCTTTACATTTCAGGAGCGGGAGGAGGCCTTAGATATGGTATAATTGCCAATGAAATTTCAAGAAGGTTAGGATTCAACCTTCCCTTTACTCTCGCTTGGGTTGGTAAGGATCACTATTTGGGCCTAACACATACTCTGATGCTGAAGAGATTGAGGAAGATGCTCGGTATCAGCGATGCTGATCTTTTGAATTTAGAGAAGGTTTTGGATCGGATAAGGACAAAGAGAATAGAGCTTAAAAATAAAATAGATAAAAATTACTCAAAAAAATTGATACATGACTATAAACATACCTACGCTCAAATTTTAATTGCGTGTAACGTGTTCAAAGTGACACCATCCGTTATAGACATATTTTTGTCTAAGGGCTTTAGCAAAGTTTTGAAGTGCTGGAACTTTGCAGTTCACAGTGCTGAAATATCATTTGAAGATGAATTTTATATATTAAGAAAGAATATTGTGTATGATGACCGTGCAATTGCTATTTACGACGTAATGAATGCTATTTCTATAAAAAACAAGGAGATCGATCCACTCGGAATCCTTGGAGGTGAGTAGATGTTCAGCAAAGTTCTAATTCTCAGCCCCCACACCGATGACGGGGAACTCGGGTGCGGTGGGACGATCGCCAAGCTTGTTGAAGAGGGGAAGGAGGTTTTTTACGTTGCGTTCTCAGCGTGTGAAAAATCAGTTCCGGATGGTTTTCCAAAGGATATCCTTAAGAGGGAGGTCAGAGAAGCTACTAAGGTTTTAGGGATCGATAACGATAAGCTCATCTTGTTCGACTTCGAGGTCAGAAACTTTCCAAGCTTGAGGCAGGAGATATTAGATACGCTCATCAGGATTAGGAACGATATCAAGCCAGATATAGTTTTCACTCCTTCTTCGAACGACACCCACCAAGATCATAGGGTGGTGATGGAGGAGACACTCAGAGCTTTCAAAGGTTGCACTATACTGGGCTACGAACAACCGTGGAACAACATAACGTTCAACACTACAGCTTTCATCCCTTTGGAGGAGAGGCATATAGATCTGAAGATCAAAGCATTGATGTGCTACAAGTCGCAGATGGGAAGGCCATACTTCAACGATGTTTTTATAAGAAGCCTCGCAAGGACGAGAGGTGTGCAGATAAACACCGAATACGCTGAGGCGTTTGAGGTTATAAGGTGGATAATCAGGTGAGGTTATGCCAAAATTAAATATTAATATATTACTACTACTGTTGGCAGTATTGGTAGTCAGTTCATTCATAGAACTAGCCTATGGGTCGATATATTTAGGCGTCCTGTTTTTAATATTAAGTGGGGTATGTCTGGTAATATTAAGTAAGGAAACTCCCGTTAAATCGGAAATAAAAAAATCACCACTGTTAATGATTTTTGGTATCCTAATAGTCATAGCTGACATCTCATATAATTACTTAACGCACTTCGAAATCCAGACCTTTGACTCTATGATAATACTCTTCGGCTTTTCTCTATTTTTATTTGCATCGGGAACAAGATATGCCGAACTTGGTAAGTTTGGAGCATACTTTTCGGCAGTATTCTTGGTATTCTTTACATCGTTGTTCATAATCCCAGAGAAGTTGGACGTTACGTTGCCATACTACTATGGGCACTATTGCGTTACGTTGCCAGCGGTGTTGATCCTTTCAAGTTTAGGTTTGAACGTAAAGATCCCTGAAGTAAGATTGATCGAAGTGTTAGGAGTTCAAAACTTAATTTTAAAAATTGATTTGGCTTGCTTTGGTTGGTATTCGATGTTGCTCATCGTAAGTATGTTGATATCATATAACCTGACGATACAGCGAATGAAGCGGAGAAAATTTTTGAAAATCCTTTTGGTGATGCTTATAGCCTGCTATCTCGCAAACCTTCTAAGGGTTCTGATTTTGGTCGTAGTGGCTTACTACTATGGACTGGATGCTATGATGATCGCTCATTCACATATTGGCTGGATACTATTCGCTGCTTTGCTAATACCTCTTTCTCATCTAATAATCCAAAAATAGATTGGATGAGTATGATTATAAGTGTCGTTATCATTATCATTATTTCCTCTTTATAGAAAACGAAAGATTTTTATACTTTCAATCTAAGGGTTAAACGTCAAGTTAGGGGGTAGATGTCAATGAAAATAAAAAAGAAAATATTGGTAATACCTATAATGGTAATATTGTTGTTCGTAATACCACAACAGGCGTTGGCATACGATCACGTAATAGATGGTAAACTCGACGACTGGGGTTTGAGCAAATTATATACGGGAGATTGGAGTAAAAATGATACGTGGGTTCCCGACTTACCGGGAATTAGGTTTGTAGTAGAGGACAATTACGATAAAGATTCAGAACAATATACAAACTACGTTGGAGTTCACATTGTGGGTGTAAGCCCCAGCTATACATACTACGATGAGCCGTATCAGGAGCCAATAGGTGAAGAGCTCTACGACATAGAAGCAATGTATGTGGACGAAAATGATACGCATATCTTTATAGCGTTAGTCGTGTCTGCTCCAAGTTGGGCTATAGGTGACCTAGCCTTAAACTTAGATGCTAACACTGCTACGGGTGGATATGGTTATGAATTTGGCGTTAAACTGAATACAGAATCGGGTATATTATATGGAATCTATGAAACTCCAACCGACAATTGCTGGACAGAACCTGTGCATGGTCCTGCAAAGGCACCTGCGACAATCGATATTAATAATGCTACATACACTGGTAAGAAAGCCATCGGTGCATGGGTTGATATGGGTGTTTTGGATTGGAATATGAAAAATTATGTTATAGAACTGGCAATTCCTAAGACTGCTGTGGGCATGAGTGTGGGTCAAAAATTAACAGATGCACCGTTACCTAAGGTTATTAGAATCTGTGAGCCTTGTGGAAATGAGGATGTTCCAATAACGATACCAGAATTTATGACGATGTTGATTCCAATGATGTCTATAATTGCAATAGCGGCATATGTAGTTAGAATTAGATTGAAGTAATTTTAATATTTCAATATTCAATATTTAATTTGTTTGCTTGATTGGTGTTTTTAGGCATTTTTAGATAATTGTAATTTATAGTTTTATACTAAATGTAGATGTAAATTATGGAGGTGACTGGTATTAGAATTCTTATTGATGTTGGACATCCTGCACATGTTCATTTCTTTCGGAATGCTATCAAGCTATGGGAAGATCATGGACATACTGTATTAGTTACTGCAAGAGATAAGGATGTAGTCGTTCCACTTTTGAAAGCATATAATTTAAATTACCTATATTTGGGTAAGAGCAAGAAGACAATCTTAGGTAAAAGTTTTAATATGTTAAAAATTGATTTCAATTTACTAAAAGTAGCAATAAAATTTAAACCAGATGTGTTGTTAGGTATTCACGATCCATATATATCGCATGTTGGTAAATTAATGCATAAACCAGTGATTATATTTACAGATACCGAACTGGTTAAATATACATGGTTGGTTTTTCCATTTTCAAGTGTTGTGTGCACACCGGCAAGCTTTAGGCTAGACCTTGGTAGTAAGCATATAAGATACGAGGGATATCATGAGCTGGCTTACCTGCATCCAAATTACTTTAGACCAAACTCTGATGTGTTGGATGAACTGGGGCTATCTGAGAAAGATAGTATAATAATTGTTAGATTAATATCGTGGAGTGCTTATCATGATGTAGGTTTAAGAGGATTGAATTCAGAGTTGGGCCTTATAAAAACTTTGGAGGAGTTTGGACATGTTTTCATTTCATCAGAAAGAAAACTTAATGGATCACTTGAAAAATATAAGTTACCATTAAATCCCGAAAAACTTCATGACTTGCTTTATTACGCTCGATTATATATAGGTGAAGGAGGAACGATGGCTGTAGAATCTGCTATTTTGGGCACACCTGCAATACATATTGAATCGACCTCAAACGGATTGCCAAGTGGTAGTCTCACGGGTATCTTTCGTGAGTTAAGAGATAGATATGGGTTGCTTTATTTCTACGCTGATCAAAATCAGGCACTACTGAAAGCAGTCGAATTGCTTGAAAAAGGGCGCGCAATTAAAAAAATGTGGCGTGCTAAGCGTGAAAATCTATTGAAAGATAAGATAGATGTCACAAAATGGATGGTCAATCTTGTAGAAGGTTATCCAGATAGTATTCGTGAATATAGGAATAATGGCAGATAAGGAGTGAACGATTATGTATTCTATTTTATTTAGAAATGCTATATTTCCAGTGCTGGAAAAATGGATGGGAACAACGATCAAAGCCGATTTAGCATTTCTTGAAAAATCTCAGTGGTGGAAACCCGAGCAACTTGAAGAGTTTCAAAATAAAAAACTCAGAGCTTTAATAAATCATGCCTACAAAAATGTTCCGTATTACCATCGCTTATTCAGAAAACTCGGTTTAAAGCCTGAAGACATTAAAACCAAGGAAGATCTAAAGAAGTTACCAATACTAACAAAAGATGATATAAGACGAAATCTTAGTGAACTCTTAGCTAAAAATATACCGAAATCGAGGTATATCGTAGCCCACAGTAGTGGCTCCACCGGTGAACCCCTGAAGTATTACGTCGACAAGCGGGCGTATAGTATCGGGTGGGCCCAGACTTTTAGATGCTGGAGCTGGGCCGGATACAGTTTGGGTGACCCCTACGTCAAAATAAGTTTAAATCCGAGAACAAAAATTAGTAAGAAAATACAAGATTTACTATTTAGATGCACATATATATACATACGGAGTGTAGATAAAAATTCCATAGACTACTACTATCGTTTGATGCAAAACGCAACGATAATTCGTGGTTACGCTTCTGCGATGTATACGATCGCAAATTTAATTAAAGAGTATGTGGATAATCCGGAGTTTCCAAGACTTAGGGCCGTTATGACCACGGGCGACACCCTCTTTCCACACTACAGAAGGCTGATAGAATCGGTCTTTCAGTGTGAAGTGTTCGACGGCTACGGTGGTGAAAGCACTCCGATCGCGTTCGAATGCAACTCCCATTCGGGTTATCATATCTGTGACGAAAGCGTGATCGTCGAGGTCTTGAGAGAGGGTGAAGAAGTTTCAGACGGTGAACTTGGTGAAATCGTATTCACGAGTCTTTACAACTATGCGATGCCGTTTATTAGATACAACATTCAGGATGTCGGTAGACCTTCCGTCGATTCCTGTTCCTGTGGAAGGGGTCTGTCCATGCTTAAATCTGTGGAAGGTAGAAACACTGACATCGTGGTCACGCCGACTGGAAAGTTCCTGATAGTTCACTTCTTCACTTGGTTGTTTGAATACATAGAGGGGGTCGATCAGTTTCAGGTCATCCAGAAGAAGATCGACGAGCTCAACATAAAGATAGTAAGAAATAATAAATTTACAGAAAAAGATTTACAGTATATTATATCACAAATAAGGAAGGAGGTCGGAGACTGCATGAATATCGATGTTGAATTCGTGGACAGCATACCTCCAACTAGATCTGGAAAGAGGAGGTTTGTGATATCAAAGGTTCCGTTGAGCTACGCATGGAGGAAAGTCGATGAATGAATACAGGTTACCCGACGATTACGTAAATGTGGCGTGGAAATGGTTTAGAGATACGTTTGGCATCGTTACCGAATGTAGGACAATAGAACGTGAAAATCGTAAATGCACGATAAAAATCGAATTCGGCGACAGATGCTATTCGGTCGTGTTTCCATCTGATTTTGAAATTAACTTAAAAGATTTTGTGAACGATGTCATTTGGAATATCAGATTTTATATCGATGGTAATAGACTGGTGATCGATCAGGATATCTTTGCGTTGATTTACTTGACTATTTCCGGCAATCTTGAGAGGAACTTGGATAGATCTTTATTTTTAAGACTCGTCGGGAAACCATATCTTGACATCATCTCGAATAGAATGTTTGACATGATCAAAAAAATGATTGGCAATAACGATATATTGATAACGAAACCTTTTTTGACGGATAATTCGTTTGCGGTTTGTCTGACCCACGACGTCGACGAAATAAAGAAAACGTATCAATACATCACGAGAAGCTTGAGAAGTTTGAGGAATAGAGACTTAGAAGGTGTATTGAAGGAGTTGAGATCGTTTATACGGAAGATGAAAGGTAAGGAACCCTACTGGACATTTGAAAAGTTGATCGAGCTCGAAAAGAGCATGGGTGTTAGATCTACACTGTATTTCTTGAAGGAAACCGGCAAAGTCAAGATAACCGATCCGAGCACTTGGAGACATTTGGGTAGGAGATACGAATTCGACGACGTTGCGGATGTTATAAAATTCCTCCACTCTAGGGGTTGGGAGGTTGGGCTTCACGGATCATTCTATTCCTATCGAGATCGAAGTTTGTTGAAGAGGGAAAAACTTGAATTAGAGCGAATTCTCGGAAAGAGGGTGATCGGTATTCGCCAGCACAATCTGAACTTAGACATACCCCAAACTTGGAGGATACAGGAGAGCCTCGGCTTCGAATACGACACGACCTTGGGATCCAACCACTATGTTGGTTTCAGGTGGGGGACGTGTTATCCGTTCTACCCCTATGACGAAGAACGACAGAGGTTCTTGCGAGTTCTGCAGATACCTCTGCACATCGAGGACATAGCGGTCTTCAGAGAAGACGATCCTTGGAGGATATGCGTTCAAACCCTTTGGGAAGTTAAGAGGATGGGAGGTGTGCTGACTTTGCTCTGGCACCACGCGGTATTCGACGAGGACGAGTATCCGGGATGGGCGAAGCTCTATAGAGATCTGATCGAATTCTGTAAAAGAGAGAATGCTCTGGTTACCAAGGCCGAGGATATAGCGAGGATATGGAGGAACAGGTTGAATTCGAACGTTTCCGTTGAGTATGAGGGTAAATTCGTGAGTGTAAGGGTCGAGGGATGCATCCCGCTTAGGATATACTCTCCATCGAAGTTGATCGTAAACGATTCCGATGTGACGATCAGGCGTGGTAACGGCTATTTGGACGTATACTGTAAAAAATCTGAGTTTAAAATAAAAAGTGTATAATCATGAATGTGGAAATCGTAGAGAGTAAGGAGATCTGGAATTCAATCCTCGACAGGTCGTCGAACGGAACGTTGTTCCATGATCTCGAATGGCTGAAGATCTCCGCGAGGTATGCTACCAAGAACTTTCTTGGGAAGCGTGTTCCCTGCAAATTTTATCCGCTAGTCGTGTTTAAAGGGGAGGAGCCGATCGGGGCATTACCGGCTTTTATGTTCAAGCATGCTGGAATTAAACTTTTGCTCTCTCCTCCGCACGGTGTCGAAAACTACTATTTGGGACCCCTCTTCGTGGAGTTTCCCAACGCCAAGAGGAGTAAAATCGAAAGATACTTTCTCGATTTTTGGAAAGCTATTGATGAATACGTCGCGACGAATTTCTCGCCGAGCTACATTCTAATCCATACTTCGCCGGGCATATTAGATGCACGTCCTTTTAAGTGGTGTGGATATTATGTCGAGCCGAGATACACTTACGTAGTCGATCTGAATCGTAGGTTGGAGGACGTGTGGCTACAGCTCAGCAGGAGCTTGAGGCGGGACATAAAGAAGGCTTGGAAGATCTTCGAAATTCGAAGTGCCAAGCTCGAAGACTTGTCGGCATTGTATGATATAATGAGGAAGAGGGGGAGAATACACTGTTCGCTCGATTACTTGGGAGAAATCTTTAAGACATTCAATAAAAACATCGTGGCGTTCGTTGCGGAATTCGAGGGGGAAGTCGTGAGCGGTATAGTTAACTTGATTTATAGAAATAGGGTTCAATTCTGGATCGGCTTGCCAAGGGTAGATTTACCAACATCTCCAAACGGATCTTTACTGTGGAGCAGTATAGAGTGGGCGAAGGCTCAGGGCTATGGGGTGTATGAGATCATGAGCGCCGAGGAATACGAACTGTTTCCGTTCAAGTCAAAATTCAACGCAAATCTGGAAATTTATTTCTCTGTTAGGAAATTCGGTGCTTTTGCAAGGATATTATCATGCATTAGAGAAGTGGTGAAGGGTGATGAGGTTCCACGCTGAGATCAGCCATGATGCCAACTTTTGGAACGAGATCGTGATTGCATCTGAGCATACGCACCTCTTCCACAGATGGGAGTGGCTCAAAACGGTCGAGAATCGTTTGGGATTCAAATTCCATCCTTTGGTCATATATAAAGGTTCTACGCCTGTGGGAATTTATCCCGTATTCTCAAAATCTAAATATTTTTATAAATTTGCATTTTCACCACCACCATATACTGGCATAAGCTATCTCGGCCCAGCACTCGTGGATTATGCCGATCTCAAAGAGGACAAAAGGCTGTCGATTCTTAAAGGTTTAGTGGAAAGCGTCGATAAGTTCGTGTTTTCGGAATTAGGAGCATCTTATTTCTTAACGAATGTTTCACCGAATCTGAAAGACGTTAGACCCTACAAGTGGCTCAACTACGACATAGACCTGATATTCCACTACATACTCGACATTTCGAGGGGTGTTGAGAATGTTTGGAAGGGTTTCAAAAAGGAGGCTAGAGAAAACGTCAAGAAAGCGATTAAATGGGGATTTAAGTTTGAAATGGGTGAGCCTGATGATATAAAGACGATATACGAAATGCTGAAGGGTAGATACAAAGAGCAGGGGTTGAAGATGAAGATCAATCTGAGCTATCTGAGAGAGATCTGCGATTTGTTTTCCGATAGTATAAAGATATTTTTGTGTAGGAGAGATGGCGAGGTAGTGACTGGTATCGTAGCATTATGTTTTAAAGATAGAATATCTTTTTGGATCGGCGGTGCCAAGAGTGACGCCAAATACGCAAACGATCTTATACATTGGGAGGCGATAAAGTGGGCCTGCGAAAATGGTTTTAAATATTACGAAGAGTTCGGTGCTGGAACCGAACGCTTGGCTAGATTCAAATCGAAGTTCAATCCAGACCTCGTCGTCGCATTTTCGGTTAAAAAATATAGGAGCTTTCACGTGAGAATACTCGAGGGCATATACAAACTGGGCAGAAATTACCTGAACATATAGGTGATGCCCGTGAACATCAGGATAGAGATCGCGAGAGATCGTAACATGTGGAACGAAGCCGTTCAGCATCACGGGACTATATTCCACACATGGGAATGGCTGAAATGCATCGAAAGGCAGACGAAAACGAAATTGTATCCCATAGAGGCTTACATCGGAGACGAACTGCTATGCGTGTTGCCGATATTCGTTCGTAAGAGTTTACTGACTATGGTTTTTTCACCTCCGCCCAAGTCTCTCCTCCTATACTTAGGAGTCGTTTTTACGAAGCAATACGGAAACCTCAGAAAATTCGAAAGAGCTTTTGAAGATTTCGTTGCGGTGTTAAACGACTTTATATCGTCGGAGTTCGGAAGTTGCATCGTCCGAATAAGATCTCCTCCTTTTGTTCACGATTTGAGACCTTTCAAGTGGGGAGGTTATTTGGTCACACCCCACTACACGCTGTCCATAGATTTGGGAAGGGAGTTGAATGAGATTTGGAGCAGCTTCGATAAGAAGGTTAGGAACAACATAAGGAAGACTGAGAGGGAAGGATGCTTAGTCGAGTTGGGGGAATGGAAGGAACTCGATAGGCTAAGGGTCATGATAGCGGAACGTTTTACCGCTCAAGGAATGAAACCGACGAAAGGATACTACAGGGAATATCTGCTCGAGCTCTTTAGGGAATTCCACGAGAACATGAAGGTGTTCGCTGCAAAGCTGGACGGTGAAGTTGTGGGCGGTTTCGTTGGGTTGACCTTCAGGGATAGGTTTCTGCTGTGGATAGGAATACCGAGGGTGAGTCTTAAGGGTATGTATCCGAACGATCTGGCGATTTGGGAGGGTATAAAGTGGGCCAAGGAGAACGGTTACAGATACTTCGAGATAATGGACGCTGGCGACGATTCGAGGCTCAGCAGATACAAGTCTCAGTTCAATCCGAAACCCGAGCTGTGGTTCTCGGCGATCGGTTTGTTCGGTTGGCTAAGATTTTTAAGCTCTCCTCTCAAGAGGTTTTTGAGATAGTGGGATCATGAGCTCGATAAGTAGGATAGCTAAAAACACCGCCGTAATGATAATCGGCGAAATTACCGGCAAAGTTCTTTCTTTGATCTTCGTAATATACGTTGCGAGATACCTCCAGGCGGAAGGCTTCGGAACGCTGTCGTTTGCGTTGGCATTCGCCGGGATGTTTCACATATTTTCGGATATAGGCTTTTACGAACTAACTGTAAGGGAGGTTGCGAGGGACAAAAGGTTGGCGGGAAAGTTCGTTGGGAACGTAATGATTATTAAAGCCATACTCGTCGCGATAGTGTTCGGTTTGATGTGTTTGACGATAAACGCGATGGGATACCCCCATCGGACTGTTATCATAGTGTATATAGTCGGGTTGTCGATAGTCTTCGACGCCTTCAGCGTCATTTCGAATGCGATCTTTCAGGCTTTCGAGAGGCTCGAGTTCATCACGATTGGAACTGTGCTGAGAGGGTTGCTGTTGGTCGTAGGTGGCATCGTTGCTGTAAAATATAGTTGGGGTATCTTAGCGTTCGCTTTACTGTATCTGCTCGCGAGCTTGGTGGTGTTGGTGTATAGTTTATCTCTGATGATCGCAAAGTTTGCAAAGCCAAAGTTTGAGGTTGATTTAGATTTTTGGAAATTTCTGTTGAGGGAGGGAGTTCCATTTTGGGCTTCCGCTGTTCTAACCACGATCTTCTACAACATAGACAAGGTTATGCTTTCCGCCATGGTGGGTAACGAAGCGGTTGGATACTACTCAGCGGCTTACAGACTCGTGACTTCGCTGAATATAATACCTCTCGCAGTCATAGCTTCAATATACCCAGTGACTTCCCGCCTCTATATTTCATCGAGGAACTCCTTGATGTTTGCATTCGAAAGATCGTTGAAGTATATGATAATATTAGGAATTTTTATAATTGTAATAGTATCACTACTATCAAAGAGAATAATATTATTTATATATGGTGAAAATTATTATAAATCTATAATTGTTTTTCAGATTTTGATATGGTCCGAGGTGTTTCTGTTTGTAAATAGTAACATTAGAAATTTATTAAAATCAATAAATAAACAAATAATAATTATGTATGTGTGTGTCTATGGGGTGTTGTTAAACGTAGCGATGAATGCGCTGCTCATACCCAAATACAGTTATGTTGGTGCCAGTATGGCAACCGTTCTTACCGAAGTCAACGTGCTCATAATCTATTCTTACTGGATCGTGAAAAACGGTTATGGGTTATCCAATTCTACGCTTTTTAGTATATTGAAGGGCACAATATTGGCCATGCTACTGTCCATTGTCTGTATATTTTTGAAGGAAGTTTATGGTGTGAATATATCGGTGACAATATTTGCTTTAATATTTATAATATTATTATATATTCTTAAAATAATTGATGATATAGATATAAAATTAATTAAAGAAACTTTAAATTTTATTAAACTGTGAGGTATGGTGGTTAAATGTCTACAACGAACCTACAACAGAAGGTCGTAAAGAGTGGGTTTTGGGCATTTGCACTTAGGGTTGTCCAAAGAATTTTCAACTTAGTTAGACTAATCATACTAGCTAGGATATTGTCCCCTCACGATTTCGGCTTGATGGGTATCGCATTACTTATAATGGGTATGCTCGAAACATTTTCGCAAACTGGTTTCCATGCAGCTCTGATCCAGAGAAGGGAAAGGATAGAACCCTATCTAAATTCAGCATGGACCTTTCTGATAGTGAGAGGTCTAATGCTGTTTACGATCCTATACCTGATAGCGCCTTATGCTTCTTCATTCTTCAATTCTCCGGAAGCTGAACCGATAATTCGAGTAATGGGACTTGCAATACTGCTCAGATCCTTTACAAACATAGGAGTTATCTATTATCAGAAGGAACTCGAATTCAACAAGGTCTTTGCACTCTCATTTACAAGCGTGCTTGCAGATTTTACAGTCGCAGTTTCTGCCGCTTTGATACTGCAGAATGTATGGGCTCTGGTATACGGATATATCGCGGGAAATCTCGTAATGTGTGTTATGAGTTACATCATTCATCCCTATAGACCTCGCCTCGATTTTGATGTAACAAAAGCTAAAGAACTCTTTGGATTTGGTAGATGGATTTTGGGTTCGAGTATACTTACATTTTTAATTACTCAAGGAGACAGTGCATTCGTTGGTAAGTTACTTGGTGCTACAGCATTGGGTTTTTACCAGATGGCTTATCGAATTTCTAATTTACCAACTACTGAGATTTCTCATGTGATTTCATGGGTAACATTTCCAGCATATTCTAAATTGCAAGATAATATTGAAAAATTAAGACAAGCTTATTTAAGAGTATTACAAGTAACTACTTTTATAACCTTTCCTTTAGCTGGTTTAATATTAGTTTTAGCTCCAGAGTTCACAAGATTATTCTTAGGTGAAAAGTGGATGCCAATGGTTCCAGCAATGCAAGTTTTAGTAATATTTGGGTTAGTTAGATCTATTGGTGCTACCACAGGGCCATTACTTCAAGGAATTGGAAGACCTGATATTATAACAAAAATTCAATTTATAAGACTAATAATAACTTTTATACTCATATATCCATTAACAGTAAATTGGAATATTGTTGGAACATCTGTAGCAGTTACATTAAGCATACTAACTACTGATATCGGCTTTATATATCCATTCATAATAATTAAGATTATTAGGATGAGAGTTAATGAATTTATAAAAAATATGATACATCTTATAATAGGCTCGTTAACTATGAGCACATTCTTAGTTATATTTAAATTTATATATAAAATATATATTAGTTATATTTGGTTTGTAGTACTTGTAATCATCAGTACATTACTATATTTTGGAATAACTTTAATTAATAAAGATCTTAGGCGTGATATATTAAATATTATAAAAGTTCTATCTAAATGTAATTAAGGAACAAAGTGACTGGAGGGTACCGATATGAAGATTGCATTTGTCTTGGATTATTTTCCAAAATTATCCGAAACATTCATACTTAATCAAATAACAGGTTTAATAGATTACGGATGCGATGTAAAGATTTTCGCTTTTCATAACCCAAACGAAGAGAAAATTCATCATGATGTAATAAAGTATAAACTTTTAGAAAGAACTGAATATATAATAATCCCTCATAATAAAGTTGAACGCGCAATAAAAGCTACAGATTTAGTTATTAAAAATATTAACAAAAATCCATATGTAGTTTTAAATTCATTAAATATATTTAAAAATAGATTATATTCATTAAATTTACCTTATTTATTAGTTTATTTTTTAGATGAGGCATTTGATATCGTTCATTGTCATTTTGGTCCTAATGGTGTGAAGTGCAGTTATTTAAAAGATATCGGGATTAAATCTAAATTAATTACAACATTTTATGGTTATGATGTAAGATTAGGTATTGAGACTGGGGGCAAGATCTATCAAAAATTATTCAAGAATGCTGATTGTATATTAGCTGCTTCAAGATACTTGTATAAACATTTAATTGGATTAGGTGCAGACCATGCAAAGTTAAGACTTCATTATCCTGGCATTAATCCAGATAATTTTATATTTAAATATAAATTTAATAAGGATTATATTAAAGATGAAATTACAATATTAACTGTAGCTAGATTAGTTAAAGAAAAAGGGATTGATTATGGTATTTTCGCTATCAGTAAACTTATAAAATTAAACCCGAAAATAAATCTAAAATATCTAATTGTTGGGAATGGACCTTTAAAGGATTATCTTAAGAGAATTGTGAAAGATCTTAATTTGCAAAATATAGTAAAGTTTTTAGGATGGATGAGACAGGATGAGATAGTTAAATTAATGGTAAAATCTGATATCTTTCTTCTTCCAAGTGTAAGTGAAGCCTTTGGTGTCGTCCTTTTAGAGGCTCAGGCAGTTGGACTTCCAATAGTAGCTACAAATGTTGGAGGTATTCCTGAAGCTATAGTTAATGGAAAGTCTGGTTTTCTTGTTCCTAAGCGAGATATAGATGCTTTAGCCAAGAGACTAAAATATCTCATCGAACATCCAGAACTATGGCCAAAGATGGGAAGATTTGGTAGAAAAATTATTGAGTCAAAATATAATATTAAAAAGTTAAATCGGCAATTAATTAAAGTTTATAAAAATCTACTGGGGGGGTTATTCCAAAGTATAATAATAAATATAAAATTTATGTATTACTAGTTCCAGATTACAGTAAATCTAATAGATATCAAAAGTCATTGGCAGATTCGTTGTCGAAATTTGTTAAAGTTGATTTCGGTAAAACTTATTCATTATTTTCAATATTAAGAAGTATGATAGAAAAAGGAAAACCAGATATATTGCATATTCACTGGCAACATCCTTTTCTTTTATCAAGTACAAAACTTAAAACAATTTTAAAGTCAACTATATTTATCCTTGAAATAATTTTATTAAAATTAATGGGAATAAAAATTATATGGACTGTGCATAATATAGTAAATCATGAGAAGATATTTAGTAATATAGAGCTATTCTTTGGCAAAATCCTTGCAAAGTTATGCGATAAACTGATAGTTCACTGCCCTTATGCAAAGAAAGAGGTAATTAGAGTATTTAACATCACAAGTTCAACTGTTTGCGTTATACCTCACGGAAACTACAATTATGAGAACAGAATTGATAAGAGTAAAGCTAGAGAAATTTTAAATCTTAATGAATCTGATAAAGTTCTTCTATATTTCGGTCAGATTAGACCTTATAAGGGCGTTGATAATTTAATAAAAGCGTTTAAGGAGATCAATGCTAAAGGTATTAAACTTTTAATAGCTGGTAAGCCTTTTAATAGACAAATTGCTACTGAGATTATAGAAGCTAGTAAAAATAATGAAAATATAATAATTATTTTTAAATTTGTACCAGATAATGAAATTCAGATATATATGAATGCTTCAGATATTATGGTGCTACCGTATAAAGATATTTTAACATCTGGAGCTGTTATGCTTGCAATGTCTTTTGGCAAATTTATAATTACTCCAGCAATTGGCTGTAACTTAGATATTCTTAATGGCACTGGAAACGTATTATATGATCCAAACTATGAAAAGGCCTTAACAGTGGCTATTCAAAAAGCAATAGACATACCTAGTAAGGATTTAATAAAGATCGGTAGACATAACTATAAAGCTTCAAAGAGATACTGCTGGATATGGATAGCTAAAAGGACGTATGAATTATATATGGAAATTGTTAGACGTCCAAATGACTGATAAATTTATTATTTATTATTAATCTTGAATTAATCTTAATTAGTATTATTATTAATAATAAGGGGGTCTAAAATGAAGAGAGAACCATTCGTAAGTGTAGTTGTCCCAACTTATAATAGAAAGGAACAGCTGAAAGAATGTTTAGAATCTCTATTCAACCAGAGTTACCCGAAAGATAAATATGAAATAATCGTTGTAAATGATGGATCAACAGATGAAACAGAGGATATACTTAAACAGATTGAAAATGAAACTTCATGTAATTTTAAATGGTTCACACAAAGGAATAAGGGTTCCTATGCTGCGAGGAACTTAGGGATAAAGCATGCTGAGGGGGATATAATCTGCTTTATAGATGATGACTGTATAGCGGATAGATATTGGATAGAAAATCTTGTTAAAGCTTTCGATAGTAGAGATGTAGGTGGAGTAGGTGGTAAAATCATACCCTTCAGACAGGAAACTTGGGCAGAAAAATATCAGAGTATAAAAATGACTCATGAGGTTACGATTCCCAATATGGCATTAATTATGACATGCAACGCTGCATATCTTAAGAGAGTACTACTTAGAGTTAAAGGCTTTGATGAAACCTTTAAAAATGGAGGAGATTGGGATTTAGCGATTAGAGTTAGATTGATGGGATACAAGCTAAAGTATGTATCAGATGCTATAGTGATTCACAAACATAGGGTAACTTTTGGGGATATCACCAAGCAATACTATAAGTATGGTCTGGGGTTTGGTTTACTTTGTAAAAAATATAAATATCTACCTTGGCGTAACTTCTTAGTATCTAATATATTGACTTTAACTTTAGACTTTACACTGAATACCCTCAAGGGATTGTATAAGCGTGATTTTGTTCTCGTAAAAGATGTTACCCTCAGAAATATTGTTAGGATGCTATACATTATGGGTTTCATGAAGTCGCTGTTCATAAAATATCCGAACCCTATTCCATACGATATACCGTTTCTCGATTCCTTTATAATTAATTCTAATCCAATCTTAAGAATTAAGAAGGTTATGAGGAAGATTTTATGATGCAATTCGTAAGTGTTGTCATCTGCACGTATAATAGAAGGAAACTATTCGACGAATGTTTATTATCTCTCTTCAATCAGAGTTATCCAAAGGATAGTTATGAGATAGTTGTTGTAGATAGTTCTGATGACGTTAATGACGATTTGATAAGAAGTTATATCAAGATAGCGAGAAACAATAGGATCATGCTCAATTATATTTATCAGCGCCCCAAAGGATTAGCTACAGCTAGAAACTTAGGGATAAAGCATGCTGAGGGGGATATAATCTGCTTTATAGATGATGACTGTATAGCGGATAGATATTGGATAGAAAATCTTGTTAAAGCTTTCGATAGTAGAGATGTAGGTGGAGTAGGTG
>Ga0256842_1000104_pt1 | contig 64757 bp, 59 predicted proteins | sample 4559240metaG_FD_185973 | JGI IMG/M metagenome (GOLD analysis project Ga0256842, IMG submission 185973) | Hydrothermal vent microbial communities from Guaymas Basin, Mexico - 4559-240 | ecosystem: Environmental > Aquatic > Marine > Hydrothermal vents | place: Mexico: Guaymas Basin | collected... | reverse complement strand
TTTTTATATTGGATACTTTGTAGTATAATTTCTATGATTCTTAGTTGTGTGAGCATACATTCTAAGAATCATCTTTTTCTTTAAACTATTCTTAATCCTTTATATTTTTTGTCTAAAGTGTAGATATGTAATTTCAAAATCATTAGGAACACCTGCATTTAAAATATCTTCTAAATCTGAGATATCTGTCTCTTCAACTAAAACTCCAACTTCAAGTGCCTCAATTAATGAGAGTTTTCCTTTTTCAATTAGAGTATTATATAACTCTTGAAGCTCCTCATTTTCAAACTCACCTTTTGTATCTAATGTTGATGGAATACCTAAACTATATCTAGTTATAAGTGCCTCTATTGCGTCCATATGTTTCTGCTCTGCATTTGCAATATTACTAAATACACGACTTCCCCATAAATCATAAAGATAAGAGTAAACATCTCTTGCAACTTTTTCCTCTTCTATCATAAAAGATAAACTTTCTTTTTGAATATCTGTTAACTCACTTAATGGAATAGATGATAAATCTATGGTTGAAGCGTTATATGAAGAGTTATTTCCATGACCTCTATTTGCATCTCTGTTTCCATGGTGTCCTCTATTTGCATCTCTGTTTCCATGGTGTCCTCTAGCATTAGCTGTAACAGCTATTAGTGCAACTACTGCTGATATTAGAATTGTTTTCTTGAACATTTTTTATCCTTTTATATGTTTTTATATCCAAAGTATAAATAAGTTTTGTTACTTAAATGTTACCTTAATAAAAATATATAAATTCAATTAAAAATAAGTGTAACTGTTACTTCATCTTTTGATACCTCTAATCTTTTATTAATATTTAACTCTTTACATAATTTATCAACAATATGCAATCCAATACCAAGTCCTCTATCACTCTCTTTATAAAATCTATTAAAAACATTTGATGGATTTTTAATGCCATAACTACTATTTGTAATAGTAAGAGTTAAGTTTTCTTCCATTTTAATTTTTATAAATCCATTTGTTGTATTATATTTACAAGCATTACTTAATAAATTATATATAACTCGACTTAAAGCATTTTTATTAGAGACTACAGTCTGCTCTTTTATATCAATATCCCAAGAGATATAATCATATAGAGAGTAGAAAAATTTAACCTGCTCATCTATAACCTTTTTAATAGAAAAACTCTCTTTTTGAAAGTTACTATCATTTAAATAAATTGCTAAATTTTTATGTAACATAGCAATAGCATTTGCACTTTGAGCAATACTTTCAACCTCGTCATCTCTTTTCATCATTTTTAGATTTATAAGAATAGTTGTAATTGGAGTATTTAAATCATGAATAATATCTTTAATAAACTCCTCTAAAAGAAGTAGGGCATTTCTTAATGGGTGCAAAGCATAAAAGGCAAAAAGCAGAGATATTAAAATAGCAATAAAAGATAGTATAAGAAACTGACCTAAAAGTTCATATTGAATATTTTTTAATTTACTCTTATATTTAGATAGTGGATATATAATCTCTAAAGAGTTATCTTTATCATCAAGAAGTGGCACTAATATATATAGATTTTGATTATCAAAATATAGCTCATATAACTGACTCTCTTTTACCTTTGGAACAATATTTATATCAAATCTATTATCATCAAAAAAGAAGCTATAATTTTTCATCTCCAAAAATATCTCTTCACTTAGATGTTCTTCTTCTAATCTATAGTAGTTATAGAAAATAAAAGATAAAAAAAGTTCAATTACAATAAAAAATAGACTGAAGCCCTTAATAAGAGACTCTTTTTCAAATAATTTTATAACCAACCCCTCTTATACTCTGAATTTGAATATCTAAACTCTTTTTTAATTTTGCAATATTAACTCTTAAAGCCAAATCTGTTGGTTTATCAAGAAGTAAAAGTAGTTCATCTTTTGTTACGGGGTTTGGATAGTTTTGAATAAGTGATATAAGTATATTCTTTTGAACAAATCCCATATGGAGTAACTCTTTTTTATATCTTATCTCTTTTGTTTGTAAATCTATTTCAAAATCTCTAAACTTCAATCTATTTTTAAGTGAAGCTGTTTTAGCTTTTATTCGTATAAGTAACTCTTCAGGGTCAAATGGTTTTTTTACATAATCATCAGCACCAGCTATAAATCCACTTGTTACGGAATTTATATCAACCATAGCCGATATTATAATAGTGGGGGTAAAATCCTCTGCCTCTCTTAATGCTGTAAGTAAATCAACACCATTTAGTAGTGGTACATTTATATCAAAAAGGTATAAATCATAATTATTCTCATAACTTAAATCCATTGCCTCTTCCCCATTTTTTGCCCAATCGATGCTATATCCATTAAATTTTAAATATTTTATAAGGCTTTTTGATAGATTTGGGTCATCTTCTAGTAAAAGTAATCTATTCACTATCTATGACTCCTAAGGTGTAGATGTCTATGTCTGTGCATTCTTTCTCCTCTATTTTTATTAAATCCTTTGCAATTTTGACCATTTTTTCTTCTTAAAGATTTTTTTAGCTCCATTACTGTTTTTTTTCGACTATCTTTATTTATTTCTCTTAATTTAAGTTTGAGTTGGTTCATTAACTCTCGCCTATCTTCAACTTTAGCACTTTGTATTTTTTCAATTAGAGATTTAATCTGGATTTCTCCACTATCTTCTGCAAAAAGGTTAAAAGTAAAAGTGATAAAAAATAGATATATTAATATATATTTTTTCATAAGATACTCCTTATAGCCAATTTTACACTAAAATTGTTAAAGAAATGTTACTTTGTTTTTTTTGGTAAAATCAGCTTTTTTCTAATATCAAATAGCTCTATATACTCTTTTATACTATTTTCTAATAGACTATTATTTAAATCAACTCTTTTTTTCATAGGAAATTTCAGAAAAAATTGATTTGGCATAATAGAGTTCTCTTTTTTAGGATTTTTAAGATATTTAAATATCTTATTTTCAATAACTTTTTTATTACTATAGTGCATAAGATAACGCCTATATATAAGTTCACTTGGAATTTTTTGTATCTTATGGCAATTTAAACAGTTTTTTTCTAACTCTAAAGATGAGCTATTGGCAAATAATATTATAGTTAGAAATAGAAAAAAATTTACCATTTTATTGTTACCTTTGTAAATATCTCTTTTTCAGACTCAATAGAGAATTTAAATTTATAGATATTTACAATATATTCAATTATATCTAAACCTATACCAAATCCACCCTCACTTAAATTTGCTCTATTAAATCTCTCTTTTACCCTTTTTAAATCTTTTTTATCTATTCCAATTCCACTATTATAGACTTTAAATATATTTTTATTAAGATATATTTTTAAATCTCCCTCTTTTTTATTATATTTTATAGCATTAGATAAGATATTATCTATAAGACGAATAGCATCATTATAATCAATATTAATTATAACTCTAGGTTCGATATCTAATATTAAGTTTAACTCTTTTGCCTCTATTATAGTATAAAAAAAATCTACTCTTTCATATAAAAGTTTTGAAATATCAAGAGATATTATCTCTCTATGGTATCTCTTATTTAATTTTAAATATGTTAAATCCTCATAAAGTCTACTTAATGTTTTAGAGGCTATCTCTATTCTTTTCATCTCTTTTTTACCTTCACAATCATATATTGTCTCAAGTAGTTCTATATTTGTTAAAATTGTACTAATAGGTGTATTTAACTCATGTGTTGTATCTTGAATAAATCTATTCATTCCCTCCATAGACTCTTTCATAGGTGCTACAAAAAGTTTTCCTAAAAATAGTCCAAGTATAGTGAAAAATATACAAGCAATTAATAAAAATAGTATTAGTAGTTTTTTTAAGTCTAAAATAGGTTTTTCATTAATATTTTTAGAGACTATTAAATATGATGCACCTAAATAGTATGGTTTTATATTATAGATAAGAAATAGACTTCTATTTTTTATATAAAACTCCTTATTCCACAATATAGTCTTAGGTCTAAATGAACCAAATATATACTTTTTATCTATTGTATATATTGCTGATTTAAAAGGTTTATTATATGGATATATTAGAGGTTTATTAAATATTGAGTGGAGTTCTCTTAGTTTTTGAGTTATCTTTTGAGCTTCTATATGTAATCTATCTATCTGTTTATCCAAAATATTATGTTTTTGATAGTGGTAAAGAATAGTAGTAGCTAAAAGAAAAAGCAGAAGGGTTGAACTTAAATAGATAGTTAAAAATCTAAACAGTGAGCGTTTTTCACTGCTTAACATATCTATAACCTATATGTTTAATTGTCTCTATTTTATCTTTTCCTATAATATTTCTAATAGTTGAAATATATGCTCTTAAACTTCCTTGACTAGGAGTCTCACTATATTCCCAAAGTTCATTATAGATATTATTATAACTAAGTAGTCTGTTTGGATTTTTTAGAAAAAATATAAGAAGTTTTAGCTCTTTTGTCCTAACTGTTACACTCTTACCATTTTTAAGTAGAAGATTATTAGCTAAATCAAATGTATATCCATTTGATAACTCTATACTCTTTTTAAAACTCGAAAGTTGCCTTTTAAATATAGCTTCAATTCTAACAAGTAACTCTTTTAGGGCAAATGGTTTTCTAATATAATCATCACACCCAATATCAAAACCTCTCTCTACATTATCAACACTATTTAAAGAGGTAATAAATATAGCAGGAACACTATTTTTCTCTTCTCTTACTTCCTTTAAAAAATCAAAACCATTTTGATATGGTACTTTTACATCTAAAAGCATTAAATCAACTCTTTTCTCATATAAAATATCTTTAGCCTCATAAGCATTATAGGCAGGATAGACACTATAATCTTTATACTCTAAAAACTGTTTAATTGTATCACTTAGTTGTAGGTCATCTTCTAGTAGTAAAATAGTCTGTTTTATTAATTTTGATTTCTCTTGCATATTATATCTTTTCTTGATTTTAACTCATATACTCTTTGACTTAGTTTTAAATTATCTATATTTATCTTATCTTGATATAAGAAAAGATAGAATAGAGTTTGATATTTCAAAATGGAAAAGTAAATGTTAAAAGAGTTAATCAATAAATACCATAGAGTTACTGTTCTATTCTCTTTTTCATTTGATGAAGATAGTACAGGAGTTGCTTTAGCTATTTATAATATCTTAAAAAACTATAAAAAGAGTGTTGAAATTGTAAGTTATAATAAAAAAGATATTCCTATATATTTAGATTTTTTACCAAATTTTTCTAAAATAAAAGATAAAATTGATTTTGATAATAGTTTAATTATCTATTGTGATAAAAGATGTGTTAATCTATTTAATTTAAATAATAGGGAAATATTAAATCTTGATTTTTATAAAAAAAGTCAAAATTGTATATCTATGTGGGAAATTGCATTTAAACTTTTTAAATCAGATTTTGTTATAGATAGAAGTTCTGCTACTTGTTTTTATACATCTTTTCTCTTAGATATAAAATATTTTAAAACTAATAGTCTAACTAAAGAGGTTTTTGATGTATCATCGGATATTATTGCAGATGATATTGATATATCTGAAATATCATATAATCTAAATCAGAGAAAATCTCTATCATCACTTAGAATATTGGGAAGCACACTACAAGAGTTAACACTACACTGTAATGGTGAAGTGTCAATTATGATAGTAACAAAAGAGAATATAAAAAAAAGTGGAGCTAAATATAGTGACCTCTTAGAAGTTGTTAATTATGGCATCTCTTTAGTTACTGTTAAAATATCTATTGTTTTAATAGAGTTAGATAATAGTATTTATATCTATTTACGAGGTAAAAAAGATATAGATGTTTTATCTTTAGCTTTAAATTATGGTGGAAGTGGAGAAAAAATGGCTTCATATTTTGAGATAAAAATAGATAATATAGAGGTTTTTTTAAAAGATTTAATAAATAATATAAAAGAGATGGAATTATTAAATGAGATACAGACGAAGTAGTTATGGCAGAAAAAGAGGAAATTCTAAAAGTGCATGGATTATAATATTAGGTCTAATGGTAGGGGCTGGAGCTTATATGTTTACCTCTCCTGCTTTTGAGAGAGAAGACCCTATTATTCAGAGTGAAGATAATATATATTGGAATAGAAGAGACCCACTATTAATAAAAATATCTGATAATATGGGGCTTAAATCTTATGAAGTTGATATAAGTGATGGTAAACACACCATAACAGTTGCAAATGAGTTAATCCTTGAACCAAATCAAAAAGAGAAAGTTATTAAAGTAAAATATCCTAGTAAAGCTGTTGATGGTGTTATGTTAGACTCAAAATCTAAACAGTTTAGGGTAACAGTTAAAGCAACAGATAGAAGTAATTGGGGTTTTTTACAAGGAAATACAGCAGTAAAAAAGATTATTGTAAATATAGATTACTATAGACCAGATGTAAATATTTTATCTAACTCATACTCTATAACTCAAGGTGGTTCAGCTTTGGTTGTTTTTCAAGTTAAAGATGATAATTTAAAAGAGTTTTATCTAAAAGAGGGAAAACATAGATTTAGAGTAGTTCCTTATAAACAAGATGGATATTACGCTTCGCTTGTTGCTTGGCCATTTAATCAAGAACACTTCTCAGCTAAAGTTGTCGCAGTTGATATGGCAGGAAATAAAAGAGTTGTTAATATTCCATACTATATAGTCTCTAAAAAATATAAAACATCATGGATAAAAGCAACTGATAAATTTATAGATGGAAAAATATCAGACTTAGCAGAGAGTAATCCTCAATATGCTCTAATAGAAGATAGGATAGCAAAACTAAAAGCTATTAATGAAAATATGAGAGATGCAAATGAAAAAGTTATACATGATTTAGCATCTAAAGTTCCAGAAGGGATTGTTGATGAGTGGCATATTAAACCATTTTACCCTTTAAGAAATGGTAAAAAAGTTGCTAGTTTTGGAGACCATAGACACTACTATTATAAAGATAAATCAAATGAAATATCACAATCATTTCATGTAGGACTAGATATGGCAAGTACAAAAATGGCTACTATTATAAGTTCAAATGGGGGAAAAGTTGTATTTACCGAAAATAATGGAATTTACGGTAATATGCCTATGATTTCTCATGGTATGGGATTATATACTATCTATGGTCACTGCTCAACTATTTTAGTACAAAGAGATGCAGAGATAGATGCAGGAACTCCAATAGCAAAAACAGGTATGACAGGACTTGCTTTAGGTGACCATTTACACTTTGGTGTTTTAGTTCAAGGTGTTGAGGTTAGACCCGAAGAGTGGATGGATAAAAAATGGATACATAATAATATCGACAAAATATTTGCAGAAGCAGATAAAATTATTGACGATAAATAGGAGACTTAATGGATTTAAATATAGCACTATACTTAACAGCTTATTTAGTAGCAGGAGTACCTTTTGGTTTTATTTTAGCAAAACTATTTGCTGGAGTTGATGTAAGAAAAGAGGGGAGTGGAAATATTGGAGCAACTAATGTTTTAAGAGTGTTAAAAGATAAAGCTCCCCATTTAGCCAAAAAATTAACTATAGCTACATTTGCATTAGATGCTACAAAAGGTATTATAGTAATGCTTATAGCAAAAGCTCTAGGGGCAGATGATAATATTTTATGGACTCTAGCAGTATTAAGTGTTTTAGGACACTGCTTTAGTCCGTTTTTAGGATTTGAGGGTGGAAAAGGGGTAGCAACTGGATTTGGAGTACTTTTAGTTATGCTTCCAATAGAGGCTATTATCGCTATGGCTGTATGGTATATTGCAGGAAAGGTTTTAAAAATATCTTCTCTATCCTCCCTTATTGGTTTAGGTGCTTTAATAGCATCTTCTTATATTATTCACCCTACCATTCCTGAAATTTATACTCATGCACCAGTTTGGATTATTGCATTTATAATCTTCTATAAACATATACCAAATATTGTAAGATTATTTAAGAAAGAAGAGAAAAAAGTAGTATGACAATACATATTGAGAGACTTTCTATAGATACCATTATTGGTATCTTAGATTTTGAGCGTACTTTAAAACAGACAGTTATAGTTGAGATAAGAATTGACTACAACTACAGTCCTAAAAGCTTTATAGACTACTCTATAGTGGTAAATAGAGTAGAAACTATGCTAAAGAAAAGCAAATATGGGCTTTTAGAAGATGCCATTGAAGATATAGGGAGTTCCCTAATCTCGGATTATCCTCAAATAGATAGACTTTACTTAAAAATATCAAAACCTAACATTATAAAAAATGCCTCTGTAGCTCTATCAAAAGAGTGGAAATAACCTCAAATAACACCTTATAATATAAAATAATTAAAAAATAATTAAAAAATATTTAAAAAAACTTTAAACTATAATATTTTTGTGTTATAATATTAAAATATTATTAAACTAGGAGCTTTAAATAAAATGAGAATATTAATTATTGAAGATGAAATTACATTAAGCAAGACATTATCAGACGGATTAAAAGAGTTTGGATTTCAAAATGATGTAGCTGCAAATATTAAAGATGGTGAATATTATTTAGGAATTAGAAATTATGATTTAGTACTTTTAGACTGGATGTTACCAGATGGTAACGGAATTGATATAATTGTTAAATTAAAAGAGAAAGCACCAAAAACTTCTGTGATAATTCTATCAGCAAGAGATGATAGAGAGAGTGAGATTGAAGCTCTAAGAGCTGGAGCTGATGATTTTATTAGAAAACCTTTTGATTTTGAGATACTTACTACTAGAATTGAGGCAAAACTTAGATTTGGTGGTTCTAATATTATTGAAGTAGAAAATCTTGTAATTAATCCTGAAGAGGAGAGAATTATATATGAAGGTGAAGAGATTGAACTTAAAGGTAAACCTTTTGAGGTTTTAACTCACTTAGCTATGCACAAAGACCAAATTGTATCAAAAGAGCAACTTTTAGATGCTATTTGGGAAGAGCCTGAGTTAGTAACTCCTAATGTAATTGAGGTTGCTATTAATCAGATTAGACAAAAAATGGATAAACCATTAAATATTACGACTATTGAAACAGTCAGAAGAAGAGGTTATAGATTTTGCTTTCCAAAAGGAGCTTAGGAATTAGTTTTTTTTTAGAGATAGCTGTTATTATGACAGCTATGCTCATTGCCGTTACTATATTTATATCGTTTTTTTTATCATCTTATATAAATAAGACAACAGAGAGAAATTTTAGACAACAGGCAGAAGCTATTGTCCGTTATTATCCTGATGAGAAAGAGTTTTTTAAAGATTTTAATATATTTAATTTAAAAAGAATATTTGATATTGAGGTAACAGTTGGAGACTCTTTAGAACAAGTTCCAATTAAAAGAGTAAAAATAGATAATAACTACTACTTAAAAGCCTCATACCCTTACCCAAACTCTAATAAATCTATTATTTTAACTAAAGATATAACAGACCAAAATAATTTATTAGAAAATATATATCTAACAATGTTAATAATTACCCTTATAGGATTTATATTTATACTATATTACGCATCTAAACTTTCATCACAACTTATGAAACCTCTTAATAAACTAACTTATAAATTTAGTAATATGAATGAGAGTATTTTAAAACCTATAGATACAAAAGAGTTACCTTTTGAGTTTGAAAAAGTAGCAAACTCATTTAATGCTTTAATTAATAAAATAAAAACATCAATAAACTATAGAAAAGAGTTATATGTAGGAACTGCTCATGAGTTAAAAACACCTTTAGCTGTTATGAGACTAAAAAACCAAATAACCCTTATGAAGTATAAAAAAAATGATAAAATAAAAGAGACACTACTTCAAAATATAGAGTCTATTGATACTCTAAACAATATGATACATAACATCTTAGAGTATGGAAGAGCAGAGGGTGGACAGTTTGAAAAACCTGAAAGAATTAATATTATTAGATTTATAGCAAAAAAGGCTGAAGAGTATGAACTTTTAGCACATTCACAAAATAGAGATTTTATATATAACTTTGAAACAGAGAGATTTATGATAAGTATTCAACCACTTCTATTTATGCAAATTTTCCAAAACTTTGTTCAAAATGCACTTAGATTTACACCAGAGGGTGGATTAGTAAAAATTTTAGTCCATACTGATGAGAAGAGTTTTATAGTTGATATTATAGATGAGGGTAAAGGTATAGATGAGTCAGAAAACCTATTTGCACCATTTAAACGCTCTACAGAGTCAACGGGAGCTGGGCTTGGACTATTCCTTGCACAAAATGCAGCAGAATCTATGGGAGTGCAACTTACACTTAAAAATAGAACAGATAAACAGGGAGCAATAGCTAGTATTATATTTCCTTTTGAGCGTTTTTTACATCAATAGAGTAATCTTTTTTTTAAATTTTAAATTATTTATAAGCTTTGATAAGATATAAAATGCCTTAAGTACTTAGGAGTTCAAAGGTACTAAATTTATAAATTATAAAGAGAGACAATATGGCTTTAAAAATTTCAGATGATTGTATAGCATGTGATGCGTGTAGAGAAGAGTGTCCTAATGAGGCGATTGAAGAAAATGACCCAATATATATAATAGACTCTGATAGATGTACGGAGTGTGTAGGTCATTATGATGAACCTCAATGTATTGCAGTTTGTCCTGTTGATTGTATAACTTCTGACCCTGATAGTGTGGAGAGTGTTGAAGAGTTAAAATTTAAATTTCAACAGATGCAAGAAGAAGAGTAGCCTTTTTATGTCAAAAGCTACTGCTATTATAGATATTGGTTCTAATTCAGCTAGATTAGTTATATATCAAGCAAGTAGCAAATATGGTTTTCATCTAATTTGTGAAAAAAAATCAAAAGTCCGTATTGGTGAAGGTGCTTATGAAAAAAATGGTTACCTTCAACCAATAGGGATAAAAAGAGCGTATTTAGCACTTAGTGAGTTTATAAATACTATAAAACTATATAATGTAGAAAAGACACTATGTGTAGCAACTTCAGCCTTAAGAGATGCACCAAATGGAGTAGAGTTTACTAAATGGATAAAAGATAAACTTAATTTAGATATAAAAATTATAGATGGTAAACTAGAAGCAAAATATGGTGCTGTAGCTGGTCTTAATCTTCTTCCTTTTGAAAATGGAATTACTATTGATATTGGTGGTGGTTCATCTGATTTAGCACTTATAAAAAATTCAAAAATAGTTGATACATACTCTTTAAATATTGGAACTGTAAGACTGAAAGAGCTTTTCTTTGATAAAAATAGACCTCTAAATGAAGCTAAAGATTTTATTATAGAAGAGCTTAAAGAGCTTCCATCTTTATTTAAAAGTAATATAGCAGTTGGTATTGGTGGAACTGCTAGAACATTAGCTAAAGCTATTATGAAAAAAAGAGAGTATCCACTTGATAAACTTCACGCATTTACCTATAGTTTAAAAGATGAAGATAAATACTTTTCAAATATAACTTTTGCTCAAAAAATACTACTTCCATATCTATATCTCTCTAAAGGTCGTTTTGATACTATTAGAGAAGGAACTTTAATATTTCAAGAGATTTTACACTTTATTGGAGCCAAAAAAGTAATAACAAGTGGTGTAGGAGTTAGAGAGGGCGTATTTTTAAGTGATTTTTTAAAAAATAGTAATCTTCAATTTCCAAAAGAGATAAATCCAAGTATAGTAAGTATATTAGATAGATTTCAAATAGACACTTTCCATACTCAAAAAGCAAAAGAGAGTGCAAAAGAGATATTTTTTCTATTTGAAAGCAAAGAGAAAATAAAAGAAAAATATCTAAAAACTCTAATACATGCCATAGAGATAACACCAATAGGTTACACTTTTAATATCTATAAATCATATCAACACGCATTTTATGCCACTATGCAAGAGTTTAACTATAGAGTAACACATCAAGAGATAATCCTAACAGCACTTCTATTAAGATTTGGTGGAAAAGGGTTATATGATAAAGAGACATATAAAAAGTATAAATCTCTACTTCCTCATAAAAAAGAGCTAGAGATATTAAGTTTTATATACTCTATTTGTACCTCTTTACATGAAAACTCATATATTGAAAATTTTGATTTTAGATTAGATAATAATATATTAACTATAGAAACAGATAGCTCACTCTATTTAGCAAAAGAGAAAATAGAGGAAATAGAAACCCCTGATGGTTTAAAACTTAATATTATAGATATTGAGAAAACTCCAAAATATAATTTTTAACTTTATCTATTTCTAATAAATACTTTTAATATGCTCCATTTTTTTACCCATATTTAAAAGTAACATATCAGCCAAAACAAGTGCCATCATAGCTTCACACACAATAGAACCCCTAATAGCCACACATGGGTCGTGTCGTCCTTTTAATTCACAAATTGTTGATTTATTATATTTTGTTATAGTCTCTTGAGGTTGAAATATAGATGGAGTTGGTTTAAAATGGGTTTTTACTATAATATCATCACCATTAGATATTCCACCCAATATTCCACCAGAGTGGTTACTTTTAAAGCCATTGGTAGTTATGGCATCATTATTTTCACTTCCCTTAAGATGTGTTGAGTTAATTCCATCACCTATCTCTACAGCTTTAGACGCATTAATACTTATCATCGCAGAAGCTAATATAGCATCTAATTTATAGTAAATTGGTTCACCTAGTCCAATAGGCACACCTTTAGCAACTGTTAATACAACACCACCTACAGAGTCATGTTCCTTTTTAGCATCTAAAATAGCTCTCTCTTGGATATTTTCCATATTTTTATCTAGTGCATATAATTTACTGCTTTTAGCATACTCAAAATCATACTCTTTTGCCTCTATACCATCAACTTCACATAAACCAGAATATATCTCTACTCCAATCTCCTTTAGCATTAATTTAGCAATAGCACCACCTGCAACTCTTGCTACTGTCTCTCTTGCAGAACTTCTTCCTCCTCCTCTATAATCTCTAATTCCATATTTATTATAATAGGTAAAGTCTGCATGACCAGGTCTAAATAGATTTTTAATATTATCATAATCACGACTCTTTTGATTACTATTAAAAATAATCATCATAATAGGAGTTCCTGTGCTTACTCCTTCAAATGTACCAGATAGTATCTCGACTTTATCATCTTCTTTTCTAGCAGTTTCTAATTTACTTTTCCCCGGTTTTCTTCTATCTAATTCACTCTGAATAAACTCCTCATCTATTTTTAACCCTGCAGGAACACCATCAACTATACACCCTAAGGCTTTTCCATGTGACTCACCAAATGTTGTAATGGTAAATCTCTCTCCAAATCTATTCAATATTTTCTCCTCGAAGCTTTTTAAGTGCAATTTCGGCTGCTCTTTGTTGAGCCTCTTTTTTACTTCTTCCTATTGCCGAAGCTATAATTCTATTTTGTAACTCAACTGCTATTTCAAACTCTTTTTTATGGTCTGGACCAAAAGCTCTTACCATCTTATAGTTTGGAGTCTCTCCAAAATCAGCTTGTGTTAACTCTTGAAGAGTTGTTTTAAAATCTTTTGATAGTGAGTTTAAATCTATGCTTTTATAACTCTTCTCTATTAAATCAATAGCTATTTTAGATGTAACCTCTAATCCACTCTCTAAATATATAGCTCCAATTACAGCTTCAAATGCGTTAGACAGTAAAGAGGGCTTTGTCCTTCCTCCATTATTCTCTTCTGCTAAAGATATAAAAATAGAGTCACCCAAATTTATATTAAGTGCTAGTTTTGTAAACCCTTTTTCATTTACAAGTGAAGCACGAATTTTAGATAGTAACCCCTCGTCCTCTTTTGGAAACTTTTTAAAAAGATACTCTCCCACTATTAAATCAAGAACAGCATCACCTAAGAACTCTAATCTCTCATTATTATAAGGTTTCTTATAACTCTTGTGAGTAAGTGCTTCGGTGATGAGGTTATCTTGTTTAAAATTATAGTTTAAAGCATCTTCTAAAGCTTTAAATTTACTCATTTCTTTCCCTTTTATATGTTTTAAATTTCTCTTTAAAGTAGAGAAAAACCTGTATTAGCTCTTTTTTTACCAATACTCTCTTTAACCTGTATAGAGTCTATAGCGTAACATTTAGGACATCGCTCAAATGCAATGGGAAAATGTTGTTTACATTGATTACAACCGTAACTAAAATTTAAATCTAAGTCAAAACTTCCACCTTTTTGTGCAGAGTTTATAGCATCAATAGCAAATATACCACTTTTAGGAATGTTATCATTTAAAGGTAGAAGACCTTTTGCAATATAGATACTATGAAGTATTTTACTCGATAAGATTATATCAAAATTGAGGTTTGAAGAGGGTAAGAACCATAAAATATCAAGGATTGAGTGAATTTTATTTGTCTCTAAAAGTCTCCATGCACTCTGGTTATCCAATCTAAAAAGTTCTTGAATAACTCTTCTATATGAACCTTTTTTTATAATTTTTTTTAACTTTTCTACCTTATATTTCTCTTTTAGAGTTTTATCTTTTAAAAGAGTTGAAAGTTTTAAATGAGCTTCAATAGATGAGGTGTTCTCTCCCATAACTTGAAGTGGTATAAGTGTCTCTTTTGCCTTATTATACTCATTAAGAAGTTCATATACAATCTCTAAATAGTATAAAACGGTTTTATTTCTAGGGTGTTTTCTCAATATCTCTAAAAATAGAGACTCTGAGCGTTTTAAAAAACCAGCCTTTAAATAGGTCTCGCCTAAACCTTCAAGTAGATACTCTTTTTGTGCAAATATTTGAATATTATCAATTAGATATAGATATATACTTATAGATTTTTGGTACTCCCCTTGTGTACTAAAAGTTTTAGCAAGAAGAGAGAGAGGTGTAATTAGAGTTGTTTCAAAAGGTAACTTATCAATATCTAGTGTACACTCATCTAATTTTATTTTACCTAAAAAAGTCTTTAAATTTTTGCGTTGCATATCCTCTTTATAGTTTCCCATAAGATATGATACAGTAGCAACAACTAATATGAGTATAGTAATAATTAAAATACTAAATAGAGGGTCATTATATGCAGGAAGGATTTTATCCAAAATAACTACCTTTTTTTAGATATTTTAACATATTTTTAACAAGAAGTATAATTAAATCTTCATATTAAAAAATGAAGATTTATTATATATTATTATTATCTCATACTAAAAGGTGTATGTGAACCTCCATTTCCATTTGAGCTTGATGAGCTATTAGATGAACCACTAGAAGAGCTTCCACTATTTCCACCATCATCTGAATTTGATGAACTACTATTTGAAGAGCCTTCATTATCTCCACTATCATCTGAATTTGATGAATTGTTATTTGAAGAGCTTTCATTATCTCCATTATCATCTGAATTTGATGAACTATTATTTGAAGAGCTTTCATTATCTCCACTATTATCTGAATTTGATAAATTATTATTATTATTGTTTGAACTATTTTCTGTATTATTATTGTTCATAGGGTTTGAAAAGAAACTATTATTTGATGAGTGTGAAGAGCTTTCTTGACTTCCATTTTCATTTGAATTTGATGAACTATTATTTGAAGATTCTTTATTATCTTCATTATTATCTGAATCAGAATTAGATGAACTATTATTATTGTCTGAACTATTTTCTGTATTATTATTGTTCATAGGGTTTGAAAAGAAACTATTATTTGATGAGTGTGAAGAGCTTTCTTGACTTCCATTTTCATTTGAATTTGATGAACTATTATTTGAAGAGTTTTTATTTCCATTATTATCATTTGAAGTAGAATTAGATGAATTACCTTGCATACTTCCACTTATAGGATTTAAAGAAGAATTACTTCCATGCTCTTGACCTTGATTTATAATACTTGAAGCACTATTTCCAGCATTTTCACTTTGGTTTTCATGTATTCCTTGATTTATTGAATTTTCTCTTCCCTCTTCCATACTATTTTGAATTTCATTGTGATTAGTTTCATTGTTCTCTTCTCTTATACTATTATGAGTTCCATTATCTTCATTTGAATTAGTTATATTTACTCTATGTGGAGAGTGTTGAGTTCTTCTTCCCTCTTCTTCTAATAGTGTTTGTGTATGTTCAATATGTGCTTTAGCTTCTTCTGTTGTAATAACTGTACCATTATATTCATCTTGATGTTTTGCTTTTATATTTTCTCTAATTGTATCTAAAAGAGCATCTTCTGTTGGAATAGTATCAATATTACTCTCTTTTATAATATCTGCTGTATCTTCTAATATTTGAATACCATTTGTTGCATTTCCATCTTTATCAATGGTTTGTAGAAGTTTTGCTACAGTAATATTATCTTCAATAATAGTAATATTATCTTCTAAATTAGAGGCATTAATATCTCTTAATTTTATATCCCCTAAATGAAACTCACAATTTTTACCATCTTCAAATAAAAATGTTCCATTTTCATCTGTAACTCCACTTTGATTTCCACAATTATAATCTACACCTTCAACTGCTGAATCAACATAATAACCTCTACCAATTTTTTTACTAATCTCTGAAGGAGTTGTATTTCCACTGTTAGTATTATCTGCTAAATTATTTGTTGGAGTAGATGAACTACCTCCCCCTCCACAACCAACTAAAAGTAGTGTTGCTGTAACTATTGAACCTAGTGTTATTTTTCTCATATCTAATCCTTTATTTTTTTTTAATAAAAGGATTATACTAAAAAAGTATTAGCAAAGTATTAGCATCTACTCGGCTAGAACACCAGACTCTTTAAGAAGTTCTAATAGATTATCTTTTCCTATATATCCTATATGTCTGCCTATCTCTTTACCATCTTTATTATAAAATATCTGTACAGGTAACTCTACTATATTATGATTTATTGCCCAAAGAGGTTCTTTATCTGAATTTATATAATAAATAATAGTTTTTGGAAACTCCTCTTTTATCTCTTTAAGTTGAGGAGCCATACTTCCACACCATATACAGTGAGTTTTGCCTATCATTAACATCATAGCTCTATCTATTTTTATATCTTTAACTCTTACTTGTGGAATATCTCCAAAATCATAAGCTAATAATATTATAGTTGTTAAAATTAATGTTGCTATTACTCTTTTCATTTTATTTTCACCTTTACTCCTTGGCTATGTCCTCTAAATTCAGGTGCATACATACTCTCTATAGTAGCTACTGCACTACTAAATTCACCTTTATGTGTTACAACTAATAGATATTCAAAAATATAAGTTCCTTTTGGAATATAATCAAAAAAGAAGTATGTTGCACTATCTTTTGTACTCTCATAATATCCTAATCTATCTTGCCACTTATATTGACTAACTATATTAATTGGTTCAAATGCTGATGCTCTGCCATCTTTTAACATAATAAACTCCATATCTCTATTGGATTTTATTTTTAATTTTACTATAATTTTATCTCCTACTTTTAGAGAGTTATAAGATATTGGTAGAAGTTGATTTGAAGATTTTATAAATAGCTCTTTCTCTACGCTTATTGGTGTCTCTTTAAAACTTTTAATCTTATCTAAATTTTCAAAATATTGCCAATATAATCCACCCCAAACTATATGATTATTTGGGTTGCTTACTTTAACTGTTGCCATTGATTTATTGAAATTGGTAAAAGATGCTTTAAAATATCCTGTACCTTTTTGAGCCTCTCTTTTTGCCTTTTGGATTATTGGTTTATAATCTATTTTACTATTAAATGATATATCTACTAATTTAGTATTATCTAATGAACTATTTTTTAAAAGTAGAGCATATATAGCATTTAGTGTAGCTTTTGTTGTTTTCCAATGTGTGGTTTGCTTATTTTTAAGTAACGATATTTTTAATCCCTCTATAAAGTCTCTATCATCTGTTATCTCTGTAAAAACCTCTATCATTAAAGATTGTGTCTCTATTGGCATTTGATACCATCTATATCCCCATTTACTCTTAAAATATATTCCCATCTCTTTATTAGATAGAGAGTTCTCTTTTATAGATTTTAATATATCCAATGCCTCTTTTCTATTGCCATTTCTATTTAAAGTTAAAGCTAATAATCCTTGTTCATATAGACTCTTTGTTACAGCATACTCTTTAGCTTGTGATATATAGTAGTTATAGGCTTTAGATACCTCTTTTGTAAATGGAACATGGTGCATTTTTCTTACATATAGGTATTGAACTATTAAGTTAGCCAAATGGTTATCTTCTAATTTAATAGAACCTTTTTCTGCTTCTTTTAATAGATAATTATACTCTCGTAACATCTCTTTATCTATAAATCGTGTAGCTTTATATATATTTTTATACTCTTTATCTATCTTTACACCTAAACGATTTAGTTTATAGAAACCCTCTAATATATATTGGGTTATATACCAACTAGATTGCCCTCCACTAAACCATGCCCAGCCACCATCACTATTTTGTTTATCAAAGAGTTTAGTTAATGCCTCTTTTTCCTCTTGTGCCATTTTATTTAAATCAAAAAGTAGAGCCATATTTTTCATCTGTTGCTCTTTATTTTGAGCCTCTATTAGCCATGGAGTATCCTCTATCATAGCTGATTTTAACTCTTGGTTTAGATTTAATTTACTTTTTAACTCTCCCTTATCTCTTAGATTATCAAACACCTCTTTTATCTTTAGATTACTATTTAATAGTTTAGAGGCTACTGCATTTGAGAAAAATCTACTAAATAGTTGTTCATTACACTCATGAGGATATTTCATAAGATACGGCATAGAGGTAATAGCATACCATATTGGATTTGATGTAAACTCTAAAGTTAATCTATAGTTTTTAAGAGTTTGGGAGTTATTATCTTTTAGAGATTTTAAAGTAAATGATTTACTCTCTTTCCCTTTAAGCCATAAAGCTTTACTCTCTGTTATAAACTCTCTATTACTAAGTATAGGTTTTACTACCTGTTCTGCATCTGTATGTGTTTTAGTTCTTGCTATAAATGTGTGTTTTATGGCTGGGACTATATTTACAGATGGTATTTTTATATAAAAAGAAATAGTAGTACTTTCACCTTTTTTTAATTTAAAAGGTTTTATAAATTTATGATTACCGTAAATATTCCAACCATTTATTGGATTGGTTAGTTTTAATTCACACTCTCCTTCTAAATCTTTATTGCTTAAGTTTACTATGTTTTCAGAGAGCATTATCTTATCTCCCTCTCTAAAAAATCTTGGAAGATTTGTTGTAACCATTAACTCTTTTTGGGTTATGACCTCTCTTTTTATTATTGCATTTTGAAGCTTTTTATTGTGAACAAAGGCTAAAAAGTTCCATTTAGTTAAACTATCATTAGTTTTAAAATCTATAATAATATCTCCATTCTCATCTGTTTGAAGATTTGGTTTAAAAAACATAGTCTCTTTTAGATTTTTACGAATATGAATAGGTTTTTTAGGCTCTATATTATTAGATGGTGGTTGAGCATAAGAGTCTTGATAACTACCCTCTGGTGCTACACCTCTAACTCTTGCTACAGCAAGAGAGGCAACAGGCATAGGTGCAGACTCAAAAGCAACAACTTCTCCAATATCACCTCCTAAACCATCTTCTAATGGTCTAAAACCTTTAATATTATAAAACTCTCTTCTAATAGGAGATATATATCTTTTTTGCCATGAGTAGCGTTCTGTAGTTTTATTAAAATATTTACTATATAGCATATTATAGAGTTTATTATTGTAAGGGAAAAGATTATATGGAGGATAGAAATTAGATTTTACCATTTTATCTAAAGATGCGTCATACATGGTAGCTACCATCTGTGCTACTACTCTATTTTTATCCTCTCCACTAATTTTAATCTTCCACTGCTCTTTACTATTGGGTTTTAATTTATCTCTAAATGTTATAAGTTTAATATTTAATTTTTCACTCCATGGAACAGATATAACACCATGATAGATATGCTCCCTATTATCTTTTATAGTAGCAATTTGATATAGAATATTACCCAAATCTTTTTTTCTAATATCTATTAACTTTTTAGCTAATCTATCTACTCTTATCCACTCCTCTTTTATCTTTCCATCTCTCTCTAATCCTAAAAGCACATATCTATTAGGCTCTACACTTTTAAAAGTAAGTAAGGCTTTACCATTTGGTTTATATACTTTTTTATCTAACTTAAACCAAAAATCATCTCCGTTTGGAATATTTTTACTATTTAAATCATATACAGTTATATATTTATCTTTTTTAACCTCAACTCCATTTTTATCTTTTGTATATAGATTTATCAGATATTTCCCCTCTTTTAATTTATCTAAATTTACTATTTTGGAGTTAGCTGTATCAAAAAATATAGTTTTAACACCTAATATCTTCTCTTTATTACTATCTTTATAGTATCTATAATCTTTAAATAGTCTCTCAAACTCCTCTTTTGAGTATAGAGGTTTATCTATATTTTTAGTTGACCAATATCTTTTTCTAAAATGTTTTTTAGGTAAGTCAACCATCTCAACCACAATTTTACCTTTTAGTGGTTGGAAATCTCCATTTAGATTAGTTGTCTTTAGAGTTATATTAATATCTCTATTAATATCAATTTCACTATCTACTACTATATCAGCATTAATAGATACATACCCAATAGTAATATTTCTAGTTCCACTCTGTGTCTCTCCTGTAGGGCTTGTTACATCTGCACTTATCTCATAAGTAATAGTTGGTTTATATCTATTTAGCCATTTTGAGTTTTGAAGAGTTGTATCAAATTTAATTGTAAACTCTCCATTTTTATTGGTTTTTATATCTCCACTATTTATAATATGAGGTCTAAAATTTGGTCTTTCAACACCCCAACATAACCAAGGAAAATTAACAATTTGTCTAATATTATAATGAACTTTAGCATTAGCCAATCCATAACCACTAAAAGCTTTTGCTTTTCCTTTTATGGTTACCTCATCACCTAAACTATATTCACCCTTAATTGGTTTAAAATCTACCTCAAATTTTGCTCTTTTATACTCTTCAACTCTAATTACTGTACTACCATTTATACCTATGCTAGATATACGCATTCTCCCCATTCTTCCAGATTTTGGAGCTGTAAATGAGCCATAAAAGCTTCCAAATTCATCTGTTTTAAACTTTTTTGTCTCCACTTTTTGATTATTAGTATTAAATAGAGATACAGTTATATCTCTATTAGCTAATATTTTAGGGGCTTTATAGTTACTTTTACTAATAGCTATACCTTTAAAATATATTTTTTGAGATGGACGATATATTGCTCTATCTGTAAAAAAAGTAACACTATCTCTTACCCAATGGTTTTTGGGATTAACTCTACTATTAAATCTATCATTAAAAATAAGTCTGTCTTTACCCTTTTGAAACTTTGCAAAAAATATACTCTCTATACCATTTGTTGATACAAATCCATTTTTATCACTTATCTTTTCTCCTAAAAATATATTTTTATATCTATGGGTTGATTTAATATATTTCTGTTTATAAAATTTAACACTAACTCCCTCTAATGGTTCTCCTGTTAATCTATTAATAGTTATAAATTTTGAACCTCTATATAGATAAGATATATTAGATATATGAATTTTTTGATATTGTAATTTATCTGAAAAATCTCTGCTTTTAGAGATAATAAATATATAACTTCCTATATCATAACTACCAAAAGATGCTTCTGTAATATGTCTTCTATAATCATCTGCTTTTGGTAAATCAATCTCGAAATTTTTAAAGCTTTTTAGAGAAGATATATAACTGTTCTTATTATTAGTTAAAGATAGAAGTTCATCTTCTTCCTTAGAAGTTAATTTAATCACTTTAATATATAGTTTATCTATATTTCTATATGAGACTTTAGATAAAATATTTTCATTAGGTAAATTAACCTCTTCTATTTCAATATTAGCTATTTTTCTAGTAATATCATTTATTATATTTTGACAAATTGGTATAATATATTTATCTCCACTCTCTATACCCTCCTTAGCATACATTAAAGCTTTATTATAATTATTACTGTTTTGATATAAAGATGCTAAATAAAATAGTGCCTCTCTATTATTATCTTTTATCTCTTTTAATGCTTCTATATAGTAATTGCTATTTAAATTTTTAAAATGTTCATTTATAAATCTTAATCTTTCAAGATTTATACTATTTAAGGCTTTAATATTTCCACTCTCTTTATGAAGCTTTAAAAGATTTTGATATATAAATAGAGACCTATATTTATCTGAATTTTTATCTAAATCATAGAGTGGATAGTTAATAAAAGTTGATATATTAGAAAATAGAGTAGGGTCATTAAATGTGTAATCTGAATTAAAATTTATTAAAGCTCTAAAAGCTAGTAAATCGTATAGAGTAGGTCTTAACTCTTCTGTATTTTTAGCCTCTGTTAAAATATCTTTATATTTTTCTACAGATATATATTTACTCTCATTGTCTAAAGAGTTCCAATATAAATTATCTGCTTTTTCTATAAATTTATCTGCACTCCAACTCTCTATATCTGTACTATTATTATCTTTAATTGGTGTCCTATTACTATATCCATAATACTGCTGATACTCTCTATACATTTGAGCCAAAATAGATTTTAATATAAGTTTAATACTATTTTGATAAGGTTTTTTTAACTCCTCTTCTACAAATAAAATAGCCTTTTTTAACCCTTTCTCTTCTAATCTTTTTATATATTCTATCTTTTTAACTATAGCTCTTAAAGCCTCTATATCATTTTTTTCACTAGTGGCTTTTGTATAAATAAGTTCTACCTCTTTTAATGCACTTTTGGGCAGATTTTTTTTATCTAGTTTTTTAATCTCTTGCCAATGTGCTTGGTAGCTTTGGGCATTTATAAATATAGTTAGAATAAGCAGTATATAGAGTATCTTTTTCATAGTTTGACCTTTTTAATATTTATCATATTATTACATAATATTTGTTATATTAGGTTGCTTTATTTAAAAATATTTATCTAAAACTAATCAGACTATATTACTCTTATTTAGTCTTTTTATGATATAATTTCAACACAAAAAATAACAAAGGAATTTATTGATACTATATATTCATGGATTTAGAACAACCCCAAACTCATTTAAAGCTAAACATTTAAAATCCCACTTTAAAAATGACCTATTTATCTCTGACCACTCAACAGTACCAACAGAGGCTATTGCAGAGTTAGAAGATATAATTAAAAGTAAAAATATTACAGGAATTATTGCTAGTTCTTTAGGTGGATTTTATGCTACCTATTTATCTGAAAAATATAACTTAAAAACAGTACTAATTAACCCATCAGTTAAACCCTATAATACAACTAAAAAGTATTTAGGAGAAAATATTAAAGATAGTGGAGAGAAGTTTTTATGGACAGAAGAGCATTTAGAGATGTTAAAAAGTTTTAAAATAAATCAAAAAGATTTAAAGTTAAATAACTACTTTCTTTTTTTACAAACAGGTGATGAGGTTATTGATTATAGAGTAGCAAAAGAGTTTTATAATGGTGTAAAATTGGTCTTAGAAGAGGGTGGTAACCATAGATTTAAAGGATTTGAGAGGTTTTTTAATAAAATAACAGATTTTTTAAATTAAAAAAATAGTTAATTTAATATAGTAGAAGCTAAATATAATGCTTTTATATTTAGCTTCTATATTCTTTTCTATAAATCTCTAGGGTCAACAATCTTTCCAGCAATCGCTGAAGCTGCAGCTACTGCAGAGTTTGCTAGATATATCTCTGATGTTCTAGCACCCATTCTTCCTACAAAGTTACGGTTAGTTGTAGCTACACATCTTTCACCATCTCCTAAAATTCCCATATATCCACCTAAACATGCACCACAAGTTGGATTACTAACAACTGCTCCTGCTTCTATTAAAATATCCATTAAACCCTCTTTTTGAGCTTGAAGAAAAATTTTTTGAGTTGCTGGTGTTACTATCATTCTTGTGTGTCTTGCTACTCTTTTACCTTTCATAATTTCAGATGCAATTCTAAGGTCTTCAATTCTACCATTAGTACAACTTCCTATCATTACTTGGTCTATTTTTAAATCATCTTCTACAGCTTTCTCTATGCTTTTCCCATTTGATGGTAAGAAAGGGTAAGCGATAACTGGTGAAAGATTTGCTATATCTATAGTAATAGTTTGGCAATACTTAGCATCACTATCAGAGTAGTGAATTTTAGGTTTGTCTCTTAATCCACCATTTGCCACTTCTCTCTCTTTTAAATACTCTTCTGTCACTTCGTCAACTGCAAATATACCATTTTTTGCCCCAGCCTCTATTACCATATTGGCAATAGAAAATCTATCAGCCATTCCAAGATGTGCTACACCATCACCTGTAAACTCAATAGCTTTATATAAAGCCCCATCAACACCAATTTGACGAATTAACTCTAAAATAATATCTTTTCCATATATATGTTTAGCAGGTTTTCCAATAAGTTCCACTTTAATGGTTTCAGGCACTTTAAACCAATTTCCACCAGTTATCATTCCAAAAGATATATCAGTACTTCCCATTCCTGTACTAAATGCACCTAATGCTCCGTGTGTACATGTGTGAGAGTCTGCACCAATAATAACATCACCTGGTATTACTAAGCCCTTTTCAGGAAGAAGTGCATGTTCAATTCCCATATCTTTTTCATCAAAAAAGTGCTTTAAATTATGTTTATATGCGAAATCTCTTGAAATTTTTGCTTGATTAGCACTTGCTATATCTTTAGCAGGAATATAGTGGTCCATAACAATACAGAAGTTATCAGCTCTTGCTAGATTACTAGCTCCACTCTCTTCAAATGCTCGTATAGAAATAGGTGTTGTAATATCATTACCTATAATCATATCAATATCAACTCTAACAATCTCTCCTGCTTTAACTTTACGCCCTGCATGTTCTGAAAAGATTTTCTCTGTAATGGTTTGTCCCATTGTTTAATCCTTAATAAAATAATTAGACGAATTATAGCAAAAGTTATAGAGAAGTTAAAAGTGATATAATTTCATTATTTAAAAAGGTAGAAATATGATAAAAACAATTATAGGAAATATAGATTTTATAGAGTCTTTAAGAGGTAAGAGTGCCACTTTTATGTTGGCTTTAAGTAATACAGCAACTATTAATATAAAAGGTATTACACAAGCTGGAATTCCAAATCTAATCCATCTAACACCTACACTTGATGCCGAATTTGTCTGTGTTGGTGAGGTTAGATGTTTAGAAAATATTGCAGAAACTCCAAAAGGTGTTCCAACTCCTGCACTAATGAGTAGAGGTGTGCATCTGCTTAGACCATTTAAATCTATTGAACTTCTTAATTTAGGGTTAGAGGTTACTCCAAAGTTAAACTATTTTACTCAACATAACTTTAATATTAAACCTAGTGGCTCTATTGATGTGGGGGCTAATATTGATGCAGAAGCCGTTTTTCAAAAGGGTGTAGCTTTTGGACAGAGTTATGAGTGTAAGAGTGATTATATAATATTGGGTGAGTCAGTTCCAAGTGGAACAACAACAGCAAATACAACAGCTTTAGCTTTAGGATATGATGCAAAAGAGTTTTTTAGTAGTAGTTTTAAAAATGTTCCAAACAACATAAGAGAAGAGACTATAGAAAAAGCCCTATCTAATATTAAAGATAAGAGTGACCTATTTGATATATTAGGCTCTGTTTCTGATAATATGCTAATTTTTAATGCAGGATTTATATTAGGTTTAAATGGTCGCCTAAAAGTAATTTTAGCAGGTGGTACACAGATGGCAGGAGTTTTACTTATAGTAAATAGTATATTAAAATATATGGGTGGAGAGATGGATAGCTCTAACTTAGCACTATGTACGACTAAATGGGTAGCAGAAGATAAAAATAGTGATATTAAAGCACTTTTAGAGATGTTAGATTTTCCTATTAATGGCTATTTTGTTGATTTTGATTTCTCTTTAAGCTCTCACCCTGCTCTAAAACTATATGATGATGGTGAAGCAAAAGAGGGGGTTGGAGCTGGTGGAGCTTTATGTTATGGTGTGTTAAATGGGCTTGATAAAAAAACTATTACCAATAAAGTTGAAACATTCTTAAGTTAAGTAACCTTTATTATCTAATCATTAAATATATTTAGGTACTATCTTTAAAAATTAAATGGAACATCAATGGTAATATTGACACGGCATATTAAAGAGAAGATGTCTCAAAGAGGTATTCATAAAGAGTTACTAGAGATGGTTTTAATATATGGTGTTGTTAGAAAAGATAAGGTAATTCTAAATAAGAAAAGATGTAAAAAAATTTTAATAAGATTAGACACCTATCAAAGAAGAGCAAAACGATTAAGAAATATTTTACATATAAAAAATTTAAATAAGTCTCGTTCTATTATTTTAAAGATATTAGATAAAGGGGGAGTAACTCTTGTTATTATGGGAGACTCCCTTATTACTACCTACAATACAGATATAAAACTAAAAAGAAAACGAAGATATAAAGGAAAAAAGAGATAATTAATGTTAAAAGTACTATATTATGGAGGACAAAAATCTGGTAAAAGTAACTTAGCAGAAAAAAAAGCATTAAATTTAGCTAAAAACAGAAAACCCTATTATATAGCTACTTATAATAGTAGTTATGGTGATAGTGAGATGTTAGATAGAGTATTAAAACATAAAAAAGAGAGAGAGGATAGATTTACTACTATTGAAGAGAGTTTTAATTTAGTAAATTGCATAAAAGAGGGGGAGACCTATTTAATAGATTGTATCTCTATGTGGATATTAAACTCTATAGATAAAAAAGAAAATGAACTATTAGCCGAAATAAAAGATATAGGTAAAATAGATGCAAATATTGTATTTGTTTTAAATAGTGTAAATAATGGAGTAAGCCCATTAGATAAAGAGAGTAGAAGATTTATTGATTTAACAGGTATTATAGGACAAAAACTAGCTTCTATATGTGATGAGGTTTATGAGGTAAAATTAGGGTTAGAGAGCAGATTAAAATGAGTTTAGGATTTGGATTTATTTTAAAAAAAGTAATATCTGCCATATTTATGCCTTTATCTATTGGTTTAATATTAGGAGTAGTTAGTTTATGGTACTTTAGTAAAAAAAATATAAAAAGAGCTAAAATATTTTTAACTATTAGTCTATTATGGATTTTTTTAGTATCATCTTTACCTTTTGCTACTTTTATTATAAAGCCTTTAGAGAGTCAATATCCTAAATTAAATAAAATTCCAAAAGATATTAAATATATTTTACTTTTAGGTGGAGATAAAGAGTATAGAGGTTGGGAGGCTTTACGATTATATAATGCTATTTCCAACTCAAAAATTATAACATCAGGTTACCCATCTATAAGTAGCTCATCAGGTGCTATAGCTACAGCTAAATTTTTAGAAAAAGTTGGAGTTAAAAAAGATGATATATTAATGCAAATTAAACCCAAAGATACTGAAGAGGAGGTTATTGCTATAAAGAGCAGATTAAAAGATAAACCCTTTATTGTTGTAACTTCAGCCTATCAAATGCCAAGAGCTATGATTTTATTTAAAAAGTATGGATTAAATCCAATCCCAGCTCCTACTGATTTTAAAGCAAGAGGTGGATTTGATATTTTTTTACATACTCCAAAAGGAAAATATCTATTTATAACTGAACAGGCTTGGCATGAATACTTAGGACTTTTATGGCTTAAATTTAAAACATTCTTTTATTCTAAATAAATATTTTCAATTATTTTTTTATGTTAAATAATATTTTAAGTTTTTTTTGGTTATACTTTTAATAGAAAAATAACAAAAAAGGATTTATTATGTTTAAAAATATTTTATTTATTTTAGTAGTAGCAACTTTTATTGGGTGTGGAGAGCAACAAACTGCTACAACTTCAAATAAAGATTTAATAAATTTTAATAAACCTTTTAAATCAGAACTTCTTAGTGCTATAAATAAGGCTAGAAGTGAGCCTAGAGATTGTCATAATGGATTAGGGTTAATAGCACCTAGCCAACCTTTAATTTGGAATGAAGATTTATACGCTTCGGCTTATGAACATAGTAGTGATTTAGCATATAGTAATACATTTGACCATTTAGGTTCTGGTACAAAATATGATATTACAGGGAGTAATCTTGATAAAAAAAGTCTATTTTTTGAGAGAATAGAGGCAAATGGCTATGTTAATTATCATATAGTAGGTGAGAATATAGCAGGAGGACAAAGTAGTGTAGAAGAGGTTATGAAAGCTCTTCTAAATAGTCCTAAACATTGTGCAAATATTATGAACCCCGACTATCAAGAAGTTGGAATATCTATTGTTGTTAATCCTGATAGTGAGTATGGAATTTATTGGACACAAAATTTTGGTGGAAAAAAAATAACATTTTTAAACTAATTTTAATACTTAGTATTATATAATTTGCATTGTAGAACAGTGCAGACTTCCCCCTTGAATAATCAGTCTGCTACTCTCTACAGGGATTATCTCTTTTTTTGAAAAAATTGTATTAAAGATGTTATGAGCGATTTTATCCTCTTTAACAGAATATGTCGGATATATTAATGCTTTATCAGTTATTAAAAAATTAATATAGGTAGCAGGTAAACGGTTACCGTCTTTATCAAACTTCGCTGTTGGCATTGGTAGGGGGACTACATTATAAGGTTTGTTTTCAGAAGTTCTAAATGTTTTAATTTGTGCTTCCATTTTTTTTAACTCTATATAATGTTCATCGTCCTTGTCTAAACATTGAATATAAACTATAGTATCTTTTGAAACAAACCTTGCTAATGTATCAATATGACTATCTGTATCATCTCCTGCTAAATAACCATAATCTAACCATAAAATTCTTTCTACTCCTAAATATTTATTTAATCTTTTTTCAACCTCATCTTTAGTTAAACCTCCATTTCTATTTGAATTACATAGACATTTAGTAGTAGTAAGTATTGTTCCCTCTCCATTACTATCTATTGAACCACCTTCTAATACAAAATCTATACTCTCTATTGGTGTAGTTCCTAAATAACCTTTCTTATGTAAAATTCTATTTACGCTATTATCTAAAGATGCTTCAAATTTTTCACCCCAACCATTAAATTTAAAATCTAGTAATTTAACTTTACCATCTTCAATAATAGATATATATCCATAGTCTCTAGTCCATGTATCATTAGTTGGTATCTCTATAAAACTCATATTTCTTGTTGAACAAAACATAGAAGATATTTTATCTTTATTATCACATAAAACATATACAGGTGTAGCGTAAGCTATAGCTTGTGCTATTCTAATAAAAGGTGTTAAAGAGGCTGTTAAATCATCTGCCCAATCTGTGTTTTCATGTGGAAATGCCATTAAGATTGCTCTTTGTTTGTACCATTCTGCTGGTAAATATCTCATATCTATCCCTAATATTTTATATTTAAATCAAATTATACATCTTTTTTAGTTATGATAGTATATATTAAATATAAGGAGCTATTTTGAAAAAATTAATGTTTATTATATATATAACACTATTTATACAGGCTGAAGATAATATATCTTCAATTTATAAAGTTGAAGGTTATAATATTATATCTTCAAACCAACAAATTATAGAGAGTAACAACTCTTCCATTATAGTAACTAATGAAAATCAAGAGAGTGATTTTTATGAATTTCAAAGAGATTATGATAAGGCTTTAATACAAGCAAAAAGCGAAAACAAATATATATTTCTATTAGTAACTGAACAGTTCTGCCCATGGTGTGAAAAACTAATTGATATAGTTTTTCAAGATAAAAAAATAATTAATAAATTAGAAGAAAATTATGTAAGTGTTATAGTAGATAGAAATAAAGATTTCTATCCTAGTAATATAGGTATAACAGGAGTTCCAAGTGTATTTATTTTAGACTCCAAAACAGGAAAAATTATTAAAACTATGGTTGGTTATCAAGATGTAAATTATTATATGCAAGTATTTAAAGATATTGAGAATAATGGCATATATAAAAATAGATAAAAAAAACTTTTTTTATAATCTTAATCAATTTGCACTGAAATTAGGCTCAAAAGATAAAATAGCTATTGTTCTAAAAGATAATGCCTATGGGCATGGATTAGACTTAATGGCTAAACTATCTTTTGAGTTTGGTTTAACAAAAGCTGTAGTTCGTAATTTTAGTGAAGCTAAAAGAGTAAAAGAGTATTTCCAAGATATATTAATTTTAGGAGATAGAGCTATAGTTGATAATAGATGCTCCTTTGCATTAAATAGTTTAGATGATATTCAAAATGCTCAAAAAGGCTCTAGGGTTGAATTAAAAGTAGATACAGGAATGCACCGAAATGGTATAAGTGAAGAGAGTTTAGAAAACGCACTTAGTCTAATAAAGAAAAAAGGTCTAAATCTAATAGGTGTTATGACTCATAATCGTTCAGCAGATGAGTTAAGTAGTGAACTATTTTGGCAGAATAAAAGATTTGAGTTAGTAAAGAGAAGAGTTAAAGCTTTTGGATTTAAAAATATTAGATTTCACTCATATAATTCAGCCTCGGCTCTTCGTTTAAATTGTAAAAACGAAGATTTAATTCGTTTAGGAATTGGAGCTTATGGATATAATGAATTACCAAATATATATAACTCTATAAAATTAAAACCAGTTCTATCTCTATATGCTAAAAGAGTATCGACAAGAGAACTTAAAAAGGGTCAAAGAGTAGGTTATGGTGGAGATTTTATAGCTTTAAGAGATATGGTAGTATCAACTTATGATTTAGGTTATGGTGATGGGTGGATAAGGTCAAATAGTTTTAAACCATTTATTACAGCAGAAGGGTTACCAATTTTAGGTCGTGTCTCTATGGACTATATATCTTTAGAAAGTAGTAGTAAAGAGGTGTGCATATTTAATAATGCAGAAAATGCTAGTAAACAGTTAGGTACTATCTCTTATGAAATTCTTACACAATTATCTACTAATTTAAAACGAGTTATTATTTAAACTTCTTTCTAAAAAATAGGTCAATACTTTGAGATGGGTGTTCTTTTTGATGTTGCCCAACTCTTAGTTTAATATTTCTACTAAAATCATGCTCTACTATATAGCTATTTCCAGTTTGAGAACTTTCAATAATTACCATATCTCTTTTTGTAACTTTTTTACCTACTTCAATAATATACCCCTCTCCTGTTCCATCATCTTTAATAAATAGTCTATCTAAATCAAAATCATAAGCAAAATCTCTAGCTGCTTGATTTAATATAAATAGCTCTGCTTCTCGTCCTAAAGAGCCTTCACCATTGGTTAGATTGGCAGTTGATACACCTAAAAGTAGATAGGACATAATATCTTTTTTAGGCATTGGTGGTTCTGAAGTAAACTCTATTTTTGGTCTTTTAGCATATCCACCTATTGATATTTTAATAAGTACTTGTGGTAGTTCATACTCTACATTTATATCTAATAGTGGATTAATATCCTCTCCTCCATCAAAAACTATAGTTGAGTTTTGAATTTTAAATCTTTTTGGTACTTGGTCAAACCGTCCATTTATATCTTCAACCCTTCCTATTAATGCTATTGGTTTTCCAAAATTTTTATTTATATCAAGTTTAATATCAAAACCTAGGTCAATATCAGGAGTTTTATAATTTGCCTGTTTTGCATTTATATTTATATCTATATATGTATCTTGTAAAAAAGAGTCACTATCTAATTTTTCTTTTAACTTTTTAGATTTTTTAGTAACAATAACTACATCTGGGTCATAATCAACATCTAAAAATTTTGCTTCATAAAATAGTTTCATCTTTTTTATATCTATATTTCCTGTTATTCTTTTTTTCTCTCTAGTTTGATTATAATTTATATTTGAACTTAAAAACATACTACCATAATCAGGGTGTCCTAATGGTAATTTTCTAATTACTACTCTTCCATTAAAGTTTTCTCTATCCCCTTTGGCTACTATTAAAATATTAGGAAGCATATCTATTAATATATCTCGTCTCTCTCCTAAATATATTGTCCCTTTTCTATTTAGGTGTATATTTTTATTAAGTTTTTTATCTTTAAATCCTGTAGTTTTTAGATTAAATCTATTGATAGTAATTAAATCTTTATTATATTTAGCATCAATATCAATATCTTCTATATTAAATCCATTTAGTTCTATTTTAGAAGATGAGATATTAAGCCAAGCTTTTTTACCTTTTACTTTTATATTTGTATCCATTGCTCCATCAACTTTAGCTATATTAAATGGATATAATTTATTTATCTCTTTTTGTAAATTCTTTATAGAGTCTGTTTTAATATCTATTTTTATATCTTTTTTATCTATATTCCCTTTTGCTACCATTTTTAGATACTGGGTATCTATTAAAGCATTTAGACCCAATTTACTATTTTTTGCATCTATTTTAGCCTCAAATTTTTTATTAGAGTAGATATATCCATTTATATTAAAATATTTTTTAGAAAGTAGAGCATCACCTTTTAAATCAAGCTTTATAAATTTATGATATAGCTCAACTGGAAGTTGAATTATTTTATATAGATATAGATTTCTAGTTTTTATATTAAATGTAATATGGTCATAATCTTCTGTTTTTATATTAAGATTTACTCTTTTAGAGTTTAATTTTAAATATGCTCCATTTTTACTATTTACTATTTTTAAATTAAGAGGCGTTAATGGATTTAAATTTACACCAAAATCATTAAAGTTTTTAATAGAAGCTCTAGTAGATGTTTTTAACTCTTTTGGTTTTGTATAGTCTCCATTAAATTTACTATTTAAAGAAAATCCCATATTTTGAGATTTATTTACTAAAGTTAAACTACCATTTATATAGTGTTTATTAATATCAATAGTAATTGGTGTTGTTATTAATTTCATATCTGAACGCTTTTTATTTTTTAAAAAGCTTATATTAGAGTAGGTTTTAAAAGTAGCTTTTTCTAATCCACCATTTAGTTTAATATTTATTTTAGGACTATTAATAACAGTTATATTTTCATCTTTTAATAGACTATTTAGATATTTAGCTTTTGCATCTAATTTTATTTTTACATTATATTTTAGAGTCTTATTTAAATTATAAAAATTTAATTTCATCTTATTTTCTATATTTCCATTAGCTAAGTTTGAGTTAAAAGATGTTAGTAGATTTAAGTTTATATCTCCTTTTAAAATATTACTATCACCTTTTATTTTAGAAGATAAGATATTTAAATTAATATTATCTTTTTTAACTTTTAAATTTTTAAAATCTATACTAAATAGACTCTTTTTTAAATTTCCTTTTAAATCTAAATTAATAGTAGAGAGCCTTTTTATAGATATATTTTGCTCACTAATTTTAGACTCTATAAACTCTCTATTTGGTGTAAGATTAGCATTTAGTTTCAATTTAAGAGTTCTATTTATATCATCTAAATCTAATGTAGTATCTCCATTTAATTTTAAATAGGCTAGATTACTATCTAATATAGTACTAAGTTTATTATCTAAATAGTTTTTATCTATATTATAAACCCCTTTAACTATTAGCTTTTTACTATTAATTTTATATATATTATTTTTTACTTTTAAACTATTAATATCTAAATCATATTTAACCTCTCTTAAACTACCTATAGCTTTTAATTTTATATTTGGGTCTTTTTCAAAAATTATATTTTTATCTACTAAAGGTGATAAGAACTCTCTATTTATAGAACTATTTAAAGTGGCATTATATTTTAGAGTTCTATTTAAATCATCTAAATCAAATGAACTACTACCATTTAATTTTAAATTTCCCATATTACCATTTAATATAGTATCTATTTTTAAATCTATATACCGTTTATCTCTATAGTCTCCTTGCAGTATTAATTTTTTACTATTAATAGTGTATTGACCTCTTTTAATATTTAAACAGTTAGTTATTAAATGGTATTTAATATTTTCTAAATTGCCACTACCATTTATTATAAATTTTGGATTATCTAATAGAGTAATATTGCTATCTATTAGATAAGGTGCTAAAAACTTTTTATTTAACTCAATATCTCCTAAAAGTTTTATAAAATCATTATTAATAGAAGCATTAATATCTGCTTTAGTAATATTACTATCAAGAGTTAGTTTTATATTACCTTTATATTTATTTTTTATATTTGTAGTAAAATTTTTAATTTTTAAAGAAGCATATTTTATATTATAATCTTTATATATAATATTTTTTAGAGATATATTAGAGTTATTAATAATAATTTTATCAAAAGGTAAAGAGCTATTATTCTCTTTGTCTTCACTATTATTGCTATCTATTAGAGATGCTAAATAATCTTTATCAATATAAATATTATCTAATTGAATATTATCTATATATAAAACTCTATTCTCTAGCTCTTCCCATCTAACTTTTAATTTAACCTCTTTAGCCTCTATTTTATTTTTATAATTAAAACCTTTTAGAGTAAATCCTGATATTAATCCACCTTCTATACTTTTATATGTAATACCCTCTTTTTTAAGAGGTTCGGCTACTAATTTTAATGGAATATAAGGCTTTTCAATAATAAAAAGTCCACCTATAGATAAAATTAAAACTATTAAAATTAACCAACGCAATAGAAAATATAGATAATAGAGTTCTCCTTTCAAAATAGTTCTCCTATTTTAAGTAGTAATAGATAAATCCACTACTATAAAGTAACCCTAATATAAGAAAAATTAGTATGTGAGTGAGTGGAATATTATCTCTAAAAAATAGTACTATTATGCTATATAGACTATATCCTAAAGATAATATTATAAAGAAAACCATTCCCATAATAGAATTAGATGGTAGTGGGTATTTTATAAAATACTCTATAACATGATAAAAATCATGAAAAGATAAAATATAAAAGATAAGTATAGTAGCTATTGTAATAACCACAAAACTTGCTTTTTTAATTAGATAATTATTAAGTAGATTAATAACAGTTGTTGATACTATCTGTATTCCAAAAAGATATATAAATATATATCCATAAAGTATAAATAGTTTATATTGCATAAAATAGTTAATAATAAAACTATAAGCTGATATAAATTGCCAATAAAAAAGTCCTAAAAAAACTATACTGTATAGAAGTGAAGGAATAAATTTGATTATTAATTTAGAAATCATTAAAACTCTTTTTGCCCATTTTTTTTGATATTATATTATAAAATTTAAATTTTTATGCACAAAAAAAGTTTTTTACTATTTAGGCTCTTAAAAACCTTGGGTCAGAGATTACTTCAAAAGTTAAATTTGAGGCTCTTTTATTTAGTTCACTCTGAATAGTCTCCTTTATCTGTTCTCTTCTATTTATAGGTAATTCTGAACGGTCAACAACAAATGTATGATTACTCATATTAGCACCAACCTCTTTTGCATTTGCCAATATATTAAATACATCATATTTATTACTCTCTGATATAAAACACATATTAGCCCCATCTAATGCCTCTCTTAAATCGGCTGTAAAGTCAATACTGTTTTTTCTTTTTATCTTTTCTAATATCTCCTTTTCACTATGAGTGTAATAACCCTTTTTAATATTATTTACATGCTCATAATCTTTACAAACATATATAACTTCATTCCCCATTTCTGCTAGATTTTTACCACTAATTAATTCATTTTGCTCTATGCCAATTACACTAATTTTCATCTTATTTGTCCTCTCATTATTATTCTGTTTTTATCTTATGATACCTATGAATACCACCTATTTCAAAATCTAACTATTTTTGTTAGTTCTATCAATAAGTATAACTGTAATTTTATAACATTTAAATAAAAACTTAACTTAATAATTATATTTTTTATTTAAAGTTTTATTAAGATACTTTTTTGAAACTTATCTCAATCCCATAAAATAGTGATTTCACTAAAATAGAAAAATTTTATTTTTATGTTTTATTATGTTTTTATTACTTATTCATAAGTTTTTTTAAAATTTATTAAAATTAAATATATTGAAAATTGTTTTTATGGTAAAATATAAAAAAACTTAATTTAATAATTTTTGAGAATAGGAAAACAATGAAGCCAAAATATATATTTTTAACACTCTTTTTTACAACTCTACTTTTAATTCTATTATGTATTTTAATCAATAAAAAAGATACTTTTTCCTTTAAAAATTTTAATAAAATAGTAGATACTCCAACACCTATACCTATACATAAAGAGGTAGATAGAGTAGAGGTTATAAAAAAAACTTTGCCACAAATACAAAAAGAGATAAACACTATTTTACTAAAAAAACCTATTATTTTTTTTAGTAATAGTTATAATTTAACTAAGGAGAGTAATCAAACTTTAAATAGCATAATATCAACTATAAAACAGATAGATAATAATATAGTTATTAAAATTGCCTCCTATAGTGATAATAATCGTTCAAGAAGCTATAATAGACTTTTAACACAAAAACGCTCTGATACTATATCTAATTATATAAAGAGAAGATGTAATGCAAGATTTATATACTCTATAGGTTATGGAAAAGAGTTCTCTTCTAAAGATAATAATAGAACAAAGGGTACTCGCACAGAAATTTATTTAAAAAGGATAAGAAATGATTTTTAATCTTGAAAGAGTTGATGATTTATCTCAAAATATAATTAATTCATTAAAACGATTTCCTATGGCTAGTCTATCAGCTTTTTTAGTAACAATTATACTTATAAGTTTAATTGAGTTAGGTTATACTAATCAAGAGAATGAAATAGTAACTATTGCTATTAAGGTAGCTTTTGTTGCATCATTAGGAGTTGTTTTATTTCCTGCACTTCGTCTTTTTTGGTCAAACTTTTTTATGACTCTTTTAGGAGTTGGATTATTGGTTGGATACTACTATATATTACCTCATAATATAAATATGGAGAATAATATTATATTTAGACACACTATTTTAATATTAGCAACTTTTTTAATATTCCTTTGGGCTCCATTTCTTTTTGTAAAAATTAGTAATAAAAATATTTGGGAGTGGACACAAAATCTAATTTTAGCACTTGTTGCTACAATCTTTTTCTCTTTTTTACTATATATAGGGATTGTATTAGCTCTATACTCTATAGAAAAACTTTTTAATGTTCATATAGATGGTAAAAGATATGCTCAGCTTGCAATTATTATATTTGGTATATATGGAGTTAATCTTTTTTTAGCCCAAATACCAAAATATATACTTTTACTTCAAGTTAGAACTTATACAAAAGCAGAAGTTATTTTTACAAAATATATATTAACATCTCTTACTATAGGATATTTTATTATTCTCTTTACATATAGTGCAAAAATTTTAATAACTATGCAGTGGCCTGTTGGAATTGTAGCTTGGATTTCTATAATATTTTCAGTTATAGCAATTACAACATATCTATTTTGGACTCCTTTATGGGATAAAGAGAATATTAAATTTAAAAGAACAATATGGACTGCTATACTATTTCAAACCTTTATGTTAGGTATGTCAATATGGATAAGAGTAGAGGAGTATGGTTTTACAGAGAGTAGATATTTTATTGCACTATTTGGTGCTTGGCTTGTTTTAATGTCAATATATTTTATATTTAGAAAAGAGGCTAGTTATAAGTGGCTATTTGTAACACTAACACTATTACTTATTGGTTCACAATTTGGTAAATATAGTGCTACAAATGTAAGTAAAAATAATCAAATTATAAGATTACAAAAGATGTTAGAAGATAATAATCTTACAAATATAGATATAAAGAAGAAAAAAAATATCTATAACACTATAGATTATTTATACTCAAAACATGGAATAGAGAGTTTAAAAACTATTATGCCTAATATTATAGAAAAATATCAAAAGAAGGGCTATTTTCCTATATTTGCTACAAAAGAGTTAGGATTAGGCAATATTTACAGTTTAAAGAAAAATAGAGATAGATTTTTCCATATATCAAAAGATAGAAAAATTATTAATATTAAAGATTACAACTGGTTAATAAAATTTAATTATGATACATATTTTATAAAAGAGAAGATAGATAAAAATATAAATATAAATATAAAAGTTAAAAATAGTAATTTAGAGATAAAAAAAGATAAAGAATTAATTCTTAATATAGACCTAACCAATTTTATAAACTCTTTAGATACTAAAACAAAAAATAGATATAATACAATTTCAAAAAATAAAATGGAGTATATCTATAGTAATAAAAGAGTTAAAGTTAAAATACTATTTAACTCTATTACTATATCACAAGATAATAATATTACAAATATAGATTGTAATATTCTATTAAATAATTCTCCTTCTAAAAATTAGAAGGAGCAGGAGTATTAATTATATTATAAAACTCGGTTCTTGTTCTTTGGTCGCTTTTAAATAGTCCTCTAAGTGCAGAACTTACTGTTGTAGAGTTTATTTTTTGAACTCCTCTCATCTCCATACACATGTGTCTTGCATGAACTACTACAGCTACACCTTTTGGTTTAATAGTCTCTAATATAGCATCTGCTATCTGTTCTGTCATCTGCTCTTGAATTTGTAATCTTCTAGCAAAAACATTAACTATTCTAGGTATTTTAGATAATCCTACTACTTTACCATCAGGAATATATGCTACATGAACTCTTCCTATAATAGGTAAAATATGATGTTCACACATAGAATAAAATTCTATATCTCTTACTACAACCATCTCATCATTACTACTTGTAAATAGAGCTTGATTTAATATCTCTTTTGGGTCCTGGCTATAACCCTCTGTTAAAAATTGCAATGATTTAGCTACACGAGATGGTGTTTTAATTAGCCCTTCTCTTGTTGGGTCTTCTCCTAATTGCTCTAATACTTTTCGTATTAACTCTTCAAACTCTCTGTTTTTATCCATCTAGCACTCTTTTTTATAAATTTGTGAAATTTTAGCATTTAAATTTTAGGAAAGCAAATCTATATATAATTCCAACTAAAAAAGGCAAATTATGACTTTAACAAAATATTCAGCCAATGGAAATGATTTTCTTCTATTTATATCAAAAGAGAAAAAAGATAGAAGAGCATTAGCAAAAAAACTTTGTCATAGACAAAATGGAGTGGGTGCTGATGGACTTGTTGTACTTGTTCCTCATAAAGATTATGACTTTGAGTGGGAGTTTTATAACTCTGATGGAAGTGTAGCTAGTATGTGTGGAAATGCCTCTAGGGCTGTAGCTCACTTTGCTCATGAAAAAGGAATATCTAAAAATGGAGTAGCCGAATTTTTAACAGGTGCAGGAGTTATTCGAGCTACGATTAATGGATTATATGTGGTAAGTGATATGATACCTCCTAAAATTATAGAGACTAAATTTCAAGAGAACGGTGAAAACTGGTGGCTTATAGATACAGGTGTTCCTCATTTAGTAGCAATTAGAGATAATATAGATAATTTTGATATAGATGAGGCTAGAAGATTAAGAGAAAAATATAATTGTAATGTTAATATCTGTAAACCCCAGAAAGACACCCTATATGTAAGAACCTATGAAAGAGGTGTAGAAGATGAAACTTTGGCATGTGGTACTGGAATGGTGGCATGTTTTGTAAGATGTCATAAAGAGGGGCTTTTAGATAGTATGGTAAAAGTTTTTCCTCGCTCTGGTGATGAGTTATATGTGAGTTTAGAAGATGGAATATATAAATTTGGTGGAAAAGTTACAAAAACATTTATAGCAGAAACCATTGATTAACCAACTTATGCTAAAATTAATTTTATTTAAAAGGAAAAATATGAAAAAACAGCTATTTATATTTATTTTAATATTAAGTAGTTCTCTACTTTTTGGAAAAACACTAGTAACAGTCAATGGTCATAAGATTGATGACTCTATTATTCCAAAAGGGTATGAGAGACTAGATGACGAAAAGAGAGCTAATCTTATGGAACGGCTTATTAAAGAGGAGCTAATTCATGCTGAACTCTTAAAAAGCAATTTAGTAAAAGACCCCCAATTTAAAGAGGTTTTTGAAAAACAGAAAAAACTAGCACAAAAAGAGTATAAAAAAGCTTCAGGAAAAAATCTAACTAAAGCACAAATTAGAAATATAAAAGGCTCAATAGCATTAATGTTATATCAACAAAAAGAGCTACAAAAAGTAAAAGTTAGTGATAGGGAAGTTAAGAATTTTTATAATAATAATCAAGATAAATTTAACTATCCAAACTCTATAGAAATAGCAAATATTATTGTAAAAACAAAACAAGAGGCAAAAAATATTATAAGAGAGTTAAAAAAATCTTCCAATTTAGATAGAGATTTTATTAAAATAGCAAGAGAGCATAAACAAAATGGTTATATGGGTTGGTTTGGAGAAGGAATGACACCACCTAATCTTTTTAATATTTCATATAAAGCAAAATCTAAGACACTTATCTCTACACCTGTAAAAACTAAATATGGGTATCATGTAGTATATCTTTTAAATAAGAAAAAAGCTGGTAAACTATCATTTAAAGAGTCAAAAGAGAATATAAGAAATATGCTTAAAAAGAAAAAGGTAATAGAAGAATTACAAGATAAAGTTAATAATCTTTATGGAAATTCTGAAATTATATATTAATTAAAAAGGATAGCTTTTACTGTACCTAATCGGTTTTGGGCATAAATAAAAATATGAGGTAAAAGCTATATTAATTTTAAAAGTATGAAAGAAAAATAATAAAAAAAGGAAAAAATTATATCTTTCATGTTCAAAGTATATTATGAAAATGTGTTCTAATCGTGAAAAAAAGAAAAAAAATAGTGCTTTCAAAGCATTATTTTATGGGCTTTATCACTAAAGAATAGGTGAGAATATAAAAAAACTTATAGTAATTTTTGACCTCTTTTAGTGTTATTTTATATTAACTTTATTACTTCTACAGAGTTAAAATAAATACTTTTATATCTTAATAAAAATTTAATTTTTTATGTTAAAATACTACTATGAGTCAAAAAAATAATAGTGGTAAACTTCCACCAAAATCAGATAAGCGTATTGTGAACCATTTAACTTGTGCAACACTTAATGGATTGAGTGCTAAGATTATTGAAGTGGAGGCTACTTTTAATAAAGGGTTACCTGCTTTTTCTATTGTAGGATTAGTTAGTAGTGATATTCAAGAGGCAAAAGAGAGGTCAAAATCGGCACTTTTAACCAATGATTTTAAATTCCCACCACTTAAAATAACTATAAATCTAAGTCCTAGTGATATAAGAAAAAATGGAACACATTTTGATTTATCTATGGCACTTTTAGTTGCTTTATATAAAGATAAAATTGAAGAGGAGGGGCTTTTTGTTTTTGGAGAATTGGGATTAGATGGAAAAGTAAAATCAAGCTCAACCCTATTTCCTATTATTCTATCTTTAAAAGAGCAAGGGTTACTAAAAAGGGCAATAGTTCCTAAAATGGCAATGGAGCATCTTAGCCACATTGCAGGAGTTGATTTTATAGCAGTCGATACGCTAAATGAGGCTATAGAACTGTTTAAGCAGAAATCTTTTGATGCAACAGTAGAAAAATTTAATTATAAAGCAGATATTTTAACTATTAATGGGCAAAAATACTATTATGATAACTCAATAGATAGTGATTTTTATGATGTAAAAGGGCAAAGTGTAGCAAAAAGAGCTTCACTTATAGCATCTGCTGGAATGCACAACTTTATAATGGAAGGAAACCCTGGTTGTGGAAAGAGTATGATAGCAAAAAGATTAAGAGATATTTTGCCACCTCTTTTAGAAGAGGAGATGTTATCTATTGCAAAACATCAATTTTTAGATGGAGTAGTTCCAGATTTTAAAGCTAAAAGACCTCTTCGTTCACCTCACCATACAGCAACAAGTGCTTCTATTTTTGGTGGTGGCTCATTTAGAGCTAGAATTGGAGAAGTTGCATTAGCTCATAATGGAATACTATTTTTTGATGAACTTCCACACTTTCCCAAAAATATATTAGAAGCACTAAGAGAGCCACTTCAAGATAGAAAAGTAAATATATCAAGGGTAAACTCAAAAGTAGAGTATGAAGCTGATATTATGTTTGTATCAGCCATGAACCCATGCCCTTGTGGAAATTTACTATCTAAAAGAAAAGAGTGTAGATGTAGCCAAAGAGAGATAAAAAGATATAAAAATAGATTATCTGAACCATTTTTAGACCGTATTGATATTTTTGTAGTAATGCAAGAGATTAGTGCAACAGATAGACAAGATATAACCTCAAAAGAGATGAAAAAAATGGTAAATAGTGCATTTATATTTCAAAAAAAGAGAGGTCAAAATAGCCTTAATGGAAAACTAAAAGATAATGAGATAGATAAGTTTTGTAAATTATCTTTAGATGCCGAAAATATACTATTTTCTGCTATTGAAAGATTTGGTCTCTCTCATAGAACTCTAGTTAGTATTAAAAAAGTAGCTAGAACTATAGCAGATTTAGATAATTCTAATTTAATTGAGAAAAAACATATATTAGAAGCACTATCTTATAGAAGAAGGTAACTTTTTCGACACTTAAATATGTTATTATATGAAGAAAAGGATTTATTATGAAAGTATTAAAATTATTATCTATTATTATTTTATTTATTGGTTGTGGTGGTACTGGTTATGAAAAAAATCCTTTAGATATGTGGTTATATATGACACCAGATAGAAGTATAGATGTTAATTATATAGCTTATGAAAATGGAAAAGAGACAGACTTTTTTACAGAAACTGTAAAAGTATTCTCTTCTGGTACAGTAGAGAGAGTTAGTGGAGAAGATAAAACAACTCTAATTCCATATTCAGATAAAATATTAGAAGAAGAGCCAAATGGAGATAGAGTTGAGATTAAACGATTAGTTTATGTTGGAGATAAAAATGTATTTCAATCACCTTCAATTCGTTTATGTACTATAGATGACTTTTTTGAAAATTTTAGAACTAAAGATATGGAGTTTTATAATGTTATAAAAGTTCATTGTATTAGTAATAGTGGTGTTATAAGTGATATTTACTATGGATATGATGAGGGAATTGTATATCTATATAGAAATGAAAATGGCTCTATTTCCGAAGTCTTAAAGATAAGAGATACTCAATTAGAGTAAATTTTTAATTTTTTTAAAAAAACTCTTGACATCTTAATATTTTTTGACTATAATTGCATTCCTTTTTAAGACAGAGTTGTCTTAATAGAGGTGATTTCGGAGTGTAGCGCAGTCTGGTAGCGCACCTGGTTTGGGACCAGGGGGTCGAAGGTTCGAGTCCTTTCACTCCGACCATTTAGATATTTAAAATAGAATAGTTAAATCAAAGATTTGATGGTAGGCGTAGTTCAGTTGGTAGAGCGCCAGTTTGTGGCACTGGTTGTCGCGGGTTCGAGTCCCGTCGCCTACCCCATTATTGATGAGGTAGCAACCTAAAATGAAGAAGCGCTAGTGGCTCAACTGGATAGAGCATCAGACTTCGGATCTGAGGGTTAGGGGTTCGAGTCCTCTCTGGCGTACCATTTTGATTTAATTATTATATTTATGCACTCGTAGCTCAGCTGGATAGAGCACCCGCCTTCTAAGCGGGCGGTCTCAGGTTCGAATCCTGACGGGTGTACCACTACTTTTTTAATGTTATGCGGATGTGGTGAAATTGGTATACACGCTAGACTTAGGATCTAGTGCTTCACGGCGTGGAGGTTCGAGTCCTCTCATCCGCACCATTCTTAAACCTCCTTAAAACATTACCTAAGTTCAAAACCTAAAAATCCTTTAAAGCATACTCATAAGCTTTTTCGAAATTCATAACTCTACCTTGATGTTTTTGTGCAAATCTTCTAGCACTCATTCTACCACTAAAGGCATATTTACTAATATTACTCATAGTACCTTTCATATCACTTCCTACTACATAGGTAGCATCTTCTACAGGTATAAATTTTAGCGTATCTAATGCTACTACTTTTATATCTTTTACATTACTCTTTTTAATACTTTTATCTTCGGCTAAACAGTGAATTGAACAGTATTGTCTAGCTTTTCCATTTACAGTTGAAGCGTGATTTGTTTTATAGAACATATCCAATTTCATACCACATATAATACAGTGGTTTTTATTTTTACCTGTTTGTAAAAGTACTACGCTATCTTCTACTTTTGGTTTTGCTTGGTTGTTTGAACAACCTACTATTACCAATATTGATAATAGTAAAGAGACTATAAATATTTTTATTTTCATCTTTTATCCTCTATTAAAATTTATATTTGGCATTAAGATATAGGTATCTTCCCATCTCATTAATAAGCATAGTATCACTATTGTCTGTCATTAATATTAAATCTTTATATGTATTTGTTATAGCATAAGTCTCATCTAATATATTATCAACTCCTGCTGTTAGTACAACACCGTTATTAAACTCTCTACTTGTTTTTAGATTTAAAATAGTGTATCCATCAAGTTTTTGTTCTCCATTTTCACTATCAATATCTTCCCATTTTCCAGCTGAAATAAGCGATAGTTGAATAAATCCTTGGTCGTCGTAATCATAATTTAGTGAAGCATTTAGTTTTATTGGTGATATATTTGCTAAGTTTTTATCTTTCTGTCCTTGTGGTTGGCTGTCTTTATACCCTTTTTTATAGGCTAATCCTGTATCAAAACTTACTGTATCTGTTAATAAATAGTTTCCATTAAGTTCAGCACCATATATATGAGCATCAATATTTTCAAAACTATTTATCATTTTACTACTATTATAATATATATAATCTTCTAGTTTTGAGTAGAATGTTTTTACTTTTATTTTTCCATTTGAGAAGTATTTTTCCACTCCTAAATCAACTTCATAGTTTTTTGTCTGTTTTAAATTTGGATTACCATTAACTACTCTTTTTAGTGTTCCATCTGTCTGTTTTGCATATTTGGTATTATAAAGTTCTCTTGCATCTGGTACTCTGCTTGATTTTCCAACTCCTCCAAATATATTTACATCTTGGTTTAATTTATATGTTGTAAAGATATTAGCAGAAAATGAGCTATAATCATTATCTTTTTCTGTTTTAGATTTAGTATCTATTGATGTATCATCATATCTAGCACCCCATGCAATCTTTACATCTCCTATATCTCTTTTACACTTTATAAAGAGACCAATATTATCTGTATCAATATCATTAATACTCGTTCCTGTCTCTTTTATTATACCTTTTTTAATCATTGTCATATAATAATGACCGTCCCAATTTCGTTTGCTACTATCAATTCCATAAGTAAACTCTCTATCAAAAGCATCAATACTATTTTTTAGTTTAATTCCTGTCATTTCAGTTGTTAATTTATGAGTCATAAACTTATCTTGTCCTACATTACGATACTGTGTACTCATTGGGTGTTCTACTGTAGAGTTATATAGTTGAAAATCTAATTTTTTAGAGAATTTTCCTAAATTTTCAGCACTATACTCTAAATTCATTATATCACTATCATCATATATAGCATCCATTTTACTTGATGGATATAGAATATCATCACTTCTATTAGCTGTATAACTTAATCTTAACTCCTGATTATCAGTAATATCAATAAATATTTTACCCATTATGACACTTTTTTCAAATGCGTCCATATCTTTATATCTTGAAGTGTAGTTAAATCCAGATAATCCTCTATCTTTTGTATAGTTTTCTAATTGAGTAGCTAAATCATTCCCATCACCATCTTTATACTGTTCACCCTTTTCAGTAGAACCTGTTAAAAGTACTCTAACTTTATCTGTTCCACCACTTATTGTTCCTGAAAATTTTTGGTATCCAAATGAACCGATATTTGTACCTATCTCTCCACTTAAATTTTTTGTTGGTTTTTGAGTTGTAACTTTTACTGCACCACTTAAAGTTCCAAAATCTTCAACATCAAAAGGACCTTCTGTTACCTCTACATCATCTATAATACTTGTAACTACATGAGATGTTGGTGGGTCCATTCTATTAACACACGCTCCACAAACCTTTGCACCATCAACAATTACATTAATATTATCTCTACTTTGACCCCTTAAAATAATATCATTAGCAATTCCACTTCTTCTTATTATTGATATGCTAGGAATATTTCTCTGTAAGGCATCTGCTAAATCGGCACTCTGTATCTCCTCACTATAAACATTTTGAACCATCTCACTTGTGGTCTCTCCTACTATATCAATATCCTCCAACTGCTCTGATGCACTTAAAAATCCAATACAAACTAATGATAGACAGACTGTTTTTTTCATACTTCTCACTCCTTTTATATTAATTATAAGCTTATAATATAGAAGTAGTGTTAATTTAGTGTTAATTTAGTTTAAAAAAGATTATATTAGAATTTATAGATAGTGTTAACCATAAAGTAGTTAATCTCTTTATTCATCTTTTGAAATCCTAAACTAAATCCACTTCTTTGATTTACTTGAAAAATAATATCAACCCCATAACCTAAACCATCATCTGCACTTTGATTTTGTGTATATCCAGCTTTTGCTTTAAATGCCATAGAGCTACTAAGTGGAATTAGATATGTTGGAAAAATATAGGCTGATGAAAAATTTCTCTCTTCTCTTGTTTTCTTATTTTTACTTTTAAAAAAACTTTGTGCATAACCCATATCAAATCCAAATCTACTAAAATTCATATAGCTATAACATAGATGTAGAGCTTGTGTATTCTCATAATTATCTATATTTTGATGAATAATCCCAGCAGAAAAAAATGATTGGTTATTTTTACCAAAAAGAGTTAAAGAGAGTAGTATAATAAACATAAGTTTTTTCATAAAAAATACCTTTTAATCTATAGTTTAATCTAATTATATCTTAACTCTTTATATTCTCTAGGAATAAGATAATCTTCGGTTTTTATAGGTTCAGAGAAAATTCCTTTATTATATCCTAACTCATATAGTCTATCTAATGCTTTTAATTGAAGAGATGATAGTTCTATAGACTCATTAGAGGCGTACATATCAAGATATTTATTTAGCATTTTATCTGAAATTCTTACTAATTTATTATCTTCTAATCTTTTACAAAGTTCATCTTTTTTAGAATTAGCTACCTCTACACCATCTATTAAAATATCTTCTATCTCTATAGCACGATTAAGAGGAATTGAACGCCTAATTGCCATACCACCTAGAGGTAGAGGAAGAGAATCACCTGCTAATTCAACCCAAATATCCCATATCTCTTTTTCTACTTCTAAACTACTGTCAAAATCTAAAATAGACTCATGAATAAGTACTCCTGCATCAGCTTTTCCACTAATAACAGCATCTTCTATCTCTAAAAAATCCATATATATAGGTCTTGCATTAGGGTAATATAGTCTAAATAGCATAGCATTAGTTGTATATTTTCCTGATAGTGCCACTTTAAAATTTGGTTTTAGCATTTTATCTTTTTGTTTTATAAGTTTTGGACCATAACCATCTCCAAAACTAACAGCTGTTCTTAAAAGTGCATACTCATTTTTAATAAGTGGATAGACTCCAAAACTAATAGCTGTTACATCATAAGTCCCCTTTAGAGCCTCAACATTTAGTGTCTCTATATCTAAACCTATATTTTCAAACTCATAATCTTTAGTATCAACCCAACCAAATTTAATTGCATAATACATAAATATATCATCAGCATCAGGAGAGTGAGCTAGTTCTATTTTTCTCATATATCAAAACCTATATTTTTTATCTAATTTTATCTAAATTCTTTAATAATCCTGCTTCATAAAGAAAAGGTGATGGTTCAAAGTCCATTTTTTTAACTCTATCGGACTTAGCAAAAGAGAGATATAACCTCTCTTTTGCACGAGTAACTGCTACATAAAATAGTCTTCTCTCCTCTTCTAAACTTCCACCTTTACTCATTAGTTTTCTATTTGGAAAACGACCGTCCATTAAATCAGTTACATAAACTTCGCTAAACTCTAAACCTTTACTTGCATGAACTGTTAAAAGATTTACTCCATCTCCTTCGCTTAACTCATTTCCACCTAATACCATAGCATTTACAAATCTTCTTATCTCTTTATAGTGTGATGCTAAATCACTTAAAAGTCTAGCTTTTCTTACTATTCTCTCTTTTGCTAAAGCCTTTTTATCTCTATCTATCTCACCAGATTTCAGTTTTCCTCTTTGATTTGATAGCGTTTGAACTATATTTTCATATAAAGGTGAATTTATAAGTTTTAATAACATAGTTTTTGGCTGTTTTACACCTCTAATTGATTGTAAAAAGTCATAGAACTCTTTAAAAAATAGTACTCCATCAGATGTAATTTTTGGGTGTTTTAAAATAGGATTTGATTTTAGTTTCTCATTTAAAGGAAGAGCAGAAAATCTACTCATTGAGCCTATCTGTGTATCATCATCAAAAAGACCTAACTGCATATTTTTAGTAGGATTTAGTTTAGGTAAAGTATAGACTCTAGGAGATAACACTCCTGTAAATAGGTGTCCCTCCCCAAAGTAGATAAAACACTCAAACATCTCTTTAGCTAAAGCTGTTCCAATTCCTCGTCCATATTCAAATATATGAATAAATGCCATCATATCTTTTGGATTTACTATAAGTGATAGTGTATCTAATAGAAATTTAACCTCTTTAGCCTCAAAAAAACTATTTCCACCCTTTCTTTTACTACTAATTCCTAACTCTCTTAAACTAGCTTCCACTCCATCAGCACTAGCATTATTTCTAAATATAACAGCTATTTGACTATTTGGAGTGTATGAGTTTTTAATATTTTTAGCTATGGCTTGGTATTGGTCAAATAGTTCATTATATACAATAAGTCTAGGAGCATAATTTTTACCCTTTTTTGTAACCTCCAATTTTTTAGGATAAATTCTCTCATTTTTCTCAATTACTCTATTGGCAAGTGATAAAATAGAGGCAGTTGAGCGATAATTTTTACTTAGTGTAAATACACTAGCATTTTTATATCTTTTTGGAAAGGTGGCAATATTCTCTATATTTGCCCCATTAAAAGCGTATATACTTTGGTCATAATCTCCTACACAAAATAGAGATTTAGCATTCATTGCATCTATTAAAGCATTTTGAAGAGTGTTTGTATCTTGGTACTCATCAACTAAAACTTCATTAATATCAATTTTATCTTCTAAAAGAGATTGACGCATTTTTAAAAGCAAATCATTAAATGATACAAAACCAAATTTATCTTTTGTCTCTTCATACTCATCTATAATATTCATATATATATCAATAAGCTCTCTATGTTCAGGATATTTTTCTATAAACCATATATCAAAACCATCAAATGATGCGTTTTGATATAGATTATACTGTTCATAAAGATAGGTTGAAGAGAAAGCTTCTGTGTCATGGTTTAATCTTTTAAATTGTCTTTTTTCATATATACTTCTAAAAAGAGTTTTTAGTTCAGTTGGCTGTTTTAAAATAACCTCTTTTTTCATCTTTTTTAGCCATCTATAACTTACAGCATGAAAAGTTCCAGACTCGATTTGACTTACTACGCTAGAGGGAAAATATCTTCCAACTCTCTCTAACATCTCAGCAGAGGCTTTATTTGTAAAGGTTAGTAGAACTATTTTAGATGGGTCAACCCCACTTTTTATTAAGTTTGCTATTCGTCCAACAATAGTAGAGGTTTTTCCAGTTCCTGCACTAGCAATAATTAAATTATTGCCCATTGGTGCAGTAGCAGCACTTAACTGCTCCTCATTAAGGGTGCTAAGTGGCATATATATTATTGTCCAAGAATATAATAGGTTGGTTTATTTGATACTTTTTTGATTTGTACTTTATACTTTGTAGCCCATTTTTCTACTTTTTCTTGAAACTCCTTAGATACTTCATTTGATGTATCTTGACTTCCTTTAATTTTAAGACTATCTTGGGAGTTTGACATAGCCACAAACCCTTTTATTGGAGCTAGATTATCATGAAGTGATAGTATATGATTTGAAAATTTTTCAAATTTATTAGTGTTATTAATAATCTTCTCCATCTGTTGAATAGAGTGTTCTGTTTTTGAGTATCCTAATTGCAAAAGTAGTGCTTCTGGAGTTAAATCTATGTTCATTCATATTCCTTGTTTTTTATATATTGGTAGTCTAATAAAAATAACCAATATATAACTTTATCCAAAATAAAATTTATTTTTGTTTATAATTACTATATTTTCTATAATTATTTAACTATTAGATACCAAAATTCTAGGTAAAGTTATACCTTTTTGTTTTTGATATTTACCTTTTCTATCTCCATAAGTTGTCTCACACTGCTCATCTCCTTGTAAAAATAGAACCTGTGCAATCCCCTCATTTGCATATATTTTAGCTGGAAGTGGAGTTGTGTTTGATATTTCTATGGTTATATGACCTTCAAATTCTGGCTCAAATGGTGTGACATTTACTATAATTCCACATCTAGCATAGGTACTTTTACCTAAACAGATAGCTAATGTATCTTTTGGCATTTTAAAATACTCTACAGTTCTAGCAAGTGCAAATGAGTTTGGGGGAACTATACAAATATCACCTTTAAAATCAACTACATTATTATTATTAAAATCTTTTGGGTCAACAACCTCTGCATTTATATTTGTAAAAATTTTAAACTCATCACTAACCCTAATATCATAGCCATAAGAGCTAAGTCCATAAGATACAACACCTTCACCTACTAATGCTTCACAAAACGGTGTTATCATCTCCTCATTTAACGATTTTTCTCGTATCCAACTATCTGCTTTTAATCCCATTAAAGACCTTTTTTCTTTTTTAACATTATAACATAGTAAAAATAATAAGGGAAACTTAATATTATTTTAAATATAATTTTTAAATATAAAATTTAATATTTGATGTAAAAATAAAAAAATAGGTACTATTATGAAACGATTATTGAATATATTATTAATACTGTTTTTATTATCTATCTACACCTTAGCCTCTACAAGAGGTGATGTTAAGATTATTGAGGCTTCAGAAAATATTAGATACCTTGGTCAGAAAATAACTAAAGAGTATCTATATCTTTATCAAAATCCACAAAAAGTAGAGATTAAAGAGCAACTTTATGAAAATATTAAACGGCTTGAACAGTCTATACTAGATATAAAAACAATTGCCAATAATAAAGAGAGTAAAAATATCCTAGATTTCCTCACCTATAATAAAAACGATGTTAAAAAATTAATTGATAAGAGTGTTAGTAAAAAAAAAGCTATTTTAATGCTTGATTATAGTGAAAGTTTTTTAGAAGGTGCAAACTTTATTGAGAATTCACATAGATATAAGTTCTCTACTGAAGAGCAGATACTGATGTCACTTAAAGATATAGAGTATCTTTTACAGAAAATATCTAAATACTATATGGCATATATATTAGGTGTTGATAAAAATCTTAATTTTAATAATATGGTCTATGCAATTTCAAAAATTGAAGATATACTAAAAGAGATAAATAGCTATAACTATCCTAAAACGGTATTTATGGAGGTAAAAAATATGAATAGTAGTTGGATTAAACATAAAAAATTCTTCTATAAAGTTAAAGAACTCTCCATTCCAAATCTTATATTGGTCTCAACCACTAAATTTGAAGAAAGTATAAAAGAGATAGCCTTATATCATAAACAGAAGCAATAAAAAGGATTATGTTATGAAAATGAAAAATAGTAAAAGTATCTCTTTTCTTTTTGTTATTTTAGTTGTTATATCTATAACATTTATACTATTTTATCATTTAGTTATTAACTACTATGGATATTTAGATAGAGAACATAGCCTAAATGATATTAAATTAATAGAGAAGATAGATTTAACTATAGATAGAATAGATAAAGAAAAATTATATAGTGCAATATATTTAGGAAGTAGAAATAAAAATGATTTAGAAAAATTAAAAGTATATAGAGATTTAGTAGATTTAGATATAAAAGAGATGATTATACTTATCTCTAAAAATAAAGAACTTTCTCATAATAAAGTTATGATAAAAGATATATTTAAAGTTATAAACTATACAAGAAGCCAAGTTGATGCATTAAATAGTAACTATACAAGAATTATATTTGAAAACTATTTTTTACGAATAACAAAACCATTAATTAAACTATTGAAAGATATGAGTGAAGATAACTCAATGAAAAATAATAGTAAGTTTTATTACTATATAGACCTTTACAACTTAAAAGAAAATTTAAATATGGAGATAGCATTTATATCATATATGTTAAGTAGTTCAAGAAGTATGAATGAGCATGATTTATCTTTGTGGGATAAGTTAATAAAAGGCGATATGATACCAAATTTTTATACTAAATTAGACGATGTTATTATTATAGCAAAACTTCATAAAATAATGAATACAAAAAACTTTTCTCATATTACAGATAATTTAAGAGCTAAAATATTTATGAGTTCTGTTGATGGTAGGTATCATATATCAGCAGTAGATTGGATTAAACAGAGCAGAAAAAAAGTTACTAAGGTTAAACAAGCACAAGAGTTATTACTATTTAATATTAAAAATGGATTTAATATTCAAAAAGAGGATTTAAAAAGTAGAACTTTTAATTTAATATATATATCTATTGCTAATCTACTACTGCTATTTATACTAATCTATCTTTTTAGAAATAATATTAAAAATAATCGTATTTTAGTTGATACCTTAAAAGATATAGAGTCAGACCTTGATGAGAAGCAGAAACAAGAGATAAAAAGAGTTCTTAAAAAAAATGATATTATAGAGATATATAAATTTTTAGCAAATGCCATAAAAGAGCCAAGTCGTGCAAAAGATTATTTTTTAGCCAATATGTCACATGAAATTCGTACACCACTAAATGGTATTATTGGATTTACTAATATTTTAAAAAAGACCGATTTAAAAGAAGACCAAAAAGAGTTTCTAAATATTATAGAAGAGAGTTCAAATAATCTAATTAATATTGTAAATGATATATTAGACTTCTCTAAAGCATCATCTGGTAAAATTGAGTTTGAAAATATACCATTTAATGTAATAGAAAAATTTGAAGCTACAATTGATTCATATTCAGCTAAATCTGCTCAAAAAAATATAAATTTAGAGCTATTTATAGACCCAACTCTACCATTAGAGCTTATTGGAGATGCTACAAAAATTTCTCAAATTCTTATTAATCTATTAAGTAACGCTGTAAAATTTACAGATAAGCATGGTACTATATCTGTTAATATTGAAAAAATTTCAGAGATAGGAGATTTAGTTACTATAAAATTCTCTATTACAGACTCTGGAATTGGTATAACAGATGAACAAAAGAGTAAAATATTTGATGCTTTCTCACAAGCAGATGCTTCTACAAGTAGAAAATTTGGTGGAACGGGTTTAGGATTAACTATATCTAGCAAATTTGTATCACTTCTGGGTGGAAAATTGGAAGTTGAGAGTAAAGAGAATGATGGGGCAACATTTTTCTTCTCATTAAATATGAAAAAACCTGAAGGGTTAGAAGAGAGAGTAAAACCTAATCTAAAAGATATAACTGTAGGGTATATAATATTAGAAGGTAATATACAAATTGATAATAATCTTAAACGATATATTGAGTATTTGAGTGCTAAATTTGAAACATATAGCTATCAAACTATATTAAATACAGACTCTTTATCTCTTCCTAATATTATATTTATTGACCATCACTATATTAAAGAGGAAAAAATAATATCTAAACTTAGTAAATTAGATACAAAAGTAGTACTTATAAGTACTGCTGAAATAGAGAGTTGTAACTGTCTAATTAAAGAGAATTTATCAAAAGTATTATATAAACCATTAAACTATAGTAAAACGCTACGAGCATTAAAACTTGTTGATGAGCATAATATATTATTAGAACAGAAAATTAGTAAAGTAAATGATAGAAATTTAAATCAAGCATTTGAAAATATAGATGCTTTAGTGGTTGAAGATAATATTATAAATCAGAAATTAATTAAAAATATATTAAATAATTTTGGTATTACAGTTACAGTTGCATCTAATGGTTTAGAGGGGTTTAATTTACGAAAAGAGAACTCTTATAATATAATATTTATGGATATACAGATGCCAATTATGAGTGGTGTTGAGGCTACACAAAATATTTTAGAGTGGGAAAAGGAAAATAGTAAAAAACATATACCTATTATTGCATTAACTGCTAATGTTATTACAGGAGATAGAGAAAAATATCTATCTGCTGGTATGGATAGATATTTAAAAAAACCTATAAATGTTGAAGAGTTAACTAGTATATTAGAGGAGTATTTTCCCATTAATGATATAAGAGACTCTATTCCATTAGATAATCAAAATAGACTTGATAGTAATAAACAGTCTAAAATTATATTATATAAAGAGACAGCATTAACAGCTAAAATATACTCTGCTGTTTTAAATAATTTAGGATATAAAGTCGATATGTATAGTTCTGAAGATGAGTTTTTAGAACATTTAGATAATGATTATAAATTTGCACTATTTGATGTAAAACCATTTCAAAGAATAAATAGTGATGATTTTGTAATTAATCTTATAAAAGATAGTGGAGCAACACCTATTGCCTTTGTTGATAACGGTGAAAAGAGTTCATCATGTGAAACACTAACACAATCAGGTAATATTAATGAGATTTCTAAAAAATTGGAAAAATGTGGATAATATATCATATCTTTTTTATAAACTATAGTATAATTTCAAATTATATTTTAAAAAGGAAAAAATATGAGAAAAATCATACTATTTTTAGCAATGAGCCTACTACTTATGGCTGAACAAGAGACAAACAGAACCGTTATATCTCCACTAGGAGGAAAAGAGGTTTTAGTAGTAGAATCAAAAGATTGTAAATTTTGTAAAGAATTTGAAAAAGATGTACTAAGTAAATATCAAGGAACAATACCTTTAAGAGTGGTAAATAGAAGTGATATAAGGGGAAAAGGTTTTAAACTTAATAAAATAAAAGGAACACCAACTATTATTTTAATAAGAGATGGTAAAGAGGTTTACTCTTATAGAGGATATATGGAAGAGAAACTATTCTATAAAGCTTTAGCTATTCATAAACTAGGTTTAAAGAGTGAAGCGTTTAAAGTAGCATTTAAAAACCATACCGATAATAAATTTTCTAAAGAGTATGAGAAGTTTAAAGATGTAGGAGATGGTGTTTTTGTAGATAAAATATCAGGAGAGCCACTATTTGATAGTAAAGATAGATTTAATTCAAATTCAGGTTGGTTAAGTTTCTATAAACCAATAGATGGAGCAACTATTTTAAAAGATGATAATAGTAGTAAAGTAAAAAGAGTAGAGGTCATTGCTAAAAAAAGTGGAGCTCATTTAGGACATGTTTTTAATGATGCACCAGAGGGCAAAAAACGCTTTTGTATTAATGCTACAATCTTAGAGTTTATTCCTAGAGATAAAATTAATAAAAAAGAGCAAAAAGATTAATTTCTTTTTGCACCACACCCTCTACTATCTATATGAAATGTATCTATATATTTACACTCTCTACACTCAAAAGTTACCATTCTAGGAGATGAACAACCTGTACTTCTTTGGTCTATAATCTCTATAGTTGGTTTATGACATTTAGGACATATACCTCTCTCTATTGCTAAAAGCATAGCTTTTTTTTCTTTCATAAAATAGATATAACTTACAACTAAACCAATAATTATAATTAATAGAAAAAATAGTAGATACAAATTCATAATAAAACTCCTTTAATATAGCATTGTATCTGATTAATTATTAAAATTTATCGTAATATAATTTAATTGTGATAAGATATATAACTATAACAAATAGATACATATCTAATATGAGGAGAATACAATATATGAATTTAAAGTGCTATCCATGTAAAGAGGGTCTATATGACCCAGAGTTTGAAAAAGATGCTTGTGGTGTTGGATTTGTAGCCCATTTAAAGGGTGAAAAATCTCATAATATACTAGAAAAAGGGTTAGAGCTTTTAGCAAATTTAGAACATAGAGGAGCTGTTGGAGCTGAAAAAAATGCAGGTGATGGGGCAGGGGTTTTAACACAAATGCCTGATAAATTTATGAGAAGAGTAGCTAAAGAGGTGGGAATTGATTTACCCGAATTTGGTTCTTATGGTGTTGGAGTTGTATTTATCCCTAGAGACCCAGATGCCTATAGTGAAACCCAAAGTATAGTAGAACAATCTATATATGAGATGGGTCAAGAGTGTTTAGGGTGGAGAAGAGTACCCTCTATTAATGACTCATTGGGTGATAGTGTAAAGGCAACTGAGCCTATTATAAAACATGTATTTATAAAAAAAGCAGATGATATTGATAGTGAAACATTTGAGAGAAAACTATTTGTTATACGAAAATATGCACAAGCTAGAGTTACAGCATCACCAATTAGAGGTACGGGATATTTCTATATGCCATCTATGTCATATAAAACTATCTCCTATAAAGGTCAATTAATTACAAATCAACTTCCACTATACTTTCCAGATTTAGGAGATAAAGATTATAAATCAGCTATAGCTTTAGTTCATAGTAGGTTTTCAACCAATACATTTCCATCTTGGTCACTAGCTCAACCATTTAGATATATTGCTCATAATGGGGAGATAAATACTCTTAGAGGAAATATTAATTGGATAAAAGCTAGAACTTCACTTCTTCGTTCAAAACTATTTACAAAAGATGAGTTAGATAAAATCTATCCATATTTAATAAATGAAGCAAAAGGTAGTGATAGCTCTATTTTAGATAATGTAGTGGAGCTTTTAACTTTAGCTGGTAGGTCTTTGCCTCATGTTATGATGATGATGATACCAGAGGCTTGGAAAGATGATGAGATGGGTGATGAGTTAAAAGCATTTTATGAGTATCATGCTACATTTATGGAGCCTTGGGACGGTCCAGCTTCTGTGGCATTTACAGATGGGAAAATAGTAGGTGCTACACTTGATAGAAATGGACTTAGACCATCAAGATACTCTCTAACTAAAGATAACATTTTAGTTATGGCATCAGAACAAGGGGCTTTAGAGTTTCCTAGTGAAGATATAGTAATGAAAGGGAGATTGCAACCAGGTAAAATATTTGTAGCCGATTTAGAAGATGGTAGAATTATATCAGATGAGGAGATAAAAGAGCAAATAGCATCATCTTACCCTTATGAGGAGTGGATTAAGAACCAAAAGATAAATTTAGATGATTTACCACTAAATAGAGAGGTAAAACAGCCAAATCATGAGACAATTTTACAAAGACAGAAGTGTTACGGCTATACCATAGAGGATTTAAAAACGATTTTAACACCTATGGCTAATGATGCCTATGAGGCCACTGGTTCTATGGGAAATGATGCCTCTTTGGCTGTTTTATCTCACAAATCAGTTAATCTATATAACTATTTCCATCAACTATTTGCACAAGTTACTAACCCTCCAATAGACCCGATAAGAGAAGAGTCTGTTATGTCTTTAACCTCTTATATTGGTTCACAAGGAAATCTATTTCAAGAGGTTGACGAGAATAGAAACTTTATTAAACTATCATCTCCAATTTTAACTAATGTTCAGTTAGAGAAACTAAGAGGTGTTAGTAGATTTAACTTTAAAGCAAAAACTATTAAGATACTCTTTAATGCTAAAAAAGAGGGTGCTATGGAGAAAGCACTTGAGAGTGTTATGGAAGAGGCAAGTAGTGCTGTAGAGAGTGGTTATGAGGTTATTATCTTATCTACTAGAGGAGTTAGTGAGGATTTAGCTCCAATTCCAACACTTCTAGCCACAAGTGCAGTACATCAACACCTTATAGAAAAAGGTACAAGAACAAGTTGTGGTTTAGTTATAGAGACAGCAGAAGCTAGAGAGATACACCACTTTGCTACACTTATTGGATATGGTGCAAATGCAATTAATCCATTTTTAGCATTTGAGACTATTGAAGATATGAGAAGACGAAACTTAACTAGAGAAGATTTAAGTTATGAAGAGGCAGTAGAGAACTATATTAAAGCCATTGGTAAGGGTATATATAAGATTATGTCTAAAATGGGAATTTCTACTATCCGTTCATATACAGGCGCTCAAATATTTGAAGCTGTAGGGCTTAGTGATGGATTAGTTAATAGGTACTTTAAAAAGACACCATCAAGAGTTGGTGGGATTGATATAGATACTATAGAAAAAGAGACTCTTCTTTGCCATAGCGTAGCCTATCCAAAACAGATAATAGAGACAAATGGTTTAAGTGTTGGTGGAGAGTATGCCTTTAGACAGAGAGGACAAAAACATCTATTAACTGCTGAAACTATATTTTTGCTTCAACAATCAACCAAACTAAATGATTTTAACCTATTTAAAGAGTATAGTAAAATTATAGATAACCCTAATGAGGATTTTATAACCCTAAGAGGTCTATTAGAGTTTAAAAAAATTCAACCCATACCTATTGATGAGGTTGAGTCTGTTGAGAGTATAATTACTAGATTTGCTACAGGTGCTATGAGTTACGGCTCTATCTCTAAAGAGGCACATGAGACTTTAGCAATGGCAATGAATAGTATTGGAGCAAAAAGTAATACAGGAGAGGGTGGAGAAGATGCCTCTAGGTTTGGAACAAATAAAAACTCTAAAATTAAACAGGTAGCATCAGGTAGATTTGGAGTAACTGCAAACTATTTAGTAAATTCAGAAGAGATACAGATAAAATTAGCACAAGGTGCAAAACCCGGTGAGGGTGGACAGCTACCAGCTCATAAGGTAGATAAGATTATTGGAAAAACTAGACACTCAACACCAAAAGTAGGATTAATTTCACCTCCACCTCATCATGATATTTATAGTATTGAGGATTTAAAACAGTTAATCCATGATTTAAAAAATAGTAATAAATATGCAAGAATTAATACAAAATTGGTTTCAGAAGTGGGAGTTGGAACAATAGCAGCAGGTGTAGCCAAAGCTCACTCTGATGTGGTATTAATTTCAGGATATGATGGAGGAACAGGAGCATCTCCACAAACCTCTATTAAACATGCAGGGCTTCCTTGGGAGTTAGGACTTGCTGAAACTCACCAAACTTTAGTTAAAAATGGTCTAAGAGGTAGAGTAGTACTACAAACTGATGGACAACTTAGAACAGGACGAGATATAGCTATTGCTACCCTTCTAGGTGCTGAAGAGTGGGGAATTGCTACAAGTGCTTTAATTGTTGAGGGGTGTATTATGATGAGAAAGTGTCACTTAAATACATGTCCTGTAGGAATTGCCACACAAGATAAAGATTTAAGAGCAAAATATAGAGGTCAAGCCGAACATATTGTAAATTTTGTAAAGTTTTTAGCCCAAGAGCTAAGAGAGATAATGGCAGAGCTTGGATTTAGAACAGTAAATGAGATGGTAGGAAGAGTAGATAAACTAAAAGCAAAAGAGGGTGTAAAACATTGGAAAGCTAAACATCTACAACTTGATAAACTTCTATATAGAATGTATGTAAGAGAGGAGGATAATACATTTAAAAGTATAGAACAAGACCACGCACTAGATAAGGCTATTGATAATGAGTTAATAGAGTCTATGCAGGAGGCAATTTATAATAAAAAGCCTATAGAAAAAGAGATAACCATTAAAAATATAAATAGAACTGTAGGAACTATGCTTTCAGCTCAAATGACAAGAGTTCATGGAGAGAGTGGATTAGATGATGATACTATATATATTAAAGCCAAAGGAACAGCAGGACAGAGTTTTGGAGCATTTGTAAATAGTGGTATAACCTTTGAGATAGAGGGAGATGCAAATGATTACTTTGGAAAAGGGCTTTGTGGAGGAAAACTTATACTATATCCACCTAAAAACTCCTCTTTTGATGCTCACAATACAGTTATTTTAGGAAATGTATCTTTTTATGGAGCAACAAGTGGAGAGGCTTATATTTATGGAGTAGCAGGTGAGAGATTTTGTGTTAGAAACTCTGGCGTGAATGTTGTTGTATCTGCCGTTGGAGACCACGGTTGCGAATATATGACAGGTGGAAAAGCTATTATTTTAGGTGAGATTGGTAAAAACTTTGGAGCTGGAATGAGTGGTGGAATTGCCTATATTTACGATAAAGATAATAAGCTATCTAGTAGAATTAATATGGGAATGGTAGAGTTAGAGAGTATAGAAGATAAAAAAGAGGAAGAGGAGGTAAAATCTATGATTGAGAGATATATTAAATACACCTCTTCAAAAGAGGCAAAAGATATAATTGAAAATTGGAAAGAGAGCAAGGATAAATTTATAAAAGTTATGCCAATAGATTATAAAAGAGCATTAAGAGAGCTAGAAGCAGAGGAGGTGTAAAATGGGAAAAATTACAGGATTTAAAGAGTATAAGAGAAAAAACTTTACACTAGCACCAGTTGAGGAGAGAATTAAACACTATAATGAGTTTATAACTCCTCTTAGTAAAGAAGAGATAGAAGAGCAGGGTGCTAGATGTATGGATTGTGGTGTTCCTTTTTGTCACAGTAACTATGGGTGTCCTGTTGGAAACATTATTCCACAATTTAATGACCAAGTCTATAGAGGAGAGTGGGAGAGTGCCTTTAGAACTCTTATGAGTACCAATAACTTCCCAGAGTTTACAGGGCGAATATGTCCAGCACCTTGTGAGTATGCTTGTGTATTAGGATTAAATGAGACAGCAGTCGGAATTAAAAATATAGAGTACTCAATTATAGAAAAAGCATATAAAAAGGGTTGGATAAGACCGATTATTCCTGCTGTAAAGAGTGGTAAGAGTGTAGCAGTTATAGGAAGTGGACCAGCAGGACTTGCTGTGGCACACCAATTAAATAAGGCAGGACACAATATAACAGTATATGAAAAAGAGTCAAGAGTTGGTGGTTTAATTAGATATGGAATTCCAAACTTTAAGCTAGATAAACAAAAAGTGGTTCAAAGAAGAGTAAATATTATGATAGAAGAGGGTATTAGGTTTATAACCAATGCCAATATTGGTGTAGATATATCTATAAAAGAGTTAAAAGATAGATATGATGCAGTAGTTATTACAACAGGTGCAGGAAATCCAAGAGATTTACCAATAGAAAATAGAGATGCAAAAGGTATCCATTTTGCAATGGAGTTTTTAGGACAAAACAATAGCCGTGTTGAGGGTGAAAAGATACCAAAAGAAAAAGAGATATTAGCAACCAATAAAAAAGTTGTAGTAATTGGAGGAGGAGATACAGGAAGTGACTGTGTAGGAACTTCCATTAGACAAGGAGCAAAAAGTGTAACCCAAATAGAGCTACTTCCCAAAGCTCCAACCGAAAGAACTAAAGATATGCCATGGCCTACATACCCTAGAATATTTAAACTTTCAACTTCACAAGAGGAGGGGGCAATTTTAGATTTTAATGTCTTATCTAAATCTTTTATAAAAGATGAGAATGGAACAGTAAAGGGGATAAATTGCGTTAGAATTGAGTGGGAAGGTAGAGGTTTTAAAGAGATAGAGAGCAGTGAATTTATATTAGAGGCTGATTTAATACTTCTAGCTATGGGCTTTTTAGGTCCAAAACAAGATGATGTAATAGAGGAGTTAAAACTAGAAACAGACCAAAGAAGCAATATAAAAACTAAAGGATTTACCACATCAATAGATGGAGTATTTAGTGCAGGAGATTGTAGAAGAGGACAATCTTTAGTAGTATGGGCAATTCATGAGGGTAGAGAGTGTGCTGTAGAGGTTGATGAGTATCTAACCAAACGAAAAAGTATGCTAAATAGAAAAAATAGCTCACTTTGTGAGATTTAGGGGTGATTTACCCCTATCAATAACATAGATATAAGCTTTTTTTAAATCCACCAACTCAAACTCTTTATCAAGCAAAAAAACGCTAAAATTCACTATTTAAACTTAACAATAAGGAAATAATAATGTTAAATGAGATTTATGATAATGCTAGAGAGCAGATGAAAAAAAGTATTGAGGCTTTAAAAAGGGATTTTTCTACACTTAGAACTGGGAAAGTTACTACTAATATTGTTGACCATATCAGAGTTGACTACTATGGAACACCTACACCATTAAATCAGGTTGGAAATGTTCTAGCAATGGACGCTACAACTATTTCTATTACACCTTGGGAAAAAACAATGTTAGCACCAATTGAAAAGGCAATTCAAAGTGCTAATATTGGTGTAAATCCTAATAACGATGGTGACTTTATAAAATTATATTTCCCTGCAATGACAAGTGAGCAGAGACAACAGATTGTTAAACAAGCAAAATCTATGTCTGAAAAAGCTAAGATTGCTATTAGAAATATTCGAAAAGATGCTAATAATGATATTAAAGATTTGGAAAAAGAGAAAGAGATAAGTGAAGATGAGTCAAAAAAAGCTCATACTCAAATTCAGAAAATAACAGACGAAAATGTTGCAGAGGTTGATAAGATTTTATCTACTAAACAAGCTGATATATTAAAGGTATAAATATGAATGTAGAGGAGATATATAAAGAGGCAAATGCCTTATTGGAGGGGCATTTTATCTTATCTAGTGGTAATCACTCAAACCGTTATCTTCAGAGTGCAAAAGTACTTGAAGAGCCTAAAAGAGCAGAAAAATTAGCATCTGCTTTAGCTGATATAATAAAAAAAAGTGATATAGAAATAGATACAGTATGCGCTCCTGCACTTGGTGGAATACTTGCAGGATATGAATTAGCAAGAGCTTTAGGTGTTCGTTCAATTTTTGTAGAGAGAAAAGAGGGACAGATGGAGCTTCGCCGTGGTTTTGAAGTAAAAAATGGAGAGAGAGTTCTTATCTGTGAGGATATTATAACTACAGGTGGCTCTGCTATGGAGGCATCTAAAATCATAGAAGAGTTAGGTGCTAAAGTTGTGGCTTTTGCCTCTTTAGCAAATAGAGGTTTTTGTAGAAGAGAGGGAACAGATATTACACCTAAAGAGGAGTGTAAACTTCCATCAAATATACCTTTTTTTGCTTTAGCTGATTTTACTTTTGAGATGTTTACGCCAAATGAGTGTCCAATGTGTAAAGAGGGAAGTGTAGCTATTAAACCTGGTAGTAGAAGTAGTTAATTTTCACAATTAATTAACAAAAATATATTACAATAAAATAAAACAAGGATATATAAATGAAAAGAAAAATATTAAGTCCCATTATTGCATCATCTTTAACTATTTTAATGATGGTAGGTTGTACAGCACCACAAGGTGGAACAGGAACTGGAAGTAGTGGTATGAATAAGGCACAAATAGGAGCAATAGCTGGTGGACTGCTTGGTGCTGTTGTTGGAGGGGCTACTGATACTAAAAGAACCCATAGAGGAAGAAGAATGGCTATTGGTGCTGGAGCAGGTGCAGCTATTGGTGCAGCTATTGGATATAGTTTAGATCAACAAGCTAAAGAGGTAGCACAAGTACTTAATACAAATGTTGATAATAACCCAACAGCAGAGAAAAATCCTGATAAACAGTTAGTTGTATCTAATACTGATAAGTTTGTTAAAATTATGTTCCGTTCTCCTATGATGTTTGCAACCAATTCACCAACTCCTACAGCATCAGCTAGAGCTGAAATTAGAAATATGTTACCTGTATTTAGAAAATATCCAAATATGATTATTCAAACAGTTGGACATACAGATAATAGAGGTGGATATGAGTATAATCAAAGACTTTCAGAAGGTCGTGCTATGAGTGTGGCGAATATTTTAAAAAGTGGAGGAATTCCAAATCCTATATATTCAAAAGGTTGTTCATTCTCTAAACCAATAGCTCCAAATACAAACCCTACAAATTGGGCTTTAAATAGAAGAGTTGAAGTTTATCTTTATCCTAATCAAGATTCAGTTATTGACCCTTGTGTAAATTAAGATATAAAGTTCCACTATAAAAGTGGAACAGTTTAAAACTAAACTATCTAGCCATAGAAGCAGGAGAGATAGGTTCACCCCATGCACTCTCATCTATAACATACTCATTAACTACATTTCCACCTATTATATGTTCATCTATAATTCTATCTATCTTCTCTTTAGTTAAGTTAACATACATAGTGTGACCTGGTTCTACTAATACTACTGGACCTTGTTGACATCTATTTAGACATGAGGTTTGAATTGGTGTAGCTGTAGCGATAATCCCTTTCATCATAAGTTGTTGTGAAAGATGTTGCATAAGTTGTTGTGACTCGGGGTTATTTTGACTTACACAGCTAGGTTTTGGCATTCCTGGAGGTGCTGACTGCTGACATTTAAAAATATAGAATGCTGGTTGTGGTATTCCCATCATGGTTTTAATCCTTTGAAATTTAATTAAGAGTATTTTACTCTCAATTAACTTAAAAAGAGAAAAAATTACTTAAGATATAGTGTAACTGCTCTAAAACCGATACCATTTGTACTATTTTTACTATCTGAGTCAACTCCTGCTGTGCCTTGAAGTAAATCCATTTTAGATGCACCTCTTGAAATAACTGCATAGTTATCTTTTGCTAGAGTCACCAAAACTAGCACAAAATAAACAATGTTCTAGCTGTAACTATAACTAATTATAAAAAAAAGTTATAGTCAGGCAACCCTGTAATAGTCTTCAAGAATAAATTTTATAGATTCTTTTTTG
>Ga0256842_1000103_pt1 | contig 64896 bp, 66 predicted proteins | sample 4559240metaG_FD_185973 | JGI IMG/M metagenome (GOLD analysis project Ga0256842, IMG submission 185973) | Hydrothermal vent microbial communities from Guaymas Basin, Mexico - 4559-240 | ecosystem: Environmental > Aquatic > Marine > Hydrothermal vents | place: Mexico: Guaymas Basin | collected... | reverse complement strand
AAAAAAAAAAAAAAAAAAAAAAAAAAAAAAAAAAAAAAAAAAAAAAAAAAAAAAAAAAAAAAAAAAAAAAAAAAAAAAAAAAAAAAAAAAAAAAAAAAAAAAAAAAAAAATATTAAAAAAATAAAAAAATAATAATTAAAAAAAAAAAAAAAATGATCTTTTTGATATATAAACTTTACTTTCTCTTTAAATCTAAAATTATAAGCTCGTTTGAACTTTCCTTTTCTCCAAAATACACAAGGATGAGGAGAAATTTAATATCTGAACAAGGAAAAGACAATGAAATGTATTCTTATTGTGGATAGTTTTAGAGAAACTATGGAAATTACTAAAGAACTGCTTACATATTTTGATTACCAAGTTATTGGTGAAACCGATCCCTTTGAGGCCTTAAAAATCTTCTCTGCCCAGCCTGAAAAATTTAATCTTGTTATTACCGAACAAAACATGCCCGGATTGAGTGGAGTAGAACTAGCTAAAAAATTAAGGCAGATTAACCCTTATATCCCCATTCTCTTTTATAGTGGCAGTATAGACAACGAAGTTTTAGAGAAAATTAAAAATCTAGGACATCAGCGTTTTATTCTAAAGCCCTTCTCTTTAAAACAACTCCTTTCAGCCATAAGAGAATTGCTTAAAGAAAGTGAGGTGATGGAGATGAACACGTAACTTCTCATTCATCTTTTAAAAATCAAAATACCTCTATTAAAGGAGGAAGGAAAATGCATCTTAAACACCTTTCGGTAAAGTTGAGGCTTTTTGTCGTTGCCTTGATAGCCGTATTAGGGCTAGTTTCTTTGGGTCTTATGGGAATAAGAAACTCAAGACATATATTGGCAGATTTAAATAAGGTCTACGCCGCCCGCAAGGCCTTAGAGCATTTAAGTAATGTTTATAATGCCTGGGCCGTACATTTGATGGATGCCTTACATAAGGCTAGAAATAAAGAAATTTCTTATGCTCAGGCCATAGAAGCCATTAATATCTCGCAAGAAAAAATGAATAAGGAATGGAAAGAGTTTAAAAAGACCATTCTTTCTAAAGAAGAAAAGAGGATGGTTGCAGAAATTGAACAACGTATGCAGGCCAGTCAACAGTTTATGAATGATTTAATGCAGGCCCTGCGCACAAATGATGAACAAAAACTAGAAGGACTTATGACCACTAAGCTTTATCCTACAATAGACGCTATTACGCATAATATTGCTAAACTAATACACACAGAAGATGATATTTCCAGTCAGATCTACACTAACTCCCTTCTTTTATATCAAAGGGGAAAAAATACTTTCATCGGCCTTATCATCATTTCATCTCTATTTGTCTTTGGCCTAATTAGTTTTATCAGCAATAGTATTTCTCGGCCTTTACAAAAGGCTATACCCGTCCTTCAAGCCATTGCGGAAGGAGATCTTACAAAACGGTGGATGGTAAACTCTAAGGATGAAATCGGTCAATTGGCATACTGGTTTAATCAATCCATTGACCAGTTAGCCAAAATTATTGCCAATGTGCGCATGGGATGCGAGCAGATAGACACAGCTGCTTCAGAAGTGGCTACTTCTAGCCAGAAATTAGCAGAGGGTGCTTCTGAATCAGCAGCTTCTTTAGAAGAAACATCTGCCTCTATGGAAGAAATCTCCTCCATGGCCAAACAAAATGCCGATAATGCCCTTCAGACTGACCAGTTAATGAAAGAAACTAAACAGATAACCCAGGAGACAGGAAAATCCATGAAAGAATTGATGACTTCTATGGAAAATATGGCCAAACTGGCTGAGGAAACCCAAAAAATTGTTAAAAATATTGATGCAATTGCCTTTCAAACCAATCTTTTAGCCCTTAATGCCGCGGTAGAGGCAGCAAGGGCAGGTGAGGCAGGGATGGGTTTTGCTGTAGTGGCCGATGAGGTCAGGAATTTGGCCCAACGCACAGCAACGGCGGCTAAGGATACGGCCCAATTGATTGAACAAACAGTAAAGGGTATTCATACCAATTTAGAGCTTGTTAAGAAGGTAGATACAGATTTCTCTAAGGTAGAAGAATCGGCTACTAAGGTGGCCAGTCTGGTGGCTGAGATTACGGCGGCTTCGCAGGAGCAAACCCAGGGGACAAGTCAGGCGAATGTAGCCTTATCAGAAATGGATAAAGTTACGCAACAAATGGCTGCCAATGCGGAACAATTGGCGTCTGCTAGCGAAGAAATGAAAGGACAAGTAGAAAGCTTGGTAGATATGGTAAAGCAATTTAAAGTAGAAGGAATTAAAGAAGTGCGACATGTTATTCCTAGGGTATTAGAGGAAAAAAGGGGGCAAAAGGCTAATCAAAAATCTACCTTTTATAAGGCACTTCCCTCAAAGTCAAAGAAAAGACCTGAAGAGAAAACAACTTCTAAAGAAGAACCAAAACCCGAAGATGTAATTCCTTTGGATGAAGATTTTGAAGAATTTTAACAACTAAAACGTAGAGGCCAGGTATTTACCTGGCCTCTTTATATTAGTCCGCCGGCAAAGTATTTGAGATTCAGTAGGTCGTACATTTCACCCTTTTCTATCAGAAAATACTCTTCACCCATCTCGGGTGTCTTTGCGTGTTTCTCAAAAATCCTTATAAGAAAAATTGTCTCCGGCGAAGATAATGATTAAACTATATAACTAAGCATTTTTGCTCAGTTTGATTACATACTCAAAATCCATTTCTTCATCTGGATTCCTAATAGAAACACTACCTTTAACCAGCATCTATTACCTCGCTGTGAGGGTCGGAAGCTTTCTCCTCAAGCAACTTTTCTTTTTTCACTTGACTTTTTGTTTCTTTATCATTAGCCTAATATTAACCAAATGAAATTACAGGGTAAAATTATGAAGAAAATAACCAAAATTCCCTTGATTTTATCTCCTCAGGAAGAAGGTGGCTGGACTGTTACCTCACCTCTTATTCCAGAGCTTATCACCGAAATAGATGACCTTAAAGACCTTCCTCGGATCTTAGAGGATGCGTTTAAAGCAGTAAAAGAGCTTTATGAGGACATGGGCAGGGAGTTGCCGGTGGAAATATTTGATCCAGCTAAAAAAATCCCGGTGTGGTTTGAGTCGGTAATAGAACTTAGCGTATGACTTATAAAGAACTTGTTAGAAAGTTAAGGCTTTTAGGTTGCGAAGAAATACCCCGCCGTGGAGGAGGTTCACATCGCAAGTGGACAAATCCTTCTACTGGCAAAGCTACTATTATCCCAGACTGGGGTAATAAGGATTTGAAAAAAGGAACCATCCATGCCATCTTGAAACAGCTTGGCATTGATTGGAGAGATTTTTTGAAAGCGTAACCGTGCCTCAGTATAATAACTCTCAAACCCACTTTGTAATTCTTCCCTTGATTTCCTGTTCTAAGGTTGTTAGCTCGGTTTAAGAGATTTTTCCCTACCTAAGGGGAGGAAAAGAAAACAGTTTCTCAAGAACCAAATCCAGAAGAAGTAATTCCTTTGGATGAAGATTTTGAAGAATTTTAACAACTAAAACGTAGAGGCCAGGTAAACACCTGGCCTCTTTTTCCCCTTAGAATTCCTCAAAGTCCTCGTCTAAAGGAATCACTTCTTCAGGATTAGGTTCTTTTTTCTCTTCTTTTTGAGGAAGTGCGTTTTGTCCCCCTTTAGGAAGTGCCTTTTTAGGTGTTCCTTGAAGTTTAGGAGGAGGAGTAACATATCTTACTTGCCTTGAAGAACCTTCCACTTTTTGAGTCTTCCCAAATTTAAATTGACCAATCAGATCAATCAAGTTAGCCGCTTGGCTCTTAAGTTCTTCACTGGCCGAAGCCAACTCTTCAGCATTAGCTGCTACCTGTTGGGTTACTTTGTCCATCTGGGTTAAGGCGGTATTTACTTGACTAATACCTTGGGTCTGTTCCTGCGAAGCCGCCGTAATCTCAGCCACCAGACTGGCTACCTTAGTAGCCGATTCTTCTACCTTAGAGAAATCTGTATCTACCTTCTTAACAAGCTCTAAATTGGTATGAATACCCTTTACTGTTTGTTCAATCAATTGGGCCGTATCCTTAGCCGCTGTTGCTGTGCGTTGGGCCAGATTCCTGACCTCATCGGCCACTACAGCAAAACCCATCCCTGCCTCACCTGCCCTTGCTGCCTCTACCGCGGCATTAAGGGCTAAAAGATTGGTTTGAAAGGCAATTGCATCAATATTTTTAACAATTTTTTGGGTTTCGTCAGCCAGTTTGGCCATGTTTTCCATAGAAGTCATCAATTCTTTCATGAATTTTCCTGTCTCCTGTGTTATCTGTTTAGTTTCTTTCATTAGCTGGTCGGTCTGAAGGGCATTATCGGCGTTTTGTTTAGTCATGGAGGCAATCTCTTCCATAGAGGCAGAAGTCTCTTCTAAAGAAGACGCCTGTTCACTTGCCCCTTCAGCTAGTTTTTGGCTAGAAGTAGCTACTTCTGAAGAAGCAATATCTACCTGTTCAGAAGCCGCTGCTACCTGCTGAAGAAGTTGTCTTAAGTTTTTGACCATGTGGTTAAACCCCTTTGCCAGTCTCCCAATTTCATCCTCGCTTGCCACAGAAATGTCTACGGTTAAATCTCCATTGGCAACAATAGCGGCCTTCTCTGTAAGGATAGCAACGGGCTTTAAAACCATTTTGTTAAGTAGTAAATAAATTAAGGCAACAACAATAATTATTCCAATTGCACTGAAGAAAATATCGCGGTTGCGCGCAGAAGAAATGGCTCCATAAGTAGGAGTAACATCCTTTCTTACAACTAGCGCCCCTAAAACCGCCTTACTTCTTCCATGACAATGGTAACAGGCAGGCTCATTTTTGATGACCCTAATTCCTACTACATAATGTTTTTTACCAGTAACTTCATGAAAAAGCTCTCTTTCATTCACAACCTCATTTTGAAGGGCTTTATTCAGGGCATTAAGTGTTTCTTTATTTTTTATTAACTGGGTCATTTGGGCATTTTTAAGACTTTGGTTAGTTGTATAAACAATCCTCTTGTCCGTATCACATACAGTTACCTCTACATTTGAATTATGGGCGAGCTCATTTAATAACCGCTGTGTAACTTTTTCCTCATTTATTTCCATAGGGAATTTCATAGCACTATAAAGAATTGTTTCTATATCCTCCTCAAATCTGGTCATTTGAGCTATGCTATCTTTTGTAACTTTGTTTACAGTAAACCAGATAATAACAGTCATGATGGTACATAAGGTAAAGAATAAGATTAAAAAGACCTTGAGCGGTAAACTTCGTTTAACGATTTTCCACATCTCTTGCCTCCCATTTTTAATTTTTAATCCTATTGATACGTTTTCATATTCTTAATGTGCCCCTGCGTGGATAAGTGGTTTAAAACCAAAGGCCTTTTCTCTGGCTGTATTATGGCAACGTTTGCAGTCTTTTGTGGTAATATTTGTTTTAATATCCGCTGGATCATTTGTCTGCACGTGTACTGAACCAGGCCCATGACAGGCCTCACAACCTACCTCTTTTAAATCAGGTGTAGTTACAGGATCTTTAAAGCCTGTAGGCTCACCATAACCTGTAGTATGGCATTTATAACAACCCTTTAGCTCTTCTGGGGTAAGATCATGTTTCATCCGCATGACAGACTCAAACGCGTGCGACATTTCGCTATATCTATTCCAGTTTTCATACTCTTGCTGATGACATTCAGCACAGACCTTTGAGCCAACATAGGTTTTCTTTTTCTCACCTGCGTAAGCTAAGCTAAAAACACACACTAATACCCCTAAACCAACCCAAAAGCTTTTTAATAACATCTCTCTCCTCCCCTCTCTGTTTAGAAAGATCTCAAATCTTACAACACCTTATAAAAAAACACTTTCCATTTTTTTGATACCTCACCTTTCTTTCACAACTCTTCTTTTAAAGTATGACTTTACACCTTCTTTTTAGCAAGTTGTCTGTTAACCTCTCTGTGTATTTTTTATTTAATCTTTTTCTATATAACCTTTTAAGGGAATTGTTTTTTTTTGTCAACAATTTTCGTTGAGCGATTTTTATGGTATTTTTTTGTTGCTTTTATCTTTAAGAAATTATATAATTCTTAAACTCATAAATAGGCTATCTAGAAATATTAAAACTCCCCAACATAGAACCAAAGCATAAATAAATTTTCTTAAGATCAAACAGGGGGACAGAAAAATGGCAAGTTTAAACCGTGTATTAATTATGGACGATGAAGAAATGGTAAGGGAGGTGCTAGGTGAAATGTTAAAAATTCTTGGATATGAACCAGAATTCGCTATAGATGGAAAAGAAGCCATTGCTAAATTTCTTAAGGCCAAACAAGATGGACGTCCCTTTGCCTTTGTAATCATGGATTTAACTGTGCCAGGGGGAATGGGAGGAAAAGAGGCCATTTGGGAGCTTCGGAAGATTGATCCAAATATAAAGGTCATTGTTTCTAGCGGTTATGCAAAAGATGACGTCCTTCTCCAATATAAGGGCTATGGCTTTGATGCTGCCTTGGTCAAACCGTATCGGCTAGAAGAACTAAAAAAGACTATTGACCAGGTAATGCAATCATAAAATAATGGTAAAGCCATTTATGCTCTACCATGAAACGGCCTTATGATGAAATTGCCCATCTTTATGATAGTGAGTTTTCTTCACAAGAAGATGTTTATTTTTACCTAAATTACTTGCCTTTTCCCCCTTGTTGTCTTTTAGAAATCGGTTGCGGCACAGGAAGAGTTGCCATCCCTTTAGCCCAAAAGGGATATAAGGTGATAGGAATTGACATCTCCTTACCCATGCTAAAACAGGCAAAGAAAAAGCAAAGGGCCCTTCCTTTTTTTCTTATTTGTATGGATATGCGCAGGTTGGGGTTTAAAAAAAGATTTACTTCTATTCTTATGCCCTTTGGCGTGCTTCATTTTCTGACTTCTACTAAAGAAAGAATCTTTTTCCTCCGGCAGCTCCATTCCCTTTTGGCCCCACGAGGGAAAATTCTTATTGACCTGTTTAATCCTTATCGTCTGATCCCCAATGAAAAGTACTTGCAAAAGGAATTTGTCTATGCCAAGGCAGGCACCCTTGTTACTAAACAAAGTAAGGAAACATATACCGATAACAAAATTATCGTAGAGCAAACTTATCAAGAATATGAATATGGCGCTTCCACCCCGCTTCATACCTATCACAACCGGCTTACCCTGGCTATTATAGAACCACAAACGTTAGAAAAAGAATTACTGCAGGCCGGTTTTTGGATAGAAGAGATGTTTGGGGATTATCTTCAGAATCCCTTTTCTCTCTATACCAGTCCCCGGCTTTTAGTAGTAGCGGCTGTTTTGTAGGTTGACAGAGGTAAGTCAGGCTGTAAAGTATTTAAAATGGTTATAGACAAACAACCTCTTTTAAGGCCCTTTCAAGAGGCAGACAGGATTCTTAAACATAAAGGCGTTATAGGAGAAATATGCCTTAGTGCATTGGTTTTTTGCCTTTGATGCTCGTAAATTTACAAAAGATATTGATGCCTATTTTTACCCAAAGAAGAAGTTGTAGACAGTTTAATTACTGCTGGCAAAAAGTTGGGATTTAAAGGAAAGAAGTGGCCAAGTATAGAGGTATTACGCTTTATATATGCAAGGCCTCCCAAAGAAACAGAAATTGTTTTTTAAGGAACAAATTTGAGGGTTTTTATGCCTACTAAGAGTTATCTTCTGGCCCTTAAAATCCTGGCCGTAAGACCAGATAAGGATTTTGAGGATGCCTGCCTTTTGTGTAAAAGCCTTGGCCTTCAAACAGTAGAAGAAATTAAAGAAGTGTTCTATCAGTTTTTCCCGGAAAGCTACTTTGACGCTAAAAGGCTATTTTTGCAAAAGTTGTAATGGAAGAAATGAAAAAATTAAATACCTAAAGCTGGCCATGTTTGATATAAGAAAGCTTTCTAAACAGTTAGTTAAAGATATAAATAACAAAAGGGATGTGTTTACATTTATCAATCTCTTCTGGTGGGCAAGTAAAGAAGAAAAAATAGCCATGATTTCTTCCTGTCCGGTGGAAGAGCTACCCTTACCTCTAAAGGCGTTTTTGGCTTCACTTGCAGAATGACTGGCTCAATCTGAGGGGTTGGATATACCTGATTGGGTAAAAAAACACCCCCTGCTAAACCCGCTTTTTATTATACAGATATAGATGCCTTTAAGATAATTCTTTTTAGAGATTCACCGCTGGTGTTTAGGAAAAGACATGTTTTTGTAGATCCAAATTCTTTCCGTTAGCCACCGAAAATCTGTTAAGATACACTGTAGTCTTCCTAATGACAAAATTCAACCATCAGATTGAGTAAATGAGTTCTCGTCTATTCATTTAACCTCAGTCTACTTTTCCAATAACCTTTCTAGCCGGGCAAAATCAAAATGTTCGTTTACAAGTCTCAGTCCCCGTTCTACCTTTTCTTTTTCTTTAAGACTCAACCGCGTGGCAATGTCTTGAATCTTTTGGGCCGCTATATAAGTGTCGTCACGAAGAAGAATAATAGGCACTCCTCTTTGCTCAGCCTTGGAAATAATGATTTCATTTGGCATTAAATTACCAGTCAAAACTAAGCATTTGGCCCTTTCTTCAATAGAAACCAACTGAATATCAGACCTATCCCCACCTACGATGACGGCTACATCTGGTATTCGGCGTAGGTATTCGGTGAATTTATCTACCTCCATACCGCCAATAAGATAGTTTTGGACAAAATTGCTCAATCCTTCTTGCCCAGTGATAACCTTTCCGCCCAATCTTTCACATAACTCGGCCACACTCACGGCCGTAAGAAAGGCATCATAAGGAATAACACCCAAAACAGGAATATCGTTTTTCTCCAGCCACGGGACAACCAATTCTTCAATATCCCTCTTCTGTTCTTCCTTTACCCAATTAATAACTACTCCCAAGAGTTTATCCTGCATCGTCTCCTTAGCCTCAGAAACGGTGTCTAAAAAAAACTCGGCTGTATATTTATTAACCAGAATTACCTTTGCCTCCAGTGTTTGAGCCACCTTAAAACCAGAAATTCCCAAGAAGTTTCCCAACCACACGGTCTCTGCCCCACCGATTAGGACTAAATCTTTTCCTTGAGAAATGGCCGCAAAGGCCTTCTTTACCTTGGGCATCAAGTTATCCACCTCTCCCCGTAGCCCTTTTACCATAAGTTCATAATTCAATATCACTGGACAAAGCTGCGAAATATCGTCTTTTAGCCCCAAACTTTGATAGATAAAATAGGCCAACTTGTCGGTAATCACATCGCTTTCTACCTTTACTGGAAGTTTACCCAAGGGTTTAAAATAACCAATTTTATATCCTTTACCTAAAAAATATTTTCCTAAACCTAAAGTAATTAACCCTTTACCAGAAAAAGGCACCGTAGAACCAATATAAATCGTCTTCATCTTCTTACTCCTTTTTTATACTTAGTCGGGCATCTACAGCTACACATCCCTGCCCGACTGGTTTGACTAAAAGGGGATTGATCTCCGCCTCAACAATTTCAGGAAAATCAAGAGCAAATTGAGCCAAGGCCAAAATAGCATCTACTAAGGCTGAAACATCCGCCGGAGCTTCCCCTCTTACCCCGCGCAAGATTGGATATGACTTTACCTCGCGGATCATTTCCATTGCTTCCCGCTTAGAAATGGGCGCAAGGCGGAAGGTAACATCTTTGAGTATTTCTACATAAATACCACCCATACCAAACATTAAAAGAGGCCCAAACTGCGGATCACGTCTAAAGCCAACAATGACTTCCTTTGCGCCTTGAACCATCTCTTGCACCGAGACACCATAAATAGCTGCTTTTGGATTTTTGCTTCTTACTTTAAGCATTATCTCTGTAAATGCCTCCTTTACAGCCTGAGGGGAATCCAGATTTAACATCACTCCTCCCACATCGGTCTTGTGGGAAATGTCTGGAGATACAATCTTTAACACTACTGGAAAACCAATTTTTTTAGCCGCCTCTACGGCCTCTTCTTTAGTTCGGGCCAAATGCGTCTTGGGCAGGGTAAAACCATAGGCCTTAAGCACCTCTTTAGCATCCTTTTCACTTAAGTGATATCGCCCTTGGCGTTTAGCCATTTCTAACAGATAACGCACATGACTCCGATTGGCCTGGATATGAGGATACTCTGCTGGTGGTTGAGAAAGCCAGTGTTGCCTCTGCCACATCTTTTCTAAAGTATCCACAGCGTCCTCTGGACAAAGGTAATTGGGAATACCATGCTTTTTTAAATATCTTACCCCTTTATTTACCTCCATCTTGCCCATAAAGGCACAAAGGATAGGTTTCTTTGCCTTTTTGGCATGTTTTACCACTGTCTTAGCCGTTTCTTCCACTTCTATAGTAGCGGTTGGGGTCAAAAGCACAATAATTGCGTCTACATTATCGTCTTCTACCAGAACGTCTAAGGCCTTGTCATAGCGATCTACATGGGCATCACCAAGGATGTCTATAGGGTTAAAGAATGAGGCCATCGGTGGTAAAAATGAGCGCAGCTTTTCTACTGTCTCTGCCTTAAGGCGTGCCAGCTGTAAAAGTGATTGGTCGCAGGCATCAGCGGCCACAATACCAGGACCACCAGAGTTGGTCAAAATGGCTACCCTAGGCCCTTTGGGAAGGGGTTGGGTAGCAAGGGAATAGGCGTAGTTAAAAAGCTCTATCACCGTACGTGCTCGTATGATGCCGCTCTGTTTAAAGGCTGCTTGGTAGGCCGACTCAGACCCAGCTAGGGAACCTGTATGTGAGGACACGGCCTTAGCACCAGCCGAGGTTACGCCAGCCTTTATAAGCACAATAGGCTTCTTCTTAGAAACTTCTTGGGCTACTTGGATAAAGGTTGTGCCATCTTCTACTCCCTCCAAATAGCCCAGAATGACATTTGTATTTTTATCTTCTCCCAAGGCAATAAGCATATCTATTTCGGAAATATCCGCCTTATTACCTAGACTAATAAATTTAGAAAATCCTACTTTTTCGCCCAAGGCCCAGTCTAAAACAGCAATACACATTGCCCCTGATTGGGAAAAAAAGCCAATTTTACCTTTCTCAGGCATCCCACTAGCAAAAGAGGCATTTAGGTGAGAAGAAGTATCTATTAAACCTACACAATTGGGGCCTAAAACGCGCACTCCACTTTCCTTAGCCAGTCTTTTTAACTCTTCCTCTAGCTTCGCCCCCTCTGGCCCTGCTTCTTTAAATCCAGCCGAGATGACTACGGCCATCTCTACCCCTTTTTCGCCACATATTTTAATCGTCTCTAATACTGCTGGCGGTTTAACAGCAATAATGGCCAAGTCTATCTTTTCTGGCACATCTTTAAGAGAAGGATAAACCTTTAGTCCCAAAATTTCAGAAGCCTTAGGATTAATAGGAAAGATTTTTCCTTTATATTTATACTTGAGCATATTTTCTATTAAGATATGCCCGATTTTGCCTGGGTGAGTAGACGCTCCCACAATGGCCACCGACCGTGGATTAAAAAGCTTTTCTAACAACATAATTATGCCTCTTTAAGAAGTTTTTCCCATTCTTTCTAAAAGGGCCTTATTGTAAGCAGCCCATATATCTCTTTGGGAAAGGAAACCAGTTAGTTTCTTAGGATTATTTGGATCTGTAACAGGCAAGCGTTCAATATTGTGATAGCGCATCTTAGACATGGCCGTCTCTAAAGTATCCTCAGGAAGAATAGTGACTACTGGCGATGTTTTTAAATCCTTAACTTTAAGATCTTCACTTATCCCTTCTTTTCCCAACATTTCGCGAAAGTTCTGGAAGGAAATAATTCCACATAACTCATTCTTGTCGTTGACTACGGGAAAACATGTGTGTTTTTTATCCCTTACAAAGGCAAGGAATTCTTTAAAGGTCATATCTTCAGGAACGACCACTACTTGATGGGTCATGGCATCTTTCACTTTAATAGAGGCAAGGATATTCCTTTCATGTCCAGCATGAAGATTAATACCCTGCTGACTCAACTCATAGGTATCAATAGAATCCCTGCTAAAGGCATACGCTACTAAGAGACCGGTAATAGAGGCAAAGAGAATGGGTAAGATGATATAATAATCACCAGTCATTTCAAAGGCCAAAAACACGGCCGTTACCGGGGCATGTGTAAGGGCAGCCAAGAACGCACCAATACCTACGGCTGCGTAGGCAGGATAAGCAGCAGTAATGAGAGGAAAAAAGTGATGAATTGCTGCCCCAAAGGCACCACCGGCCATGGCCCCGATAAAAAAGGCAGGCGAGAACATACCACCAACGCCGCCTGAACCTAAGGTAATGGCTGTAGCAATTATCTTTAGAAATACCAAGACAATCATCATCCATGGTAACATCTGAGCATTCAGAACCTTTTGCACCTCTTCATATCCAACCCCAAATATCTGAGGAAAAAACATGCCTATTAGGCCTACAATAAAAAAGCCAATAAAAGGTTTTAAGTAAGGAGAAAAAGGCAACCCCTTAAAATAACTTTTTATGCCGTAAAATACTCGGATAAAAAAATAGGCTAGCAATCCTAAAAAGACACCTAAAAGAATATAAAAAAACAACTCCCAATAGCTAACAAAGGTATAAGGCGGCATTTTAAAGGCCGTTTGGTTTCCAAAAAGGGCACGGGCAGTAATTGTGCCCATGCCCGAAGATACAACCACAGGCATAAAGTTAGTTAGCTCAAAGTTACCCAAAAGAACAATTTCTAAGGCAAAGAAAACCCCAGCAATAGGAGCATTAAACACAGCCGCAATAGCTCCGGCCGCACCACAGGCGATAAAAGTACGTCGTCTTTCTTCAGAAGCCACAAAAAAATGGCTAAGCCCTGAACCAACAATTCCTCCTATCTGCGCAATCGGCCCTTCTTGCCCAGCACTACCTCCTAATCCCAAAGTGACAACAGAAGCAAATATCTTGGCAAGGGTGCGCTTTATAAGAAGAACACCTCCTTTTAAATTAACATTGACGAGAAAATCCGGGAAACCATAGCCGTAGATATCATGTCCAAAAAGCAGGGCCAATAAAAATAAAATCGCTGCCGGGATAAGAAGTAAAAAGGGAACTAAAATGTGAAAAACAGAGGATGTACGACAAAAATTAAGACAATATAAGAAACATTTGTGCCAGGCAAACTCAACGGCCTTTATAAACAGATAACTGCCCAAGGCAGCTAAAATACCAATGATGAAAGCAACTAAGACCAAAAATACATATTCCGGCAGCTCTAGCTTCCGAACGAAGCGGATGATCTTCCTTCTAATGGTATTAACCCTCATCTCACTTTCCAATATAAACAAGTTAAAAGAAAAATCAAGTTTTTTGTTCAACCATATACCTTAGCCAGGCTAAAACAAGAGTGTTATTTTATTGTCAAAAACGTAAGATAAGGCTATTATAATGAATTTTTAGGGAGGAGGATAATAAATGAAAAAGCTGCATTTTATTGCCCGAATGCCTAATGAACCAGGGGCCTTGCACAAGGCAGCTGAGATTATCCGCAAGTATAACAGCAACATCAGTCGTATTCACTATGATCACCGTATAGATCCGCACACAGTCTTTTTTGAAATTACGGTGGATTCAGACAAGGCAGATAAGAAAATCAAAGAAGAATTGCATAAGATTGGTTATCTCCAGGAATCGTTACAACCTGTTGGTTTTTTGAAATTTAATATTTATCTACCTAATCGGCCAGGGGCCCTCTTTGAATTTCTAAATTACACTACCTCGGCCCGGGCCAACATTGCCTTTTTAGACTTTGACGAACGGGGCAAACACCCAGATAGGCTCACTGTCAGTCTAACAATAGAAAACAGCGAAATAATAGACAAACTTCTTAATGACTTAAAATCCCGCTACCGCATTGAAATCTTAGAATATGACACGCGTGGACGGCACTTGGATAATACGGTTTTTTATATCCGTTTTGCTCAACAGTTGCGGGAAATTATCGGCACGGCTGAGGATGCGTTTTTACTAAAGCTCCTACATGATATTAACCACATTGTCCAAGAATTAACCAATCTAAAACAAGAGCCCAAGGATGTCTTTGAAAGCATCATTCTTAGTGGTAAAACCCTTAAAGAAACCTCTGGCAGGGGATTCTATGCCGATCTTCAGCGCATCAAGATAGAAGCAGGGATAGAACTTTTCTGTTTCCAGATGCCCTGTGGGGGTAACATCTTTATCTTAAACACGCCTGAAGAAATGGTCATGATTGACACCGGTTTTGGCATATATTACCCAGATGTAATGAGGATGTTTCAACATTACGGCCTGGGAGACTTGAACAGATTAAGCCGCATCTTCATTACTCACGCCGATGCTGACCACGCTGGGGCAGGTGGCTTCTATAACATTCCCTCTTATATGCACCAAGGCACGGTAGAAATCATTGAAAAGGCTAACCGGGCCTATGGTTCAAGAGTAGAAGGGTATATCTTAGAAGAAGTCTACACCAAACTTATTAACCTCTTTTCTAAATTCACCCCACCTAAAAAGATAAAAGTTTTTCCCACGCAGGTGTTGGGCCTGCGTAATATCTTTCCCATCATCTATCGGTTTCAAGTAGGACCGCTTAAGTTTGAAGTTCTTGAAAGCCTAGGAGGACATCTTTATGGGCAGGTATTCTTCTTCTGTCCTGAATATGGGCTCTTGTTTACAGGAGATAGTCTGATGAATTTTAAAAGCTTCACCCCAGAAAGAAAGCGATTTAATACCTTGGCCAAAATCCTTATGACTTCGGTGAATGTAGACAGTGAAATTGCTGCTAAGGAAAGAGAAGCCTTACTGGAAATTGCGGCTGAAACTGATGCCCAACTAGCTTCTCAGGGTCGCAGGTGTCTCATCTGTGGAGGACACGGGGCTATTTCAGTACTAAAGGAAAAAGAACTAGAGATATATGGAGAAATAGAACATTATACGCCAGAACTACTCAGCTCGTTTTAAACGCATATATCTAATCAGCCTGCGTCTGTCTACAGGTATTTCTACTTGGACCTGTGTACCCCTTCCTAGCTCACTTTGAAAAGAGATGTCTCCGTTATGCATTTTAATGATCTTTTGGGTAAGAGTTAGGCCAATACCTATCTCTTCCGGCCTTTTGGTATAAAAAAGGTTAAAGATATTTTCTAAATCTTCTTTATTCATACCTTGACCAGTATCTTTAATAATCAGCCTTACATACTCTCTATCGTTTTTTATCTCCTTATCTAACAAGATTTGAATCATATCCTTGGTTTTCGTAAAATTACACGCATTTTTAAGGAGTTCATCTAAGGCCATTTCCAACAACAAAGGATCTCCCATAATCTTCAGAGAAAGGGAACCATAGGAAGGACTAACATAAAACCGCCAACGTCTGTCAGGATATCTTTTGATCCATCTCTGAAGAACTTGTTTTAACAGCTTAATAAAAACCACTGGCTGAAAATGGGGAGATGGTAAAAAGACAAATGTTTCTATAACCTTGACCAGTTTTTCAAGTCTTTCTGCCTGTTTTTGAATAATCTGCAAATACTCACGACACTTGGGATCTGTCATGCAAATCCGCAAGGCCCTTTTAGAAAAGCCCCCAATGCCGGTAATAGGATTACGTAGATGATGGGCCAGAACATTGGCAATTTCGCCCAAAGATAGGTATTTGATGTGTTCTTTTATTTTACGTTCTCTTTCTACTTCTTCAGTGCAATCTTTAAGGATATATGTCCACTTTTCCCCTTTGTCTGAGCTTAAATAAAGCTCCAAAATTCTCTTTTGCCCGTTTTTTCCAAGAAAAGCAATGCGGCCTTTAAAAAAGCCTATTGTCCGCACTTTATATTTCAAATTAGAAAATAAAATCTCTCGGTCTTCTGGGAAGAAAAGAATGGTAATAGACCTACCCTTCAATTCTTCTGGAGAATAAGCAAGAATTTCTTCAACCAAACCAAAACATTGAATTATCGTATCTTTCTCATCCGTAATAAAAACAATGCCTTTAAAGGCCTTTAATATTTGCTCAACTAATTGCATCTTACTTAAGTTTTTCTAACGCCTTCTTCAACCTCTGGCAAGCTTTTTCTATTACCTCTAAAGAGGTAGCAAAAGAAATCCGTATAAATCCCTCTTTGCCAAAGGCCGCTCCTGGCACAACGGCTACTTTAGCTTCTTCTAAAAGATATTCGGCCATTTTTACAGAATCGGTTATTGTTTTATTAAAATAAGCCGAAATATTAGGAAAGGCATAAAATGCCCCTTGGGGTTCAAAACAAGATAGATTAGGAATTTCTATCAGCATCTCCATTAAACGGTTGGCCCGTCTTTTAAAGGCATCTACCCAGGTTTGCAAAAATTCCTGCGGTCCATTTAAGGCAGCTACTGCCCCTTTTTGGGCAATAGAATTGGGATTAGAAGTGCTCTGACTTTGTAATCTGGTAGCGGCCTTTATGACTTCTTTACTGCCAATCAAGTAGCCTATACGCCAGCCTGTCAGGGAATAGGTCTTAGAAAGGGCATTAACAATAAAAGTTCTTTTTCTTATTTCTTCATCTATAGAGGCAATACACATCCATTTAATCTCATCTTTAAGAATAATCTTGTGATAAACATCATCAGACACAATCCATATATTTTTACCCTTTAAGATATGGGCAATTGCCTCAAGCTCTTCTTTTGTATATACACTGCCGGTGGGGTTAGAAGGACTATTAAGGATTAAAGCCTTCGTCCAAGGAGTAATATGGGCCTCTAAATCCTGAGGATTAAGCTTAAAACTCTCTTCTTCTTTCGTTTCAATGATAACAGGCTTCCCACCGGCCAATAAGACTATAGGCGGATATGAAACCCAATAAGGGGCCGGAATAATGACCTCATCACCTGGATTTAAAATGACCTGAAAGAGGTTATAAAGGGCCTGTTTTCCTCCACAACAGACTAAAACCTCTTCTGGATCATATCCTAACCCATATTCCCTCTTGACAAAATTAACGATCGCCTCTTTTAGCTCAGGGATACCCCCGACGGGGGTATATTTATTAAAGCCTTCCTTTATGGCCTTAATGGCAGCCTCTTTTACATGTTCTGGTGCGTCAAAATCAGGTTCTCCTGCGGCCAAACTAAGCACATCCTCACCTGCCGCCCGCATGGCCTTGGCCTTAGCGGTAATGGTAAGTGTAGGTGAAGGGGGAATGGCCTTAATTCTGTTTGCTAACATCTTAATCCTCCTAACCTAAACCGTAGTTTAAGAAAAAAGCATCATAACGAAAAAACCCCTTTTAGGCAAGGGTTAATCTGAGGCTGTTTGAAAAATATAGTTAGCCGCATGGAGCAATAAGTTTTTTTGAAACAAAAAGACATAAACGAAGTTATTTATTCAATTTAAAATTAAATAAATAAAGCACTTTTAAATAATGAGACTTTTTGTTAGTAATACTTTGAAAAAGACCGGCTAGCAGGGAGAGCCTTTTTTTCTCTGGTGTCTTTTCCCAATTGAATAAGGGGAAAAGGTGATAAGTTTCTTTTTTTCCCTCTTTATGGTAGCTATAAAGCCCCCAGAACCACTTGGTATAAACATTACCGGCATTGTCTTTCTCATGATAATAAATACGAAAGATAGGGGCTAAAACCCTTTCAAAGCCAGGGTCTTCAATGGGTATAATGGCGGGGAAATAGGTCTTTTCTCTATCCTCATCAAGACGATAATAAAAAAATGGCCAAAAGCGAACTAATTTGAAATATAGTTTGCCGTTTTTAAACCACCTTTCATAGCGATTTATAAATAAGATGTAAGTAGTCGTGATGGTTTCATTCTTCTTTTTTTCTATTTCATATTTGTAAAGGGGATAAAAAAGAAACACACTCTTTTGATGCTTACTCTCTTCATATTTGACTAAAGGAAGAAGGCTAAAGGACTTTACTGCCTTATCCCTAGAATATCCCAACAGGGGCCAGGGGAAGTCATAGTGCCGATAGTATTTATTCCGATAATAACGAAAAAAGGGCCAGAGGAATGTATATGAACACATCTCTGGAGATTTTTCTGAAACCCAAAAGGGGAACACCGAAAAATAGCTTTGTGGCCGGTCTGTATTCAGCCTAGTTTTTTGCCAGATAAAAATGGGCCAGAAAAGGTAGTGCTTTTCAAACTCGCCCTCTTTAGTATCATAACCATACAAAGGGAAAAATTTAAAGGCCCGCCTTTGAGGGCCATTTGTAAAGGTAAATACGGGCCAGAGAAAATGCGTAGTATGAAATTCACCTTTAGAGGAATGAATGTAAAGGGGCCAAAGGAAAAATTCTATTTCATCCCGGTCATAACGCTGCTTCATTTTCCCATAAAAAGGGAAAAAACCGCCATATCTCTCCCCTTCTCTTGTTTTTCCCCAGAAAAAAGGAAAGACTTCTTTGTAATTTGTCCCTGCATTTATAAAAGGGAAAAAGTGAAAAGAAGGACCGAAAGAATCCTTTTTATACCGGATGATAGGATAAAAAATATCCCAAGAAAGTGTTTGGTCATTACGTTCATAAGAAAATAAAGGACGAAAGGCAAATAACTTGTGTTTAGGACCAGAAGTATAAGAAAACAAAGGACCCAAGGCATCAATCTCTCTTTCTCCGTGCCAGGTTTGATAACGTAAAAGGGGGGCGGTATTTATATCAGCATAAGCAGGAAAGGAGATAGCAAACCAAAAGCATATCAAGGGAAAAATTCTTTTTAACATTTAAATCCGTCTGCCTATCGCCAAAATCCAGCAGCGCGTTTATCGGCGTCTGCTAGAATAATTTGTTAGGCTTTGTCTTTTGAATGTTTATATAAAAATTCTGGATCTAAGTCTATTCCATTCGGCCATTCAATAGTATCAAAATTAATTCTTACTTTATTAAATAACTCTTGATCCCGAAGTTCAAAAAATTTTCCTAAATCAAGATAAGGTTTTAAATCAAAAATTTTTTCTTCATTGTTCTCAAATTTCAATCTTAATTTATAATCCTTTAGCGGCTGCACTTCTTTAATTCCTATATACATAGGCCGTTTCCCTCCTATGTTTTATTTCAAAGGTTCAATTTTATAAGGCGTTTCTCCCTTTTGTGCCAATCTCCAGTTTGCTATTAATTCTTCTTTATGAATTTCGATCCATGCTTGAACTAAGCGAAGTTGTTTCTTAGGTAATTCTCCTGCTATAAGTTCACCAGTTTCTATATGAATTGCTGCTTTATAGTCTTGATAATAGGCATGAATATGCGGTGGTTCATGTTCTGAAGGAGCACAGTACATCCTAATAATAATTCCAAAAAACATTGAAATTGTAGGCATATTTTTATTTTGTAATTACCAACCACCATCTACCTATTACTTTGCATTAATATAGAATAAGGCACTCCTTTTGGCAAGAATAGCTAGGAAAGACCATATAAAAGTTTTGCGAAATTTCATCTTTCCATGAAGATAATTATATCCCCAGGCCTCGTTAATGGGGCAAGGAAATGGGTATATGCGTGGATGAGTTAACGGGTTAATGCGTGAATGAGTAAATGGGTGAATGGGTGAACGTGCCCATCTATTAATACACGCATACACGCATTTACGCATCTATAATTAATTTTGCAAAGCTCTATGCCTCTATCTCATATATCCGATAACGTTTATACAGGCGAGCATTGGCAAACTCGGCAAGCTTTACTACTGGCAGATTATCTTCTAGAATCCAGGAAAACTCTAAGCGCTGATAGGGAAACCTTTTTAAGATAAGACTAGACTGAAAAAGAAAAAGGGGCACCACACCGGTATGATGAAACTTCCTTTTTATCCCTAAGGTTACGGCCCGCACCCGGTCTATCTTACGACGATACCAGAGAAACTTAAGCCAGCCTAAAGGGAAAAGACGGCCATTTAGATGCTTTAGGACCTGAAAATAATCAGGCATAAGCATCAAAAAGGCAATGGGTTCTTTTTCCCACTCCGCCAGCCAGACCAATTCTGGCACCACAATGGGTTTTAACCGCTTGGCCATCATTTCTATCTCAGCCTCAGTCATGGGAACAAAGCCCCAATTTTTAGCCCAAGCGCTATTATACACCTCTTGCACCCGTTTAAGTTCATTATCCCAATCTTTTATATTTAAGGACCGCACAGTCAATTGGGGGTAACGTTTATTCACCTGCCTGACGATGCCTTCTGTCTTCTTTACAGGCTCATCAGCAAAAGGTAAGTTTACCTCATAGGCCAAAAGATCTTTTACCTTCTTAAAACCATATTCCTCTAAAAGTCTTTGATAATAAGAAGGATTATAAGTCATCATAAAACAGGGTGGATCGTTAAAACCTTCCACCAGCAAACCGCAAGTTTCATTGGTAGAGGGATTTACCGGCCCCCTAAAAATTTCCATCCCCTTTTTCCTCACCCATCTCCTCGCCGCATCTAGAAGGATCTTAGTTACATTTGGATCATTTACACTTTCAAAGAAACCAAACCAACCAACCCTTTCTTGGTGATATTGATTATAATTATGGTCTATAATAGCTGCGATTCTACCTACCGGTTCTCCATTCTTAAAGGCCAAAAATAATATCCTCTCAGCATGTTGGTAAAACGGATTTTTAGAGGGGCTGAGGCAAAACTTCACATCTTCTAATAAAGGAGGCACCCAATATGGATCATTTTTATAAATCTTCCAAGGTAAAAGTAAAAATGCCTTTTCTTCTTCCTTTGTTTTAACTTCTTTAAGCCTAATCACGGGATAATCCCTAACTTACGGCCAGTTTTAGCAAAGGCATCTAAGGCCCGTTCTAGTTGTTCCTGAGTATGCGTGGCCATAAGACTGGTGCGTAAAAGAGCCCGTCCAGGCGGAACGGCAGGAGGAACAACCGGGCTAACAAAAACACCTTCTTCTTCTAGAAGACGACACATTTCAAATGTCTTTTCTGCATCGCCGATAATTACCGGCACAACAGGGGTAGTACTATGACCTGTGTCAAAGCCAAGAGATTTTAAGCCATTTAACCAAAAATGAGTGTTATCCCACAGGCGTTTACGGCGCTCAGGCTCTTTCTCAATAATTCTAAAGGCCATGCTGGCCGCCGCCACGAGGGGTGGAGCAAGACTGGCACTAAAAAGAAATGCCCTTCCTACATGTTTTATATATTCTACTACCTCCTTACAGGCAGTAATAAAACCACCAATAGTAGCCAGGGACTTACTGAAGGTGCCCATAATAATATCTACTTCTTTTTCTAAACCAAAATGTTCCGCTGTACCCCTACCGTTTTTACCCATTACTCCAATACCGTGAGCATCGTCCACCATGACCCTCGCATCATACTGCCTAGCCAACCTGACAATTTGTGGCAGATTGGCTAAATCTCCTTCCATACTAAAGACACCATCTACAATAATCAGCTTTTCCTTATCTTTATATTTATCCAGTAATTTCTCCAAAGCACCCATATCATTATGAGGATACCGCTTAAACTCCCCTAATGCTAGCCGACAGCCATCAATAATACTAGCATGGTCATATTTATCCAAAATAGCAATAGACCCATTGTCCACCAAGGCCTGAATACAACCAAGATTGGCCTGCATGCCGGTAGAAAAGACTATTGCTGCCTCTTGGTGAAAGAATTGAGCAATCTGCGCTTCTAATTCTTCATGTATATCTATCGTACCATTTAAAAGACGAGATCCAGCACATCCAGTTCCATATTTTTTAATAGCAACAATGGCCGCCTCTTTTACCCTCGGATCCTCAGTCAAGCCCAGGTAATTATTAGAGCCAAGCATAATCATACGCCGGCCTTTACAGATAACCTCTGGGCCCTGCACCGAGCAAATCTTGCGAAAATAAAAATACTGCCCTCCTTGTTTAACCGTTTCTAACCTGTTCTTAAAAGCAAAGCACTTGGCAAAGATATCCATTTTCTACAACCATCCCCTTTTTTGATACCACTCAACTGTCTCCTGCATTCCTCTCGTAAAATCATACTGGGGGATATAACCCAAAATATTGCATGTTTCTGCAATATCACAAAACCAGCTTTTTTGGAAGATTTCTTTAAGCTTATCACGGGAGAAAATAAGAGGCTGATCTAAAAAGAGACTTATACCCTCAGCCATGAGGGCAAGAAGGAAAGCCAAATATTTAGGAGGCTTAAGCAAAAGAGGTTTTTTCTGCATTTGTCTAGCAATAACAGAAACGGCCTCTTCCCAGGTATATGCTTGTCCATCAGAGATAAGAAGAACCTTTCCACTTGGCACCTCTTTTTCTAAAGCAGCCAGTAAAAAGCCCACCAAATCCTTTACATAACAAAAGCTCAATATTCCTTTTGGATTTAAGACCGGGGCAAGGCCATGTTTGATACATTGAAGATAACCCAAGAATTCTTTATCCCTTGGTCCATAAACGGCTGTAGGACGAAGAATAACCACCGGAAATATATCTTTATAAGCCATAACGACCTGCTCGGCCAAGTATTTACTCTTGGCATAATGCGTTTGAGGAAAGGGAGGATCATCCGCTCTGATAACCCTTACATCAGGTAGTCCATGCACGGCTAGCGTAGATACAAAAATAAACTTTTTTAACTTAAGTTTTTGCTGCACAATGGCCTTAAGCAAATTTATAGTACCGTAAACATTAACCTGATAAAAGGTAACTGTTTTTTTAGCCTTTACCCGTCCGGCCAAGTGATAAATAACCTCTACCTGCGGCAATTTTAAGGACGAGAAATCCGTACAGTCTCCTTCTATAATGTTTATGGGTAAACCAGCAAGCCACCGCAGGCGAGTTTTGTCTCGCACCAAACAATAGACTTCATGCCCTTGCGTTAAAAGTGCCTCTACCAAGTGACTGCCAATAAAACCTGTGGCTCCAGTAACTAAAACATGATACAAAGGAATCCCCTTTTGCCCCAAATAAATTAAGGTTGCTGCTATAATGCCACAAATACCCTACCTTCGCAAGTGTTTTGTCTTGTTTCTCCTATATTCCTGTGTTATCTAATCATTATGGGCGAGATAGTAGCTTTAAAGGAAATCTCTTTGTTTAGAGGGCATCAGACCATTCTAGACAATATTTCTTGGACCATTAAGAAAGGAGAACATTGGGCAGTTGTAGGGGCAAATGGGGCGGGAAAAACTTCCCTTTTGCGTATTGTAGCTGGTTATCTTTGGCCAAGTAAGGGTGAGGTAATGGTTTTGGGAAGGCGGTATGGGAAATCTGATTTAAGGGAATTGAGAAGACACATTGGTTGGATCTCACAAGAACTTCTAGCCGAAATTCCACCTACCCAAAGGGTGATAAATGCCGTCATTAGCGGTAAATATGCCAGCTTTGGCCTTTGGGTAGAACCAGAAAAAGAAGATTATAAAAGGGCTATTCTACTCTTAGAAAGATTAGATATTCTTCAGCTGGCCCAAAGACCATTTAGCACCCTTTCTCAAGGCGAAAAACAACGCACCCTTTTAGCACGCGCCTTGATGGCTAAACCGGACTTACTTGTTTTGGATGAACCGTTATCAGGATTAGACTTAACAACCAGAGAACAATTTCTTTTTGATTTAGAAAGGATTGCTCCTTCAGCTACGGTTATCTTAGTAACACATCACATAGAAGAAATTACGCCCCTCTTTACGCATGTCCTGCTTTTAAAAGAGGGGCGTGTGTTGGCGCAAGGAGGAAAAGAAGAGGTTTTAACCAACAATCTCCTTTCTCAGACCTTTGATTTAAATATCTATGTCCAAAGGCGCTTTGGCCGCTTTTGGATAACTATAAATCACTCCACAAAATCAAGCCAATGGTAATACTTCTCTACCTTCCCTCTTACGACATCAAAATATAAAGATTGCATTTTTCTCGTAATCGGACCTGGTTTGCCTACCCCAATTTGGCGGTCATCTACTTCTCTTATCGGGGTAACCTCGGCCGCCGTGCCACAGAAAAAGGCCTCATCGGCTATATAAAGTTCATCCCTGGTAAAACGTTCTTCTATTACTGCATAATTATTGTCTTTGGCTAAGGTGATAAGAGAATCACGCGTAATGCCAGGTAAGACTGAGGTTAAAGGAGTAGTCTTTAAGACACCGTCTCTAACAATAAACAGGTTCTCGCCAGTGGCTTCAGAGACATAGCCTTCAGTATCTAACATAATGGCCTCGTCATAACCGGCTTTGGTTACTTCTAGTTTGGCCAAGATGGAATTGACATAGTTACCTACCACCTTGGCCTTAGTCATCATGGCATTAACATAATGCCGGTTAAAGGAAGAAACCTTCACCCGGATGCCGTTTTTAAGTCCCTCTTCACCAAGATAAGCCCCCCATTCCCAGGTAACAATGGCAACATGAATAGGATTATCTTGCGGATGTAACCCCATCACTCCTTCACCAATAAAGGCAAGCGGGCGAATGTAGGCCTCTTTTTGTCCGTTAGCCTTAAGGGTCTCTAAGGTGGCATTGTAGATTTCTTCCTGTGTATAGGGCAATCCCATCATCACAATTTTGGCTGAATCAAATAGACGCCGTATATGATCCTTAAGCCGAAACACCGCTGATCTACCGTCCGCACAGGCATAACAACGAATGCCCTCAAACACACCTAGACCGTAGTGCAGGGTATGGGTAAGGATATGCACCTTGGCCTCATCCCAATTGATTAATTTCCCATCCATCCAGATGTATTTTGCCTTGGCAACCATCGCTTCCTCCTATACAAAATTCCTTATCTCTTTCTTAAATGGGGGCCTTAAAATGCCCTCTTCTGTCACAATCCCCGTAATAAGTTCTACCGGCGTAACATCAAAGGCGTAATATAACGCATTTACGCCTTCAGGGCAAACCCTTTTACGCCCAATGTAAATTACTTCTTCACCAGAACGCTCTTCTATAGGGATGGCCTTTCCATCAGGAATATTTAAATCAAAAGTAGAAAAAGGAGCAGCAACATAAAAGGGAATATTGTGTTTTGCTGCTAGCACCGCCAGGCTATAGGTGCCAATCTTATTGGCCGTATCGCCATTGGCCGCAATGCGGTCTGCACCGACAATGATAAGGTCAATCTTCCCTTGAGCCATAAGATAACCAGCAGTGTTATCTGAAATTACCGTTACCGGGATACCTTCTTGCTTAAGCTCCCAGGCCGTAAGTCTCGCTCCTTGTAAATAAGGTCGTGTTTCATCAGCGATGACCTGAAATTTAATGTCTGCCTCCCAAGCTGCCCGGATAATACCTAGGGCCGTACCATAACCACCTGTGGCCAAAGCACCAGCATTACAATGGGTAAGAACGGTCATGCCCGGTTTAATTAAGTGCTTGCCCTGTTGACCGATACGTTTATTAATGGCAATGTCTTCCTCTAAAATTGTCTGCGCCTCTTTTTTAAGCATTTCTTTTAATTCTTCTAACGATTTTTCTTTATTAGCCTCAAAAACCCTTTTCATCCGTTCTAAGGCCCAAAATAGGTTTCTAGCGGTAGGACGACTTTGGGCAATGATTTCACAAAACCTGTCAAATTTCTTTTCTAGACCACGCTTGCTCTTTAGTCCTTGCACGCCTAAGGCAACTCCCATGGCCGCAGCAATGCCAATGGCTGGCGCCCCTCTAATAGCCATGTTTTTAATGGATTTAGCCACTTGTTGCACCTTCGTGCACTTTAAATATTTAATCTGCCAGGGTAGAAGCCGCTGATCCAGGATCATGACCGCATCATCCTGCCAAAAGATGGGCTTGACTTTCATGCCTTCCTCCCTATGCATTTACCTCATCCTCATTTTATATGCCTGTAAGGTATTCTTTAAAAGCATGGCCACCGTCATTGGACCTACACCACCAGGGACAGGCGTAATGGCAGAAACCTTTGGTTCTACCTCTTCAAAGTCCACATCCCCACAAAGCCCGCTTTCGGTGCGATGAATACCCACATCTATAACGACCGCCCCTTCTTTAACCATATCTGCCTTAATCATCTTAGGCTGACCTGCGGCAACGATGAGGATATCGGCCCTCTTGGTGTGAAAGGTAATATCCTTGGTCGCCGTATGACAGACAGTAACCGTGGCATTGCCGGTTTTTTTCTGCATAAGCAGGGCAGCCATGGGCTTGCCCACAATATTACTACGACCAATGATGACCACTTCTTTCCCTTTTGTGTCTATGTCTGAACGCTTAAACAGTTCTAGGATACCGGCCGGCGTACAGGGAACAAAAGTTGGCTCTCCCATTAAAAGTCGGCCAAGGTTATAGGGATGAAAGCCATCGGCATCTTTGTCCGGGGCAATGGTTTCTATAACCTTCTTTTCAGAGATGTGCTTAGGCAAGGGCAGTTGCACAAGCATGGCATCTACTTCTTTGTCTGCATTGAGTTCCTGCAAGAGGCTTAAGAGCTCTTCTTCAGACACATCCTCTTTTAGGTGATGTAACTTAAACTGCATCCCAATCTTTTCACAGGCCTTGCCTTTGGCGCGGACATACGTAGCAGAAGCAGGGTCATCTCCTACCCAAACTACGGCCAAACAAGGAGGCCTGTTACCCTTTGCCGTAAGTTCCTTTATCTCTGCCGCCAGTTCTTCCCTAATTGCGGCCGCGATATCCTTCCCGCTTATTAACCTTGCCATCATGTCCCTCCTTGGTTTATTTTGTTATATAAAAAATTATAGTTAACCGCATAATTCTATGTAATTTGTGGAGACCTTTTTTCTTCCAAGGCCCAATCATAATTATAGCGCCTCCGCTCGCTTAGCGGTCAAGGCCAAGCCCTACGGGTGGCTTAGCAGCCAGCCTTGACCTCGCTCGCTTCGGCGCTGACTCTTCATTTGGGGTTGGAAGGAAAAAGGAAAATTTTCTTTTTCCCCTTTCTCCTTCCGATTTTTTCTTTTTGCCAAGGCCGAGTGTGGTCAAGGGCAAGCCCAAAAGGTGCAGCCTGCGCCTTTAGCGCAGGTCCACAGCGAGCGTAGACCCTTGACCACCTAACGAGGCCTTGGCGTATAATTTCTGTAAGTAAGGAAGAAAGGAAATTCATCAATTTTTGCGGAATACTATAATTATTTTTCACCATATCAGTATTAACCACCAGTCATCAATCTTCTTCTCCCAATCTTCATCAGAATACCAAAGGCGATGAAGTTCGTCAAAATGGCTGAACCACCATAGCTCATAAAGGGCAAGGGTACCCCTACTACTGGTAAGAGCCCCAAGGCCATACCAATGTTGATGACCGTTTGCCCAAAAAACATGATTACAATACCTGTGGCCAGCAGATAACTGAAAGGCTCTGTTGTCTTTTGGCAAATCTTAAGGCCCATAAGGATAATACTTAAATATAACCCCAAGAGTCCTATACAACCAATAAATCCCCATTCTTCCGCAAAGACCGAAAAGATAAAATCGGTGTAGTGTTCAGGTAAAAACCGAAGTTGGGTTTGCGTGCCTTTTAAAAAACCCTTTCCCCAAAGTCTGCCTGAACCAACAGCAATTTTGGATTGCGTAATATGGTAGCCAACACCATAAAGATCTTCTTGCGGATAAAGAAAGGCAATGATCCTGGCCTTTTGGTAAGTCTTTAAGCCGTACTCCCAAACAAAAGGAGAAAAAATGAGACAAATTAAAACACAAACCAAAAGATACTTGGGGTTTACATGGGCAAAGATACATAAGCTTACAAACAAGATGAGTAAAATTAAGGCCGTCCCTAGATCCGGCTCTAGAATGATTAAAAATACAGGCATAAGGGTAAGGAGGGCTCCGGTTATAAAAGATTTGAGGTTCTGTTCTCCAGTCTCGGTTCTACTGAAATGATAGGAAAGAATAACAATCAATACCAGCTTGGCTAATTCTGAAGGTTGAAAGGTACATACTCCTAAAGTAAGCCAGCGTTTGGCTCCCATGATTTTAGGGCTAAGAAACAACACCATTCCTAAAAGACATAGAGTAACAACATATATAGGGTAGGCATAAAGGTAAAGTTTACGGTAATCCATAAAATTAAATATCACTAGGGCAATAAAGCCTATCCCTACCCAACAAACTTGCTTTTTAAACAAAATGGCCTTAGTTCCCAATTGGCAGGTAGCACTGTAGAGGTTAAGTAAGCCTAAAACAACAATACCTATGAGGAGCACAAATATCCACCAGGAAAGGTCTTTAACACTCATCTTTGCACCTTACTTAAATAAAACTCTACTAAATCACGAGCAATAGGCGCCGCGACAGCACCACCATGCCCCCCGTGTTCAATGAGTACAACGATAACAATCTTAGGGTTTTGCACTGGGGCAAAACCGGCAAACCAGGCGTGATCTTTATGCAATATAGAAGCATTCCTACTCTTCTTTTGCGGAAGGGAAGCAATCTGGGCTGTGCCTGTTTTTCCAGCCATTTTAAATCTAAGGGAACGCGCCCTATAGCCTGTACCCAAGGGATTATTCATCACTCCAGCCAAGGCCTCTTTGATTAATCTTAGCTGCTGTTTTGTTGCTGGTAACTTGCCTTCAAGCACAGGCCCATTTTCCTTAATAATTTTTCCTTCAGGTGATACAATCTTTAGCACCAATTGTGGTTTGTAAATCTTTCCCCCATTAGCTAAGGCTACAAAGAACTGAGCAATTTGTAAAGGAGTTACCAAAAGCGCACCCTGCCCGATAGCCACATTCAAAGTCTCTCCCTTTTGCCACCGTCGCTTATACACCTTCCATTTCCAAGCAGGGGTAGGCACTAGCCCTGCTTTTTCTTGAATATCTATGCCTGTTTTCTGTCCAAAGCCACATTTAAGGGCATAATCTGACAACCTTTTAATACCCAGCCAGAACCCCAATTGGTAGAAATACACATCACAAGACTCAACAATGGCCTTTTTAAGATCAACCCAACCATGACCATTCCTTTTCCAACAGCGAAAGAGACGTGTACCTAAAAGAAATCCTCCGTTGCAATAAATACGGGTGTGGGGAGTGATCGTCTTACTCTGAAGACCTGCTAAGGCAGTAACTATCTTAAAAATAGACCCAGGTGGATAAAGACCTAAGGTAACACGATTTTGTAAGGGATGGGTAAGATTGTTTAAAAGCCGCTGCCAGGTTTTTTGATCCATTCCTTTAACAAAAAGGTTAGGGTCAAAACTGGGGCTACTAGCCAAGGCCAGAACATAACCGTTTTGGGGGTCAAGGGCAATTATAGCCCCACTTTTACCTCTTAATTCTTTTTCTGCTTCCTTTTGAAGGGCGGCATCTATACTTAGATAAAGGTCAGCTCCGGGAATGGGTTCTATCTTCTTAAGTGTTTTAAGGATGCGTCCAAGGGCATCTACTTCTAAATACCTCTTTCCTTTTTTGCCTGCAAGAAGTCTTTGATAGGTCTTTTCTATTCCACTTTGACCAATAAAATCAGTAGGCTCAGCATCAGGGAATTGACCGGATTGCAATTGTTTGGCCGTGATGGGACCAACATAGCCCAATACATGCGCGGCAAGAGAACGAAAGGGATAACACCGAAGGGGCCAGAAAACAATCTGTAATCCCGGAAAGAAATAGGTTTGAGATTCAATGTAAACTACCTCTGACCACTTAAGCTTCTTTTTTAGATAAACTGGGCTTAGAGGACACCGTAAGGTCTTTTTTAGCTCATCCATAATTTCTTTAACCGGCTTTTTCAAAACAGGTTTAAGAAATTGGGCGTATTTTCCCAACTCTTCCTTTTTACGTGGTAACTTTTGGGGGTAGAGTAAGAGACAAAAGCAAGGGCGGTTACTAGCCAGCAGGATGCCATTACGGTCAAAAATGCGTCCGCGTGGAGCAGGAATTTTCTCTATCTCCATCCGATTATTTTCAGCCTGAAGGGCATAATAATCTCCCTGATAAATCTGTAAATAGGCCAGACGCAAAATGATAATAAGAAAGAAAAAAATGACAAATCCTCTTGCCCAGGCTTGGCGTTTTTTCCAAGTTTTTAAAATTTGATCCTGGTTAAGGGGCATAATCGTGCATTATTTGTGAATTATTAATGTCAATGAAATTTGTAAAGTTTATACAAAAATGGTGTTATAATGCCACCCTTTAAGGCATCCAAAAGAGCTTGGATAAAATGGGGCATCTCTTCGGTCATATCTAAAACACTATACATCATATATCGCCAGAGATAAAAAAATAAAAATGTTCCTAAGATATAAATTATTTGGGTGAGATAATAGTGCCAAACCAGTTTGGGACGAATCATTCTGACAACCCAAAAAAGACATAAAAGGCCAATCAAATGAATGCCAATAACATTACTTTTATAGACATCCAGTATACCCCCCCAGAAAAACACGGCATAAAGACACCCTTTCCCTCCATAGGCAATGAGCCAAAAGAGGCTTACACTAAACACAAGAAAACACCATTCACTTCCTAGACCGGGTCTTAAAAACACAGAAAGAAAAAACCAAATACCAGGCCAAAGAAAGAAAAGAAAAATCCTTTTAAGCATTATTTTTGCGATACTCTAGGTGATTTAAGAATAACCAAGACTTCCTCCAATTTGGTAAAATCAACCCTAGTTTTAAGGATAACCTTTTGAAATAAGGAAGTTTTAGACTTAGATATGCCTATTACCTGTCCTACCTGTATCCCTTTAGGAAAGATACCATCCATACCTGAGGTAACAAAAAGATCACCTTTTTTTACATCCGCATCGGCCCTAATGTAAAGCACTTCTCCTTGATTTATCCCGTTACCTACAAAAATACCTTGTGTCCTTGTGCGTTCTGACATAACTGCTACATGACTATTACTACTAATAATAAGAAGAACTTTAGCATAATGAGGGAAAACAGCAGCAACTTCTCCTACTGCTCCGTCTTTGCATACGATCGGAAAGTTAAGACCAACCCCATCTTTACTTCCCTGGTCAATAAAGATCATACGAGGAAAAAATTCAGGAGAATAACCAATTACCCTTGCTCCAAGGGTAGGATAGTAAATTTTCTTTTTAAACTTAAGCAGGGCCTCTAGTCTTTGGTTAGTCTTTTTAATCTCTTCACAAGCAGCCAGCTTTGCCTTTAAGGTAAAAATTTCTTTTTTTAGTCTAACATTTTCTTTTTTAACATGCTGAAGTTCAATATATCTTTCTTTGGCTGTTTCTAAGCAATACCAGAGCCTATCCAGCCCTTTCAACACTGGGCCAGAAACTTCAAACCAAATGGCCTTAAAAGAATGAAACTTAAGATTTAAAAAAATAAGAATCAGAACCAAACCTACTAGGTATGCTTCTTTCTTCCTTTTAAGGATAATATCATTAATAAATTTATGAAACAGCAACTTCCTTAAGTATTTTTATATTTTCTAAAGCCTGTCCTGCACCTAAGACCACCGTTGTCAAGGGGTCTTCCGCCACAAATACAGGCACTTCGGTTTTCTCACGCAATAACTTATCTAGACCCTTAAGCAAGGCCCCTCCTCCGGTCAACATAATGCCCTGATCCACGATATCTGCCGCCAGCTGCGGAGGAGTTTGCTCTAGGGCATCTTTAACGGTAGCTACAATGGTATCTACATGTTCTTGAATAGCCACCCTCACCTCTTCGGCGGTAATGATCAGGGTTCTAGGAATTCCAGAAACCAGATCACGGCCTTTTATCTCCATCTCACCTTCTTCTGTCCCCGGATAAGCATTACCAATCTTAATCTTTATCTGTTCAGCCGTATATTCACCGACAAGCAGGTTATATTTGTGCTTAATATATTGCAAAATGGCCTCATCCATCTTATCCCCCGCTACCCGCACAGACTTACTATAAACAATCCCCGCCAAGGAAATAACAGCTACCTCGGTTGTTCCCCCTCCGATATCTACAACCATATTCGCCCTTGGTTCCGTAATAGGCAAACCCGCACCAATAGCTGCGGCCATAGGTTCTTCCATAAGATAAACCTCTCTTGCTCCGGCCAGCTCTGCTGCCTCCTTCACGGCCCGTTTTTCTACCTGGGTAATGCCAGAAGGAATGGCTACTACTAAACGCGGGCGGATAAGGCTACGCCGATTATGCACCTTACGGATAAAATAGCGCAACATCTCTTGAGCCACTTCAAAATCGGCAATAACTCCGTCTTTTAATGGTCTAATTGTCAGGATATTACCCGGAGTTTTCCCCAGCATAGACTTAGCCTCTTTTCCTACAGCCAAGACCTTATTTTTCCCATAACGATCCTTCTTTACTGCTACCACCGAAGGTTCATTGAGCACAATTCCTTTATCTTTCACATAGACTAAGCTATTGGCTGTCCCTAAATCCATGGCCAAATCGCTTGAAAATAGACCTAAAATATAATTAAGAAACATAACTCTCTCCCTCAAACGTTAATCACTGCATGCTACCAAAATTTCCTTTTTTTAGCAATGGGAAAAATGACTGAATAAACTTTAGCAAATGTAAAGGCAAAGATCTTTAAAAAATGATACTCCAAAAAAGTGGACATGTAAATAAGCCCAAAATCCATGGTTGTCCTACAAAAACCTATAAGTAGGCCATAATGAGACAATTTTTTAAACGCCTTTTACTTAAAAAGTGAAAAGCATTTATCTTTTCCTCAAGTCCAACCATAATTATAGCGCCTCCGCTCGTTTATGCGGTCAAGGCCAAGCCCTACAGGTGGCTTAACGGCCAGTCTTGACCTCGCTCGCTGCGGTGCTGACTTTTTATTTGAAGCCAGAAGAAAAAAAGAAAATTCATCAATTTTTGTGGAATATTATAAATCTATCGCGGATTTTGGGAATAGCTATTGACTTACCATCTGTTTAACGTTAATAAGGGCATGAGTTTTTTAGGGAGTAGAAAAATGCTTAGGCTTGAGGATTTGACCGTAGAGATAAATGGTAAACATGTGTTGACCAACATTAACTTGGAGATTAAAAAGGGTGAGCTTTTAGTGCTTTTTGGCCCAAACGGTTCAGGAAAAACCTCTTTGTTGATGACCATTATGGGTTTCCCTAGGTATAAAGTGGTTAAAGGAAGGATTATCTTTAAAGGAAAGGATATAACCAATCTACCCGTATACGAAAGAGCAAAGATGGGTATTGGCATTTCCTTTCAGCGTCCACCAACCATTACTGGACTAAAAACAAGAGACCTGGTCAAACTATGTACCCATGGCAGAGACATAGATATTGAAGCCCTGGCCAAGGAGTTAAACTTTACGCATCTGCTGGATAGAGATGTTAACGATGGTCTTTCTGGGGGAGAGATAAAGCGGTCTGAATTACTCCAGCTTATGGCCCAACAGCCTGATTTAGTCTTATTAGATGAACCTGAATCCGGTGTAGATTTGGAAAACATTGCTTTAATTGGAGAGACTATAAAGAAAATATTGGGCAGGACACCAACAAAGGCCCTTGCCTATCGTTCTTTAAAAGAAGAAAAATTAGAAAAGAAGAAATCTGGTCTTATCATTACACATACAGGACATATTTTAAGATATGTTCCTGCCGATAAAGGGCGTATTTTGTATAAGGGGAAAATGTGTGTAGGAGGTAATCCCTTTGAAATCCTAGAACAGATAAGCAAATACGGCTACCAGGAGTGTATAAGATGTCTGAACGGGGAACAGAATATGATTTAACCAGTTTGCCAGAGGAAGAAAAAAAGATCTTGGCCGAAGCAGGCATAGAAATCGCCCCTGAAAAAAGAGAGGGCACCTTTATTCAACAGAACCTAGAGGTTGTGCATTGTGAGGTCAAACAAGAAGGCTTAGAAGTCTTACCAATTAAAGAAGCCTTGCAAAAATATGATTGGTTAAATGATTATTTCTGGCAGGGCATTTCTCCAGATAAGGACGAATACACAATGGCCGTAAAGGAAGGACCTTTTAATGGCTATTTCATCCGGGCCTTATCTGGAGTAAAAAACATAATTCCTATCCAGGCCGCTTTGCTTATTGCTACCCCTGGCTTTCAGCAAAATGTGCATAATATCGTTATCGTAGAAGAAGGGGCAGAATTGCATATCATTACTGGTTGTCTTACTGCCCCTCATGTTACCCAAGGTGTACACTTTGGTATGTCTGAGTTTTATATCAAAAAAGGAGGAAAACTTACCTATACCATGGTACACCGATGGGGAAGGGATGTGGTAGTACGTCCTCGCACCGCGGTAAATGTAGAAGAAAAAGGACAGTTTATTTCTAACTACATTACTTTAGGCGAAGTAAAATCTGTCCAGTCATTTCCAAGCGTTCGTTTAGAGGGAGAAGGCGCCGTCGCACGTCTTCACTCTGTCCTGGTTGCCCCTTCAGGCGCTCATTTAGACATAGGTGGAGAAGTCATCTGCGCTGCGCCAAGAACCAGGGCTGAAATTATTTCGCGCGCCATGACCACAGGAGGAGAAGTCATCTCTAGAGGGCGTCTTGTGGGGGAGGTAAAAGAAGTAAAAGGGCACCTGGAATGTAAAGGGCTTATTTTAAAAAAAGGTTTTATCCATGCCATTCCCGAATTGGTGGCCAAGACAGATGAGGTTGAACTTTCCCATGAGGCTGCGGTAGGTAAGATTGCTCAGGAAGAAATAGAATATCTAATGGCTAGAGGGCTAGATGAAGAAGAAGCAACATCGGTTATTGTGCGGGGCTTTTTAGAAGCCGATATAGAAGGACTGCCGGTGGCCTTACAGAAGAAGTTGGATGAGGTAATAGAACAGACGAGTAAGGATTTGTTGTAATGAATGTTATGTGTCATGGACAAAATCTAGAGAAATGCCGGAAGAACTTCCTAAATAAAATTTAACAACTTAAACCTTTCAAAAGGAGGCATAAAATGGCCAATATTGTAAAAATTGAGCGGGCAGTAGTGAGTGTAACAAATAAAGAGGGTATTGTAGAATTTGCCAAGTTTTTGTCTGAAGAAGGGACAGAAATTATCTCTACTGGTGGCACGGCCAAACTTTTACGCGAGAATGGAATTACGGTGACAGAGGTAAGTGATTATACTGGCTCCCCAGAAATGCTTGATGGACGGGTCAAGACCCTTCATCCCAAAATTCATGGTGGGATCCTGGCCCAATTGGATAACAAGAAACACACCGAGGAGATGCGAAAGTATGAAATTAAGCCTATTAACATGGTGGTGGTTAATCTTTATGATTTTGAAAGTGTCTATAAAAATCAAGGAAATATGCCTCTTAGAGAATCCTTAGAACAGATTGACATTGGAGGGCCAACGCTTTTGCGCGCCGCGGCGAAAAACTTTCCTTATGTAGCAGCTGTGTGTGATCCGGCCGATTATCCCAAGCTGATGGAGGAAATAAAAAGGGACGGAGGAATAGGCGGACTTACCCGTTTAGCCTTGGCCAAAAAGGTGTTTGAAATGATAAGCAAATATGACGCTATGATTGCCAAGTTTCTAGATGGTGCCTTAAAGTCTTTAAAATGGAGTATTGGCATTGCCGCTGAAATTCAAGTGGGTATGAAACTGGCTTAAGATGATAAATAAAACGCAAATGGTTAAAAATTTAGAACAAACCTTTGCTCTTATAGAACTCTGTCAGGAGTTAAGAAAGGCAGTTTTAAAGAAAAAATATCCAAATCTTTCCGAAAAAGAATTAGAAAGAATATTTTGGCAGGAAATAAAGCAACAAAAGGAAAAGGTGTGGGAACGCGAGTTAAACTTATTACAGTCTTAAAAGAAGTAGCCGATCTTTTAAGGCGTAAAGGTTATTGTTTCGCTGTAGCTGGGGGATTAGCTTATAGCGCTTTAGTTAAACCAAGAGCAACGGTGGATATAGACTTTTTAATTCTTTTAGAGAAAGAAAAAGATTTTGAGCAATTAGAGCATGAGCTTGCGCAAATATTTGATGATGTGTTTTCTCATCCTAAGCCAATGGTCTTTAACAAAACAGAAATCTGGCGTGTGGTAGTTATAAAGGAGAATGAAGAATTTATTTTAGATTTTTTACTGGCAAAAACACCTTTTCATAAAGAGGCTTTGAAACGCCGTATAGAAATAGAATTTGAGGATACTATATTACCTATCCTTTCTTTAGAAGATATTTTTATCATGAAGTCCCTCTCTAATAGACCCCAGGACAAGCTTGATATAGAAGAAATTAAACAACATTATGCTCATAAATTAGACTGGGCATATATTAAAAGGCATTTAGGAGGCCAACCATGAAGGTTTTAGTTATAGGTAGTGGCGGCAGAGAACATGCCTTGGTATGGAAAATTAGCCAATCACCTTTAGTGGAGAAGATATATTGTGCCCCTGGTAATGGGGGTATTTCTAAACTGGCAGAATGCGTGGATATAAAGGCCTCAGACCTTACCGCCTTAGCTGATTTTGCAGAGAAGGAAAAGATTGATTTAACGGTAGTTGGGCCAGAAGATCCTTTGGTTAAGGGCATTGTAGATGTCTTTACGGCCAAGGGGCTACGCATCTTTGGCCCTTCTAAAAAAGCCGCCATGATTGAGGGAAGTAAGGCCTTTGCCAAAGAACTGATGCGCAAGTATGGTGTGCCTACGGCTGACTTTGCCGTGTTTTCTGATCCAGAAGAGGCCAAAAGATATGTCAAAGAAAAAGGAGCACCTATTGTGGTTAAGGCCGATGGACTGGCTGCGGGCAAAGGAGTTATCCCTGCTCGCACCCTGGAGGAAGCATTAGAGGCCATTGATCTGATCATGGTCAAAAAGGCCTTTGGCGAAGCAGGTAATAAGGTAGTCATTGAAGAGTTTTTAGAAGGAGAAGAGGCTTCCTATTTGGTATTTAGCGATGGTGAAAATATTGTTGCCTTTCCTTCGGCCCAGGATCATAAACCCATATATGAAGATGACAAAGGACCCAATACAGGTGGCATGGGCGCCTATTCGCCAGCTCCGGTAGTTACGCCTGAGATAGAAAGGCATATCCTAGAAGACATTATTTATCCGACTATTAAGGGAATGGCCAATGAAGGTTATCCATATAAAGGTGTGCTCTATGCCGGGCTTATCATCAAGGACGGTAAGGCCAAGGTATTGGAGTTTAATTGTCGTTTTGGCGACCCTGAGGCCCAACCTTTGCTCATGCGCCTTAAGTCCGATTTATTAGAGGTGTTAAATGCAGTCATAGACGGAGATTTAAAGGATAAAACCCTCGTGATTGACCCAAGACCAAGTGTATGCGTAGTGATGGCCTCACAAGGTTATCCAGGCAAATATGAAAAGGGAAAACTTATCACCGGACTGGAGAAGCTAGAAGGCAGGGATGACCTCTTTGTCTTTCATGCTGGCACAACCCTTAAAGACGGTCAGTTTTACACCAGTGGAGGACGGGTATTGGGTGTAACGGCCTTAGGTAAAACTTTGCCAGAAACCATTGCCAATGCCTATGAAGCCGTAAAAGAGATATCCTGGGATGGCGTCTATTATCGGCGAGACATTGGCTTTAAGGCCCTAAAGCATCTAGGCCGCTTTGTGGGCATTGTTATGGGCAGCATCTCAGATAAGGACATTATGCTGCAAACAAAAGAAACCCTGCGCGAGTTGCTTATTCCGTGCGAACTCACCGTGGCCTCAGCCCATCGTACACCTAAGCGGGTGATGACATACGCAGAAACAGCCAAAGAAAGGGGAATAAAGGTTATTATCGCTGGCGCAGGCTGCGCGGCTCATTTGGCTGGTGTAATCGCCGCCCATACTACCCTGCCAGTCATTGCTGTTCCGTTGGCCGTGCCGCCTTTTAATGGTCTAGATGCCTTGCTTTCCTCAGTGCAAATGCCAGCTGGAGTGCCTGTGGCGGTTACTAGTGTAGGCAAGGCAGGGGCAAAAAATGCGGCCATCCTTGCGGCTGAAATTTTGGCCATAAATGATCCGGTACTGGCCAGACAATTAGAAAAAATGCGCAAAGAAATGGCAGCCAAGGTAGAAAGAACGGCAAAAATACTGTAGTAGACTTAAACCCTAAGTTAACATAAAAGGCAAAAGAAAATATGTTAAAAATCAATTTTAAAGGAGGTTTTAGGACTTAAATTGAATCGTTTTTCTCTCCGTCAAAAAGTTGCTCTTCTTTCGGTTATTACCATTTTCCTTTTTGTTTTGTTGGTCTACGGTTGGTTACATTGGATTGTCCTAAGATCATTTAAAACACTTGAAAGGAAAGATGCTCTTAAAGAGATAAATACCATTTTCCATATTATTTCCTACGAGTTGGGACACATTCAGAGAAGTGCTGAGGATTGGTCATTTTGGGATGACACATACGAATATGTCCAAACTAAAAATAAACATTACGAAGAAAGCAATCTGGTACCAAGCACCTTTGTAGAAACCCACTTAAATCTCATCCTTATTGCCGATACAAAGGGGAAAATAGTGTATGAAGGCAGTTATGACTTCCGTCAGAATAAACCCATTAGCTTTGCTGAATTCAATAAAGCCCATTTGGATCTTCATCATCCCTTTTTTCGGGCCTTAAAACAGAAAGAGATTAAAGGCATTTTATTAACCGAACACGGACCTCTTTTTGTCGTGGCTTGTGCTATCCTTAAAAGTGATGAATCAGGTCCTCCTCGGGGCATATTGGCCATGGGAAGACTTATAGACAAAGATTTCATAGAAGCGGCTACCTCTTTTACGCATTGTAAAGTCAGTGTTTATCTTATTAATACCCCTAATTTACCAGCAGAAATAAAAAAGACTCTCCTTATCTTAAAAAACAAGCCCTATTTTATACGTCCTCTTAATCTCCAAACCATAGCTGCCTATGCATTATTTAAAGATATAAGGGGGAAGCCAGCCTTTGTCCTAAAAGTAGAAAAACCCAGATTTATGTATAAAACCTTTAAAGGTCTTATTAAACGGATATTGCTTATTTTTACCATTGCAGGTCTTTTAGGAGCTACTGCTGGCTTTTTGTTGTATGAAAAGGCATTTCTGCAGCCTTTGTTTCGGGTCATTAATACCCTTAAAACCGTCACTCTATCTCAAGATTTAACCAAACGCGTTCCGGTAGAAAGAAAGGATGAGATTGGTCAACTTGCACAAACCATTAATTCTACCCTAGAAAAAATAGAAAAAAGCCAAAAGGCATTAGCGGCTGAAAAAGAATTTTTATCTCTTATTTTAAGCAGTCTAACCGAAGGAGTAATTGTAACCAATAAAGAAAATCGGATAATCCTTATGAATGCCATGGCTGAAGAATTGACTGGTTTTAAAAAAGAAAAAGCTATAGGGAAACCTTTTGAAGACATCTTTATTCCAGAAACACAGGCCTATAAAGATATTTTTAAAACAGCTATAAGAAATGGCCGAGCAGAGTGTCTGTATCAGGAAATGGTTTTAAAGTCTAAAAATGGGAAAAAATATATAATTGAACTGACTATTGCTCCTTTAAATAAAGACAATCAAACATCTGGTATTATTGTTATTTTTCGCGATGTATCTGAAAAAAGGAGAGTTGAGTTAGAATTGGCCCGCATGCAACGCTTAGGAGCAATAGGGGTATTGGCGGCAGGAATTGCCCATGAGTTTAACAACTTGCTGATGGGCATTTTGGGCAACATTTCGGTTGCTAAGGCCTTAGCTCATTCTCCACAGAAGGCAATTAAGGCCTTAGAAAAAGCAGAAGAAATCGTAGGTAGATCTAGAAAATTAACTAGCCGTCTCTTGGCCTTTGCCGAAGGAGGATTTTCTGTCAAAGAGAAAGTTGATATTGTCAGCCTTATTCAAGAAAAGACATATGCGGTGTTAAAGGATAGCAACATAAAAGTAAAGTTTCACTTACCCCCAGGCCTTTGGCCAGTAAAGGGAGATAAACACCAGATTGGTCAAGTTATAAAACACTTAGTGAGTAATGCCGTGGCTGCTATGAAACATAAGGGTAAATTTATTTACATCTCAGGTAAAAATGTAGAAATAAAAGCAGATAATGAAATTCCCAACTTAAAGAAAGGACGTTATGTCAAAATCTCTATCCGTGATGAAGGAGAAGGTATTCCTCCAGAAGAAATAGAAAAGATATTTCTCCCTTTTTATACCTCAAAACCCAATGCCATTGGTCTTGGTCTTTCTTTGTGTTACGCGGTAATTAAAAAGCATGGTGGTTATATCACCGTAACCTCTGAAGTAGGAAAGGGAACAACTTTTACCTTTTATCTACCGGCAGCTTAGATTTGACAAGCCTTTATGAGCGTGTTATCTCTTATCTTGCCGTGAGAAAAGGTATTTCTATATTTCTTTTTGTTTTGAGCGTTTTATCATTGTCCTTAGGACTGGCCTATTTTTTTAGTCAAGGCCCAAACACTTCGCTCTTGCCAGTACTCAGCCAATCCTTAGGGCTTAGTTTGTTTCTTATTCCCTTTTTGCTCTTCTACCTGGCATTTCTCTTTTGGCAAAAAAAGGGAGCTGGCCGCATTATTTGGGCATTGGCAGGAAGTATCTTGCTTTTTACAGGCAGTGCTGCTACTAGCGACCTTATTTATCCCCTTTCGGCAGGCAGATGGGGACATTTCCTTCACCAGTTAGTTTTTTCTTGGTTTTCCACTTCCTTTAAAGATAGTTTGGCCTGGCTAGTAGAAATGGGAATAACACTTTTAGGCATTACCTGCCTGCGTTTTTCTTTAATTCCACCTGCGTTTAGGGGAATGAAAATTGTTACCCAAATAGGACAACAATTCAAGCAGTGGTTTAAAAAGGCCTTTTCTCTCAAGCCTACCAGACCAGCTAAAACAGAAACCAAAGAAAGAAAAAAAAGACAGAGTCCATCTCCGAAAAAACAAATAGTTAAGCCTGTATCTTATGGTAAATGGCAACTCCCACCTTTAAATATTTTTACTACTAGTCAACATAAGAGCAAACGCCAAAATAATGGCTACCTTCAAACCATGGCCCGCCTGCTGGAAGAAACACTAAAGGACTTTGGTGTGGAAGGAAAGGTCGTGCAAATTAATCCTGGTCCGGTGGTAACGATGTATGAATTTGAACCAGCTCCAGGGGTAAAGATCAGCCGTATTTCCTCTTTAGCTGACGATCTGGCCCTAAAGCTTAAGGCCGGGAGCATCCGCGTGGTAGCCCCTATCCCTGGCAAGGCCGTTGTTGGTATTGAAGTCCCCAATGCTGAACGGGAAATAGTTTACCTAAGAGATATCCTTGAAGCACCTGCCTTTCACAAGGCCAAGTTGCCCTTAGCGTTAGGGAAAAACATCTTTGGTGAACCCGTAGTCTCTGACCTTACCAAGATGCCTCACCTGCTTATTGCTGGCGCCACGGGAAGTGGAAAAAGTGTGTGCCTTAATGTGCTTATCTGTGGGCTGCTTACTCATTGTACTCCTGAATATCTCAAGTTTCTTTTGGTTGACCCTAAACGAATTGAACTTTCTTATTATAATAACATTCCTCACTTGCTTTATCCGGTTATCACAGACATGGATGAGGCCAATCAAGCCTTAAAATGGGCAGTGTGGGAAATGGAAAGGAGATATGAACTCCTGGCCAATTTAGGAGCAAGAAATTTAGATAATTACAACGCCAAGATTCAACAACTCCCAGCCGAGCAAAAAGAACAATTCCTTCCCCTACCCTATTTGGTAATTATTATTGATGAACTGGCAGACTTAATGATTGTTGCCTCTAAAGAAGTCCAAACCTCTTTAGTGCGTTTGGCCCAAATGGCCCGCGCGGCAGGTGTGCATCTTATTCTGGCCACGCAAAGGCCCTCGGTAGACGTTATTACTGGCGTCATTAAGGCCAATTTTCCAGCCAGAATCAGCTTTCAGGTATCTTCTAAGACTGATTCCCGCACCATTTTGGATGTCATGGGGGCTGAAAAGCTTCTTGGCCGCGGAGATATGCTCTTTTTACCTCCAGGCACGTCCAAGCTTCAGCGCCTGCATGGGGCTTATGTTTCCGAAGAAGAAATCAAGGCCGTTGTAGATTTTTGGAAAGAACAGGGTGAACCCGAATACATCTCTGATCTTTCGGTAAAAGACGAGGGGAGCAAAGAAGACTTTGATTTTGGTGATTATGACGATGAAAAATATAAAGAAGCCGTAAGACTGGTCATAAGAACAGGTAAGGCATCTATTTCTATGGTGCAAAGACACCTACGCATTGGTTACAATCGGGCAGCACGTTTGATTGAACGCATGGAAGAAGAAGGCATTGTTAGCCCCTCAGACGGAATAAGACCAAGGCAGGTGTTAGTAAAGGAGTGGAAGGGAGAAAGATGACGAGAAAAACCTTTGTTTGGGCATGTTTATGGTTATTTGTCATTTCTTTTAGCGCAAGGGCTTCTTCATTAAAAGCTGTTTTAGGAAAACTACAAGAAAAAAGCGCCAGTCTGCACACCTTAAAAGCACACTTTACCCAAGACACCCTCGTCGTTACAGGTTTAAGCCGAAAAAAACATATGGAAGGAGAAATGTATCTAAAACGCCCCCAGATGATGCGCTGGGATTACTTTATTCCCCAAAGGTATCATGTTATTAGTGATGGTAAAAAAATCTGGTTTTATGACGAAGGCCAAAATCAGGTAATGATAGGAAAGTTGGCTAAATTTTTTGATAAACAACTTTTAACTTCTTTATTTTTAGACATTAAAAACGTAACCAAATTTTTTGAAATTGGAATTCAGGAAGGAAAGAATGCCTTCACTTTAGCACTCACTCCAACCCAAACTCATATTGGAGCTAAACAAATTCTGGTAAAGGTAAGGAAAACAGATTATCAAATTACCGAAATCAAATTCACCGACTTTTATGGAAACCAAAACATCATCCGGTTGTCTAGATTTGTTTATAACAAACCACTAAAGGACAGCCTATTTAAATTTAGTCCACCCAAAGGAGTAGAGATTATTCATCTGCCTTAGGAGATAACTCATGTTCTTTTATGTCTCCTAACAGGAGATCTTCTTCTGGAATTTCCAAGTCTAAGTCTGCCTCTGAAAGGCCTTCCAAAATATCTAGGGGTTCTAACTCCTCAGATATCTCAGAAACAGGCTTTTCGTCTGTCTTCTTCTCTTTTAGTTCTTCTGATTTAGGCTCTTCCAACTTGGGCTCTTCTAGCTCAGATCCTTTTAATCCTTCTAAACCTTTCAGTTCTTCTAGTCCCTCTACTTCTTTTAGGGCTTCCTCTGCCTCCTCTAGTTCATCTAACACCTTAGGTTGTAAAGAAGTCTCCTCGGCGGGCTCTGACTCAAGATTATCTCCTTCAGGAAGCTTAAGCTTAATTTCAGCTTCCTGCAATCCTTCCTTAGCAAACTCTGGCGAAGAAGATACTTCTGATGTGGCCTTTGTTTCTAGTTCTGGAAAAGAAGAAGTTTCTGTTTGTGGTATTTCTTCTTCTAAGGCTACCGTCTCCATTTCCTCTTGGGTAGAAGAGCTTAATGCCAAACCAGAGAGAAGGTTAAACTCCTCAGGTTTATAGGCTGTAATATGAAATCTCTCTTTATACTCCTTCCAATCCGTTCCACACTTAGGACAAGCATCTAAATAATCAAAGGAATGATAACCACACTTCATACACCGCATGTCCCTCTTTTAACACAGTTAGAGAGAAAAAACAAGTCAGATCTGTAATTGGCCTACAAGTTATAGGGTCATTGACATGGTTCATCATAAATGCTCCACTAAAGATGGAAGTATCTTGCTCTCCATGGGAACAGAATACCCTATTCCAACACACTTGTCTGGGAGTTTTAACTAAATTTTAACAAAGCCTTTATTCTGTTTTTATTTTGCTACCCAATTATTAAAATGTGTAAAAAATATTTAAAAGGAATCTTCGCAAATAAAGCTGGAAGATTATGGAGTGAATACTAAATTTAAACTTGTCATCCCAATTAAATTCTGTGTTAATAGCCTCTCTTCTCATTTTAAACTTCTCCATCTTGAAGGCTTTGATTACAGAGACCTTTTAAACACTCTGAATCATCTCCATTGCCAAAATGGCCTAAGGGATGCTTTTTTGTTAGATATTTCAAAAAAGAAACTAATTCCTTTACCAATACTCATGAAAAATCTACATTTAATTGAGGCCATCATTCAACAAAAAGTAGTTATGTATTATCAACCAATCATAGATATCAAAAACAGAGAAGTCTTAGGATGGGAAGCCCTATGTCGGTTGAAAATAAAGGATAACATTATCTCTCCTGGCCAGTTTATGGGGGTAATTAAAAACATGAGCATTGGATCGGAGTTAGACTGGTTGTGCAGAAAACTGGCAATGAAAACATTTCCATATAATCATAAAAACAGCCATCTTTTTATTAATGTCAATCCTATTTCTATCTATTCAGATAAATTCGGTCTGGGCTGGACAAAACGCTATTGTGAGAAATTCAATCTTTGCCCTGAAAGAGTAGTAATTGAGCTAACAGAGGCAGAAGAAATTGAAGATGTGAATACCTTAAACCAAATGTTAAGTCATTATAAAAAACAGGGATTTAAGATTGCTATTGATGACTTTGGTACAGGCTATAACTCTATCAAACTTCTTTTAGAAGTTATTCCTATTGATTTCATCAAACTCCCTCACGAACTTGTCCACGGCATTACCAAAAGCTCCCTTAAGTGGCAGATAGTAAACACCTTGATAGACCTGGCTAGCAGGAAGGGAGCTAGAGTTATTGCGGAAGGGGTAGAAAATAAGGAAGACCTTGCAACCCTTGAAGAGTTAGGCGTTAAGTACATGCAAGGATACCTTTTTGCTAAACCTTCTCCCAAGGGTAAGATCGACAGGGAAATTTTCTCCCAAATTGTTACCAATCGCCCACAAAGTAAAAAATACGATGTATATAGCATGAAAGACATTCTAAAAAACCTCCCCTCATTGTCTGTTTCCTTAAACTGGCGTTTTTTAGACATAAAACAAAAATTAGACAATATTCCTGAACAGTTTGTCCTTTTAGAAACCGAGGAAGGAACTTATCTGCTTGATCTAGAAGAATATAGAATCTTTGCCACCTCTGAAATACGAAAAAGTATCCTTACTTATAAAAAGATTAAAGACATATTAAAAACTGGATATTCCTGGATCATCAAAAAGTTGCCTGTTTGTGAATATACGCCCAATATTATAGACATTCTTCTCTTTATGGACCGAAATAGAACTAATGTTGCTATTATTACCGTCCAAGGAAAAATGCTCTTTTATATAACCAGAGAAAATCTACTCGAAAAGCTCTATTACATCTTCCACAAGGCCCGTTTAAGTCTTAATCCTCTCACCAGCCTGCCAGGCAATGTTTTGATAGAACATGAAATTGAAGAAAGGTTAAGCGCTGGAAAACCCTTCTGGGTTGGATATGTAGATATAGATAACTTTAAACCATATAATGATAGGTATGGATTTGCTAAAGGGGATGAAATGATCAAGACGGTAGCTGGTGTGTTAAGAAACACATTAAGTCCTATTCATGATTCCTTTCTTGGACATATAGGTGGTGATGACTTTGTCTTTATCCTTCCAAACAATGTAGATGTAAAGGAGTTTGGCGAGGAACTATTAGAAAAAATGAAAATGGCCTTAGCAAGACTTTATGATGAAAAAGATTTAAAACAAGGATACTTTATCTCTAAAGACCGAGAAGGAAATAAAAGACAATTCCCTCTTGCCTCTGTCTCTGTCGCCATTGTTTCTTCTAAAAACAAAAAGACCTATCAAGAAATTGCCATAAAGGCCGCCGAAGTGAAAAAACAGGCCAAGGCAATAGAAGGCTCTGCCTTGGTTATAAGTGATTAACCCTTTTTTCTCTCTTAAACAAAAACCTTAACTCAAAATTAACAAAATCTTTATTCAATTTTTAACCCAAAGGCATATAAGGCAACAAAAATTCAAAAAGGAGGGTTTTGAGATGCGACGATTGGTAAGGATGTGTTTATTGCTGGGTTTAGTGTTAGGTATGTTTAGTATTTGTCATGCCGGCCAAACATTGATTGGGGCTGGCGCAACTTTCCCTTATCCTCTTTATGATAAGTGGTTTAGTGTCTATCACAAGTTGACGGGGGTAAAGGTGAATTATCAGGCCATTGGCTCTGGTGGCGGTATCAGGCAGCTTTTAAGTCGGATCGTTGACTTTGGCGGCACAGATGCCTTTATGAGTGACGCAGAACTTAGAAAGGCACCAGCTAAAATTCTACACATTCCCACCTGTTTAGGTGCGGTTGTCATTACCTATAATCTGCCTGGCAATCCTACCTTAAGGTTGACACCAGATGTCATTGCCGATATCTTTCTGGGGAAAATCAAAAAGTGGAATGATAAGCGTATTGTCCGCTTAAATCCAGAGGTTGTCTTACCGTCTATGAATATTGTAGTGGTCCACCGTTCAGAAGGAAGTGGCACAACCTTTATCTTTAGCGACTATCTAAGCAAGGTAAGTAAGGAATGGGCAAAAAAGGTAGGAAGAGGTAAGGTCCTTAATTGGCCTACAGGCTTAGGAGCAAAGGGTAATCCTGGTGTAGCTGGTTTGATTAGACAAATACCAGGTAGTATAGGTTATGTAGAACTCATTTACGCCCAAAAAAACGGTATGCCCTTTGCCTTAATTCAAAACAAGGCGGGCAATTTTATTAAGCCAACCTTAAAATCTGTTTCTGCGGCGGCCAACATTAAGCTTCCTGCCGACACTAGGGTATCTATTACCAATACGGACGCCCCTGATGGTTATCCTATCAGTAGCTTTACCTGGATCATCTTTTACAAAGAACAGCATTATCAAGGGCGCTCTAAAAAACGGGCCCTAACTTTGGCTAAGTTGCTTTGGTGGATGATTCACGAAGGACAGAAATATAACGAAGGTCTTCTCTATGCTCGCCTGCCTAAAAGTGCGGTCAAAAAGGCAGAAGCCATCATTCGCAGTATGACTTATGATGGAAAAAGATTAGTTAACTGGTAACTTTTACATACATAACCAGATTTGAAGGGCGATGGGCAACATACCATCGCCCTTTTGTTTTCTATCAAAATGGCCTACTTAACTATTTTCAAAACCCAAATGAGGGTTGAAACCTAACAACCCCAATAAACCCAAGATAGAGATAAATCTTAAAGAAATTTCTGAAGAAAACTTTTAATCCAAATCCCAATATTCTTTTGCCAGCATCACCACGGCTTTTTTTAAAAAGTCTCTATAGCCTGAGATTGGTTTTATCAAATAAGGTAAATTATCCAACTCTTTAGGCACAGTTATCAACCTTCTTTGAATAACGTATTCAGCCCCATCTATGCCAAATTTCTCTTTGATCTTTTTGACTCCCCATAGAAGATAGCTCAACCCTTTGTGTTTTAAAATAAAGTAGACATCTATCAAATCTTTGTCTTCATTCCGATCGCACAATGCGCATAATTTATTCACAAATATGTCCTCAAGACTGTCTACAACCAAACCTTCAACCACTTTAGGTTTGGCAATTTGTTTAAAGGGATAGAATGTAAATTCTACCTTCAGCACACCGGCAGAAAAATGCAGAAAAAACAACCTTCTATCGTATATTTTTTCATATCTTGTCTGGCTTAGTCCTGGTAAGGAATTTAAAAATTTTAATATCGCTTCTAGATTTAAAGCATCTCTTTTCGCCGTAAAAAAATCCAAATCATAAGAATAACGGTGTTCAAGATAAAAGGCTGACAATGCGGTACCGCCTGTAAAATAAAAATGATTAGATAGCTCAGATGCTTTAAAAAAATTTAAAAATTGATCTTGCAGTAGAGTTAATACCTTCAAGCCAATTCTCCATTTTCAATTAGTTGATAGTAAAGTTTAATAAGTTTTTTGTTTTCTTCAGGTATATTTAACTTATGTAAATTTCTGTATAATTGCACCACAATGTTCTTATTTCTTCCCAGCTGGGGAAAAAACAAACCTATCCGCTCTAAAAATTTTATCTCTGAACATTTTTCATAATCCCAAAAAAAGGATTCATCGTTCATATTTAAAATCAAACTTCTTTTTTGTGGCGTCGTCAAGGGTTTCTAGACAACAAATTTCCTTAACCAAATCTAAACAAACTTTTTATTTGCTCTTTAATCTTTATTATTATAAGCATGCTGACCTCGCGAGGTCAAAAATTTTAAAGAGGAGGAGAGGCAATGCGTAAATGGTGTTGGCTTTTAATAGCTTGTTTAACTTTATGTGCAGGTGTGGCAAGGGCAGAAACGATTGAGCTACCTCCGGGTTTAAGGGGCATAAAAATCGGGGCACTTTGGTATCTGGATTATAGGGCAGGCAAAAAGAAGGGAGAAAGCAATAATCATTTTAGTATAACCCGCGGTTATATCAACATTAAAAAGAAAATTACACCTTGGTTAAGGGTCAGGGTAACGCCTGATATCACCCGAACGGGCAATGGTGATGTAAATGTGCGGATTAAATATCTCTATGCCCGTTTGTATTTTCCCAATCTAGGCTTTCTCACCAATAATTTTATTGAATTTGGGCAGATTCACTTCCCTTGGCTGGATTTTAAAGAGGCCGTAAATGGCTATCGTTGTCAGGGGACCATGCTCCAAGAAAGAAACCACATATTTAACTCGGCTGATCAGGGTATTGCCTGGTTTGGTTATTTTGGTGGAGAAATGCCTAAGGAATACAAAGAGAAGGTAGATAAACACTATGCGGGCCGCTATGGAAGCTTTTCTATTGGTGCCTTCAATGGTTCAGGTTATCATGCCGGTGAAAAAAACAACAACAAGGCATTAGAGGGAAGAATTACCATTAGGCCCCTGCCAGATATCTTGCCAGGACTACAGTTTTCTTATTTTGGTATCTATGGCAAGGGAAACCTTTCGGACGACCCAAGTAAGTCTGACTATTATGGGAAATACGGTTTTTCCTCTTTACCTGATTGGTATGTGAATACCTTTTATGTAAGTTATGAAGCGCCTTTTTATACATTGACCTTTACCTATGCCCGGGATAAAGGCTGTCAAAGTGGTAAAGACGAAAACAACAAACGAGGCTTCTCCTGGTTTGCCCGGGTAAAGATGCCGTTTGAGCCCAAAATAGAAGTCATTGGACGCTATGACATCTGGGACAAAAATCTGGATCAGACCGGTGATATTGAACGTAGAGTAATTACAGGTGTAAGTTACCGGCTCTATAAAAACAATTTGATTTTATTAGACTATGAAAAGCTCTTTCGGGAAGGCAGCCAGCCAGACGATTACTTTGTACAAACTGTGCTCCAGATAAGCTTTTAACTCTCCTAATTTTTAATTTTTACCCCAGGTGTACCTTCTCATTTCCCCTTTTGCCTTCTTCTAAATGAAGACACCTGGGGTGTTTTTTAATAAGATTGTTTTCAACCGCAAATAATTGTGATAATTTAAAATTTAATACTTTATACATAAGATTTGCTCAAGTTAAAGGTTGAGAAAATTTGAAGATATCAGGAAGAAACATGACTGTGAAAGTGGGTAAAAATAAAAAATTAAGTCAATAACAATGACCCTTATGGTCGTTTCGCTTTTGGTTATCCACCTTCAAACGCGGTGGACTGGAGCTGGATTTAACACATGTTTGCTTCTTTAAAAGATGGAAAACGCATAGCGGTGGTCTTGGATACCGGGGAGATTTACCGCGGTTCTGGTACGCAAAGCACAAACCGTAAGTGCGATATCCGCAAGAAATTTGTAGAAAAAGACTTTATTGAAGCGGTAATCCTCTTGCCTGAGAGCACCATTTCTGAAATAGCTAAGACTTATTTCAAGTGGGAAGGAAAAAAAGAGCTGAGCAAGGTTATCACTAACGAAGAAACCGTTAAGAACGACTATAATCTCTTTCCTACGCGGTATGGGGCTAAGAAAACCGAGGAAAAGGTGTTTCCGGTGGAGAAGGCTTTGGGGAAGATTAGGGAAGCGGAGGAGGAAAAGTTATGTTCTGTCCCCAGGGGGCAGGACACTTCTTTTCGGTTTTTGCCTTTCAATAAAGACTTCCTTAAAACCTCTTCAGGAATAAATACATTTCCAAAAAAATTAGTTATTAAATCAATTCTACCTACCTTGGCCAAATGAATTATTGGGCCTGAATTAATCACCACATGCATATTTTATATCTTCCTCTAGTTCTTTTTCTGTGTAGTGTCTTTCAATGCCCCTTTTAGCAAGTTCTTCTAAAAACTTCCATTTAGATAATTTACAAAGTTTCCTTGCCGTGCCCATAGAAGCAAGTCCTTTGGCATATAGGGTAAACGCAAGTTCCTTTTTTTAACTCCTTTTCTAGTCTATCACCTGGAATTTTTATTTCTTCGGCTATTTCGTCAGGAATTATGATTTGCATGATTTGCTCCCCCTGATTTTTTGAAAATCAACCAATTTCCATTTTAATGAAGATAAAAAAACAATCAAGAGCAAATTTTTGTCATTTAAAATAGCAAAAAGCTACTGGCAACGTCATTTAATGTTAGGCGATTGCGTAAATCTTTCCATCTTTTGTAGAGAGAGAGGGATTTATCCCCGCCAGAAAAAATGAATTTTCAAGAGGATATAATGTCCTGCCTTATATCTTGAAGTAGGGAAATGGGACAAATTGAGAAATCATCTAAAAATGGTGCCCGGGGTGGGACTTGAACCCACACGGGGACAAGGCCCCAAGGGATTTTAAGTCCCTTTAAATTTCATTTTCTATCTTTTACCATTTTTTGCCTGCTTTTACTAACTTCCCATAATATAGGCAAAAATACGATTGACAAAATTTACTTTTTTATGATAGAGTGGTGAGGAAATGGATACTTGATTGGCCACTATTTGGCCACTGGAAAGAAACAACAGAGGATAGAAATGGCTGTCAACTATCTATGTCAGAAATGCAAAAACACTTTTGCTTTAAAGCATAAGAAATGCCCTAAATGTGGAGCTGTCGTTCCGAAACATGGTAAAGTATACTATGTGCGAGTGATGGTAAACGGTAGACGAATATGCAAGACGGTGCCCGGCAGTCTTGAGTTAGCCAGACAGATAGAAAGCAAAATCAAATCTGAATTAGTAGCTGGCGATTATTATGATAGAAGACAGGCCAGAAAGGAAAATACCCCTTTCCCCGAATACATGGAAAAGAAATACCTACCCTGGGCAAAGGAAAATAAAGCCAGTTCAAGCTATGCCAGAGAGGAGAGTATTTATCGGCTGTGGATAAAGCCTACAATCGGGAATAAACCATTGAAAGATGTATCTCCTTTTGTCCTTGAAAGAATGAAAAAAGTGATGAAAGACGCCGGCAAAGCACCCAGAACCATTGAATATGCCCTTGCTATTGTAAGACAAGCTTTCAATAAGGCTATATTGTGGGATATTTATAAGGGGGATAACCCTGTTTCAAAAGTTAGCAAGCCCAAGACAGATAACAGACGCATTCGTTTCCTATCGCCAGAAGAAGCTAAGATGGTTCTAGAGGAGAGCCAAAAAAGAAGTAAACAGATGTATGAAATATGCACCCTTGCTTTATATTGCGGGCTAAGAGCCAGCGAGATAATTAACTTAACCTGGGCAGATATAGATTTAGAGAACGAAATAATCTATGTGAAAGACCCCAAGAACAAAACCAATCGCGCGGCCTATATGACCGAAGAGGTTATAAAAATATTCCAGGAAAAAGAAAAAGGACAGCCTGATGAGCACATCTTCCCAAGTTACAAAACTAAAGTGCAGGAAATATCCCACTTCTTTAAAGAAATAGTGGACAGCTTGGGGCTGAACGATGGTGTTTCAGACCCAAGGCAAAAAGTCGTTTTCCATACTCTCCGCCACACATTCGCAAGCTGGCTGGCGATCCAGGGGACACCTTTACATGTAATAAAAGAGCTTTTAGGTCACAAAACTTTAGCTATGACCGAACGATACAGCCATTTAATACCAGATACGAAAAGAGAGGCGGTTAAAGGTCTGCAAAAAATGTTGAAAAAAGAAACCGGAGTTGTTAGACTAAAATAATGAAAGATATAGTGGTTTATCTTGATAATTGTGTGTTTAATCGTCCATTTGACGATCAATCTTCAATTCGGATAAAACTTGAAACGGAGGCAAAGCTTTACATTCAAAACAAAATCATTGAAGGCAGGTTAAAAGTTTTATGGTCATATATCCTAGATTATGAAAACGAACAGAATCCCTTTGAAGAGAGAAAAAACGCTATTCGGGAATGGAAGCAATTTGCGATATTAGATATTGAAGAAAATGAAAGAGTTTTGCAAAAAGCAAAAGAATTGGTCAGCTATGGCTTGAAAGCCAAAGATGCGCTGCATGTTGCATGTGCAATAGAAGGCAAAGCTGATTATTTCATAACCACAGATGACAAAATTTTAAAGAAGATTGAAAAACTTAGGGAAATCACAGCAGTAGACCCAATTAAATTTTTGAAAATTCTGGAGGAAATATGAGAACCGATACAGAATTAAAAATAAAAGGCATGGAAGTGCTGTTAAAAGAGCTTGGCAAAGTGGAAGCAGAGAGATTTATTTCTTTGATAAAAAGAGAACCCTTTGATTACACCAAGTGGCAGCGGGATTTATGGAAAGATAAAAAAGTGGAAGAATTGAGCAAAGAAGCAATGGAATTCAGGAAAAACCAAACCCAATAAATTTTTCTACTTTATTTAGTCGTCCCTGATTAAAACAGGCAGGTTTGAAGGGAGGGAAGTAAAATGCTTAAATATACCGTCATAATAGAAAAGGCCAACGGTAACTACTCTGCTTATTGCCCTGATTTACCTGGTTGTGTTGCCACAGGCAAAACGGTTGAAGAGACAATTCAAAATATGCGTGAAGCTATTAAATTTCACCTGGAAGGGCTAAAGGCTGAAAATATGCCAATTCCTGTAAGCAATAGTATGGCTTACCAGGTAGAGGTAAACCTTTAGAAGTCAGACATAACTCTAAATATTAACATGGAAGATCTGGCAAAAATCATTAGCAACATGAGCAAAGAAGACATAGAGACACTTTCTCTTGTGCTTAAAGGAGAAGACAAGGAGCTTTTAGAAAGAAAACAAGACATAGAGCTTGACAAAGTGAGAACCCTTTCAAGAGATGAAGTCTTTGATGTAAAATCCCCAAAAAATAATCCTAATAAACTTTCTCCACTCTAATTGTCATTCATTTTTTAGGCAAAGGTAGCCCTCAGTGGGATTGTTTTCAGGTATTTCTGAATTATTTTTACCAGTTTGTCTCATTTGAGACGAATTGGTAAAAGTGTTTTCCACATAACTCACTGTTTACCGCGGGACACCCTGTTTTTTCTTTTTTTGAAAATATCTTTAGCTGAACGGAAATTGTAGCCCTGCAATTTTAGTTGAGAGTAACGACAAGTAATCATTTTCTATACTTCTTCACCTCCATCCCCAAAATTTTACTGCCTCCCCATTAAATAAATAGAGAGAAAAACAAATCATAAGGAGGCAGGAAGATGGAAAAGGAAAAACTCATTTGGGTGGGCGATCAAAAAGCGCTTGAGCAAGCTGGGATCATGATAAAACCCAGCACTCTTCGGAAGTGGCATTCAATCGGAAAGTGCCCAAGGCTTTTTGTTCGCATTTTCGGGAAGCTTTACATCAGAGCGGATGTCTGGCGAGAGGAAGTGGAAAGGGCAATTGTGGAAAGCGAAAAGAGGGCCCAGCGAATTCGTGAATTGAAAGGAGGTGAATAAAAATGATAACAAGCGAAGTAATCAAAGCAGACCTGGAAAAATCCGGGCTTTCTGGCCCGGAGGTAGAAGCCCTGGGTTGGTATGAACTGAAGGGCAGTGAAGAAGAAAAGAGAAAAAGGCTTTTTGAACTGCTTGGTTCTGCAAAGTTTAAAAAACATGACCTGGCCCGGGAGTGTGAGACTTTCCTGGTCATTCCATATCCCCGGGCCCGATTTTGTCGAGTAAGGCTTTACCCACCCCACCTATAAATGTAGAAAAAGAGAACAAAGAGGTCAAGTATCTACAACCTTCAGGGATAGTCACTAGACCCTACATCTTGGACCACATCTGGAAACTTCGGGAAAAACCACATAAGCCGTTGGTAATTACCGAAGGCGAAAAGAAAGCTGTATGTTTGTGTAAATATGGGTGGAATGCTATTGGTCTTCCGGGGGTCTGGAATTTTACAAATACTATTGATAAAAACAAACTAGCATCCGATCTAGAAGTTTTTAACTGGAGAGGAAGAAATGTCCACATAGTTTATGACAGCCCAGACATTTATGACAACTACCAGGTCCGAATGGCAGCGCTAAAGCTTTCACTTTTCCTCTTTTTGGAGGGAGCTAATGTTTACATCGTGTTACTTCCCAAACCAAAACCAAAAGAAAAATACGGCGTAGACGATTTTATAGCAGAACAAGGCCATGAGGCCTTTAAAGAACTATGTGAAAAGGCCAAGGAATGGGCAAAAGTAGCCCAAAATCACCCAAGGGATATCATCAAAGTCATATCAAAGCTTAATCTCAGCAAAGAACAGTTTACTCTAATTCAAGCATTCTTACCTAAAGCCCTTGGCCTGGGCAAAAAGGATTTTTTCTCCCTTTTATATGCTTTCAAACCCAAACCTGAAGTCAAAAATAGCAAAGAGTGGACCCAGGAGGAAGAACACAGGGCAAAAGAACTACTCGCTAATCCTGCCTTGCTCCAAAAGTTTATAGAGGCACAAATGCCTTTTATGTAGGCCGAGAAAAAGCCAGAACATTGGCGAAGCTCATCATTACTGGTCGGAAGCTTCTAGACAACAAGACAGGAACTGGATTGATAATCCAAGGAGCAAGCAGCGTTGGTAAAAGTGCGCTTGTTGAATCTGTACTGGCCACTGTTGACCCTAAAGATGTTGAAAAATTTACAAGAATGACGACAAATTTCTTACTTTATCGCTCTGAACCACTTGCAAGGAAAGTCCTGGTTGTATTTGAATTGCCTGGCACAAAAGACGCCGCCATGACAATCAGGACGGGGTTGTCAGAATGCAAGCTTAAGATAGGCACAGTAGAAAAGAATACCCGTACTGGACAAATTGGCATAAGAGAAAACGAAATAGATGCAACCGGAATGGTGCTGATTACCACAACCACACGGACCAAAATAGATTTTGAACTGGGCACTAGGGTAATAGTTATTTCCTTGGAACACAACCCAGATCTAGCAAGAAAAGCATATTACCTGGCCATTAAAGAATCGGAAGAAACAACTGAGGAAATGCGTATCTGGCAGATAGCAGATTCCCTTTTGCAGCCTGTTGGCGTGTTTATCCCTTATGCTCATGTAATTGCCTCTTGCTTTCCAACCGATCAAGAAAGATTTTTAAGAGATTTCAAAAAAATTTTATACCTGATTAAAGCATCTGCTCTTTTACACCAATACCAGAGGCCCAAAAACGAACATGGACAAGTGATTGCGACTATAGACGACTATCGCATCGTATATGAGCTTCAGCCTTTGCTGTTTGAGGCTGTCTTTGACCCTAAAGTAAAGGAAATGCTTGACATCATATTTGAAAATGGTGGGAAGATGTCCAAGGGAGAATTGCAGGACATATTACAGATATCTAAGTGGGCCCTGAATCGCAGATTAGCCAAGGCAAAGGAACAGGAGCTGGTTGAAATAGAAGGACGAGGCAGATATGCGACAATTATAGCTTCTGGGGGTATAAATGTCTTATATCCACTGCTAGCGCCTTCGGAGGTGGAAGAAAGAAAAAATATACCTCTGTGCACCAATGCACCAAGGCCAGAAAACGCAGAGGAACTCTATAAAAAAATGGTGCAACCCTCTTTGCACCATACTGCACCAACGCACCAAAACAAAGGGGTGATAGTTTAAACGGTGCAATGGTGCGAATTGGTGCAAGCGCTCCTGCACCAAACTTTTGCAGGTATAGTCAATAAAAATAATGAATGGTGCATCGGTGCATCTGAACATTAAAAATTTTTTCGAGGCACAAATCTTTTTTTGCGGTTGGAAAAGGGAAAACATATAATCTTGGGTTAAATAAAGCTTTCACAAGGGAGATTTATTGTTCATTAGATTGTTTGCAGATTTTTATCCCAAATAAGTTCTTGTAATGTCTATTCTATTATGTCCAAGGCTTTTGCTAACTTCCAGCCTGATTTCTTTGTCTATTTCCTTTATGTTTTCTACATCCATGCTTGTTTTTTCTGCTGCGTATGATAGCCATTCCTGTTTTTCCAGGCCAACTACGACCGGGCATTCTACTTTGTACCCTGTTTTTCCTTCCCATAAAGAGAAGTATAGAGAATGAGCATAGGCGTGGCGTTCTCCGTGGAAGTGGTAGTCTGAATGTCCTGTGGCCTGCCTGAATTCTTGCACGCAAGAATAAGCAAAGGTTTTCCATTCTTTTAGAGACATATTTGGGGCTATGAGGCTTTTCCAGCCGTGTTCTCTGGCGAAGGTTTGAGCTGCTTTGAGGGCTTCTTTTTGTGAGTCAATTCTGATTTCTATCTCCCTTGACCTGGCGTTTTTGGGTAGGTCGTATTTGTTTATCGAGAGAGTGTCCCCTATTTCTTTTTCTGCGATTTTGAGAGCAAATGATTCTCTGGCACGCAGGCCAAATTCCCGCTGAAGTTCCACTGAGTATGCTAGGGCAAGGTAGTTTTCATTTTGGGTGCTTTCGTATTTCTGATGGAGCCAGTTTAAAAAGTCCTGATGGGCATGCTCTGAAACCGATCTATCCTGAAAGTCCTGGTGGCCACGGGATAACTCCCATGCGGCTGCACTGATTTTTTCAAGCTCTGTATTTCTGTATTCGTTCACATATTCGATTATGGAGTTTAAAGCACTTATGTAAGTGGAGGTTGCGCTTCCGGATAGGTCGCCGCTTTCCAATCTGTCCTGCAGGGATTCAAGGTATTGCTCTATTTTTGACTGATCCAGTTCCTTCAGGGTTTTCAGGCCTGTTTCATCTCTCAGGTCGTTTAAGACTGTTTTTATTTTGTCTTCCCATGCCTGGCCTCTGTTTGTGAAATCCGCTATGCTGGAGGCTACGAGGTTTATTTTGTAGTCGTTTTTAATCTGCATGGGTGCTTTGGCCATGTTTGTTTCTCCTCCAAAAAATAGGGCAGTGCCTGCCCTCACTGCCCCCTGGTTTTTGTGTTTACCTGCTGCCCAACCGGGCACATCCTTCACCCCAACCAGGGTGAAGGATGCAATTTACAGAGTATTTCTTACATCTTCAAACACTTCAGGATTTTCTATCCCCCACTTCCTAAGCACTTGTTCTATCTTTTGCATTTTTCTCTGAATCCTGCGTTTTTTGCCTTTTTCTGGGTTTACTTTAATGTTCAACTTTGCCCGCTCAAAAAAGTCCCTCAAAGAGAGACAGTGCTTTCTGATTGTTTCGCCGGCATATCCCTTACTCTGCCTTAAATAGCCAACATAGCAGTCAAAATGCTTTTGCTCAATATTGCTCATCTTTTTTATGCCCCATCTGTTTTCACAATACCTGAGAAACTGCTCTACATGTTTTTGCCTCTGCCGTTCCCATCTTCGTGTGTTTTCATGCTTCCTCGTTAAAAGCCTTGTTTTTCTTTTTAAATATTGTTCAAACAGCATTTGTTTTTACCTCCTTTCCCTGGTGTTGAAGTTGAAAGTAAAAGCCTGTAGGTAGGCCACCCCTAATATGTGATCCCTTCAGGCCCCTTATGCAGAGGCGAGGGTTGAACGGTTTTTAGGTCAATCCCATAGGGCACCCCTTCTTCAGAGGTGTCCTACAGGCAGGAGGTTGTTTGTTTGGAAACTCCAAAACAAGTCTGCATGACAAGTCTGCAAGGTCTGAAAGGTAATTCCCCTATTTCATTAACAAAATGCTCGCAGTCTCTTTTTTTCTGGAAAAAAGAGACTGCTCGCTTTCTCTGCTGTTTGTCCTCTGGTTCCCGTTCTGCCCTGCTCCAAATTGGCTTCCACTTCGCTTTTCAAAGCTTCGTTACAGCCAAGCTTCGGGCTTGGCCTGTTCGTCCAAGCCCTCCGCTCTGCAAACTGCCAAAAGGAATGCATTAGGAAGCACACACTAGGGCAAATACACTAAACACTTAAAAAAGCAGAAAAACTCAAAAAGCGGGTTACGCAAGGCAAGATCCAAGGCAAGACAAGCACAGAAAAACCAAAAACTCTACACAAAAAACACCACCGCTTATCTGCCTGTCCAACCGGACAAGGCAGGGGCAGATAACCTGAATCACATCAGGGGACGCTACTCCCCTACTCTATCGCGGGACGGGGCGCAATTGCCGTCCATGCGTTTACCTGCTGCCCAACCGGGCGCAGGCTCAATCACTCCAACCGGAGTGAAGGATATAAACTACTAAAAAATTAGCAAAAAATTTGTTTAATGTCAAGTCCAGCCGTCCACAGGCGTAAGCCTGTGGACAAGTAGTGCCGAAGGCACTACTCAAAAAAACTGCGGCCGATAGGCCGGATGTAAATTCTCTTCTTTCCTTTCCAACCCAATTCCATTATAGCCCATCGCCTCCCTCCCGATGTCAAGGCCAAGCCCTTCGGGTGCTCCGCTATCGCTCCGCAGCCTTGACATCGGTCGGCGATGGGCATTGCTTTTTTTTGCGGTTGGAAAAGGGAAAACATATTTTTAACTTTCTTTTTACTGCCTTTTACCCCTTTTTGGCCACTATTTGGCCACTAAGTTTTTTGGTAAACAAAAAAAACCAGCTAGGAGTTTCTTCCTCATCTCCTAACTGGCCTTTATTTGTTGCTTTTTATGGTGCCCGGGGTGGGACTTGAACCCACACGGGCACAGAGGCCCAAGGGATTTTAAGTCCCTTGCGTCTGCCAGTTCCGCCACCCGGGCTTGCTCCTTTATTAAACGGCATTTAAAAGCATTTGTCAAGCCATCGCAGCTGTCTTAACCAAATCTATAAAACCTAAGGCAAAATAGCAAATACACGTGCAGGAAATCCAGCTCCTTTTTCTGGTTTGGGAAAACTGACAATCGCGATAGCGCCTTTTTCAGGCAGTTTGTCTAGATTTGTTAAAAGTTCAATTTGATAATGATTGTGGGATAAAATATATGTCTCACACTCATAAATGCCTTTAGAGGTTTTGATGCCTGGGTCTGTGTCTGTAGTTTCATGTCCAATAGCACAGATTTTTCTTTTTTCGCAAAGGAATTTTAAAACCTCCAAACTCCAACCTGGGTAATGGGCTATACCGTTTTTATCTTCATTTTTCATGGCCTTCATGTCAGGCCATCTTTTAAACCAATCTGTTCTCATTACTACAAATGCCCCTTCTGGAATCTTGCCGTATTTTTTCTCCCATGCCTCTATGTCTTTAAGAGTAATTATATAATCAGGATTCTGTTTTACCTTTTCATGGACATCAATTACCACCAAAGGCATAACCATTTCTTTAACACTAATCTCATCCAGAGTTCTTTTTCCAGGGGAAAAGTGAGCAGGCGCATCTACATGCGTACCCCATTGTCCTACAAGGCAGTATCTCCTAGCAAAAAAGCCAGCCCCAATGCTGCCTACACCTTTTTCATACCAATAAAGTGTCTCTATTTTTTCATCCGGAAAACCAGGCCAATGGGGGATTCCTGGATGAAATGTGTGGGTTAAGTCAACAAACTTTCTTGCTTTTAGATAATTACAAATTTTCCATAAATCCATTTGCCCTGCCCAAGAGTTAAAGGAAAAAGCTGATAAGAAGACCAAAATAACTATTTTTCTAATCATGGCCATTACCCCTTGATTAGTTGTTTGACTGTTTTATGAGGATAAAAACGTTTAAAATCCAAACACTCTACCATGGCCTTGATAAAGAGGCGGGTAGAGATAAAGGCGTATTGTTGAATCAGCGAAAATATCTCCTTTTTTTCAACGCTACTTAGGGTCAATCCGTATACCCGACGATAGAGTTCTACAAACCGGTAAAAGAAGTGCTCTAATAGTTGAGGATGAAGAGGCTCTAGATCAATGGTATAAATGTTATATTCGGCCGTTAGTCTTTCTAAAGAGACATCCGGCGTTACGGCAAAGACAACCTTTAAATAAGTAGGTAACCGGTAAACATAGGGCAACGGCCGCAGGCCTGAATAAATTAGATTGGTGCGCTCACCTTGGTAGCACGTTTCTGTCTTTACCACCTTTTCTTCTATCAAATCCGGCTCATCGTTGGCTACCAAGATAAGGGCTCGCAAAAAGTTTATCCCGCGCAGCCATTCATAGGTGTAACGATAAATACGGCTTGATTCGGCCTCATCAAAGAGGAGAATCAGTCCGTTTATGTCCATGATTTCTACTAAGGCATAGCTTAGACCAGAAAGAATATAACAATAAATATTGGCCGCAGTGGTATGGTCATAAAGCCCGCCCCATTTAGAAAAGGAGGTATCAAATCCCTCTATCCAGTGCCACATAGGTGTAGTAACCTGACCTTCTTTTAATGCCTTTAAAAAGGGACCAAGGATCTTATGGTCAGATAAGACATCAGCCTGGGCCAAAAGGACAAGGACTTCCCGAAAGTCCAATTCCTTTTGGGAAGCAGGCACCCTTAAGCTTTGGGTAAGGCCACTATAAATGCGTTTGGGAAAGGCCAAGTGGGCACTCACCGGATCTATACTTACCCTAGCCACGGCGTAATTGAGCTCTAAGGCTTTGTAAAAAACATATTCAAGGAGATGAGTCTTTCCTGCCCCGTATTCTCCTTTAATGACAAGGGTGCCAGAGGTTTGATCGTGTAGCCATGTCTTTATCTGAGCCACTTCTTCTGCCCGCCCTACCGTCCAACCCTTGACCCACGGTTGGGGCACAATGCCCATGCGGAAGGCTTCAATCACCTCCCGTCCTTGATTGTCCCTTGGTTTTAAAGGTAAAATAGAAGGAGCAAAGGGATAACGAGTCTTTTTAGATTCCACGGTCCTTAAGTGAGAAACAAAGGTAAGAAACTTTCTCTTTACCCACAGGGTAAGCCCATTTTGAAACTTCACCAGGCACTCTTGTCCCCGGTGGCGGGTTTCCAGGATAACGCCCTCGCCCAGTCTGGGATGACTGACCCGCAGCTTTCTCATGAGACGTTTAACATACGTTTGATTTTTTTATCCTTTTCTGCCAGTTTAGGATCCTGACGTAAGAGGTGAAAGGCCCTGATAACATTCTGCACAAACAAACGCAGGTAGCCAACATCGCCAAAGCGGCGTTCATAGGCCTCTTCCGCCACGGTGGCAATAATCGTCTCTGTCCTTTGGGGCAATTTCATCCTATAGGCCACTTCATAAATGTTTTTAAGTTTATTCCCTATTTCTAGCAAAAGTGCTATTGGATCAATCTTTGTCCGCTCCAGCTCAATCTTTACGCCCGAAGGATTGAAAAAATCAAATACTGAAGAAATACGTTGTTTCAGGGCCTCATAGATATAGGATGGGCCTTCTAAAAGCCTTTCATCTGGTATGGCATAAAAGACCATCACATGGCGAAAGGAAGTAAGCATACAGGCATCAATTAACTCCCTTAGATTAGAAAGCATGAGTTCCCTCTGTTTATGTCCTAAACTGGCGATAGGTTCGGCTTCATCAAAGAGGATAACTAACCCACTGTAACCAATCTGTCTTATCCATTGCACCAAAGAACGGATCATGGCAAAGGCATTACTACGGTCAATGGGGGAAAGGATGCCAAAAAAACGATGCACCTCACGGTCATATCCCTCGGCCTTAAGCCACTGCAAGAGGTGATAAAAATTCTGTTCCTCCCCATAGTGTAAGGCCCAAAAGGCAGCCGTAACGGCCTTGGCAAAGTTGGTATTTTCTATGCCTCGCTGCAGGGCGTCCAGATAAGGCCCGATCTCTGTCTCTATTTCCTCCTCCCCAAGGCCTGCGTTTTGAAAACCAGCTCTGACTCTTTCATACCAAGCAATAAGAAAGGGACCTACCCCTTTTTCCATCCCCTGCAAGATCTCCTGGGCCGAAAGGGGATAGGTAAGGTTGTTAATGACGCTACGATACACGCTTTCTAGGCGATAAAAGGGAGTTTCCTCTGGACTTAAGGGCACATAACTGACGGCAAAGTTTTCCTGCCAGGCAAGCTCACGCAAGCAATAAAGAAAGTGTGTCTTTCCACCTCCGTATGTCCCAATGACGATTTTAACAGCCGCCCCGCCATCTTCTTTGATGTAAGTCTTTAGATACTCCTCACGCAATATCTGCAGATATGGCTCAAGTCCAGCGGTAAAAAACTGAAACCCGTATTCAGGTGGCGTGCCATAACTGCCTACCGTTTCAATGATGCGTCTAGCAATTTGGGAAGTAAGTTGCATGTTAGCTACCTAAAGTTTAAATGATTCTTCCTCATTGTGGCATGCCCTGGTGTTACCGTCAAGTTATGTCCCACTAATCTGTACCCCTTCTACCAATACGCTTGGAGCCCCACAGTGTCCCCAAAAACGCAAGTCATTCCCCACAGAAGCAATGCGTTTAAACAACTCTAGCACATTCCCAGCCATGGCCACTCCTTTAACTGGGAAGGCCCTCTCGCCCTTTTCTACCCAATATCCGCTTATTCCCACCGAAAAGTCACCAGAAACAGGATCGGCTGTGTGCATACCCAAGACATCAGTCACCACAAGGCCAGTATCTAATTGTTTTAACAGGCCTTCAAAAGGCATTTCTCCAAGGGCTAAGTAGAGGTTAGTTACCCCTACTTTGGGCGGGGTTTCTAAAGATAGCCTCACCGCATTGCCGGTAGACACCTTCTTCTCTTTAGCCGCAGTGTAGCTATCATAAAGCCATCCCTTAACTATCCCCCCTTCTACCAATACCGTCTTCTGCTGTGGTACTCCTTCATCATCAAAGGGTCTAGTGCTATAACCCTTGGGATAAAGACCATCATCATAGATGTTTACCAACGGAGACATAACGGTCTTTCCTAAGTAAGGAGCCAAGAGTGATTTTCCCTTTTGCACTTCTTCTGCCAAAAAGGCGTGACTAATAACATCTAAGATCTCACTGGCTACCCGACTGATAAGCACCACATTTGTCTTTTGTGTCTTAATAGGTCTTGCCCCTAAGGCCTCAGTGGCCATTTTAGCTGCCTCTTTTCCGATCGCAGCCGGGTTCAAGTCAGCATAAAAAGGGGAAAAGGTAAAGTGCCAACCCATCTCAGCCTCACTACTCCTTTCGGCCATCACCAAAATGCTGGCGCTAAGAAGAGTACGGGCATAGTGGAGGGTTTTACCATGTTGGTTATAGAGAAAAACCTCTGAAATCACATCCCTTAACTGAGACTGCCTTACTCTTTTAATATAAGGGCTAAATTCCCTGGCCGCTGTTTCCATCTCTTTGGCAAATTCCATACGCTGGGCGAGGGTAAGGGTTTCTAGTTTATTATCATATTCCTCTATTCTCGGATAATCTTCTGCTAGTAAGGGGAATTTAAGCAATGGTTCCTGGACAGTAACAGTGGCTGCCGTTCTAGCTTTTTCTACTAATTGAGAAATAGCCTTCGGGCTTAAATCGGTCGTATAGGCAAAGCCTAGTTTGCCATTATTTAACACCCGTAAACTTAGGCCTTCATACCAGCCGGTTTGGGCAAAATCGTTCTTGTTCTCTTTAACTTGGACAACAGTACTCTTAATCTTTACGGCATAGATTTCATACTCCCTTATGCCCCTATTCTTAATTTCCTTTTCACATTGCTCAATAATCTTCTCCATTTTTAAACTCCCATAACATTGGTATTTCATCACATAAATCCGGATACTTAGGACAATGAATGCAGTCTGCCCAAATCTTATGAGGTAAAAGAGACTTCTCAATCTCCCTAAAGCCAAACCTTCTAAAGAAGTCTGGCTGATAGGTCAGGGTAAATACCCGGTTAATGCCAAAGCTCATTGCTTCCTGCAAACAGGCTTGTACCAGACGTGAGCCAATGCCCTTACCTTGAAAGGCTTCTTTTACCGCTAAAGAACGAATCTCGGCCAGATTTTCCCAACAGATATGCAGGGCACAAATGCCTACGACCTTTCCTTCCCGCCGACAGACAAAAAAATCCCTTAAAAAATCATAGATTTGGCTTAAAGGACGTGGCAAAAGTAAGCCCTTTTGTCCGTAATACGTTAAAAGCTCATAAATAGACTTTACATCTGCCATCTTGGCCTTTTCAAAGATGTACCCCATAGTTGGCATTTTAATCTTGCCTTGGAAAAGTTGCAAGATTTTACTTGATTTTTCTCATGAAGATGTGCTAAAAGACAGAAGAATTTAAAAGGGAGGTGAAACAATGGAGTTAAAGGATATTCTTCCGGTAGAAGGTTGGCAAGAGCTGGCTACTGAAATTCATACCAAGTTTGGCATGAATGGAGCCGTAAGCAATAACGAAGGATTTATTATTCATCCAACCCCAGGCTGGGCTAATGAGATATGTCCATTAATTAAAGGTAATGAACAAAGCCGGATAGTATGTGCCTCGGCCCAGCAAAATATGATGAAAATAGCTAAAGAGAAACGAATACCGATCGTGGGTGAGTGTGATGTCGGCTTTACTAAATTTGTCGTGCCCATCTTCTATCAAGACGAGTTTTTAGGTACGGCTGGTGGGTGTGGTTTTTTAGTAGAGGGTGGAGAGATTGATACATTTTATGTAGCTAAATTGTTAGGAAAAGACGAAGAGGAGATAAATGCCTTGGCAGCCAAAATAAAACCGATCTCTAAAGAAAAATTAAAAGAGGCAGTTGATTTTGTGAAAAAGCGGGTAGAAGATATCATTAAGGCTTATAAGGGTTAAAACATTTTCTTGACAAATGCCTTTTGGATTTTTATATTAAATTCACTTAAATTTAAATGAAAGGAGGTGAAAGGGAAGATGAAGGGATGGAAAGGTTTAACAGTCATCTTAGCGATAGCAGCCTTCTTAGCTGTAGGTTATACGTTTGCCATAAGTGGTTCCTTTCCAGAAAAGATGGTGATAAAAGATCCTGCTTTTGGAACCTTCAAGAAAAAGGGAGTGCCGTTTTCTCACAAAAAGCATGCA
>Ga0256842_1000102_pt1 | contig 65241 bp, 56 predicted proteins | sample 4559240metaG_FD_185973 | JGI IMG/M metagenome (GOLD analysis project Ga0256842, IMG submission 185973) | Hydrothermal vent microbial communities from Guaymas Basin, Mexico - 4559-240 | ecosystem: Environmental > Aquatic > Marine > Hydrothermal vents | place: Mexico: Guaymas Basin | collected... | reverse complement strand
TAATACAATAGTAAAACATAAAAATAGTAGTGAAGCAGTAGTAAAAGCTATGAGTCAAGCATTTAATAGTATATATAACAAGATAGATTAATATGCTCTTAAATACCCATTTTGACTAAGATATAGATATAATTTACCTAATAGTTTATCTTTTTCTATATCATTTAAATCTTTAATATTATCAATATTATTTTTAAGTGATTTATCTATTTTACTTCGTTCATACTCAATATCTTCTAATATATCCATTAGATTTTGAGACTCTATAATATTGCTAAATTTATAATCTCCATTATCATCAAACTCTACTACTATTTCGGTAGGATGAGTAAAAAGATTATGCTTCATTCCTAATATCTCTTGATATGCACCTATCAAAAAGAAGCCCAAAAAATACTCCTCTTTGGATAAATCTATATCATGAAGGTTTAGAGGAATTTCACGGTTATATGGTATCTCTCCATCACTATCACAAGTAATATCACAAATAGTAGCAGAACGAGTTGGGACTATATCTAAATGTGATAATGGTACTATTGGAAAATTTTGTTTAAGTCCCCAATAGTCTGGTAGTGATTGAAATAGAGAGAAATTTACTAGATATTTTTCATCTATTTTATCTTCTAATATACGAAGCTCTTCTATATTTTCATCTTTTAGAAGTGATATAGCTTTTTTAATAATCAAATCTACCAAAATTTCACTATTAGAACGGTCTATTATATCAATATACCCCAAATCAAATAGAGTAAGTAGTGATTCTAAATGGTCTAATCCATCATGAAGATACTCTCTTGCTACCTCTTTTGTCATAGATGAGAAGAGTTCATAAAGCTCTTGTACTAATGGAGGATTTTGCTTTTTTAATCTAAGTGCCTTTTGATTATACTCTTGTGAAAAAAGCTCTAATACAGGGGCGATTAACACAGAGTGTGCCGATGCTACAAACCTCCCTGATTCTATAAATATTTCAGGTTGTGCTACACTATTACTTTTGGCTATCTCACACATAGAAAATACTACATCATTTGCAAACTCTCTAATTGAGTAATTTCTATCTCTAATATTAGAGTGTTGAGAGTACTCTACTGCTAATCCTCCACCAATATTAATAGCACCTAAAGATGTAGCACCCATCTTATGGAGTTGTGCATATATATTACCTGCTTCTCTAAGAGCTTTTTTAAGTGGGGATATTTGCCCCATTTGAGAACCAATATGAAAATGTATCATATAAAATTTATCTAATAAATTATTAGCTTTTAATATATCATAAGCCTCTAATAATTCAGTGGCACTTAACCCAAATTTAGAGCTATACCCACCACTCTTTGCCCATATTCCAATACCACTACTATGAAGTCTGATTCGCATACCTATTTTAGGAGTAAATAATTTAAACTCACGACTTACACCTAATATAGTATTGAGTTCATTAATACCCTCTATAATAATAGTGATATTATGCCCCATACTACCTGCTATAAAACATAACGATATTAAAGCTTTATCTTTGAACCCATTAATTGTGATAGGCTCACCTAATCTAGTATGACTCATAGCAATAATAAGTTCTGCTTTACTTCCTGCTTCTAATCCATAATTATACTCTTTTGATACCTCTGTTATACTATTGACAAAGTTTGGTAATTGGTTGACTTTAAGTGGAAATACTGCTCTAAAAGGTGATTTGTAATCTAATCCTAATCTTGCTTGATTAAACTCATCAAAAAGATTTTTTATCTGTTTTTTTAGAATATGAGGAAACCTAAAAATAAGAGGTCCACGATGCCCCTTATCTCGTATTTGAGTAGTTAGTTGTAGTAGTGATGGTTTGTTTCCATAATTAATATTAATAGTATTATTATCTATAAAAAAATTATTTTCACCCCAAATATCTAATCCAAAATTCTTACTAGCCATCAATTATATCATACTCTTTTGGGATTTTACACTCTAACTTTTTATTGTTTATTCTTTTGTTGCTATATTTAATATTATTAAAAATAATTAATACAGTATTATCTAAATCATCATAATATGCTATTCTAGCTAACTTTCCACTCTTATCTACTTGAATTGTATAGCTTTTATCCTCATATTTAGCAATATATACCTGCTTTCTACGAAACTTTGCATTTTTTATAATTTGTGTTAGATTAATAGCTTTAGATAATCTATATCTTGTAATCTGTTCTAAATCATGGTCTATAACTGTTAATCTTTTATTATTGCTACAAACCTCTTTTTTGGTAGGTTTTTTATAGTTCCATTTGACAATATTACCCTGTGAATAAAGCATACGACCATTATATATAATCTTTTTCTTTTTATCATTTGTAATTGTTTGTTTAAAATTAGATTGAAAACTTGTTGGCAATAAAATAGAGTTAGAAGCCAAAGCAAAGCTACTAATTAAAATAGATAGTACAAACTTATTCATTAAATCTCACCATAAGCAGATGCTAATTCTAAATAAGTACTAACATAGTGTGCAAAAAACTTGATAAATCTAACATCTTTTTCATCAAATCCACCATTTTTATTTAAAAATTGTAATATGCCTATTGGTGTTTTTGTAGAGTCAAATATAGGAATAGAGGCTATATTTTTGGTAGTAAATCCTGATTTGGCATCAACAGTAGTAAAAAAATCAGGGTCTCCATAAGGATTATTTACAATAATTTCTCTCTTTTCTCTAAGTGTTTTTCCTACAATTCCTACATTATCAGGTATTTTAATAGTATCTATACTATCTGCAAATGCAGTCCATAATTTCCCCTGCTTTTTATCATGAATAAAAATAGAACAACGAGAAGCATTAGTAATCTCTTTTGCATAATTAGCTATCAAATGCATACCATCTTCAAGTGCTGGTCTATCTAGTAATTTCTTGCCAAAAACTGCTAATTTAGCATATAACTCTTTATCATTCATTTTTTTCTCCCTATTATAAAATAACTATTTTTTACTCTCTATATACTTTAAAAGTTCATCTTTATTTAAATTAAACTCTTTGCCTATCGTATCAACTTCCATACCAAATTTAGTTATCATTATATAAGCATTATTAAGAGAAGTATTTTTTTGACCTATTTTTTCACCTATTTTTTCACCTCTCTCTACTCCTAGTTGATAAAATGGTGTCTTCTCCATATCTACTCGCAACATCTCTACTCCTTTTTTTAGCTCTTTTTCTAAGTTTCTATTAAGTGAATATAGATTTAATGCCCTAAGGTATTTTTCATAATCTCTCTCATCACTTAACTCTTTTAATTTTTTTAATATACTATTTACCACTAGTTGAGTATCTAAATCTTTAAAATCACATAATATAGCTAATGTAACAGCTGAGGGGTCATCACTATTTATAAGCTCTTGACAATCTAAATCTTTAAAATTAATTATATCATAACTATAATCAATTTTATCTCTTTTTATTTGTGATATCATAGAACATTTGTACTTTCCAATATATAAAAGATATTGGGAAATTTTATAATCTTCATATTCAAATAAAATATCACTATAATATCTATGCATTCTAAGATGCATTTTTTTATGGTTATCGTTTTGAATTTCAATATGAATTAACTCTTTACCATTTTTAAATACTAAATCGGCATCTCTTTTTTCTATTCTTACAAACTCTTTATCAATTATCTCCATATCATCTTTGATATCAATATGTAAAATATGTTTAGATATATCTCTTGCCATAGTTTTGAGTAAATCTTTAGAGACTAAATCTTTTTTCATATTAAACAGTCTTTGAAAAACTCTTTTTAGAATTTTTATACTTATTCATATAAGCATCAAAAGGCATAGCTATATTTCTAATTAATAATGTACCTGTTTGAGATACACTTAATTTATTATCTTTTATAGAGATAATATCAGCATTTTCAAACTCTTTTAAGTCCTCTAAAGTATCTTTAAAGTATAAGTTAAAATCTATTTTATGCTCTTTTTCTACTCTTTTTATATCAATAGAAAAATTTGCCATAAGCTCCATAATCACAGATTTTCTAATATAATCATCATCACTTAGCTTCACACCTCTAACAAATGGAAGTTTGCCACTATCTATCATCTCTTCATACTCACTCATATTCTTAGAATTTTGGGCATAATATCTACTACCCTCTCCAATACTTGTAAGTCCAATTCCAATTAGATTTGCTCCACCTTTGGTAGTATATCCTTGGAAATTTCTATGAAGTTCTCCCTTCTCTATCGCTCCAAATAGTTCATCTTGAGGTTTAGCAAAATGATCCATTCCTACCATTTTATACCCTTTATCTTCAAAAAACTTGATAGTATGGCTAAAGATTTGAAGCTTAACATCAGGAGATGGAAGAGTTGTCTCATCAAATTTTCTCATAGTTTTCATAAGCCATGGGACATGGGCATAATTAAATACTGCTACTCTATCAGGATTAAGAGTAGTTGAAAGTTCTAAAGTTTTTTTGAAGCTCTCTAGTGTTTGATATGGAAGACCATATATAAAATCTACATTTATAGAGTTAATTCCATATTTTCTTGCTAATTCAACAGCATTTTTAGTAAGTGCTAAAGGTTGTACTCTATGTATCTCTTTTTGTACTTTTTCATCAAGGTCTTGAACTCCAAAGCTAATTCTATTAAAACCATGTTTTTTAAATACTTTCATCTGCTCTTCATTAAAAAATCGTGGGTCAATCTCACAACTAATTTCAGCTTCACTGCTCCAATTTGTAAACTTTGATTTAACATAAGTTACAATCTCATCAAGTTCAAAAGCTTTATAAAATGTAGGCGTACCTCCACCAAAATGAAATTGAATAACTTCACGATTTGTATCAATATGAGAAGCTAATATATCAATCTCTTTTTTTAGATACTCTATATAACGGCTTAGCTTCTCCTCTTTTGAAGTAAATACTACATTACAACCACAAAAATAACAAGCACTTCTACAAAAAGGAAGATGAATATATAGAGAGATCTTCTCATCACTATTTTCTAAAAATTTAATATAATCATCATATTTAAAATCATCATTAAACTCCAAAGCAGTTGGATAACTTGTATATCTAGGCCCCGCCTTTGAATATTTTGCAAATTTCTCTAAATCTATATTACTCATCTAATCCCTTTTATTATCTAACCATACCATTATAGCTTTTTGAGCATGTAATCTATTTTCAGCTTCACTAAATATCTCATCAGAATGTGCCTCAAATACCTCTTCACTCACCTCATAACCTCTATAAGCAGGAAGACAATGTAAAAACATTGCATCATCTTGTGCTAATGACATCATATCATTATCTATTAAATAACCATCAAACTCTTTGAGCTTTTGCTCTTTTTGTGCCTCTTGCCCCATAGATACCCAAGTATCGGTAGTTACAACAGAGGCATCTTTGATAGCATCTTGGGGAGAGTTTGATATAATAATTTTAGCACCACTAATTTTGGCATTTTTATAAGCCTCTTCTATTACATCACTATCACACTCACAACCCTTTGGAGTAGCAACTCTAAGTTCAAATCCTATGATAGAGGCTAATAGTAGCCAAGAGTTAGCCATATTATTACCATCTCCAATATAAGCAACTACCAAATTATCATCTTTTTTAAACTCTTTGATAGTTAAATAATCAGCCATAAGTTGAACAGGGTGATATTTATCTGTAAGCCCATTAATCACGGGGACTTTAGAAAAAGATGCAAACTCTTCTAATTTATCATGTCCAAAAGTCCTAATCATCACCATATCAACCATACGGCTAATAACTCTAGCTGTATCACTCATAGGTTCTCCACGACCAAGCTGAATATCATTTGATGATAAAAATAGCCCAACTCCACCAAGTTGATATATCCCCGTTTCAAAGCTTACTCTTGTTCGTGTCGAACTTTTTTCAAATATCATTCCTAGCGTTTGCTTATTAAGATATGGTACAAAATCTCTGTTATAAGTCTGTTTTTTAATTTTTATAGCAAGGTCTATTATCTCTAAAAGCTCATCCTTGCTATAATCTTTTAGTGTTAAAAAGTGTCTCATTTATCTAATTCCTGTTATTTATTTACTCTTATAGATATTCTTTTTACATTATATCCTTGTTGGTCTTGAATATAACTACTTCGTGGTACTGCTACCTCTTCTTTGTTTCTACCTCGTCCAAATACTAATACACCTCTAACATTTATATCTATTTGACGAATACTATAAGGTGCTTGTAGCTCTATTTTCATATAACGACTTGTATCATAAGACCATTTATTCTCCCACCCCTCAATTACATAATAATCAATAGGAATATTTCTACCATATACTTTACTATATAGTTTTGATGGAGGAAGATATCCATTTAATTTATCAAATCTTCTTGATATTACATTAGCATCTATTGAGTTATATTGAGGGAAAGATAGAGTAAGCCCACCCATTCTAGCATAATCAATTCTATTTCTCATAGAGGCATATATTGTATATCTCTCACCTGCATATACACTTCGTGGATGTTTGATAGTAATATTTACACCCATACTATTAATGTGTGTAGTTTTCATATTGCTATAACTACTACCTCTAATCTCATTTCTAAGTTGGTCAGCAAATACCCCAGAAGCAAATAGAGATAAAAATATAACACTAACTAAGATTCTCATAACAATTCCTTTTAATAAAATTTTAACTTAATTTATTTTAACATTTTATTAATTATAAAATAGAATATCATTGAGTAATAATTCTTTTAATTCTAAATATAAACAAAATATCATATATTTTAGAGTAGAATATCAACAATACAAGAGATAAAAGGTGTAGTTGTGATATTAGATGAAATTATTAGAAAAACAAAAAATGATTTAGAACAAAGGAAAATAGAGTTTCCTGTAGATTGGTTGGGGCGTTCATTGGCATATAATCCATTCTCTCCAAAAGATGTAAAGGGTGCATTAAAATCAACAAAAGATAACCCATATAGAATTATAGCAGAGGTTAAAAAAGCTAGTCCTAGCAAAGGTGTAATCAGAGAAGATTTTGACCCTGTATTAATAGCAAAAGAGTATGAATTAGGTGGTGCTGATGTACTCTCAATTCTCACTGAACCTCACTATTTTCAAGGTGATAAGGAGTATTTAGGTGCAATTAGAAGATATGTGCCAATGCCACTTCTTAGAAAAGATTTTATTGTTGATAAGTATCAAATTGTAGAAGCACTAGCCTATGGTGCTGACTTTATACTATTAATTGCAACTGCACTTAGTACAAAAGAGTTAAAAGAGCTATTAAACTACACAAGACATTTAGGAATGGAGGCATTAGTTGAAATTCATGATAAATCAGATTTAACCAAAGCTATCTTAGCAGGTGCTGATATTATTGGTATTAATCATCGTAATTTAGAGACTTTTGAGATGGATATGAGTCTTAGTAGTAAGCTTATACCACTTATTCCAAATGGTAAGATTATTGTAGCAGAGAGTGGGATAACTACTCATGAAATGGTGCTAGAACTTAGTGGTGTTGGTGCTGATGCCTTTTTGGTAGGGGAGCATTTTATGAGACAAAATAGTATTGAAAATGCTGTTAAAAAGCTAAAGTATGGTAAAATACAGAGAGTATAAAGTTATGTTGTAGGGTGGGTAAAACCCACCATTAATATTTTTTAATAGAGGTGGATATAATGGGAAAAAAAGATAAAGAAAAGAGTTTAAAAAAACGAAAAAATAGAGTAGCAGTCTGGAGAAAAATTGAGACTATTGAGTATGAAGAGGAGCTTAAAAAACTTCAAGTAGAACTACTTAAACTACAAACCTATGTAAAAGAAAAAGGTTTAAAAGTGCTTATACTATTTGAAGGTAGAGATGCAGCAGGAAAAGGTGGAGTAATTAGAAGAATTACAGAACATATCAATCCAAGAGGGCTAAGAGTAGTAGCATTAGAAAAACCAAATGATGTAGAGGTTACACAGTGGTATTTCCAAAGATATGTTACACATCTTCCATCAGCAGGAGAGATGGTGATTATGGATAGAAGTTGGTATAACCGTGCAGGAGTAGAACCTGTAATGAATTTTTGTACTCAACAACAGCATTTAGATTTTTTAGAAAAAGTACCTAAATTTGAGAATATGATAATTAGTGAGGGTATAATCTTATTTAAATTTTATCTATCTATTACCAAAGATGAACAATCAAGAAGATTTGAAAGCCGTAAAACAGACCCATTAAAACAGCATAAACTATCACCAGTTGACCAATTAGCACAAAAGTTTTGGGATAAATATACAGTAGCAAAGTTTTCTATGCTTATGGCATCACACAACCGTTCTGCTCCATGGATGGTTATCAAAGCAAACAACAAGAAAAAAGCTAGAATAAATGCAATTAAATCTATTTTAAATAGAATAGAATATACAGGTAAAATAGATTATAAAGAATTAGCAGTAGATAAAAATATAGCCGTAGATGGTTCTGAAGAGATTATGATGATGGAGAGAGAGATGTCATTGAGCTTTACAGCAGAGAGAGAGGGAGAGTAAAATAGTAAAAGGCTAATAATGAAAAAAATATCTTGATTTTTTGGATAAATTAAAATAATTTACTCAAAATGCTATATACAAAAAAGAGGATTAACAAATGAGCGAACTAGAGAGAATAGAGGCCTTAGAAAAAGAGATTAAAGAGCTTAGAAATTTAAATCATGATGGTATTCCTACTTATAGTTTTAGTAAAATTAGAGATAAAGAGTTAAAAGAGTTTTTATCTATTAAAAAAGCTATTAGTTATGATATATTTGATAGTTGGTTTAATAATAGTATAGAGATAAATAATTTAGTAGAAGCGTTTTTAATAGAACTTATAGATGAGAATAGACTTTTTATTGATAATTATAATGAAGAGGATTTAAAAGTACATTTTATTATACCTATATTAAATAAAATAAAATTCAAATCAATAGAACATAATATTAGAGATTTTTATAAAAATAAAATTGTCTATAAAACAGATAGATTTATCTTTAGTGGTACAACTGATTTTGTAGTAGCTAAAGGTCTTTTTGAGAGTGAAAAACCATATTTTTTTATTCAAGAGTTTAAAAAAGCAGAAGATTTTAGTAATCCAAGACCACAACTCTTAGCTGAACTAATCTCAACTGTTGAGCTTAATAATGAAATATTTATAAAAGGGGCTTATATTATAGGGGCTATTTGGAATTTTGGAATTTTAGAAAAACTTGATAAAGATAAGTATCAATATTATATAAGTCAAAATTTTGATTCCACAAAAATAGATGATTTAAAAGATATTTATAGAAACTTAATATTTATAAAAAATGAGATTATAGAGATAGTAAAAAAGGATAAAGATGATATACCTAAAAACTAAATATATTGATAATAGTATCAAACTTATATCTCAAGGAGATTGGACTCTATATACTCAAAGAGATATAGAAAAAGAGCTAAATTCTATTAAAATTAATGATGATATAATTTGGGATTTTTCAAATATAGACTCTTTTGATAGTGTTGGAGTGCTTATATTTCTCCAATTTTATAATAAGTTCAAAATCAATCATAATATTAAAGTTGTAGGCTATACTCAAGCACAAAAAAGATTATATAAAATAATAAAAGATAATTACACTACAAAAGATATAAAAACCACTAAATATAATATTTTTTATCGCCTTGGTAAATCTAGTATGGAGTATTACGCGACATTTAAATCCTACCTATCATTTTCAGGACATACTCTATTAGCATTTTTTAGATATTTTATCAAACCTCATAATATTAGATACAAAGAGATACTATATCATATAGAACGCTCAGGAATGAATGCTTTACTTATTGTAGCACTTACCACATTTTTGGTAGGACTTGTTATCTCATATCAAAGTGCTGTGGAGTTGGCAAAATTTGGTGCTGATATATTTATAGTAGATATGGCTTCTATATCAATTACAAGAGAACTTGCCCCTATGATAACTGCTATTGTTGTAGCAGGGCGAAGTGGTTCTGCTTATACTGCTCAAATTGGAGCAATGAAAATTACAGAAGAGATATTAGCGATGAAGACTATGGGATTTGACCCATACTATTTTTTGGTACTACCAAGAGTAATTGCACTAATAATATCTCTACCACTTCTAATATTTTTTGCAGATATTATGGGAATTATGGGTAGTATGTTTGCTTCTAATATGGTACTAGATATATCTTATACACAATTTATTATAAGGCTTCAAGAGATTCTTGATATTAAACATTTTTGGATAGGTATTTTAAAAGGTTTTATATTTGCTATATCAATATCTATGATAGGTGCTTTTAGAGGAATGCAAGTATCTAATGATACAGAGAGCATAGGCACACAAACCACGGCAAGTGTAGTAAACTCCATATTTTTTGTAATAGCTTTTGATGCTATTGTATCTATAATTTTGACTGAATGGGGGATATAGTAATTTCAACTATAATAAAAGTCCAAAATATAATCACAAGATTTGAAGATAATGTAATTCATAATGGGGTAAATCTTGATATTAATAGAGGTGAGATATATGCTATTTTAGGTGGGAGTGGGAGTGGTAAATCTCTGCTTATGAAAGAGATGATAATGCTTCAAACTCCATCATCAGGGAGTATAGAAGTATTAGGATATAATTTATCAAATATTAGCTATACTAATGCTCAAAAATTGCGTCAAAAATGGGGTATATTATTTCAATTTGGAGCGTTATACTCATCACTTAGTGTAGCTGATAATATTAAACTTCAACTAAAAGAGTATAGTAATATTACCTCTAAAATGTCTGATGATATTGTAAAAATTAAAATCTCTATGGTAGGGTTACCTCCTCATGTTGCATCTCTATATCCATCAGAACTTAGTGGAGGAATGATAAAAAGAGTAGCATTAGCAAGAGCATTAGCACTAGAACCAGAGATTCTATTTTTAGATGAGCCAACAAGTGGGCTTGACCCAATAGGAGCAAGAGCATTTGATAAGTTAATCAAAGAACTTCATGATATTTTTGGTATAACAGTAGTGATTATTACTCATGATTTGGATACAATATACTCTATTGTAGATAGATTTTGTATATTAGGAGATAAAAAAGTGATAGCCCAAGGCGATTTGAAAAGTCTATTAGAGATTAATCACCCATTTATTAATAGATTTCTCAAAGATAAGAGTAGAGATGTATAGTAAAATAAATTATACACTTATAGGACTTTTTCTATTTAGCTTTACTATTGGATTAATATTTTTTGCTTTTTGGTTGGGAGATAGAGGAGACCAACATAGCCATAAAAAATATCTTTTGAGAATGAGTGAATCTGTAATTGGACTATCCAAAGATTCAGGAATTAAGATGAAAGGTGTAAATATTGGAGTAGTTGATAAAATCAGTATCAATCCTAGTAATATAGAAGAGGTAGATATTTTGATTAGAATACAAAAAGATATACCTATCAAAGAGGATATGAGAGGAGTTGTCAAGATGTATGGACTCACAGGACTCTCATATATAGAGATTGATGGAGGTAGCAACAAATCAAAAATATTAAAAAAACAAGATAATGAACTATACCCAATCATCAAATCAACATCATCACTAATGGGACAACTAGAGGGAAAATTTGGAATAGTATCAACACGAGTTATGAAAATATTAAAGCAAGGTGAAAAACTACTCTCTGATAAAAATATTAATAACTTTAGCAGTATCTTATCATCAATTGATAAAATAGCCCAAAAAACTCTAATATTAGAAGATGAACTTATATATACCCTACAAGATACAAGAGTATTTATTAAAGATACAAATAGTTCATTTAATCAAATCAAAGATAGATTAAATATAGATTTAACACCTGCTATATCAAACTTTATTGATGCAAGTAGAGGCACAACTAATATGGTAAATAGATTTAATAATAGCATCAAAAGAGGAGATTATAATCTAAATAGAATACTCCAACCAATGATAACAGATATAAGAGTACTCACCACCCAAATAGAAGATTTAAGCATTATGCTAGAGAGAAGCCCAAGCGATATATTATTTAAATCATCAAAAACCAAAAAAGGACCTGGAGAATGAAATATATACTAATATTAATAATACTCTTAACCTCTTGTACCAAAGTACCACCAATGAACTATTATAGTCTAAATATAAAATTATTGGTCAAAAAACATTATATAAAAGATAAAACTATTACTATATCCTATCCTATCTCTACAAAAGAGCCATTAGGAAAATCTCTATATTATAGTTATTCTAATATAGAACTAGATAGATATAATAGTTCAATATGGAGTAGTAGTCTATATAAGTTGTTACATTATAATATATCAAAAGCTTCTAATATGGTATTTAAAAATGTAGTAGATTATAGTTCTCTTGCTCGTAGTGATTATAGATTAGAGAGTAGTGTAGAGGAGTTTTATCATAAGGTTCGTCCTAATCTCTCACTCTCTATTGTAACTATTAAATTTACTTTAATAGATAGTGATAGCAAAAGAATAATTAAAAGTAAAAGATTTAGTTATCAAATCCCCACTACTACCAAAGATGCTAGAGGTTATGTAGAGGCTACCAATAAGGCATTAAGTAGGTTGCTTAATGATTTGATTATTTGGCTTTAATATCCATATTTTCTTTTGTATCTTAGAATCATACTCTCATTTCCAATTAATCCTCCTTGGTGGATATATAGTATATTTTTATCTTTGAAAAACTTGCTATATTGTTCTACCATTAACCACCCTTTAGGGTCATATAATAAATCAAACTCTATATTAGTGCTATTTTTTACCTCTAACCATATATCATAATTATTTTTATATAGTTTGCCAAAATGATATTTTTTATCTAATAGTAATATTTGTGGGTGATATTTGCTATTTTTTTCTAACATATTAAATTGTGCTATTAAATAATCTTTATCCCCTACACAAGGGGTAGTATAGACTTTGATACCATAACTATATAGATATTTTTGTAAAAATAGGGCTGTTGTACCTGTACCTGATGGCAATACTACTACCATATTTTGGATATTTTGAGCAAACTCCACTATCTCTTGGGCTAAAATTTCTACTCCAAAATATGCCTCTTTACCTCTACCTCCCTCATCTACAAATATAGCCTTATTCATATCTATATCTTCATTACTATATTTGATTTTCATACCATTTTCTAGGGCATATTTATAGTTGCCTTGTGGATTATCCAAAAGAAACTTTGGGATATGGTCTATTATATATTCAAACTCCCAACCCTTGATTTTACTTAATACTGACATAGAGTACATAGCATTTGATTGGATAGAACCTCTTGATACAATTTTTTTGATACCATCAAAATTATGTTTGATATAGTAGTATAGTTTTCTAGCTTTATTACCTGAAAAATCTATATCTAATAAATCATCTCTTTTGATAAAAATCTTTTTATCTCTAAAATATACCTCATCTACTCTTGAATTTATCATATCTTTTTCAGAACCTCTTTTACATCATTATAAGTTTTTGATTGGCAAATTATCTCTAGTTTGGTTGTAGGGATTTTATCTACTACCAATATAGCACCTAAATCATAATAAGTATTAGATATTTTGGATTTTATATCTACTTCTTTTTCAAAAATTGGTGGATTATATATAAGTTCGTTTATAGTTTTATAATTTTGATTTGATAGTTGATTATATTTATCTAATGTAATAAATTTTACCTCATCACGATTAAAATAGAATATATCATCTATACTATACTCAATCTTACCTCGGCTATAATCTCCTCTAATTGTAGAGTATGGTAGAAAATAAGCAGGAATAATATCTCTTTTGGATTTAAGATACCCATATAATAGTCTATAATTTAAAAATCTCTGCTTGATAATCTTATACTCTATATTATTATCTTCAAACTCTTCTCGTTTATGATATAGGGCTATCTTCTCTTCTATTGAGTTGGGTAGTATTTGATTAGAAATTGGTGAAAATAGTTCATCTGCTAGTTTATCTTGATACTCTCTTTGTTTGGTTAATCCATATATACAACCACAATAATCTTGACGATATAGTTTATCTTTTTTGGCTAAGATATTTTGAGCTTGAGTACCTGATGCTTTGCGATAATCTGGGGCAATAAATTCTAAATTATATTTAGATGCTATCTTATCTCCAGCATATTTCAAAGCTTCCAAAGATTTTTTGGGACTTGTAAGCAGGGTTGAGGTAAATATAGGAATATTTAGTTTTGATGCCTCTTTTGCACTATTTTCAAATCTATAATCAAAACATACACTACATCTTGCACCTTTTTCTGGCTCGTTTTCTAATCCTTTTACACTCTTTAGCCACCCATTTATATTATATTCCCCCTCAATAAGTCTTATACCCAATAATCTACAACTTCGTTTCACATCAAGAAGTCTTAGATAATACTCACTATATGGGTGTATATTTGGGTCATAAAAAAATCCAATAAGTTCTCTATTGGGATAATCCTCTCTAAGTTTAGCCAAAAAATAGTGGCTATCTACCGAACAGCAAATATGTACTAATATCAAATCAAACCTTTATTTTGGTATAAGTAGTTTAGGATATAAATCATAACATAGTATATAATCTTCAAGACTTTTAGAAAATAGACTAAATATGTTTCGTTTTTTTATATCTTTTGAAAATGGAAACAACTGTATAGTACTCTCTTTTGACTTCATCTCTCTAATTGGATTTGCCTCTTTTTGTTCTACATTAATTGGATAATTAAAAATCCCAGATAGTGTCTCATAATGTTCTATTATCATACTCTTATCATTAAAATCACCATCTGGTGAATAATTAGATAGATTTAAAGATAATTCAAGTGTTTGAGATATATCAAATACACTAGATGATACAGACTCCATACTAGCACTATCATCACTAATTAAAATTTGAGCATTTTTAATATCATATAGTGGAGTATATCCAAAAATATATAACATTTTTTTGAGGCTGTATATATCTTGAATAAGAGAGTTATAGCTAATTGTATTAGCAGAAGCAAGAATTACTCCTATACTATTTTCATATATATCATACTCTATAATAGATTGAAAATCCTGTTTTCCATAAGATATTGATATATCTATATTATCACAACGATAGCTCTTTATTTCACTCATCAAATCAAAATTTGTAGCATTTATAATACGCACTTTGAGTATTTTATCATTTAACTTATTTAATAAAAAAATAGCTTGTGATAAATATCCAATAGCATACTCTACATCTTGTGATAGGTCTAATATTAGATATATATTATCTCCAAAAGGTTTTGGAAACTGCCCATGCCTCTCATTTATACTCTTATATATTCCATCCAATACAATAGGTCTTCCTACTATTATAATTGTATCACTAGGTCGTATCATTGTCCCAGCACTTGGTAATATCTGTTTTCTATTTCTATATAATGCTACTATTTTCCATTTTCGCTGAGTTATACTTCCAATATGACGATATGCAAAATTACTCCCATAAGGTACTAATACCTCCATAATCTCTCCACTACCCAAACCAATATTTTGAGCAATAAGAGGTACATTTGGTAGCTTATGATATAGATGTGATGAGATAATTTGATTCATATTAATAATATTTAAATTACTATATTCATCATTTGAATAATCTAAATTCCAACTATCTAATAAAAATATGGTAACTTTACTATCAATTCTCCTTATATTTGCAAGAGTATAATTAGTATCATCTATACTATTCATCAATATAAATACACTAGAATATACTTTCTCTTGTGTAATATTAAGTAGTTTATTATAGCTTGTAGGGTCAACTTTTATATAAGTCAAACGGCTTTTATCTGGTAATATCTCATCACAAAGAGAGACTACAGTATATCTATTGTCCATAATCTTCTCTTTTAAAGTCCACTCCAAAAAGCTCTTAACAATAGGATTATCTGCTAAAATTAATATATCTTTTATCATTATTATAACTTTTTGAGTGTATTATATCTAATGAACCAATAAATATAGTTTTAAATTATAATATAAGCACAATAAAGATAAAATAATCTTATATTATTTAAGGGAGATAAATATATGGAGCTTACTATCAAGGATGTAGATTTAGCTATTGCTAAATATAGAGAATTTTTTGAAGAGATTGATTTTTCAAAAAATTCTAAAACTGATGAGGGTACAATTTTAAAATTATTGATGTATAGAGACTCTTTAGAAAGCTTTTGGAACAAAGAGTGTGAAGATACAAGCTTTGAAAAGAATAGAGATATTTTTATCAAATTATCCAAAGAGATAGAAGAGTTAGATGATATTTTACTTAAGCATAGTGTATTTATTACTAATAGAATTAATTTAGAGAAATGGAGAGTTAAATTAAAACCATCTAGTGATGCATGGTGGTGGTTTTTAGAAGAGGAGGCAAAGAAATTCTCTTTATGGTATAAGTTTGATTCTATTTGGAATACATTTACAGCCGTATCCCTAGCAATAGCTGCGAGTTTTATGATTAGTATTTATGCGGCAGTCTCTATGGGTGATGCCAACTTTGCAACAGCACTCTCTACTATTGGTCAAATTATGGGTCTAGCCGTAATCGGGGGTGGTGCATTATCAAATAAAGGTCAATTAATAGTTAAAAATATGCTTAGTAAACTCCATATTCCTGCTAAGTTTTTTGCTGAAGCTACATTTATAATTGCATTTTTATTTATGTATGCTACATCATATATCAATAGTAACCTTGATGACTACTATATGGAACGAGGATTAGAAGCATATACTAAAGGTGATTTATCAGACTCTATTGCTTATATGTTACAAGCAAAAGAGATGAACCCTAATGGTACAAAATATGATGGATTAATTGGTAAAGCTTATGAGTCTTTAGGAAACCTTAGTCAAGCAAGTAGATATTATCTACAAAGTATTGAAAATGGTAACTTCAAAGATTTAAACTCATTAGGTAGAGTATTTATAAATAAACAAAATCCAATCACAGGTGATAAAAATAGATTAATGGCAGAGAGTTATCTACTACTAGCACTACAAAGATTACAAACTCATGAGAATAGTGAAAGTCTAATGTATAAAGTAAGAACAAATATGGGTTGGGCATTACTAGAACAACAAAAATATGAGAGAGCAAAAGCATATTTAAATGTAGCATTAGAGAGACAAAGTAAAATAAAAGATAGTAAAAATGAGATATATCCTCATAGTAATATGGCATCTTGTTTTATGGCTCAGATAAACGAAGAGACTAATAATACAAAAGAGGCATCAAAAATGTGGCTTCAATGTATAGATGAAGCTAAACCAGAATTTGTACATCAATACAATTGGTTTATGAAAGTAAAACAAGAAAAAATAGCATACTGTATAGATACTTCTAATATTGTTTCAGGATATAATCAAGATAGAAATAAATTTTCTACTGATTTTTGTAATGAGGTAAAAGAAGAGCTAAAAAATAGAGCCACAGAGTAGGAGATTTTCTCCTGCTATACATATATCTATGGAATTTTTAACAGACCTTAAAGCAATTCTACACTCTAAACGAGCCAATATATACTACCTTGAAATGTGTCGTGTACTTCAAAAAGATGGTAGAGTACTCTATCTTAGCGAAAATAAAAAAGAGTATCAATATTGGAATATTCCTATCGCTAATACTACTTGTTTACTTTTGGGTACAGGGACTTCTATAACTCAACCTGCTATGAGAATGTTGGCACAAGCTGGTGTTTTAGTTGGATTTGTAGGTGGTGGTGGTACACCTCTACTTATGGCAAATGAAGTAGAGTGGTTCACTCCACAAAATGAATATAGACCAACATCGTATCTACAAGGTTGGATGAGTTTTTGGTTTGATGATGCTAAACGGCTAGAGACAGCAAAGAGGTTTCAAATAGCTAGAATAGAGTTCATAAAAAAAACTTGGAGTAGAGATAGGGAGTTAAAATTAGAGGGTTTTAATGTAGATGAATTAGAAAAAGATTTTTCAAAAGCATTAGAAAATATAGAAAATGCCTATAGTGTAAGCAAATTATTGCAATTAGAAGCCGATTTAACCAAAAAATTATATAAATATTCAGCTAAAAAAACTAATCAATTAGGATTTATAAGAGAACACTCCAAAGCCCAAAATGCAAATGGTTTTTTAGACCATGGCAACTATCTAGCTTATGGTTTAGGTGCTACAACTTTATGGGTACTTGGTATCCCTCATGGTTTTGCTGTGATGCATGGCAAGACAAGAAGAGGAGCATTAGTTTTTGATATCTCAGACTTAGTAAAAGATGCTCTTATTTTACCTTGGGCATTTGTTTGTGCCAAAGAAAAACAGAGTGAAAAGGAGTTTCGTGCTCAATGTCTGCAAACTTTTGTAGAGCATAAAGCATTGGACTTTATATTTAATGAGGTTAAAAAGGCTTCTTTGTATTATAAAGATAAACAATTATGATGGTAACATTCGTCTCTCAATGTGAGAAAAAAGCTCTAAAGAGAACACGAAGAGTTTTAGATAGTTTTGCTAATAGGATTGGCAGTAACACTTGGCAGACTATTATCACACAAGAGGGATTAAATGCAGTTCAAAAGCTTCTTAGGAGAACGGCATCTAAAAATACGGCTGTTAGTTGTCATTGGATACGAAGTAGAAGTAGGAGTGATTTTTTGTGGGTAGTGGGCAATAGTGATGAGTTTGATGAAAATGGTGTTGTGCCTGTTCATTATGGAGTGACTAAAAGATTTATAGGAGAGAAAGAGATTATGTTAGATAAGATTTATGCAAATACAAATGGACAACGACTAGACCAACACCTTTTTGGAGTGGGTTATTTGGCTAAAGCTCTTGTAGAAAAAATAATGCCACAAGATAATAATTTGGCAGAGGCTGTTTATGTGGCAGGAGTTTGGCATGATGTAGGGAAGATAGATAGTGCTTTTCAAGATTGGATAAAGCTAAATAAAAAATTTCAAGATATTTCTGATGATGGTGAACATATAGATAAAAAGACAGGTAAGTTTTCTTGGGAGAAGTACCCTAGACACAATGAATTTTCACTACTTTTATTTGAAATTTTATTTAGTTCAAATCTAAACAAAGAGTCTTTAGAGAGAACTAAACATATTATCTATTGGCATCACTCAAAACCATTGCGAAGTAAAAAATATGAGATTAAAAAGCTTATTGATATATACAATAAAATAGATGATTTTGAAAATAAATATAATGATATTTTAGTCACACTTAAAGAACTTTTAGACTCCATAGGAGATATTGCTAATGAGTACAATGAAGAGAGTATAGAGGTTGATTCTCTAAAAAGGGCTTATTTTGATAATATTGAAGAGGAGTTAGAGGGTGTTGATTTACCAATTTATAAACGATACTCTGCCAAAGAAAAATTAGATGGATATAAGCTAAATATTGGATTTAATGCCAAAAATGCAATAGCAAGAACAGCCATAATATCGGCTGATAGGCTGATATCACAGTTGAGTAGTGATGAGCTAAATAGTCATATTGAAAATAAAACTTTAGATACTCTACTTGATAAGCCTTTAGAGAGACAAAGAGGTTTAGGTAGTGAGATTAAAACTTGTTTAGATAGTTTTGAAAAAAGATACCCAAATAGTGACAGAAATAAAGCTCAAAAAGAGGTAGCTTTAGAGTTGGCAGATGAAGATGTGACAATAGGAGTCCTTAAAGGTTCGGCAGGGTGTGGTAAAACTAAGATAGCTTTAGAGTGGGCTATGAATACAAGTGTCAAAAAAATATACTGGGTATGCCCTAGAGTACAAGTGTGTCAAGGAATATTTAATGATTTATCATCTAGTGAGTATCTTCCTAATAGTTCCATAGAGATAGTAACAGGAGAGATTAAAAAGAGATTAGCAAATGGTGAGTTAGAGCCAACACCTGAAAATGAGTTGTTTACCTCTGATATTATTATCACAACAATAGACCAAATTGTAAATAGCATAACTACCCATAAACACATTACATCTTTTATGGACTTTATGAATGCTCATGTAGTTTTTGATGAGTATCACGAATATATCACAATGCAAGGATTTAACCTACTATTTGCTGAACTAATAGAAGCTAAAAAACTCCAACAAACAGAAGATACTCTACCAAATACCCTATTGGTGTCTGCTACCCCTAACCCTCTTTTCGTTACAAAGTTTTTAAGACTCAATAAAGAAGATATTATTGGGATGAAAAGTTTCAATGAGAGTAGATATAGAGTTGAATTTATAGAATTTGATGAAAAAGATGAAGCTACTAATCCATTAATGCAAGAACAGAGTAATAAAAATACATTTGTCATCAGTAATACAGCTATTATGGCTCAACGAAGCTTTATAGAACATCAAGCCAAAGAGAACTCTATACTATTTCACTCTAAATTTACCAAAAAAGATAAAGAGATGCTTTTTAGTAATATTTTTGAGAGTTTCAAAAAAGATGGCTCAAAAGAGTATGATATTTTACGCTCTGGTCCTGTGATTCAGGCATCACTTAATATTACCTGCGATAATATGATAAGTGAGATGAGTCATGCAGAGAACTTCTTGCAACGGTTAGGGCGACTTGATAGGTTTGGAGAGAATAGTGAAGTGAATATTTATACTATTGCCATAACAGATGGAGTAAAAAGTGGTAAATCCAAAGATGGAACTTCACTGTTTTTAAATGAGCTTGATTCACTACAGAGTGCTAAGGCTTGGTATGAGTTTTTACAAAATAGTTTAACCAAAGAGAGCTATAGTATCAATGAACTCTATAGACTCTATGAAGAGTTTTATAAAGATAAAAATGCAGAAGAGTTCATAACCCAAGATTTGATTTCATCTCTAAAAAAGAGTGTTTTGATGATAGATGAAAATATACTAGACCCAAAAAGTTTTCCAAATAGTAAAAAAGATGATGATGGTGGTGTAAAAATAAAGAAAAATTCACTACGAGGAAATAGCCTATTTATTCAGATGGCAAAGGCTCAAATAAACTCTACTGATAATATAACTATTTTAGATGAGTATGCTTATAGAGATATTGAAGATAGTATTACAGTAGAGATATCTACTATAGAAGGCTATGGTGACTCTAATAAAAATTTGCTCTCTTTTATGGCAAAAAAACATCATAATATCAAGGATGTAAAAAAAGCCTATAAAGATGCTCAACTTAAAACTCAAGCACGAGACCCAAGTACACCAATATATTTGAGTTATACTTTGAAGGACTTAAAAAAGATAAATTCAGCACCTCATGAGTTTGCTCAATATTATGCTATAGGAATAAGGCAACCTATTGGTATAATATCATTAGAACAATTAAAAAGGAAATAAGAGATGAAAAGTGAAAAGATAACAGGAATACGAAGTGTAGATTTTAAGATAGTTGCAAAAGGTCATGGTGTGGTCAATTGGAATGGTCCAACCAATCTACAAGGTGAAGATGGTAAAACAGTAGATAACCATACTATGCCAAAGCTAAGAGGATATAGTAACCTATCTGGAAGAGTTAAAGATACAGGTTACAAATATAGAAAAGAGCCAACAGATATTGATTTCAAGAAAAATCCTCTCTATATTAGTCAAAACTGTGTGCGACATCATCTTTTTAAGGCACAAGCTTTTGATTTGCACTATGCAGATAGAAAAAATATTAAAAATGTATTGGCTTCTATTACTGGTTTGGTTCGTGGTTTTGTTGTCCCTGCTACTCAAAATAAGAGAACAAGCCCACTACTATTAGAGGACTTTGTTGATCAACTTGGTAATGGAAACTTTGAACAGTTTGGACAAGCAGGAGAGAGAGACAGCTCCTCTTTTTACTCTAAAACTACATTTGGAAATACAGAATATATTTCTTATGGGTCTATAAATATAGAGCAGTTACAGTTTATATCTCTCGATAAAAAATTTGACCGTGAAGCTATGCAAATAAAGAGTGGAGAGGGTGAAGAGGTAGCTAAATTGGTAGAAGATTATATAATCTCTATAGATACTGAAAATCGTACACCTAAAGTATCTTTTCATGAGAACTGTGTAAGAAATGGTACTATTTTTGAAGAGGGTGAAAATGGTATTTTGCTCAATGATGATGCAGTAGCTGTTTTGATAGATGAGACACTTCGTATGATAAGTGAACTCTCTATTCGTCAAGCAAAATCATATATGTATGTAGATGAGATGACTATAGACTATAACAACAGTACACAAATGATGAGAGTCAAACATGATGAAGGTAGTGTAAATAGTAAATCAAGTTCTAACTATGCTCATTATTTTTATGCAAAAGAGAAATAATGAAAATAGAGATAGAGTATGAAGCTTCATGGCGAAACTCTTTTCTTGATGGTAGCAACGATGAAGCCTTACCAAAAAAAGGAAGAAAATTTATAGGTTCTATTACAGCTTTGAAAAAGAGTGAAAACTATATTACTAGAGATGTTACACATAGTACAGTAATGGGGATTTTGAACCGTCTTATTGGAGAACAGAGAAAACTATATCAAGCACGAGAAGATGAAAACTACTTTTTCAAAGATATAGAGCCGTTGGTTACTTTTGATGATGATATTAAAGTTAAAAATAGTGAGCTTGTCTATTTGAGAAATATATCAGGAAATACAGACCAAAACTCATTTACAGGAGTGATAAATACTAATGATTCTATGTTTACTTCTGATTATTCACTAGAGTTTTGGGGTATTTTGGCACTTGAAATTGATGAGCTTTTAGAGTTTATTATTTATGGTAGTAAGATAGATAATTCTATTGAACTTGATCCTTTGATTATATCTGATAGATTTGCAGGAATTGGTAAATTTAAGGCTTTAGAAGAGAGTGAAAAAGTTTTAAAAGTTTTAGAAATTTTAGAGAAAAATTTTGAAGGAACAAACTATAAAAATAACAAAGGATTAGTTGTCCCTCTAAATTTATACTGTTCATCGTTATATCTACAGCTCAAAAGACTATCAGAAAAATATGATTTGAGTTCAGCTTTGACTAAAATAGGAACAATTACAGGTATCTCAAAACGACTATTTACCAAAAAAGATTTTATGAACCGTTTTACTACAGGTGAAAAAAAGAAGATTTTTGGAAACCCTTATATTGCCAAAACTTTTGTAAGGGGAGAGGGTCAAGTTACTTCTATGCTCACTAAAGCAAGTGGAATTTTAGAGATAACTATAGATATTTCAAGAGATGAAGCCAAACATCTAAGAGAGCTTATAAATAATGCAGGAGTATCTAGCTTCTACCTTGGTAAAAAAGGTTTAGCCTATGTAACCAATATTGATACAAGAGAGGTAAAGAGATGACTCACTATATAGATATAAGACTACAGCCCAAAAAAGAGATAAGAGAAAATATTTTACTAAATCAACTCTATAGTGCTTTTCATAAACAATTGTATGAGCTAAAATCAAATAATATTGCTGTAAGTTTTCCAGAGTATCGTCTAAAACTTGGTAGATTATTTCGTATTCATGGCTCAAAAGAGAATCTTGAAAAACTACAATCAAAAGAGTGGTTAAAAAAAGATATAACATATTATAAACTCTCCGATATTAATGCTATTCCTAATAAGGTAAAATATAGAACAGTCTATAGAGTCCAACAAAATATGACCGAAGCAAAACTAAGACGGCTTATTAAAAGAGCCAAAGAGGGCAAAGGTAATTTCAATGAAGAGGATATTAAAAAATACCGAATAAAAATGTATCAAGGTGGTTTAGATAACCCTTATGTGGAGCTTGTAAGTATGTCTAATAGACAACTTCATCGTCGTTTTATAGCATTTGGAGAGTTACAAGAGAGTGAGATAAAAGATGGGTTTGATTTATTTGGATTAAGCAAAATTTCAACTATCCCTTGGTTCTAATTTTTTCAAAAAAAAAGACCTTTATTTTTTAATATTTAAACAAAGCCCTAAAATAGGGGCTTCAAGAACCTCTTAAAAAATAATGGTATAATTTATAAAAATAGCTTTATTTCCGAGTATATGGGAACTTCCGAGCATTAATTTGCTGTGTACTACCGTGTAGGTAGCTTGGAAGTAAAAGATGTCTAAAAGATGTCTAAAAGATGTGTGTACTACCGTGTAGGTAGCTTGGAAGGAAAGAGTTTAGGGAAAAAAATGAGATAAACAGTGTACTACCGTGTAGGTAGCTTGGAAGATTTTGTTTATTTTTAGCTAACACAATCCCTCGTGTACTACCGTGTAGGTAGCTTGGAAGAAAACTAAAAGATTTGAAAAAAGAGAATGCAAGTGTACTACCGTGTAGGTAGCTTGGAAGTCCGTGCCTCCATACTGTTATAACATCAAAAAGTGTACTACCGTGTAGGTAGCTTGGAAGTCTTCGCAGTGCTTATGTAATAAGACTATATGGTGTACTACCGTGTAGGTAGCTTGGAAGTTGCTGAGATGTTGAGAAAACTTCATGATATTCGTGTACTACCGTGTAGGTAGCTTGGAAGATAGAACAGAGAGTTTAGCAGACTTCTTATCCGTGTACTACCGTGTAGGTAGCTTGGAAGTCTTAGATTGATATTATCTCCATCTTTGCGAAGTGTACTACCGTGTAGGTAGCTTGGAAGATCAATACTAAGGCTATCGGCACAGAGCAGGGGTGTACTACCGTGTAGGTAGCTTGGAAGTAACTTATCTTTTTTAATATGTCCCTCATCTCGTGTACTACCGTGTAGGTAGCTTGGAAGTTAACATTTGAAACTGATGAAGAATGTGTTGCGTGTACTACCGTGTAGGTAGCTTGGAAGTATGTGGTAGAAAATTGGATTACAAAAGAAAAGTGTACTACCGTGTAGGTAGCTTGGAAGTTCCAAAGTTTTAACTTTAGAAACTCCCAAACGTGTACTACCGTGTAGGTAGCTTGGAAGTTTTTTTTGAAGTCTTTTTTTATCCAATATGGGTGTACTACCGTGTAGGTAGCTTGGAAGAAAGATAAGCTTAGACTTAGCAATAGGTGTATGTGTACTACCGTGTAGGTAGCTTGGAAGGTTATAAGTTCTACCCCCTTTAAAAGTTTTATTGTGTACTACCGTGTAGGTAGCTTGGAAGAAATCACATCATATTTATCATTCATTCAAATTGTGTACTACCGTGTAGGTAGCTTGGAAGTTTGCGAAATATCCAATCTTACGATAAGCATAGTGTACTACCGTGTAGGTAGCTTGGAAGCTACTCAAAAGTAAACCAAAATCTACGATTTAGGTGTACTACCGTGTAGGTAGCTTGGAAGATCCCACAACATAAAAATTAACTCTTTTTCTCTGTGTACTACCGTGTAGGTAGCTTGGAAGAAAAGCAGTACCAACACCCAAACCAAAAGAGAGTGTACTACCGTGTAGGTAGCTTGGAAGAATTAGCTCTTTTAAATCTGTTAGTTTTATAGGTGTACTACCGTGTAGGTAGCTTGGAAGCTAAAGGGATACTAAGTTGTTTTGATTTCGCAGTGTACTACCGTGTAGGTAGCTTGGAAGAGTTGAATAAACAATAGAACAAGTAAAGCGATGTGTACTACCGTGTAGGTAGCTTGGAAGTCCAGAACGATTTCCGAGATACAAAGTATTAATGTGTACTACCGTGTAGGTAGCTTGGAAGCAATTACCATTTGGGGAGCAGGTGCAACCCTTGTGTATAATGGACTGAAAAGTCAAGACAAAAAGCAAACACAATTTATTTCCACCAAACCTGTAACATTATGCTACACTTTTAATAGTTTCAAGATAATAATGCATAGGTTGTTGATTATTAATACTTGAATGAAATCTCTTAAAATTATACTTATTTATATATGCTTTTATACCTACTTTTAACTCCTTTATAGATTGATAATCACTAATATAAATATCACTATATTTCAATGTTCTAAAGAATCTCTCTATAAAAATATTATCAATTGACCTTCCTCTACCATTCATTGAAATTTGAATATTGTATTCTTTTAAAATATCAATATGCTCTTTACTTGTATATTGGCTACCTTGGTCACTATTAAATATCTTTGGTTTTGGATATTTCTCTAATGCATCTTTTAGAACATCACAAGCTAATATTGAATCCATTGTATTTGAAATCTTATATGACAATATTGCTCTACTATGCCAATCTATAATTGCTGATAGATACATAAATCCATTAGCTGTTCTTATATAGGTAATATCTCCACTCCATACTTCATTTGGTTCTTTTACTTCTACACTTTTTGTTCTTTCACCCATCTTATTCCAGTACTTTTTTAGTAGATATGGATAAATCTTATGTTCATTATCTTTGATACTTGTTTGCTTCTTTTTATATGGGTATATCGCTTGTATGCCCATAATACCCATATATTTCAGCACTCTATCTCTACCTACACTCACTCCAATATCTTGAAGTTGCAAATATATTTGTCTATATCCATATTCACTATTATCTGTATGTATCTTATCTATTTTATGCATCACTTTTATATCATCTTTTGCTATCTCTTTGGCTTTATAATAATAGCTACTTCTACTTATACTCAATAGTTCACATTGTGCTGTAACAGTTATATTTTTATGCTTAGACTCTATTAGATTTTTTTTATTTATCAAGTCCAAGCTCTTCAACTTTCCCACTGCCCACTCCATTTTCACTGTTGTTTTACCAAGTGTTTTTGCTAGTGCATCTATCTCTTTGTTTTTTAACTCTATTTGTGCTTTATATCTATTACTCTCTTTATCATCTTCAAATGCTCTATTTGCATTATCTAAAAACTGTTTCTTCCAGTTTCCAATTGTTTTACTAGTTACTCCATATTGAGTTGATAATTGTCCTATTGTTTGGTCTTCTTTTAGAAGCTCCAATACTATCTTTGCCTTTTGCTCACTACTGTAAGTTTTACCTTTTTTTCTGCTCATACTCTTCTCCTGAATAGTTATTGATATTTTACCCAATTTGGGAAACTTTGGAAATAAAATATATGGTTTTATTGTCTAGTTTATTCAGTCCATTATACTTCATACTTTAGAAACATTTATCTCTATATTGGATGAAATAGCCAAAATAGAAGATATTGTAAAGAGGAATGAGGATTTAGCTGTGTTGCAGGATGTTACGCAGAAAATGCTTGGGTTTAGGTGCGAAAGTTAAGTATTTTAGTTAAATAAAAACCTTTTTCCCACTCTTTTGAAATAACATCATGCATATCTGTCCATCTACCTGTCTCATGATATTTTTGGCTTTTATTATCTATATTTTTAGAAAATACTCCTATCCACTTACCATTACCATATTTTATATCATCTAAAATATATCCAGAATTCCATAAAAGCTTAATCTCATCTTTGAAATCATAAAATCCATCCGTACTTTTAAGTATCTGTTGATTTTTATTTGTATCTTTGACAAATACCCCTATCCATTTATATCTATTAGATAAATCATTATACTCTCTAGCCGACATTGGTGATAAAAACACCAAAATTAATAAAATAGATGATATTATATTTTTCATAAATTAACTCCCTTTAAAATAGTATTATACCTATATCCTATTTTTATATATAATTGACATAATTTAATAAAAATCTATAAAATATTATATTGTATTGTATGTATAATATTCATACTTATTCTATAAAAAAGTATTTTTATATTTTAATTAAATTCTAGGTAAGAAATAATAAATAAAATGTTAAAATAATTAATCTTAGAAACAAAGGAATTTATAATGAAAATTATAACAACACTATTATTGAGTGCAACTTTTATGTTTGCTAATGTACAGCAATTCTAACTCTAAAAGGGTACAAGAGAATTATATCTAAGTGTTTAAAAGATATAGTTAAAATAATATATTCCACTTTACTAAAAGTGGAAAGAAGTCTATTATTTTTTAATCTCCATAATTCAAATCATCTCTCCATTTTGGGTGGTGAAAATGTAATCTATGGTCGCATGAGTTTGATACTACTGATGTATCTAGTGTAATTACTCCAATTTTTTGCCAATTCTTTTTATCATTTACTATTTTATTAGCTACATAGATATTAAATAGTAGTTTGTTATCATCTGTGATTTTAAGTTCATCACGAAAATCTTTGGCATTTATATTTTGTTTTCTTTTAATTGCTTCAATTTTCATCCATTTTGGGGTGATGATATTTTTACTATCTTTCTCTCCTAGTTGTGATATTTCATATAGTTGTCTTATGCCTGAATTTTTATCTGCTTTGGCGAATGTGTATGCTACTTTTGAGGCATATAACATATTTTTAATAACTGTGAAATTAAAAGATACTTTTGGGTCATTTGTGAGTGCTACATCTCTGTAATATGAGGCATCAGTTCCACCTAAATCATCAATCAAAAAGAAGTTTGCACTGTTTTCTTTGTTTATTTTATTTGGGTTAGTTGAGGCAAAAAGTTTTCCTGCAAATCCAAATGCTCTTTTATTATCACTTGTGGTATCACTAAGGGCTGTTGAGGCTCTTGCTATTATTAGTGCTTTGGTATCTTTTTGGAAATATCCACTATAAATATTATTTTCATTAATACTCCAAAGACCCTTGAAACATACTCCATTTGGGTGGGCTAGTTTATCAAATGGTTCTAAAATATCTCTATGGCTTATTAGAGTTCTTTGGGCATCGTGTAAAATTAGATTGCCTTTAGATGATGATAGCTTGGAAAAAGATACGCTATTTTGTGGTAGTTTTGATAATGGGTTGGCACTTACTTCACTCCATATTTTATTGAAACTTTGATTTTCAATCTCTTTCATATCTTTTACCTTTATCTCTTTTGAACATCCTGATACTGTAAATAGTATCAATATAGATAATAGTAGTTTTATCATTTTTTAAACCTTTTTATTGTGAGATAATATAAACTCTATTAACTTACTCTCTTCTAAAGGCTTAGATACTAGGTATCCTTGCCCCACATCACAGTTATACTCTCTTAATAAATCCTCTTGTTCTTGTGTCTCAATTCCTTCTGCTATTACTCTATAATTTAAGCTGTGGGCTAGTGCTATAATTGCTTTTGATACTGTTTTATCATAACTGTTATTAGATAGGTCTGCTATAAATGATTGATCAATTTTGAGAGTATCTATTGGTAACTCTTTGAGATAACTCATAGAGGCATACCCTGTACCAAAATCATCAATAGATATATAACAACCAAGTTCTCTTAATGAATTTAATACCGAGATATTAGATGAGGAGTACTCAAATATACAACTCTCTGTAAGTTCTACCTCAATTGATGATGGAGATATACCTGTTTTTTGGATAATCTTTTGAACTCTTTCCAAAAATCCATCATGACGGAATTGAATACTAGATACATTAATAGCAATTAAATCTAAGTTAATTCCTATTTTTTGCCATCTAACATAAGCTTTACAAGCCTCTTCAAATATATAATAACCAATATCTATAATAAGACCATTCTCTTCTGCTATATATATAAAATCTACGGGAGAGACTAGACCTAATTTCTTATTATGCCATCTTACAAGTGTCTCTACTGCAATAATCTCTTTTGTGATAATATCATATTGGGGTTGAAAGTTTAATACTAACTCATTTTTTTCAAGTGCATATTTTAACTCTTGTTCTATATTTAATCTACTTTGAATATTGAGATATATCTGCTTCTCATAATATTCAAATCTATTTTTACCCTTATCTTTGGCACTAAACATAGCAATATCTGCATTTTTAATCAATGTACTAGACTCTTTTATATCATCAGAGTATATACTAATACCAATACTTATAGTTACACTCAAAGTATGTTTGCCTATTACAATTGGTTTAGATACCGCCTCTAATATATCTTTTGCCAACTCTTTGCTTTGTAGCTTCTCCATATCTAATAAAGCTACAAACTTATCTCCGTCCCATCTTGCAAATAGAGTATTTTGGGGTAGTATCTCTTGTACTCTTTTGCTAATATTAATAAGTAGGCTATCACCTATGGAGTGTCCTAATGACTCATTGATTATCTTAAATCTATCAAGTCCTAAAAACATCATTGATAGTTCATGATTATTTTTATAAAACTTTTTAAATATATTATCAATATCTCTCTCAAAGTTTTTACGATTTGGTAGTAGTGTGAGACTATCGTGATACTCTAAAAAATCAGCTTTTTCTTGTGTTCTTATAATCTCACTCATATCTGTATATATAGCAATAAAATTAATTAATACATCATGGTCATCATAAACAGCAGTAATATTTAACCAAACGGGGAGCTTAGTTTTATCTTTTTTATCTATAAATATTTTACCAGTCCATAGATTATTTATATCAAAATAACTCTCTAGTGTAGGATTTAATATATCAATAGATTGAGATATTAATTCATCTTTGTTATATCCACTCATATTTAAGAGTGAACTATTTATAGATATAATCTCTCCATTAACATTCAAAATCAAAATACCATCTTTAGTATTTTCAAATACAATAGCAGAGCGTTTAAGTCTATTTTGTTGTTTGATATAATCTGTAATATCAAGCTTTATTGCCAAAAATCCAGTAATTTTATTTTGTAAAATTATTGGTACAATAGATGCTTTTTCATATAAAAGAGAGCCATCTTTTCGTTTATTGATAAACTCACCTTGCCATTTTTGACCACTATCTAATTTTTTATTCATATCTTGATAAAACTCTTTTGGCATCAAATCTGATTTTAATAGACTTGGATTATCACCCATTATTTCATCTTTAGTATATCCTGTACTCTCTTCAAACGCATCATTTACATACTCTATCTCTCTATCTATATTTGTCATAACTACTACATTATCACTATTTTCTACAGCATATCTAAATGCCAATAACTCTCTTGTATTCTTCAAAATTTTTCTATAATTTAATAATAGTAAAAACAGAATTATAAAAGCAGATATAAAAAATATAACTGTTATAAATCTCTCTTTGAGAAGATTATTATTATATACCTTTAAAAGTTCTCTATCTATATTATAAACATATTTCATAAGTTCAATATTTTTATTTAGAACAAGTTTTTCTCTCATAGTTATAGTATCTTGGATAAATCTATATGACTGTTTATAAAAATATCTATAGAATTTACCACTAGATATACTCTCTAAATCCTCTAAAGAAGATAATATAGATTTGGTACCTATATCTATCCCCATAGATAATTGACTAATCTCAAAAAATATTTGATTGAGTAATTCTTTTGTTTTGTTATCTTTTTCTATCTCCATAATTGTTTTACGCAAATCATAAAGGTAGTGAATAGAACTTGTTAATCTACTATTTATTGTTTTGAAATTCTCAACTAATTGATTTTTCTTTTGAAATGATATATCAAGTTTTAATATATCTTGATATATTTTATCTCCAAACTCACTTTTAATAGAGCTATTTTTCAAAAAACTTATAATATCTCTAAACTCATTAGTTACATTTGTAATATCATCATAGTTAAGATAGCTATGAGTCTGCAAAAAAAGAGACTCCGTTTTTTGTTCTAATATTGCTACTCTTTGTATATTATATTGATAAATATTGTAGTTTTGAACATTGCTATCAAGTCTTTTAAGGTATAAAAACAGTAAAGATAGAGTCATTGCAAAACTAAATATTAGTATCAAAAATCTATCTATTTGTATTTTTTTTATCAACATATCATTATCTCGCTATCTTAGGAATTTTACCATTAAGAGTCTTTAGAAACTCCACAATATCATCTATTTCACCCTCTCGCATATAGCGTCCTAATTGATATTCGGTCATAATCTCTACAGCCTCTCTAAGTGTTTTGGCTCTACCATCATGCATATATGGAGAAGTTAATTCTATATTTCTAAGTGAGGGGACTTTAAAAACAAATTTATCATCTTCATTTTTAGTAACCTCATATCTACCTAATCTACTACTATTAGACTCTTCATATATTCCAAATCTATTATATAAATTACCACCAATATTTATACCATGATGACATAAAATACACCCTTTTGATTTAAAAAGTGCATATCCATCTTTTGCCCTTGAAGATATAGCATCTTTATCTCCTCTAAGAAATTTATCAAATGGTGAATTTGGGGTAATTAGAGCCTTTTCAAACTCTGCTATGGCATCAATAATATTATCTTTACTAATGCCATCTTTATATATAGAGTTAAATTCTTTATTATATTCTCTATGTTTTTGAAGTTTAGGTATAATTAAATTCACATCATCTCCCATCTCAATAGGATTTTCAATCACTCCGAATGCTTGAGATGCCAAATCTCTATTTCTACCATTCCAAGTCTGTCTAAAATTATAAAAACTATTATATACAGTAGGTGTATTAATATCACCCATTGACCCATTGATACCAAAAGAGAATTTAATCCCATTATCCCCACCACTAGATAGAATATGACAAGTGGCACAAGATATGGTATTATTTTTGGATAATATAGTATCATTAAAAAGCTTTTTACCTAAATGAGCTTTATCTCTATTATAATCAATACTTTGAGGTATTGGAGATATTGGTTCATTACCATAAGATATAGATAGTATAGTTAATAAAATTAATAATTTATAAATAATGTATCCTTTAAAAGTTTATATTTTAATTGATTATAATACTGTTTGATGTTTATATTTCAATATTAAATCTCCTATTTCCATATCTAGTTTTGCTATTTCTATTAATAATATATCTAATTTATTTTTAATTTTTTTATCTTTGGTGTCATTAAATATCTCTTCTATAATATCATAGCTATCATCAAGACTAAATTGTAAAATACGAAATTTATCTTCATCAAAATTTAAATCATTTAATATATCTCTAAAGCCACTGACCATCATTGTAGAAATTCTAATAACATTTTCTATTTCAATATTATTAGATTGATTAAACTCTTTAAAGTAATCAATATTAACTAATGGCATATATTGTAATTCACTCATAATGTCCTCTAATAAAATTATTTAATAGATTATACTATTAATAATAATATAATCTCCTGATTTAATAGAAAACTAAAAAATAAACTTAACAATTTTTAGTAATTCTATCATATTTATCATGACTCATTATGTCTTGAAAATAGTAAATATCATCTATTATTGTAATTAATATTCTATAACCACTATTTCCAATAACTCTAATAGATTTTTTAGTTTTATCTTTTTGACATTTGATAGATTTATATTGTAAATTTTTATCTAATAAATTTATCTTAAATCTCTCTTCTGTCTCTATAATCTTATCTAAACCTATTCTTTTAGCTATCTTTTTTTTACTTCTTTTATATTTATCATCTAATTATTGTCTTCATAATAATATCCTTGAGAATACTCTATTGACAACCAACACACTCCATACTTCTATCCTCTACACCCTCATCCTCTTGTATCGCTTCAGGAGATTGACTTCTTAGATAATATGTAGATTTCAATCCATATTTCCATGCACTCATATATATATCATTTAGATACTTTCCACTTGCTTTATCAAGAGATACAAAGATATTCAAAGATTGCCCTTGGTCTATCCATTTTTGTCTAATTGCACCAGCTTTAATTAATATTCTTTGGTCTAACTCATAGCAAGGTTTGTAGTAGTGCCAATTATTAGGAGATAAATTTGGAGCAACAACAGGGATTAATCCACTTAAATTCTCTTCATACCATTTTCGTTTATATATTGGTTCTATCGCTTGTGTAGTACCTGTCAAAATTGAAATTGAACTTGTAGGTGCTATTGCCATCAAATATCCATTTCTCATTCCATCTTGTTTGACTTTGCTTCTTAATTTTTCCCAATCATAACTATATCCAAAAAGCCCACCTCTATCTACTAAATTACAAGCTTGTGAATTTGCCTTATCAATTGGAAAAATCCCCTGACTCCAACTAGAACCATCATAAGTAGGATATGTACCTTTTTCAATAGCCAAATTTGATGATGAATCAATAGCATTATATGATATAGCCTCCATTATCTCATCTATCTTATTAAAATGTTTATCACTACCCCATTCTATTTGATTTTCAGCCAACATTTGAGCCTCACCCATCACACCCAATCCAATAGCACGGCTTTTTTGATTGGTTTTTTTGACTTTTGCTAATGGATAGAAGTTTAAATCAATTACATTATCTAGCATTCTAATAGCAGTTGGCACAACCCTATCAATATCCTCTTTTCTATTGATTTTAGAAAGATTAATAGAGGCCAAATTACAAACAGCAGTCTCTCCATCACTTTGAGCCTTATCTACCATCCATATACTTTTACCACCAATACTATCAAGTGCCGTTACCTTTTTGGCAAGTTTAACTATACCACTATCAACTTTAATCTCTTCATCTTCTTCTAATACCATAGTTGTCATATCATCAAAAGTGAGTTGAATTTTATAGTGATTTGGCTCTGTGTTCTGCATTATTTCTGTACATAAATTACTACTTCTAATTACCCCTGTATGAGAATTTGGATTAGTTCTATTTGCACTATCTTTAAATGTCAAAAATGGATTACCACTCTCAAAATAACTTCTTAAAATAGTTTTCCATAAATCTTTTGCTCTAATAATATTTTTAGTAATGCTCTCATCTTGTTCTAACTTAATATACTCTCTATTAAAATCTTCACCATATAGTTTTGTAAGTTGTGGTACTTCATAAGGGTCAAATAGTGTCCAAGTAGCATCCTCTTCTATTCTTTGCATAAATATATCATTTAACCATAAAGCAGGGAATAGGTCATGGGCTCTTCTTCTCTCTTCTCCTGAATTTTTTTTGAGGTCTATAAAATCTTTTATATCTATATGCCATGGTTCTATATAAACGGCTATTGCACCTTTACGAGTATTATGAGTTAAATAAAAGTTTTTAGATTTATCAGTAGAGGCAAAATAGTTATTTGTACCTTGAACTGTTAAATCCATATACTTTGGAGATATATTAGGATTATAATCTATTGCTATAATCTCATCAGCTTCACCTTTATAATTTACTCCAAACTCTCCTACTTTTATCTCATCACTTCGTTTATATAAATATCCATTATCTCCCTTAATAGCCATAGGGTGCCATTTTGAAGTAATAATATATCCATCTTTAAATGAAATTTTAATTTGGTTCTCTTTTTTAACCTCTAAATCATGAACAGCTTCAATTTTTTTATATTGAACTTTGTTTAATTCTATATTAAAACTCTCTACCAAATCACCTATTCTAGCTTCAGAAATAGGGATAACTTTTGTAGATATTTTGATTATATTTATATCTTGTGTATTTCGTCTATCACCTTTTAATTTAAAGTTATGAGATAGATGTTTTCTTACTCTTGACATCTCTATTCGTTTTTCTTTAGAACTCTCCCAACCTTTTGATATATTATCCTCATTTGATATAAGTTTGAAATTATCCAAAGAGTTATTGAGTTTATCATTATCTATATGGTCTATTGTGAACTTAATATCATTAGGTGTATCTAAAAAAGTATCTACCAATAATTTATGTAAAGGCAATGATTTTTTACCTATACTAACTCTAACATAACCTTTTCTATCAATAGTGGTATTTAATAATTTTAGAGAGATTAAATTAATTATAACTCCACTTTGATGTATCGCATAATTTGGATATTTATTAAGCATAATAAATCCATAAGGTATTCCCTTATTTATCTTTTTATACTTGCCAATAAGTCTCTTGTATTGGTCTCTTGAAAGATTGAATTTTGTACAAATATCTACTAGAGATAAACCTGTAATATAATCTTTTAATAAATCATAAACATCACTTTTATCTAGTTTACCATATTTAAATGTAAAGTTTTTAATATGAGTAGTAATAATCCCTATAATCTCATCTCTATTTAAAGAGTGTTCTTGATACTCTCTTCTAAAGTTATGATTAAATTTATCTGTCTCTACACTCTGTAATACTCTAACAAACGAGTTCTTAGCCACACAACCTAATTGATCAACTGCAATAGCCACATCATTAGCAATCTTTAGAAATGGTACAATCCCACCAGCAGCGTGTTTATGTCCATCAATAAATGAACCCATTCCACGAACTAATGACCAATCCCAACCAATTCCACCACCAAATTTAGATAATAGTGCCATCTCTTTATAAGCATCAAAAATACCCTCTATATTATCTGCTGTTGAGCCAATATAACAGTTATGAACATTTACTCCTGATACACTATATGAGTGGTCTTCTTCTACTTCTATATTATAAACTTTATCTTCTAAATATTTATCTTCTCTCTCTATAATTTTCATAAAATATTCATTATTCAACCAAAAATATCTTAGAGTTGATGAAGCTTTTGGATTAAAGTTTATTTTCTCTATATTCTTATTTACACTTAATATAAAATATTTATCACTATTTACACCTATTTTTAGATGACTTGCTTTAATTGTAGCTAATTTATGTTTTCTAAAGTCTCTCTTCATATAAGGTGATAATCCACATCTTAATGATATTTCAAATAGTTGTTTAATAAGTCTTTTATTAGACATTGTTAATTGGTAACCCTCTTTTAATGCACACCCATCTCCACGAATTGCACCTATTAAAAGATATTTTTGTACTTCTGGATTTGCAAAAAGTAAATCATTATTGAGTAGTTTTTTATCAAAGCCTGTACCTATTAGTTTATCAAAGAATAGTCCAACAATCTTACTATGTACATATACATTTACACTATTATCTCTATTAGGATTAATATTTACATTTACATCAAATATATCTTCTAAAATCTTTTTGGTCTCTTGAATATATAGAGTCTCTTTAGAAGCAAATGTAAAAGTAATAGATGTCATATCTTTGGCAATATGACCCTCTGCTAAAAAGTAACCTATTAAAAGCATAAAATCTTTTGATAACTCTATTTTATTATTAACAGGTTTAATTTGATTATTTAAAAAACTTCTCTCACAACTATAAAAAGAGTTAGATGAACGCTTAAACATTATCTTATTATCTTTAGTGATAATATTTTTTGTTTGTATATAATCTGATATATAAATCTCTTTTTTATGAATATGTTTAGGATATGAAATAGATACAAAATCACCCACATTCAACTCTTCTATCTTATTCCAACTAGAACTAAACTTTTTATCTAAAAATTCACAATCATTTTTATATTCACCTTTTAGAGCAAAACATCTTTTACTATCTCTTTGGCTTTTTAGACAACTACCTAATTTTCTAATACACTTAATATCATCTTTTTTAATAGATAATATAGGATGTTCTTCTGTCGCAGATAAATCATCTATTAAACCATTAATATTTAAAGTAATTAAATTTCTTGCATAATCTCTTTTAAATAATTCATATACTTTCATAAATCTATTATTATGAGTAAGTACCAAATCACCCTCTATAATCTTATCAATTGATTTGTATCCATCAATTGTTCTTACTTTTGTACCCTTTACAAAACAACTAGATAATTGATGCCTTGGAGTCCTAGCATTACTTAGTGTAGGAGTCGCTGCCATTACTTCAAATTTAGATAAAATATCATAAAACTTTTTTGCCCATAATTGACAATCAAACTCATTTTGAGCTAGAAACATTGCCACACCCATAAATAGTTGTTGTGGCAGTTCTATTGGAGAGTTATCTCCATCTTTTAATAAATATCTATCATATAGTGTTCTAATCCCTAAATAGTTAAATTGTAAATCTCTCTCTGGTTTGATATAGCTACTTAAATCATCTAAATCATACTTATCTTTTAGCCCAACTACAATTCTACCCTCTTTTTCACCTCTAATAAAATGCTCTTTTAGATGAGGATATCCATTATATCCATTTACTCTATGGTATAAATCATATAGAAATAGTCTTGATGCTACAAAAGTCCAATCAGGTCTATCTATATCAATCTTATCTATTGCTGTGCTTATTAAAGTCTGCTGTATCTCTTGTGTTGTAATAAGGTCACGAAATTGTAATTTCGCATCTACTTCTAATTCACTTTGACTTACATTCTCAAGCCCTGCCACTGAATCTGATGTATATTTCTGTATTTTAGAAATATCTAATACTTCTACTCTACCATCTCTTTTTACAACTCTTATCATTCTTATATATCCCTTTTTTTATATTCTATCTAATACTTTTATACCTAAAATATCTAAACCTAACTTAATAGTTTCACTTGTTATTTTTGAAATTGCTAATCGGCTATCATTATCTAAAATCTGATTTTGTTCATAAAACTTCATAAATAGTCCTGCTAACTCATATAGATATGCACTAATAATATGAGGAGTGCTATCTTTTGAAGCACGATTTAGAATATCTTCAAACTTTAATACCATAAGAACTAATCTATGTGTAATATCATCATCTATTAATATTTTTTCTATCTTAATATCTTTATCACTTTTTCTTAAAATACTCTCTATTCTAGCATAAGCATATTGTAAATATAGCGAAGTATTACCCTCAAAACTAATCATCTTATCTAAATTAAAAATATAATTTGATTCACGATTAATTGATAAATCAGCATATTTTACAGCACCAATACCAACTACTTTTGATACCTCTTCTAGCTCTTTATCACTATATTTATCTCTCTCTTTTATAGCATTTTTTGCCTTAGATATAGACTCATTTAATAAATCAACTAGCTTAATAGTCCCACCATCTCTTGTCTTAAATGGCTTTCCATCTCTGTTCATCATTGTACCAAATGCAATATGTTCTAGTAATACATCACTATCTACAAACCCACTTTTTTTAGCAATATTAAATATATCTTTGAAGTGTTGAGATTGTCTTGCATCTACTACATATACAACTCTATTAGCTTTTAGAGTTCTGTTTCTATATCGTAGTGCAGATAAATCCGTTGTAGCATATAGATACCCTCCATCACCTTTTTGTACAATTACAGGTATCTCACTATTATCTAAGAATATACATTTAGCCCCATTACTAACTTCAAGCATACCACTTTTATCCAAATCAGATATAACATTAGCCAAATCATCATTATAAAAGCTCTCTGGCTTTACATTATCTTTGGTTAATGATACATTTAGTAGTGAATATACATCTTCACAGTGAGCCAAAGATACATCTATAAAGTTTTTCCAAAGTTCCAAACAGTGCTTATCACCTTGTTGAATTTTGACTACATACTCTCTTGCACGGTCTTTGAAACTATCATCTTCATCAAATCTTTTTTTGGCATTTTTATAAAACTCTTCTAAATCTTTGAGTCTATCACTCTTCTCAACTCCAATATCTTCAAGATAAGCTATAAGCATACCAAATTGTGTACCCCAATCTCCAATATGGTTTTGAGCTATTACATCATTTCCCAAAAATCTAAATAGTTTAACTAAAGCATCACCTATAATAGTAGAACGAAGATGACCAACATGCATCTCTTTTGCCATATTAGGGCCAGAGTAATCAACTACTATTGTACTAGGATTATCTATCTTTGATATACCTAATCTATCATTATTTAATATATTACTAATCTCATTAGATAAAATATCATCACTTAGAGTAATATTGATAAACCCCGGCCCTGCCACTTCTACTTTGGATATAATACCATCAAGATTGATATTAGATACCACCTCTTGTGCTATCTCTCTAGGATTTTTTCTAAGCTTTTTGGCCAATCCCATAACTCCATTATATTGATAATCACCAAACTCCACTTTTGTAGCTTCATTAATAACTATTGGATTATCTACCTCTATATTACTTTTTAATAGTGCATTATTTATCACACTTGATATTTGTTGTTTTAATTTCATAATTGTTAATCTATTTATGTAGTAGAAATATAGCAAAAAGCTATATTTGTATTAAGCATTTTGCTTAGGTTCGTTTGTTGTAGTCTTAGCTACCTCTTCAGTAGAAGTTTTTTTCTCATCTATCTCTTTAGAAGCGACAACTTCATCATCTTCTTTCATCTCTTTTTTAAATCCTTTGATAGCTTTCCCCATACCTTTTGCTAAATCTGGTATCTTTTTTGCTCCAAATAGTAAAATAACAATAGCTAATACTATTAGTAGTTCTGGCATACTAGGCATTCCCATACAAATCCTTTTGTGTTAAATATTAATTTCTAAAAAGAATTATACTAATATATTTATTAGGTTTAGATGTAATTTGAGAAATAATATTTTTTAGAAAAAGAGTAATATTATTTTACAGATTTTTATTAATATGCTTATAATTAATTTAACTTATTATATAATTACTTTAGAATAATAGAAATATTATTTTTTACCGTGAGATAAGACTACAATATAGAGCGTTTAGTAAGCCCTAGATGGTTGAATACTATTATTGCCTTATCTCCATTAGATACTATACATAGATTTGAAACACCTCTGTTAGAAAGTCTAATACCTCTCTCTATAATATCTGAGATATTTAAAATATCCATAGTTGATAAATTACCTTTATTTGTATTGTAGTGTCTTTGTAGAATATGTTTAAAACCTTTTTTATCATCACCTTTGTAAAGTAATATTTTGCTTTCTCTAATCTTAAATTGAGCAAATTTAGTTACACCATTTATAAAATCAATCATTATTTTTTGATTTGGTTTAAATCTTTTCTTCTTTTTTCTTATACCTATCTCTTTAATTTCTTTTTGAAGTTTTCTTAATTTATATTGATAGCTACTCATACTATTCTCTCTTTGTTGCTTTATCAAGATGATGATACTAACACATCTATTAGGTTTAGATATAATTTGAAAATTTTTAGTTGGTTATCTCTAAACACTTTTTTGATATAATCTCAACTAATTTCGTATAAGCAAAATAGAGAGGATTTAAATGCTACTTTTTACACCTGGACCAACACCTGTACCACAAGCTGTTAGAGATGCTATGGGCAAGAGTACAATTCACCATCGTACGCCTGAATTTGAGGCTATATTCAAAGAGGCTAGAGAGAGATTATTAAAGCTTTTTGATATGCCTGAGTGTGTGATGTTGGCTAGTTCTGGAACTGGGGCTATGGAGAGTGCAGTTTTAAACCTATGTAAAAGCAAAGCACTTACTATTAACTCTGGAAAATTTGGAGAGAGATTTGGAAAAATTGCTGATGCTTTTAAAATTCCAAAGGTAGAACTAAAATATGAGTGGAATACTCCTGCTTCTCTTGATGATATTAAAGATGTGTTGAGTAATAATAGTGATATAGATGCTATATTTATTCAAGTAAGTGAGAGTGCTGGAGGACTTAGACACCCTGTAGAAGAGATTGCATCTTATATCAAGAGTATTAATAGTGATATTATGGTAGTTGCTGATGGTATTACTGCTGTTGGAGTAGAACGAATTGATACTACTAATATTGATGCACTTATTGCAGGTAGCCAAAAGGCTTTAATGCTTCCACCTGGACTTGCTATGATTGGATTATCTAATAAGGCAGTAGATAAGATTGATAGTGGAGTAGGATATTATCTAAACCTTAGTTCAGAGATTAAAAAGCAACGAACTAATACAACAGCTTATACTGCACCTACTACTTTAATTATTGGATTAAATGCTATGTTTGATGAGATTGAGGTAGATGGATTTGATGCTTTATATGATAATACTATCAAACGAGCCAATGCTACAAATAGAGCTTTAAAAGAGATTGGATTTAAAATCTACCCTACTACTCCTGCTTTATCTATGAGTACAGTTATTGATGAGAATGCAGAGCCAATTAGAAAACTACTTAAAACTAAATATAGCGTAAATATCGCAGGTGGGCAAGACCATCTAAAGGGTAAAATTTTTAGAATTAACCAAATGGGACTAATCCCTGTTTATGAGTCTATTTGGGTAGTTAATGCTATTGAATTAGCTCTTAGTGATTTGGGTATTAGAGATTATGATGGTAGTGCTAGTAGAGTATTTAATGAAATTTATTATGGTAATAGATAGATGATATTTGAACATGAAATCCCAAAAGGGAGTAAATTATATTTTGGAGAGAGTGCAAAACTCAAAAGAGATATAGAATACCGTGTAAGTAGTATGTTAGATGAGTTAGGATTTCAAGAAATTGTAACTCCATTTTTTTCATATCACCAAAAAGATAGCATCACAGATACAACTACACTTGTAAGAGTAAATGATGAAGATAATTGTGAAGTAAGCCTAAGGGCTGATAGTACAGTAGATGTAGTTAGAATTGTAACAAAAAGAATTGCTAGAAGTGTAGAGGGTAAAAAGTGGTTTTATATTCAACCTATATTAAATTATCCTACACAAGAGCAGTATCAAGTGGGTGCTGAAATTATAGATGGTGATTTTGGAGATATTACAAATATATCTATGAGTATGTTTAAAAAGTTTGATATATCACCAATATTACAAATAGCTAATATTAAGATACCTCAAATTCTTCATGATGATTATGGTGTGAGTTATGATATTATTAAATCTATGAATATGGAAGAGATTTTAGAACTTAATATTAATTGGCTGATTGATTTGGCCAAAATTCATAGAGTAGATGATTTAAAAGGTATTAAAGGGATACCTAGCAATATAAAAGATGAACTTAATAAGATGTTTGAAGTAGCAAATAAAATAAATTATAATAATATTGTAATTTCTCCTCTTTATTATGCTAAAATGAGATATTATGATAGTCTTACATTTAGGGTTTTTGATGGAAGTGAGCTTCTAGCTAGTGGTGGGGCTTATAATGTAGATGATACAAAAGCAGTTGGATTTACACTATATATAGATGAGTGTATATCAAATATAATGAACAAGGGTAATTAAAATAATGAATAGAGCAGATTTAATAGTAGGGCTACAATGGGGTGATGAGGGTAAAGGTAAGATAGTTGACCATATGGCTCAAAAATATGATTTTGTATGTCGTTTTGCAGGTGGACATAACGCAGGGCATACAATTGTAGTAGGTGATAAAAAGTATGCTTTACATGTAATGCCATCAGGAATACTAAATCCAAATGCCAAAAATATAGTAGGTAATGGAGTAGTTTTATCTCCCAAAGATTTTATCAAAGAGATGGAACAATTTGATAACCTAGAGGGAAGATTATTTGTTTCAGATAAAGCTCATTTACTATTACCATATCACGCATTAATTGACCAAGCAAGAGAGAGATTAAAAGGTGATAAAGCTATTGGTACAACAGGAAAAGGAATTGGACCTGCTTATGGAGATAAGGTAGCAAGAGTAGGATATAGAGTAGGAGAGCTTTTAGACCCAATTAAATTAACAGATAAAATATTAGAACAATTTACTCAAAATAGAGAGATTTTTAAAGTTTTAAAGATAGATACACCATCAAAAGATGAGTTATTAGTAGAAATTCAAGGATATAGTGATAAGTTATCATCTTTGATTGTAGATACAACTCAACTTGTTTGGAAAGCTTTAGATAGTGATGATAAAATTCTTTTAGAGGGTGCACAGGGTACAATGCTAGATATTGACCATGGAACTTACCCTTATGTTACAAGTTCATCTACACTTAGTGCTAGTGCTTGTTTGGGATTAGGAATTAGCCCCAAAGATATTGGAGAGGTTACAGGAATTGCCAAAGCATACTGTACAAGAGTAGGAAATGGACCATTCCCAAGCGAAGATTTGGGTAGTGATGGAGAACTTATCCGTCAAAAAGGGCATGAGTTTGGTACTACAACAGGGAGACCAAGAAGATGTGGTTGGTTTGATGGTGTAGCTATGAAACATGCTGTTAGATTAAATGGAGTAGATAGAATATCTCTAATGAAACTTGATGTTTTAGATGGATTTGATGAAGTGAGAGTCTGTGTAGAGTATAAAGTTGATGGTAAAGTTATAGATTATGTACCTTATGATTTAGAGGGTGTTGAACCAATTTATAAATCTTTTAAGGGTTGGGATAGTAGTGAGGGTGTACAAGAGTTTGATAAATTGCCACAAAATGCAAAAGATTATATCAACTCATTAGAAGAGATAATTGATGCTAAAATCAAAATTATTTCAACAAGCCCAGAGAGAGAAGATACAATTCTAAGATAGGAGTTAGCTATGAGATTAAAAGAGTACCAAACAAGGTATGTAGCAACAAAAATCGGTATAGATTTAAGTAATGCTTCATTTATACAGATGCCAAAAGGCAAAGATGCAGTTGTAGGTGCTGTAAAAAATATTATAGATATGAACTTCAAATTAGAGAAAGCTCTTGATGAAAAAGTTTATTCTATTTTAGATGAAAATGATGATGAGATAGAGTTTCAACATATCAATGAACGAGAACTATTTTTTATGATTAAAAAAAGATTAGCACCTGAAGCTGGTATAATTATGAATTATGATGATAGATATAATGATTTATCTCATAAAATTTTAGATGAGCTATATGAAAATTATTTAATAGAGTATGAGGTAAATGAAAATCAAGTTAAAAATGTAATTTTTAAATCTTTTAAATCATTTGCTAATGCCTATGATAAAATAGATGATATAGTATATTCAAAAATTAAAAAAATGAAAAGAGAAGTAGTCCCTGGTTCACAAGATTATGAGTTGCTTTATGAGAAGTTGTATGAAGAAGAGTTGGCAAAGAGAGGTATGTTATAGATGCAAAAAGTATATATCTATTTAGAAAATGGAATATTTTTAGAGGCTAATAGTTTTGGTGCAGTTGGTACAAGTGTAGGAGAGATTGTATTTAATACATCTCTTACTGGTTATCAAGAGATAGTAACAGACCCAAGCTATGCAGGACAATTTGTAACATTTACAATGCCTGAAATTGGAATTGTAGGTGTAAATGAACAAGATATGGAGAGCAAGGGGGCATACTGTAAAGGTATAATTGTCCGAAGCTACCAAAAAAGAGAATCTAACTTTAGAGCAGATGAATCACTTGATAAACTACTCAAAAGATATGGAGTATTAGGTATCTGTGATATTGATACAAGATACCTTACAAAAACACTTAGAGATGAGGGTGCTATGATGATGATAGCCTCTACTGAAATAAGTGATAGAGATGAACTTAAAATGATGTTAAAAGAGTCTCCAAGAATAGAGGATATTAATTATATAGAAGAGGTAAGTACAAAAAAGAGTTATATTCATAATCAATCTACTTACGATATTGAAAAATTTGAGTATAAAACTCCAAATACTACTGCTAAAATTTTAGCACTTGATTTTGGAATAAAAAGAAATATCTTAAATGAACTTACAAATGTTGGCTTAGAGGTAGAAGTTACTCCAAATAGTATTAGTAGTGAAGAGATTATTAATAGATTTAAAAATGGTGAAATTGGAGGAGTATTCCTATCAAATGGGCCTGGAGACCCTCTAATCCTAAAAGAAGAACAAGCTAAAATCAGAGATTTAATAGATGCCAAAATTCCAATGTTTGGGATATGTCTAGGTCATCAACTACTATCTATCGCCCATGGATATGATACATATAAGCTTAAATTCGGACACCACGGTGGAAATCACCCAGTTCAAAACAGAGCTACAAACAGAGTAGAAATTACTGCTCAAAATCATAACTATAATGTACCAGATAATATTACAGAAGTTGCATCAGTTACACATATAAATCTATTTGATAATACAATAGAGGGATTAAAGTATAATAATTCTCCAATAATATCAGTACAACACCACCCAGAAGCAAGTCCTGGTCCTTGTGAAAGTGCCTATATCTTCAAAGAATTTTCTAAACTAATAAAAGGATAAAAAATGGAAAAATTAGAACTAATTACAAGAAAAATTGATTTACTAATCAATACAAGAAATCAACTAAATGAAGATAATAATAGATTATCTCTAGACCTTGATGAAGCAAATGCTAAAATTGCAGAACTTAATTTGAAAGTTGAAGAGTTACAAGAAAAATGTGATATTAAAGATTTAGAGATGGATGATATTTTATCTAAATTAGAAGATATTGTATTAGAAAATCAATAAAATAGTATAAAATATTTTTAATAATCATAAAGATATTATAAAATAAGGATATTAAATAATGGAAGAGAGCAAAAGAAAAGCTTTAGATATGGCTATCAAACAGATTGATAAGACATTTGGTAAAGGTACTTTAATTAGACTTGGGGATAAGAATATTGAACCAATAGAAGCTATTAGCACAGGTTCTCTAGGACTTGATATGGCATTAGGAATTGGTGGTATTCCAGTTGGTAGAGTAGTTGAAATTTATGGACCAGAGAGTAGTGGTAAGACAACTCTTGCACTTCAAACTATTGCCTCAGCTCAAGCAGATGATAAAGTTTGTGCTTTTATTGATGCAGAACACGCACTTGATGTATTATATGCCAAAAATTTGGGTGTAGATGTAGAGAATTTACTTGTATCTCAACCTGATTATGGAGAACAAGCATTAGATGTATTAGAGACTATTGTACGAAGTGGAGCAGTTGATTTAATAGTAGTAGATTCAGTAGCAGCACTTACTCCAAAATCAGAAATTGATGGAGAGATGGGCGACCAACAAGTAGGAGTCCAAGCAAGACTTATGTCAAAAGCACTTAGAAAACTTACTGGAATACTTCATAAAATGAATACAACTGTAATCTTTATCAATCAAATTCGTATGAAAATTGGTATGATGGGATATGGCTCACCAGAGACTACAACAGGTGGTAATGCCTTGAAATTTTACTGTTCTGTAAGAATAGATGTAAGAAGAATAGCTACACTTAAAAGTGGAGACTCATCAATAGGAAATAGAGTCAAAGCAAAAGTAGTCAAAAACAAAGTAGCACCACCATTTAGACAAGCAGAGTTTGATATTATGTTTGGAGAGGGTATCTCAAAAGAGGGAGAACTTGTAGATTATGGTGTAAAAATGGATATAATTGACAAAAGTGGTGCATGGTTTAGCTATGGTACTACAAAGCTAGGTCAAGGTAAAGAGAATGTCAAAAAACTACTACAAGAAGATGATAAACTAAGAGAAGAGATAGAAGCAAAAGTCAAAGAGTCTTTGGGACTTACAAATATGCTTGTAATGAATCAAGATGATATAAGTAGTGAAGATTAATAAATAACTCCATCTCTAGGTGGAGTTATAATTTAAGATTTTTTTCTCCTAATAATTTTTTAAATAATATAATATTAATTCCAATCCCTAGAGTTATCAAAGCTATCAGGATTATTAAAAAGCAGACTCATAGCATAAGCTTTTCCATATTTATCATCATCTACTAATGGTAAATGTAGGTTTATATTTGGAAACTCATCTACCAACCAACCATACTATAATATTATGGAGGTTAAGCACTCTTTAACTCCTTATATCTTGGGTAAATTGTGATTTGTAGTGCCTAGATTTTTTAGGAAAACTCGGTAGGCAGGGGGGTGTAGTGCTTTTTGGGGCGAAGTCGGGAGGCACAAGCTATTAGTAGGGGGGTGTGAGTGTTTAATTGCTTATCAAAAAGCCCTATTCCCCTCTTCTATAATATCATTAATATATTCATAAGCCTCATCATCACTAAAACCATTTTTATTACAAGCATTTTTAAGATGATATAACTCTTTGATAAATGATGTATTTTGAATACCAGGGTTATCTGTACCTAGTACTACTTTTAATTTCTTAGTTCTTATATTAAATTTATTTGGTGTAATATCTCCAATTGATTTAAATCTAAATATTGGATGTTGTGAGTAGCTTTTGAGTCCTCCTGTTAGGATATTTGAGGTTAGATTAGATTCTATAATAATTTCTTCTTTTGCTATTATATGTTCCATTATTACATCTTGCATAGTTTCATAAAAAGAATCCTTAAATATGAAATTTTTATTATAAATTTCATTAGAGCGTTTAATTACATCAATATCTTGTTGATATAGCCAAAAGAGTTTATATGCAATTGGATTATTTTTGATATATCTATATCTTTCATGCAAAGATGATTGATTATTTGTATCATATTTTATAAAATCAGGCATAGCATATTTTACATAATTATAGTTTGGGATAGAATATACTATATCTCTATCATATAAATACTCTTTTAGTGAAAAAATAATATTCTTATTTTTTATATTTAATATTTTAGAACTATCAAATAATGACATAGTTTGTAAAATTTCATTTGGACAATTTCGGCGAAGGAACCAAGCATCAATTAAATCATCTATATCAAAATTAAATATAATATTTTGATAAATATACTTTGATAATCCATGAATTAATTCTATTAAATTACTTTTTATTTCTATAAAATTTATAAAGTATTTAGAAAATCTATTAATCATATAATAAGTAAAAATAGCATTATCTAACACTTCTAAATTATTAAGTTTTATCTCTCTATTTCTGTTATTTAAAAATATATTAGGCTTAATTCCTAAAATTAAAGCATGTCCTAATCTATCATTCTTTTTTAAATCTAAAAATAATATAGTTTCAAATATAGCTCGTAATCCACTTAAAATATCTCTGGAATCTTCTCCTACATGGTAAGTATATTTAAAATCTATCTCTTTTAGACTATCATATTCTATATAAGGATAGTCTCTTTTTAATAGCATTCCTGAAGTCTCTATATTGTATTTAAAATATCTATATATAGGTGCAAATACCTCTGGAGGAGTTAGTGACTCTCTACCTGCTACATCAATACCAGCTATATATTTTTTGACATAATCTTTATACCTAATAGGATTATTAATCATTTCTCTAAATTTTTTACTGCTAATTTTATTGATATTTTTAATATCATCTATTGATTTAGAATATACTCCATACCTTCTATATGATGGGTCTGTGAGTACTTTATTTAATGCGAATGCTTGATATTTTATTCTATTTCTAAGTTTATACCATTTAGGTTCTCTTTTATTTATATCTTTTTCAAATTTTGAACTATTTTGTTCTTTTTGGAAATGGAATATAAATTTTAATTTATCTTTATTCTTTTTATATTTTTGAAACTTATTTATATATAATGAGATATTATCTATTATCTCATGAGGTTTATCTGAAAGTGTGATTCTTCCCTCTATATTATTACCTACATTTTTATTAACCAAAGAAGAGATAATAATATCCCGTTCATACTCTTTTTTATCTCTTCTAATATTATTTCTTGAATATAGTGAAAAGTATCCTAATCCCTCTCTTTTATGTTGTTGGATCAAAAAATTTTTAACAATACTTCTAAGAATAAAATAAATATTTATTATAACACTATATTTATTTTTATTATTTATTTTTGTTATAAAAAACATTATTAAATATCTATCAGCCTTTTTAATATCCTCTTTTAAAAAATTTTCAAAACTATTTTTAAGTAATATATCATCAAAATTATTCTTAAAGGTATAAAACTCTTTTAAATGATTAATATTTCTGATACTATTAATTGTATATTTTTTATAATATATGTAAATATATATATTATCTTTATTTTCTAATAATTTAAGCAAATTATATAAATCTAGTTTAATTTCTATATAATGCTTTATATATTTAATATAATCTTGATTATCTTTATATACTATTCTTAATCTTTTTTCATCTTTGTTTTGATAATAAAATTCTATTTCTTTAAAATCTATTTTATTAAATTTATGCTCTAATTCATATAATTCAATCAATATATTTTCTATTATAGAGATACTAAAAACTATATCTTTAATATTTAATTTTGATGTACTAAGATTATAAAAAAGGTCTTGATGATCTTGATTTAAATTAATGTGATGAATATTTTTGAGCATATAATGAAGTCTTATATTAAATGAAATAGAAGCACCTAAATGGATATGTAAATCAGAATATTCTTTTATTCTTTTCTCTATATCCCCATCAAACTTAAAATCTATTTCTATATTCTTATCAATAAATCTATATCTATTATAATCATCTAAATGAGAAGTGTAATCTAATATATGTGTAGATATTAGAGGTTCTATATCTATTGAAGAACTTAATAACTGATAATCTTCAAGTTTATTATTATTTAAAAAAATTTTACCATTATTATTTATATAATGTATTTCACTTAAATATTTATAAATTTTAATAAAATTAAATTTAAGTTCATTTTTAAGAAATATAAAACTATCATCAGAATATAAATCATAACTATTTTGATTATTAAGTTTTATAATATCCAAAAAATTATCTCTATTATCATCTTGATGATTTAAATAATCTTTGATTTTATATTTAATAGTTTCATAACTATTTAAAAATTCTATGATAGATAGGTATTCCTTGGTTTTAATTAATGCCATATTTTTTATCTTTTATTTTTTTTGCTATTTTATATATTAATTTAATATCTATTTTTTTATTTTTAAAATCTTTTATTAGTTTATTATAATTTATTAGATGAGTACTCCATTTCAGCTCTTTTAATTTTATACAGTTTTTAAAATTTATTAGTTTTATATTATTATGAGGTAAATATTTTAAAGAAGAATTTAATATATTTCCTTCTTTATAAAGAAGTCCTATATTAGAATATAATTGAGCTAATTCATAAAATTTATTTTTTTTATCTTTAGAATTTTGTTCAATCTCTTTTATAGCTTTTTCTTGAGTTATACTATCTTTTTCCATATAGTATCTTATAATATAATTTTGGATATTAAACTCTTTATCTTCTATAATATAAAAACTACTTTGATATGTATAATGTTTAACTAATGATAAATATAATTTATATAAAAAATTTTCTATAGATTTATAACTATCTAGATTTTCATTTCCATTCTCATAATTATTAATTTCTTCTTTTAAGTATTTTAAAACAGTTTTTATATTTTCTATAAAAAAGTTCTCTTTGATCTTATATTTTTCAAAGTCTTTTGCTTTTGTTCCTGTAGTAATATTATTTATTTTTAATTTTTTATTAAGTTCTTGATTTTTTAAACTTTGAATTAAAAATATTAAAAAATGGTGAAAATATATAGATTTATATGTATTAATATTTTTATGAATAAAAAGTTCAAATTTAATATTATTAGAAGATATATTTAATTTATTTGTAAATTCTATATCATAATCTTGAATTGATACTTTTAAGACATTCTTTACTAAATTTTTAGCAAAATCAGCTAATTTTAATATACCTATATTACTATTTAACATCTTAATAAATATATCATTTTTATTAAAGATGGGATTTAAATGTATCTCATCAAATATATCTTGATAATCTCTTTTTAGATTATCTAAGCAATTATTTTTATTTTCTCCTTTAATACAGTTAAAATAGTATGGTATCATGGAATAGTATTTAAGAGGAGATAAAAAATAAATATCTTTATCTAATTTTAAATCACTATATCTTTCTATAAATAATGGATATTTTAAAGATAGTTCATAGTTCTCTTGTTTTAAAAATATACCAATTATTTTTTTATTTGTATTCTCTTCAACTTTTGAAAATGTATTATCATTATAATATTTTAATATACTAATAGATAAATCAAACATTGTATCTTTTAGACTATCATTATTATCTCTAGCAAAAAAACTTAATTCTTTAATATTATATTTAAATATATCTATAATTTCTTCATTAATCAACTCTTCAAATAGATACATAGGTATTAATGTTCTTGTAACTAATTCAATTAGTCCTGTTATATCTATCTCTTTTTCAATTTGATTGAGACTATTAACCTCTTTATTATTTTTAATTTCTATATTTTTAATTTCTATATTTTTAATAAAAAAATCTTGTAAATATAATCTAATATATGTTTGTTCATCTCTAATAAAACTTGCTTCTCCAAAACTATTTAATAAAAGTATTTCTCTTGAAATATCTATATAGAAACTATTAATATATCTATGGTCTTTATCTTTATGTTCATTAATATAGTCTACTATTTTTATTTTTAATTCATTTAAATATTTATCCCAAAACCAATCTGTAGCATCATAACGATTATCAAAATGGTCAATATAAAAAGGAACTAATCTATCTTTAATATCTCTAGTATCATAAAAATAGATATTATTATTATCCATTCTGACACCCCTTAGAAAAGCAGTTAAATCTTCATAAAAACTTCTAAATGATTTATCTTTGAGGTAATTAATTATACGATAATTATCTATGTTATTAATATCGCCTGTATAATCATAAATGATATTCATATAATATTTTATTATATTAGTCATATTTATATTAAACTTTAAAGTTTTATTCTCTGATATATTTGTATTAAATGAAAATTGTATATGGATTTTCTTTAAATGCATTTTATATAATTCATATATGTCTGGTAATACTATTTTTCTTGTTGGCATTAAAATTTTTTGTAGATAATCTTCTGGTAGTTTTCTTAGAAATGTAAGTTCACTATCAGGTGTAATTTTTCTTTTTGGTGTATAGGCTTTATATCCAAAATATTCATAATTTTTTTGTTTTACTAATGCATAAATTTGTGTTGTATCAAGAGATATTATCGGTATAATTCTAGGAGTAGATAAATATTTTCTAATAGAATCAATTACTTTATATCCATGAATAAAATCCATATCTATATCATCTATTGGTAATATTAGGACATCTACTTCAAAAAAATCACAAATTTCTGAAAAAAAGTGATGTAAATCTTCATCTATAATTAAACTTTTATGAAGATTATATAATTTATCATAATCATCTTCATAGGCTCTCTCTTGCGATGTACTAATAGCAGAAGTTAAACTATGTATCTGATTTGTAAGTTTTTTAAATTTTTCTCGTTGATCATTTTTAGAATTTATAGAACCCTGCATATACTCTAATAATTCGGTATAAATATGAGCTATTATAATTAACAGTATATTTGATTTTTCATCTAGTTGATTTGGATCAATAGTATCTAATACCTTAGCTGATATTTTATTATCCTTTTCTTTTCTATTGATATCTGCCTCCAAATTTAATAGAAAAGTACTTTTACCAGTACCTCTTTTCCCATCAATTAAAATTGCATCATGCATTCTTGAAAGATTATATTCTTTTTTATATGAATAGTGTTTATTTTTAGAAGATTTTATATCTTCTATTCTATCAGATATAAGTTTTAAAACTTTATCTAGTTCATCTTCATATACAAAATCATCTCTTTTAAAAATAGTAGCTTTTGAATTATTTAAATTTATAGTTATTGTTTTTGGCATATTATATCCTTTAGAGTAGTTAAATTATTCCACTCTACCACACATTATCTAAAAAATAATCTATTTTTATAATTTTTCATTAATATTAAATTATAGTGTGAATATAATTAACATAATTTTATAGATTTATGTTATAATAAAAAGAAATAAAAGAGTGTGATGGTAACAAAAGAGGATTTGGCACAAGCTATATTAGAGGTTAAAGAGTTACAAAAAGAGACAAAAAAGTTTATAGATAATTTATCTATAAATATAGATGATATTGCTAGGACACAAGGTGAGATTACAGAGGATTATTTTTTTAATATTTTAAATAGAGATAAATCTATAGCAGGATTAAAATTTGATAATATAGAGAGAAATTTATATCAATATGTCAATCATAATTTAAAAGGTGAGTATGATATAATTTTATTTAATGGTGATAGTGTTTTGATTGTTGAGACCAAAAATAAGATACGAAATAAAGATATAGATAATCTCAAAAACAAACAAATTGCAAAGTTTAGAGAGCTTTTCCCAAACTATAAAGATTTTAAGATATATGGAGCTGTTGCTGGTTTTACGATTAAAGATGAGTTGGTAAAAAAAGCAAATAATGAAGGGTTTTTTGTATTACAAAAAAAAGGTGATATAATGGTAGAGAAACACAAAAATATTAAAAGTTATTAATTTATAGGAGAAAAAATGTTTAATTTTATCAATACCACTTACAAAGATTTCAAAGATTTATTAAAACCAACTATTATAGCTCTGTTTTTTTTGGTAATTTTAAATATTATAATAAACTATATTATTTCTAAAGAGATGGAGAGTAGTTTTGTAAATCTATTTATTGATTTTATTGGTACTACAAAGAGTAAGGGGATAGATGATTTAGCTATGATAATACTCCAATCTTTACTTGTAGCTACGGTATTTTCTTATGGCTATTTAATCAAGATTTTTACACAATCTATGATTAATGATGAGATTAAAGAGGATTATCTTGATGAGATTGTAGATGAACCTTTTGAATTATTAAGAAAAAAAGTGATAGAAAAGTTAAATACTCAAAAAGATATATTTAAAAATTTATTTGATGTACATTATAATAATGATTATATTTTATATTTAATTTTGGGAAATAAAGGTAGATTCAAAGATATACAACCCAAATATAGTTATCATAGTGATGTAGAAATTATATCATTTATGTATGGTGCTATGCTATTTTCTCTATTTGGTAATTGGATATTTGTATCTATGATAGAGTGTTGGATAGGTTCTATAATATTATTTGTACTATTCTTTATTTTATTATTTTTTAGAAGTTTTATAGTTAGATTAGCAACAAAAAGATATATAGCAAGAAATACAAGATTATATATAAACTATCTACTTTTAGAAGAGCCTTTTGTGGGTGCTTAGTTCTTTTGGCTATATGCCATACCTCTTCTAGTATTTCGTGGGCTTGGAAATAAAGCTCTTTTTCTATAATTATGGTGTGATTGTCAATATACTACTATTTTAATGATTAGTTTGATATAATAAATATAATTAGTTATAGATGTTATTTTAAATGGCATTAAATGGTGGGTTATCACCCACCCTACAAATTTATGATTTTTTTAAGGAAAATATATGGAGTTAGAAGAGTTAAGAGGTAATATTGATAGAGTAGATAATGAGATTTTGACTCTACTCAATGAGAGAATGGAGTATGTACATAAGGTAGGGGAGCTTAAAAATAGTACTGGTGGGGCGATATATAGACCAGAGAGAGAACAGGCTATTATTAATCGTCTCACTCAGAGAAGTTTGGATAGTAAAGGTGTCTTGTGTAAAAAGTCTATTGAGGCTATATTTTATGAGATTATTGGAGTATCAAAAAATCTTGAAAGAAGTGAGAAAGTAGCTTATCTTGGGCCTATTGGTACATTTACGCATCAAGCAACACAGAGTAGATTTGGTTCTATCAAAGATTATATTCCATTGGGTTCTATATCTTCTGTATTTAAAGCAGTTGATAGTGATAGAGCTACTTATGGAGTAGTACCTATTGAGAACTCTAGTGATGGTGTGGTTGGTGAGACTTTGGATTTATTGGGTGAGTATAATCTTAATATTGTATCTGAAATTTATATGCCAATACACCACTCTTTTGCCTCTCTTGCTACTTCTACTGATACAATTACTAAAATATATTCCAAAGATAAAGCATTTGGGCAGTGTAGAGAGTTTTTGAGCGAACATGGATTAGAAGATGTAGAACAAATCCCAGTAGAATCTACGGCAAAAGCAGCTCAATTGGCTATGCAAGATGATACATCTGCTTCTATTTGTCTTCATATTGCTGCTAAGATTAATCATCTACCTATACTATATGATAATATTGAAGATAGACACGATAATAAGACTAGATTTATAGTGATAAGTAAAGTAGAAAATTCTAAAAGTGGTAATGATAAAACATCAATTTTGGCAAAACTTTCTAATGCACAAGGTTCACTTGTAAGATTTTTACAAGAGTTTGATAATGAGGGTATTAATCTCACCAAAATTGAGAGCAGACCATCAAATACAGATGAGGCATTTTCATATTGGTTTTATATAGATTTTGATGGACATATAGAAGATGAGAATGTACAAAAGATTTTGGCACGACACAATGATATAAAACTACTAGGAAGTTATGCAAGGAGTAATAGTGAAATTTAGAGAAGTATTAGATAACATCAAAATATATGAAGCAGGTAAGCCAATAGAGTTGGTAGTAAGAGAGTTTGGGATTAATCCACAAGATGTAGTAAAGTTAGCATCAAATGAAAATCCAAAAGGTGTAAGTCCAAAGGTATCAGAGGCGATAGCAAATAGTGCATCAAAAGCATTTTTATATCCTGATGATAGTATGTTTGAACTCAAAGATGGATTGGCTAATAAGTTTGATATAGAGAGTAGTAATATAATTATTGGGGCAGGAAGCGACCAGATTTTAGAGTTTATATCAAGAGTATTATTAGAAGCAAATGATAAAGTGTTGATGAGTGCTGTTACATTTGCTATGTATGAGGTATATGCTAGACAGATGGGTGCAGAGATTATACGAACTAATAGTTATCAGCATATTGTAGATGAGTTTGTAGATGGATATAAAGCCCATAAACCCAAAATTATCTATATATGTACTCCAAATAATCCCACAGGAGATGCTACAACCAAAGATGATGTATTAAAAATTATTAATAGTGTAGATAAAGATACATTAGTGGTAGTTGATGGTGCTTATATGGAGTATGCTAGTGCCAAAGATAAAAAGTATCAAATCACTCCAAATGATATAATTGATTATGAGAATGTAATATATTTAGGTACATTTTCCAAAGCTTATGGACTTGGTGGAATGAGGGTAGGGTATGGTATAGCAAATGATAATATTATCAAAGCACTACATAAAATGAGACCACCATTTAATATTACAACACTTTCACTATTAGCAGGAATAGAGGCTCTAAAAGATGAAGAGTTTGTAACAGATGCTATAGCACTACACCAGCAAGAGATAAAAAGATATGAAGAGTTTGCTAAAGATAATGGATTTAATTATATAGATAGCTATACAAACTTTATCACATATATATTTGATGATAATATGAGTTCCACAGATATTTCCAATAAATTATTGCAAAAAGGTATAATCATTAGAGATTTAGCATCTTATAATATGAATGCCATTCGTGTTACAGTTGGGACACAAAATCAAAATAGTAGATTATTTGAGGAGTTTAAAGAGATTTTATAGTATATATTATGATATACTAACATTAGTTTAAATAAATCAAATCATAAGGGCAAATTATGAAAAAACTTTTGGGATTAACTCTTTTAGCAACTATTGTGCTATTATCTAATGAAAACAATAGTACGATAGAACAAAATCTAACAACAACTCAAATTGAGCTTCAAAAACAGATAGATAGAGAAAAAGCATTTGCTAGAGATGGTACTTTTCTCAAAGGTGAAGAGTATGACTTATCCTATGCTGAGGTAAATAGTAGTAATTTAGACCATATTCCTATAATTGCACCAGATTATGATTTTGATATGGATGATGTTTATGATTAAACATCATCTATCTATTTATAAAATTATCTCAAATATATTTTTATTATTATTATGTTTATACTCTAGTTTATAATTTAGTTTATTTAATATACTATAAACTATATATAGTCCTAATCCAAAACCACTTTTTCTTTTTTGGTCTTGTGAAAATGGTTCTATATAATACTCTAATGGCTCTTCTAGTTCTTTACCTATTGAGACTATCTCTATTGATTTGGAAGAGGCGTAAAATTCTACTTTACCACCACCATATTTAATCCCATTATCAAGTAAGTTTTTGATAGCAAGAGATAGAAGTTTAATATCTGTTTTAATCTTGAAATCACTATACTCTATAGATAATTTACTCTCATCTACCATTAGCATCTCTTTGGATTTATCTAATATTTCTGAAATTTTATTATACTCTAATACAGGTTCAAAATTCCTAGCAGTTACCCTCTCTACCTGTGCTAATTCACTAATAAGCTCATTCATTCTATTAAATGCTCGTATCAAAATACCTTTTATCATATCATCATCAATAGACTCAACTATAATTCTACCTTTTGTTATAGGTGTTTTTAGTTCATGCATGATATTACGCATAAAAAGATTTTTAGAAGATGTAAGTTGATTGATATGTTTAATTGCATGGTCAAAACTTTTGGCAATTTTGCCTATCTCATCATCATTATCAAGACAAGGCATATCTATATTTACCTCACCATTTGCAAACTTTTCTATCTCTAGGTGTAGTTTTTTGAGTGGATATAGTTTTTTTAATATCGCAATATATAGTGCTAGAAGAAGAGCTATCAAAATCATACCAATTGATATAACCATATGAAATGTATAATTTTTGGCTCTAGCATCTTGGAGCATAATATTATATCCCAATCTTTGGACATATATATAGTGGTTAGTTGGAGTTTGAAATACCCTTACTTGTCCAAATACAGATTTTCCTGTAAAAATTGTTTTACCACTTTTTGTAATCTCTTGTTTTGTTTTCTCTTTGGATATTGGTTTAACAGAGAAATCTTGATAGAGTTTTTGAAGCTTCTCTTTTGATGGATTTAGTTGAACTTTAGAGAGAAAAGCATCTGCAATTAGCTTATAGTGATTTATCTCTTTTATCCTATTACTAGCATTATCCCAAGATACAAATACAATAGTAGTAGCTATCAATGCACTAATAGCCAATGAAAATAGAATATGTATAAATGTAGTAACTGATAAATTTTTCATATTTTACTTTGTGGCCAAAAGATAACCAATACCTCTAATTGGCTTGATATAACTTCTACTATCATCAATTTGAGCAATCTTTTGTCGTACTCTTGATATTATTACATCTATATTTTTGATAGAACTCTCATCATCTATATGCTCACTCTCATAAAGCAACTGCTCTCTTGAAACAGAACCATTTTGATGAAAAATCAACATTGATAAAATATCATATTCAGCAGCTGTAAGTTCCATAAGTTTATCTTTAAATCTAATTACACGAGAATCTTTATCTACTTCAAAAATATCTTTTTGAGTCTCTTCTGGTTCTGTTGTGGTAATTCTTCGTAAAATAGTTTTTATTCTTGTTACAAGCTCTCTTGGGTCATAAGGCTTTGGCATATAATCATCTGCCCCTCTCTCTAATCCTATAACTTTATCTGTAATATCATCTCTAGCACTTGAAATAATAATTGGAATAGATGAACTCTCTCTAATCTTACCAACAACCTCTAATCCATCCATTCCAGGTAGAGTTAAATCTAATATAATAATATCAAATTTATGTTGAGTAAGCATAGACATTCCAATATATGGCTCTTCTGCCGAAATAACTTCCATATCATACTTTGTAAGATAACTTGATAAAATCAAAGATAACTCTGGGTCATCTTCTATAATTAATACTTTAATGATAATAGACTCCTAATTTTAAAAATTTAATTATATTATACTATATATAACAAGATTTTAGATAAAATAGTATCTATGAATCAATATTAGTAGGTAATATTTTGACTATAATATCTTCCCACTTATCCAATCTAAGTAATCAGTCAAATTACCCTTAAGTTCATCTTCTATTCGTTTAGGGCTTATTACTCTTAGATGAGGTATCCAATATTTAATAATTTGTAAAGCCTCCATATCGTGAGTTATCTCAATAGTAAATTCCATTGAACCATCAGGCTTATCTATTTCATTTTTTTGAGTGGGTAAAGGTTTTCGCTTGAAATATTTTGATATAAGATGATTTGCTAAGAATCTAACCTTATAAGGCTTAACTGTGGGGTCAAACCAAACAGATATAGAGTTTTGAAGTTTCTCTTCTATATCAATATCTATTTCAAAACTATTTTGAGAGATATTAACATTTTCTAAATCATTAATATAGTATCGTGAAATAATCTTACCATTTCTAAACCCTATAAGATACCAAAACCCCTCATAAAGTCCTATTTTAAGAGGTTGAAGAGTTATATTCTCTTGATGATATAAAAATATAACCTCTCCCGACTTCGCCCCAAACCTTCCTTAAGCAACGACTAAATCCCCACCCACTAAGGAAAGTTAAAGCTCTAAATAGTTATTTTGTTTCTTAGTGATGACTTTTAAGAATTAGTATAGTCATTCTAATATTAATAGCAACAAATCTAACTAATTGCCATAATACACATGTTCTAAAAAATTTTTGTCCACCCATTGGTATCATTGTTCCAAATTGAGCACTGTATGGTTCTATATGTCCTAAGTGTTTTTCTGCCATTTTAATTCCTTTAATATTTTATATTTTGTATGGTGGGTAAAACCCACCGAGCATATATATTTTTCTTATTCTGGGATAAGAGTCCAACCTGGCTTAAGTTTAGCTTTCCAAATAAAGATATGGTGAAGAATATGCTTAACCCAGTGAGCAGCAAGACCTAGTTCTCCTGTTGTTCCATTCATATCTCTACCAACACCTGGATATTTTTCAAAATCAGGTACGATTGGATAAACTGTCATAGCAGCTGCTGTCCCTGTAAATAGACCTTTACCAGCAGATGCAACACATGCAGCACCCATTTGGGACATATTAGCTGTATGTGTTGGTTCTGTTGTACCATTTAATATCATATCACAGATACTTAGTGTAACAGCTTTACCCATCATAGCTGATGGCATACCAGTTCTTGGAGGAGTAGGAACAATCATTGTACCATTTGGTGTTGTCATTGGTTTAGAAATTGGATGTGGAGGAGCAAATGCAATACCTACAGCAAACATATTACTATAAGTTGGGTTTTGAAGAGTACTTGGCCAATCACTAGCACTCCAGTTCTCATAAGCACCTGCACCATAATTAGCATCAACTTTCATAAATCCATTTGGAGCAAAAATAGTATCTGTAATATCAGAACCATCTTTAGCATACGCTTTTAATCCAACACCAGCAAATGGAGGGATAAGCATAGCAAAATCAAACTCTTGACTACCCATACTACCATCTAAAAGTTCATAGTGAGCAATACCAGCTTCTACTTTATTAACATGAGCACCAATAATCCAATCTAATCCTCTCTCTGCATATAGAGATTCTGAGAATATTTTACTACTTGTTGCATATCCACCCATTGAGAAGTGAATACCACCCATACCAAAATCACCCAAGAATGATTCATTAGAAATCCATTTTATATCTGCCATATCTCTTACACCAGCATCAGTAAGTGTTTTTTCAATGTTAAAGATATACTCAAATGCGGCACCTTGACAAGTACACATACCATGTCCTGTACCAATTAAGAATGTTTGTCTCTCACCATTTTTCATCTTTTCAATACAAGATTTAAGTTCAAGGTTTGCATGAGTTGCATGGTCTGCTGTACATACAGAAACTGTATGGTTTCCAAGATTTGTACCCTCACCCAATCCAGGAGTTGCACCAAAGTTAAGTTTTGGTCCAGTTGCATTAATTAGATAATCATAAGTTAGCTCTTCGCTCTCTCCTGCTTTATCTTCTGAAGTATATTCAATAGTAATATAAGCATCATCACTATCACTTTTTCCCTCAGGATGAATAGAAACAGCTTTTGCTTGTCTATAATCAATACCAGCTTTTTTATAAACAGGTGCTAGAGGAAATGTAACCTCATCACTTGTCATTTCACCAACACCAACCCAGATATTAGATGGAATCCAGTTCCATTTGCTATTTGGTGTTACAACAATCACCTCATGCTTTTTACCTAAATATTTTTTAGCAAATGTTGCTGCAGTATGACCTGAAACACCACCACCCATTATTATTAATCGTGCCATATAATTCCTTTATTAAAGTTCAAAATTTAAAATTCTATATGTATTTTAGACTAAAAAAGTTTAAATATAATTGAATTTTATCAAATTAACATTTAGTATATTTTCAGCTTATATATAATATAAATTTAATTGATTTTTTTGATATAATTATGCTAAAAAGGAAATATTTTACTATGAAGAGAGTTATAATTAATGTAGGAAGTTCATCTATAAAATTTAAAATATTTGATAATATGGAAGAGTTATATGTAGGTTTGATAGAGAATATAAGTTCATTTGAAGATGCTTTTGATAATATGAAAAATCAAATTATAGATAGTGGTATTAGAGATATAGATGGAGTAGGACATAGAGTTGTACATGGTGGGGATATATTTACTAAACCAACTCTTATTACAGATAAAGTAATATCTCAAATAGAGGCTATCTCTTATTTAGCACCTCTACATAATCCATTAAATCTAATTGGTATAAGGTTAGCACTTAAAATCTATCCTAATATACCTCATTTTGCAATATTTGATACAGCATTTCATAATACAATTCCAAATTATGCTTATAGATATGCTATTGATAATAAGTATTATAGAGATGATAAGATTAGAAAATATGGATTTCATGGAATATCTTATAGTTATATCACAAGAGAGGTATCTAAAAATCATAATAATCCAAATATTATCGCAATTCATTTGGGGAATGGGGCTAGTATAACAGCTATAAAGAGTGGTAAAAGTATAGATACAAGTATGGGATTTACTCCATTAGATGGTCTTGTGATGGGAACTAGAAGTGGAGGACTTGACCCTGCTATTATTACATTTATTATAGATAATTATAATCTTACATCAACTCAAATAAATACAATATTAAATAAAGAGAGTGGATTAAAAGGGCTTTGTGGATTATCTGATATGCGAGAAATTTTAGATAGCGATACTTTAGAGAGTAGATTAGCTATTGATATATTTTGTTATAGGATTAAAAAGTATATTGGGGCATATATAGCAGTTATTGGCAGAGTGGATGCGATTGTATTTACAGGTGGAATAGGAGAGAACTCAAAAGTCATTAGAGATAAAATATTAGATGGATTAGAACATATTACCAAAGATATTGATATATTAGTTATCAAAGCTAATGAAGAGTTAGAGATGGTTTTGGATATAATTACTAAAAAATAGGAGTTTATTATCAAAACTATATTATTATCACTATTTTTAATTTTAGGAAGTTGTGGATATAAACCAACAGCAAAATATATTAATAGTGTAATGGGCAAAAATATATTTATAGATGTAATTGTAGATAAGATAGAACCACAAAGTGCTTTACATATCAAAGATGAGATGAGAAAAGTTGTATATAGCCGTTTTCATAGCAAAGTAGTATCCAAAAAGAGAGCAGATAGCAAAATAGTAATATCTAGTGGTGCTACTATTACACCTCTTAGCTTTGATAATAATGGATTTGTTACAAAATATCGTATTAATCTAAGTATTAAATTTCAAGTAGATAGCAAAACAAAAGGTAAATTTACCAAAACTATTCATACAACCTATGAATCTGATATAGAAGAGAGTGGAAAAAACCAATCAGAATTAAGAACAGAAGCGATAGAGAATGGATTAAATAGTGCAATTGATGAATTTGTAGCATATATCGCAACCAAAGGGGTGTAGATGAGTTTTATAACCTATATCAACTCTAAACCACTATTTTATAAAGAGATAGATTATAATAGAGTATATGATGCCTATGATATATTAAAACCACATATAAACCACCCAATAACTATTCATATAGTAGGTACAAATGGCAAAGGCTCAACAGGTAGGGCTATATCTCATCTACTATATAAACAAAATTATAGTGTAGTACATTATAGTTCGCCTCATATTAGAGAGTTTAACGAGAGAATTTGGATAAATGGGGCAAATATTAGCAACTCTAATCTTGAAAAGGCTCATCAAAAACTATTTAATATATTAAAAGAAGATATATCTAATGCTCTTACATATTTTGAATATACTACTCTTTTGAGCTTAGTTGTAGCTTCTAATTGTGATATTTTAATATTAGAAGCAGGATTAGGAGGAGAGTATGATGCGACTAATATAGCCCCAAAAGATTTAAGCATTATTACACCTATTGGATTAGACCATCAAGAATTTTTGGGAGATACAATCCAAGATATAGCTACTACCAAAATAAACTCTATTGATAAAAAAGTATTATTATCCATTGGTACAACTGATGAGGTAAAAGATATTGCCAAAGATATAGCTAAACAGAAGAGTTCCAAAATATATTTAACATCGGAAGTGATGGCTTTAGCCTCACAAAAAAATGGAGCTAAAGCACCAATTCCAAATTTTAATAGTTATCTAAAAGATAATATTCAAACAGCTATCGCCTCACTTGAAATTTTAAATCTTAAATACAATATAGATGATTTAAACTCACTCAAACTCTTTGGAAGATATTATAAATTAGAAGATAATATTATTATAGATGTAGGACACAACCCACTATCAGCTAAGGCTATCAAAAATAACCTAAAAGATAAAAAAGTAGTGCTTATATATAACACTTTAGAGGATAAAAACTACCAAGAGATTATAAATATTCTAAAAGATAATATTATTAGAGTAGAGATTATAGAGATAGATACCTCAAGGGCATTAGATAGTAAGATACTTATAGATTATCTAAATAGTATAAATATCAAAAATAGTAAATTTAATAGTATAAATAGAGATGAGAACTATCTAGTATATGGCTCATTTTATACCATAGAAGCATTTTTAAAAAGGATTAATTAAATGGAAGATAAAAATATAGTATGGCACAATCAACATATCACCAAACAAGACAGAGCCAAAAAACTAAACCAAACACCAAAACTTATATGGCTAACAGGACTTAGTGGAAGTGGCAAATCAACTATTGCTAATGCTTTAGAGGTTAAACTACACCAATTAAACTACCATACAATGCTACTTGATGGAGATAATGTAAGATTTGGACTAAACAAAGATTTAGGCTTTAGTGATAGTGATAGAGTAGAGAATATTAGAAGAATATCAGAAGTAGCTAAACTATTTATAGAATCAGGTACGATTGTAATCACAGCTTTTATATCCCCTTTTAGAAGTGAAAGAGAGTATGCTAAATCTATATTAGAAGATGGAGAGTTTATAGAGGTATTTATAGATACACCATTAGAGATTTGCCAACAAAGAGACCCAAAAGGATTATATAAAAAAGCCCTAAATGGAGAGATTAAAAACTTTACAGGCATAGACTCCCCTTATGAAGCACCACTAAATCCTAATATTACTATTCAAACAGATAGTATAGAAGAGGCAGTGGAGAAGATAATAGAGTGTTTGATTGATTAAGAACTTTTATATTAAAATACTCTTAATGTCATCAATAGATAATTCTCCCGACTTCGCCCCAAAAAGCACTACGCCCCCCTGCCTACCGAGTTTTCCTAAAAAATCTAGGCACTACAAATCACAATTTACCCAAGATATAAGGAGTTAAAGAGTGCTTAACCTCCATAATATTATAAATCTTCTTAGCATCTAGCTTAATC
>Ga0256842_1000101_pt1 | contig 65252 bp, 75 predicted proteins | sample 4559240metaG_FD_185973 | JGI IMG/M metagenome (GOLD analysis project Ga0256842, IMG submission 185973) | Hydrothermal vent microbial communities from Guaymas Basin, Mexico - 4559-240 | ecosystem: Environmental > Aquatic > Marine > Hydrothermal vents | place: Mexico: Guaymas Basin | collected... | reverse complement strand
CAAAAAAAGCTGATGTAATGGTAGTAATTGGAGGTAAGCACTCATCAAATACAAAGCAACTTCATAATATAGCAAAAGAGAGTTGTAATGATAGCTATCTAATAGAGAATGAAAATGAACTTGATAAAAGTTGGTTTGATGATAAAAAGCTATGTGGGATTAGTGCAGGAGCATCCACTCCTGATTGGATTGTCCAAAATGTAATCAAAGAGATTAAAAGTCTTAAAAACCTTTAACTTGGTATATTTTTTGGTACTTTCATATTTGGTTGCCATGGAGTAGTAAATCTAGTAGTCTTATATTTAGATATTACACCATTTTCATTTAAATATAGGCTCTTTTCATCTTTGCTAAGATAGCGTTTACATACTTTCATACGCTTAGAATAGCTTTTAGTAATATTAAAGTTACTATACATAACTTTTCTATTTACACTACTTGCATGGGCAAACCACCCATCAGAAATATAAATTCCTACATGATTAATTTTTTTGCTTCTTTTATTTTTATTCCCAAAAAATATAAGGTCTCCATAGGCTAATTTTTCTAATTTAATCTCTTTACCTACTTTAGCTTGGTCTTTTGCTACACGAGGCAGTGTAACTCCCATTTTACCATAGATATTGTATGTAAGCCCCGAACAATCAAAAGCATAAGGTCCCTCCTCTGCCCAAACATAAGGTTTATCAATATAATTACTTATTAGTTTTTTAATATTTTTTCGTTTTGGCTTATAAGATACAGATGGTTTAATAATATCATAATTTGGATAGCTATAAGCACTACCACAACTATTTAGTAAAAATATCATTAAAGATACAACTATTATATTTTTATATTTCATAATATACTCCTGTTGAATTAAGTTAGATGGATAAAAGTTTTGCTAAAGTAAAATAAGTTTCTAATTAAATATTATAATATTAAAAACTTTTAGATATACTTAAAATAAATAATCTATTTTAATCATAATTTAGATAAAATATAAAAAATTTAGATAATTTACTCTTAATTATATAAGGATAAACAGTGAATAAAACAGTAATAGATGAAGAGATAGAGTTGGACCCAAAGAGATATATTGTTAGTGAAACAGATGCAAAAGGTAGAATTACATATTGTAATGACTATTTTATTGAGATTTGTGGATATACTCAAGATGAACTAATTGGTAAATCACATAATATTGTCAGACATCCTGATATGCCAAAAGTTGTATTTAAGCTTCTTTGGGAGACTATAAGTGCAGGTAAAAATATCAATGCTGTGGTAAAAAATAGAGCAAAAGATGGTAGATATTATTGGATTTTTACAGAGTTTGAGACAAGAAGAGATGCTGATAGTGGCGATATAATTGGTTATCAAGCTTCAAGAAAATCAATTTCTAAACATGTAATAGAGATAATAGCAGAACTTTATGCTTCACTATTAGAGATTGAAAAAAATGAGACTATTGAAGCTAGTGAAAAATATCTTATTGAGTTTCTCAAAGATAAAGGTGATGATATAGAGTTTGCTGATATTATGGAAGAGATACATAGGTTTTATTAATAGTGAGCATATTTAATCAATTATTAAAATATTATTTCTATATGATAATAATATTTTTTATAGGTAGAGTTACCCTATTTATAATATATTTTGAAAATATTCAAAATAGTGATAGCAGTTATTGGCTTTCATTTATTTATGGATTAAGAATGGATACAATTTTGGTATCTCTTCTGCTCCTTATACCACTTATTTTATTAAGCTTTGCACCTAAGATAGCTCAAAATATTGTTAATATATTTTTGAAATACTATTTTTTAGTTTTAATATCAATTTTGATATATATAGAGGTGGCAACACTACCTTTTATAGCTCAATATGATGTGCGTCCAAATTATCTATTTATAGAGTATTTAGAGTATCCTAGAGAGGTCTTTTCTATGATATTAGCAGAGTATAAATTGGAATTATCTATAGCTTTAATATTGATTATAGGATTTATTTATATTTATCTTAGAAATTTCAAAGAGACTCTAAATAATATTTTTGAGATAATATATTGGAAAAGAGTTTTGATATTTATTCCACTATTTATACTACTTTTTATTGGTGCTAGGTCATCTTTTGGACATCGTCCTGCTAATATATCTGATGCTATATACTCATCTAATAGAATGCTAAATGAGATAACCAAAAATTCAATTCACTCTATTATTGATGCAATATATGTCAATCAAAAGCATGGTAGTAAAAGTGTTATGAAAAGCTATGGAGAGATGGATATAAAAGAGGCTATTAGTAGAGTAGAGAGTAGATTAAATATCAAAAGCATAGATACTAAATTACCTCTTAGAAGAGTAGAAAAAACACATTTCAAAAGAGATAAACCCAAAAACCTTGTGATATTTATTCAAGAGAGTTATGGTTATCAATTTTTTGAAGACAAAGAGATAAGTCCAAACTTCAATAGATTAGCCAAAAGCTCTATTTTCTTTGGAGATTTATACTCAAATGGTACTAGAAGTGTAAGAGGGATAGCAGGATTAGTAGCAGGTAATTTCTCTATCACAGGTAGAGGGGTATTAAAGCGAAATAAATCACAAAAAGATTATTTCACAATAGCCAAACTACTTAAACCCTATGGATACTATACATCATTTATATATGGTGGAGAGAGTAGATTTGATAATATGAAAGGGTGGTTTTTTGGTAATGGGTTTGATGAGATTATAGATGAGCCAAAATTTAAAAACCCATCATTTGTAGGTACTTGGGGAGTATGTGATGGTGATGTAGTAGAGAGGGCAAATAGCGAGTATAAAAAGCTTTATAGCAAAAATCAAAAATTTGCTTCTGTAATATTCTCTACATCAAATCATAGTCCTTTTGATTTCCCTGATAATAAAATAACTCTAATTGATGGAGTAGCCAAAAAGAGTGTAAAAAATGCTATTAAATATGCTGATTTTGCAATAGGTAAATTTATAGAATTGGCTCAAAAAGAGGAGTATTATAAAGATACTATATTTGTAGTTGTAGCAGACCATAATATACGAGTATATGGAGATGATGTAGTACCTATAAATATGTTTCATATCCCTGCTATGATATTAGGTACTGATATAAAACCACAAAAATATCTAAAAATAGCCACACAACCAGATATATTAGCAACTGCTTTGGATTTAATGGGATTAGATTTAGAGTATCCAATTATGGGACACTCTATATTTAGTGATAAAAAAGCCAATATATCGCTAATGCAGTTTAATAGATATTATGCCCTAAGAAGTGATAACAAAGTAGCAATACTTAGACCCAATAAAAAACCTCTAACTTTTGTATATAAAAATAAACATCTACAAAAAATAGAGTCAGATAATAACCTAGAGAGAGATGCTTTAGCATTTGTAGTATCACTTAACTATATGTATCATAATAGATTATATAGGTAAATTAATATATTTTATAGTAAAATTAGCAAAAAGGAAAAATATGAAAAGAGTTGTAAATAAGTTAAGTAGTGGTGTAAATATATCATTTAGTGGAGATGTCCAAAAAGGTACTATCTTTAAAATGGTAGAGAATTGTAGTGAGGGTAAATGTGATTGTATGAGTGATGATACAAAGAAAAAAATCAAAGATATGAGAGTAGAAGAGATAGAAGATGGTCTAAAAATCACAATAGATGGAGAGATTAACAAACAAGAGATTGAAGATGCTCTATCTCGTTCTAAAATCTTAAACTAAGGTATCTAAATGAGAAAAGAGCTTATATTAGGTGGTGGTTGTTTTTGGTGTATAGAGGCAGTTTTTGAGAGATTAAATGGTGTAGAAGATGTAATAAGTGGATATGCTAATGGAAATTTAGTAAATCCAACATATAGAGATATATGTAGTGGCACAACAGGACATGTTGAGGTAGTCAAGATTATATATGATGATAAAATCATATCTACAAAAGAGCTACTAGAGATATTTTTTGAACTACACGACCCAACTACTCTAAATAGACAAGGAGCAGATATAGGCACACAATATCGCTCTACAATACTATATCAAAATATAGAAGATGAGGAGTTGGCTTATAGTGTAATTGATAAGGTTCAAGAGAATTTTGATGATGAGATAGTAACTATTATAGAGGAGCTAGATAGATTTTATATAGCCGAAGATTATCATCAAGACTACTATCAAAATAACTCTAATCAAGGATATTGTATGGCTGTAATTTCTCCAAAAATAGCTAAATTAGAAGATAAGTTTAGAGATTATATTGAAGATTAAACCTTAAACCTATCCTTACTCTTACATAAATGAGCCAAAAAGCACTCCTCACATTGAGGATTAAGTGCTTTACATTTATATCTTCCAAATAGTACCATTGCTTGATGAAATAGATGTAGATTATCTTTGAGCTTTTTGGTAAGTTCGGCTTCTGTTGAGATAGCAGTAGAGGCACTACTTAATCCTAATCTATGAGATACTCTAAATACATGAGTATCCACAGCCATTACATTTGCCCCACTATGTTCTATCATTACTACATTTGCCGTCTTTTGTCCTACACCTGCTAATTTCATAAGCTCTTTTTGGGTTAATGGTATCTCCCCATTAAACTCATCTACTACCTTTTGAGCCATTTTAATTAGATTTTTAGCTTTATTATTAAAAAATGAACAACTATTAATAAGTGCTTTAATATCATCAATATTAGCCCTTGCTAACTCTTCTACATTTGAAAACTTTTGAAATAAATCAGGGGTTATAATATTAACTCTCTTATCAGTACATTGAGCAGACAACATTACAGATATTAATAGTTCATATAGATTATTATAGTTAAGTTCAGTTACAGAGTTGGGATAATGTGTTAAAAATAGAGCCTTTATCTCCTCTATCTCTTTTTTAGTTGCCATCTTTACCATTATTAACCCTTTTTAATAAATCTATTTAATTTTGATATAATACCTTAAAAAAAATTATAATATAGTTGTTTTTTGTCTTTATCTACTATTTATTTTACTTATTCAACAGCTAGAGATTTAATCGCCTAGATATAAAAGTAAAAAACCAAAGCCAAAGAGACGCTAGATTATCTAAAAATGAACAATAGTGAATTAAAGATTAAAGAAGAGAGAATAAGCAGTGAAAAGAAATTAAAGCTAGAAAAAATAGAAATGGTTGAGAACCTATTAAAAGCTAATGTGGATACGGTTAAGTATAGATGAGATTAAAGAGATTTAAATTAATTTAGAAGGAAAACTCTATTAATAACTTTAACAGATATTTAGATAAAATATAAAAAATTTTAAGGATTATTAATATGTCAATTAAATGTGCGTTTTTATTCCCTGGGCAAGGTTCTCAAGCTATGGGTATGGGAGAGAATTTTTATAACAATTCTCAAGTAGCAAAAGATATGATAGATGAGGCATCTAAAAGTAGTGGTATAGATTTTAAAAAATTATTATTTAGTGAAAACAGTGATTTAGAAAAAACACAATTTACACAACCTGCTATACTTTTGGTATCTTCTATTGCTAATAGACTATTTCAAGATGCTATGAATATTACTCCATATTATGCCTTAGGACACTCATTAGGTGAATTTTCTGCTCTTGTAAGTGTGGGGGCTTTGGACTTTTTAGATGCTGTATCTTTGGTAAATCTTAGAGGTGAATTGATGGCTCAGGCTTGTGAGGGTGCTGATGTTGGTATGATGGTATCTCTTGGATTAGATGATGAAGTTGTAGAAGAGATTACACAGACTCAAAGAGATAATGGACTTAAAGTTTGGGCAGTAAATTATAATGCTAAAGGGCAAATTGTAATAGCAGGTGTTAAATCTGATTTAGAAAAGTTAGTAGCAATATTAAAAGAGGCAAAGGCAAAAAGAGCTATGCTTCTAAATATGTCAGTAGCTAGTCATTGTCCATTATTAGATAGTGCCAAAGCTCCATTAGAGGCTAAACTCCAAGAGGTACTCAAAGATGAGTTTAAAGCACCTGTAATCTCAAATGTAACAGCAGATAGATATGAAAGTAAAGATGAAGCCTTAGATTTATTGGTGAAGCAGTTGGTATCTCCTGTAATGTATAAACAATCTATCGCTAAATTTGATGATGAAGTTGATTGTTATATTGAGTTTGGACATGGTGGAGTATTAAAAGGGCTAAATAGAAGAGCTACGAAAAAACCTCACTTTGTAGTATCTGATATGGCATCATTAGAGAGTACAATAGAGGCTATCAAAGCACTGTAAATGAGATGTTTAAGTTGTTATCAATTATCATTGGTGGCAATTTGTAAAAAGTGTAAAAATACTATATTAAAGCCCTCTATTAGCAAAAGAGAGATAGGTGGTTTAGAGGTTTATAGCTTCTATAAATATCAAAATATTTCAGATTTTATAACCTCTAAATATAGTGTAGTAGGACATAGAGTATATAAAGAGTTAGCCAAAATCACCACTAAACCTTTTATAGGTAAGTTTATAGAAAATATTGATAATCCAATATATATTATAGGTATAGATGAACATATTAGTTATGGCTACTCTAATGTAGCTATATTAACCCACTCTATGAAAACTAAACTCTCAATCCCTTTACATAATGCTTTGATAGCTCAAAATAGAGTAAGTTATGCAGGTAAATCATTGGATTTTAGGCTTGAAAATAGTAGAGATTTTAGATATAGTGGCAAGAGTGATATAGAGGCTATATTAGTAGATGATACCATAACTACGGGTATTACACTACAAGAGGCTTATATATTATTGAAAAGATATAATGTTGATGTGATATTTGCCCTTACTTTAGCAGATGCTAGATAGACATAATTACTTTAATTTAAAATAAGATAATAGTTTCAGCCTTCAATTCTTTCTAATTCACTCATAAATCACCTTTAGATGAAGCATTACAGCCTCTATTGCAGGTGCTTTTAGTGTAGGCAATATACTTGCTGTGGGTGTAGTTAATATATGACACGAAGCACATTTAGTTTTCAACAGTTCCAAAGGCGTGTTTGCCAATAGAATAGAGCTAGTTACCGATAATAGTATTAGAGTCTTTTTCATTTTAATAATATCCTTGATATTTAATTTATTAATTGTAACTTATTAAATTAAATATATTGTATAATTGCAAAAAGGATATTATAATGAATACAAAAAGAGCAAATATTAAATCAGGACTAGAGGTAAATATTGTATTAAAAGAGAACCAAAGAAATGGAAAACTTACAAATGGAATAGTACAAAATATTTTGACAAATTCAGCAAATCACCACCATGGAATTAAGGTTAGACTTAGTGATGGTAGTGTGGGTAGAGTAAAAGAGATAATTAATTAAGGCAAAAAATGAGTAAATTTACACATCTTCATCTTCATACTGAGTACTCTCTATTAGATGGGGCAAACAAGATTAAAGAGTTGGCCAAAAGGGCAAAAGAGTTGGGTATGGATAGTATTGCTATGAGCGACCATGGTAATATGTTTGGTGTGATTGACTTTTATAATGCTATGAAAAAAGAGGGGATAAAACCTATTATTGGAATGGAGGGATATATCCATAATGAAGAGGATATTGGGGATAAATCTACTCGTAAAAGATTTCATATATCTCTATTTGCCAAAAATGATATAGGGTATAAAAATCTTATGTATCTCTCATCACAAGCATATATTAATGGATTTTATTACTATCCACGAATAAATTGGGATTTACTCAAAAATAATTGTGAGGGGTTGATTTGTTCTTCTGCTTGTCTTCAAGGAGAGATAAACTGGCATCTAAATTTAAGTGAGAGAAATCTAAAAAATGGAGCAAAAGGGTATGAAGAGGCAAAAAAGGTAGCTTTGAAATATAAAGCAGTCTTTGGAGATGATTTTTATTTAGAACTTATGCGTCATGGTATAGGACATCAATATGATATTGATACCCAACTTATCAAGCTCTCACAAGAGACAGGGATTAAAATTATAGCCACTAATGATACTCACTATCTATATCAAGAACACGCCGAATCACACGAAGCATTTATGTGTATAGCTATGAATAAACTCTATGATGACCCAGATAGAATGCGACATAGTGTCCATGAATTTTATCTCAAATCTCCAGAGCAGATGGCAGAGCTTTTTGCTGATATTCCAGAGGCATTGGAAAATACCCAAGAGATAGCAAATAAATGTAATTTAGAGATAAAACTAGGTAATCCAACCCCTCCAAACTTCAAATTTGCTCAACAGATAGCTAGAGATGAGGGGATAGAGTTACCTGATAAAGATGAGTACTCTTTAGCTTCTGATATAGTACTGTTTAATCATCTTTGTAAAAAGGGATTAGAAGAGAGATTAAAGTTTGTAGATAAATCTAAACATCAAGAGTATAGAGATAGATTAGATGTAGAGATGGAAATTATCAACTCTATGAAATTCCCAGGGTATATGCTAATAGTTTGGGAGTTTGTGGCTAAGGCTAAGGAGATGAATATTCCAGTAGGACCAGGGAGAGGTTGTCTTACTAAAGATACTTTAGTTTATACTTCAAATAATAATCAAATAGATACTAAAAGAATTGATAAAATAGAAATTGGAGATGTAGTAATTTCTCATAATAATCAATCTAAAAGAGTTACAGAGATTTTTGAATATCCAATAGAAGAAGAACTAATAACTATATCTACATTTTATGGAGATTTAATCAATAATATAACTCTTACAAATGACCATAAGATATATTTAGGAGATGATAATTGGAAAGAGGCAAAAGATATAACAGTTAAAGATTGGTTGGTTATTCCTATTCCAAAATATGGTATTCAAGATATTAAAGAGTTTGATTTATTAGAGTTTTGTAATGATAATTACAGAGAAGATAATGGATATTTAATCTATAAATACTCTCAAAATAAAAAAAATAGATATAGTCTAAAAGATTTATCTAATAATATTCCAAAAACAAAAGCAACTATTAAAAAATATTATAATTATATAATTGGTAAAGATGTAAATATTAAACAAAAAACTATTAAAGATATAGAAAATTATATTTTAAATGGATTTAACTCAATTGATGATTGGGTAAAATATGTAGATGAATTAAATCAAAGAAAAATCAAGAGATATTTACAAAATAGTTACTATTTTAGAAAGTTTTTAGGTAGATGGATTTGTGATGGACATATTAGAAAAGATATGAAGAGAAAGAGTGTATCAATTGTTTTTTATAAAGATGATAAAAAAGGTATTGATGAATCGTTGGCTTTTATAGAAGAGAATGGTTATGATTATTCACTTTTAAAGACAAAATCTATTATTGATATAAATATTCATGATAAATTTTTACACTCATTTTTTGCTAAGACTTTTGAAAATTATAGATTTGAATCAAACTCAAAATATATTCCTAGTTTTGTATTTTCTCTTCCAAAACAAGAAATTTTAGAGGTTTTAGATGGTTATATATCAGCAGATGGATATACCTCTTTAGATAGAATAAAAATTACAACTGTATCAACTAAACTAGCTTTACAAACAAGAAAATTACTTTTTCAAGTTGGCATACCATCAACTTTAAGAGAAGATAAAAGAGAAATGACATCTATTCCATTAAAAGATGGTAACTCACAATATACAATTAATATTCCATCAAATGGTTCAATTTATGATATTCCTAAAAGCAGACAAAATATATATAAAATAGAAAAAGATTTTATTAAATTAAAAGTTAGAAACATAGATAAAAAACCTAAAACTAAAACTAAAGTTTATGATTTTACAGTAGAAGATGACCACTCTTATACAACAACTAATTATATAGTTCATAATTCGGCCGCAGGTAGCCTTGTAGCATACTCTCTTGAAATTACAGATATAGACCCTATTCCTTATGGATTGCTTTTTGAGAGGTTTCTTAATCCTGAACGGGTATCTATGCCTGATATTGATATGGATTTTTGTCAGAGTCGTAGGGGGGAGATATTAGATTATGTTGTAGAGAAGTATGGGCGACATAATGTGGCTCAAATTATTACATTTGGTAAGCTTTTGGCAAAGGGTGTAATTCGTGATGTGGCTAGGGTTCTTGATATGCCTTATTCAAAGGCTGATGCTATGGCTAAGCTTATTCCTGATGAACTTGGAATTAATCTTGAAAAATCACTTGCTAAAGAGCCAAAAATTCAAGAACTTTTAGATAGAGATAAAGAGGCTAAGAGGGTTTGGAAATATGCTGTGGCTTTGGAGGGGCTAAATCGTAATGCAGGGACTCATGCAGCAGGAGTTGTAATTAGCAATGAGGAGCTTTGGAAAAAGACACCTCTATTTAAACCAACTGGACTTGATACTCTAGCTACTCAATATAATGGTAAATATGTTGAAGATGTGGATTTGATTAAGTTTGACTTTTTGGGGCTTAAGACTCTTACAGTTGTAGAAGAGGCTAATAAATTAGTAGAAAAAAGATATGGAAGTAGGATAAACTTTCAAGAAAAAGATGTAGATGATAAAGGTGTTTATGAACTAATCCAAACAGGGAATACTGTGGGATTATTTCAGATAGAATCAGCAGGTATGCAGGATTTGAACTTTAGGTTAAAGCCAAATAACTTTGAAGATATTATCGCCGTTCTTGCTCTTTATCGCCCAGGTCCTATGGAGTCTGGAATGCTTGATGATTTTATTGAGAGAAAACATGGAAGAGCAGAAATTACTTATGTATTTAAAGAACTAGAACCAATATTGAAGCCAACTTATGGGGTAATTGTATATCAAGAACAGGTTATGCAGATAGTTCAAACTATTGGTGGGTTCTCTCTTGGTGGGGCTGATTTAGTTCGTCGTGCTATGGGTAAAAAGATTAAAGAGGAGATGGATAAGCTTCAAAATCAATTTGCAGATGGGGCAGTAGAAAAGGGGCATGATAGAGATACAGCTATGGAGCTTTTTGATTTGATTGTGAAGTTTGCAGGGTATGGATTTAATAAATCTCACTCGGCTGCTTATGCTTTGATTACATTTTATACCACATATCTCAAAAAATATCACCCAACAGAATTTATGTCAGCTCTACTTACACTAGAAAAAGATAATACCACAAAAGTAGTCAAGTATGTTGATGAGGTCAAGCGAATGGGAATAGGGCTACTCCCACCTGATATTAATAAATCTGATTTGGTATTTACACCATCTGTCCAAGAGGATAAAGAGGTAATCTTATTTGGAATGGGCGCATTAAAAGGTGCAGGAGATGTAGCTATTAAGTCAATTTTAAAGACTCGCCAAGAGGGAGAATTTAGTGATTTAAGTGATTTTATTAGTAGAATAGACTCATCAAAAGTCAATAAAAGAGTAATAGAAGCACTTATAAAATCAGGTGCGTTAGATATATTTGAATATAGTAGAAAGGCACTACTTAATAATTTGGAGTATCTAATGGATAGTGCAAATAAAGCTTCACTTGCCAAAAAACAAGCAGTTGGTTCGCTATTTGGTGATGATGAAGATATGGTTACTATTGATGTAAAGATAATGAAGAGGAGTATAAGGGTATAGAGATATTAGAGTTTGAAAAAGCATCTTTGGGATTTTATGTATCCGGACACCCTTTAGATGAGTATAGAGTTGAACTTGATAAAATCAAATATACTCTAAGTTCTCAAATACCAGATTTAGCAGATGGAAGTGAAGCTCTTTTTATTGGTAAAATAGAAGAGATTACAGAAAAAATATCTAAAAAGGGTAATAAATTTGGAATAGCAAATATTATGGATTTACATGGTAATATAGAACTTATGCTATTTGAAAATAGATTAAGAGAACTAGATGAAGATTTTGATATAAATAAACCTATAGCTTTTAAAGTCAAAATCACTAAAGATGACAACTTTACAAGAATGAACATACTTAAAATAAGTGCTTTAAAAGATGCCAAAAGAACAAAAATTAAAATCAAAACAGAAGAAAAATTTATCCCTGTAATTGATGAACTTCCTCCACTAATGTTATCATTAAACTTAGATAATGATAGTGATATTGTAGATAAACTATTATATCTAGTAGAGAAACATAGAGGAGAGAGACAACTAAAACTATATATCAAATCAAAACTAGCAGATGTAGTAATTGAATCCAAACTTAGAGTAAGTGATTTGATTATTGATGATGCCAAGGAGATTGGTATATTGATAGAAGAGGAGTTGGTATAAAATTATATTAAGATACCCTTTATGGGTACTCTTAATTTATCTCCCAAACAGTACCATTAGCACTATCCATTAAGCTTATACCCATATTATTTAGTTCATCTCTAATCTTATCGCTAAGTTCAAAATTTTTATCTTTTTTTGCCTCTATTCTTTGAGATATTAAATCTTCTATTTTTAATTTTTTATCCTTATCTACACCAATTTGAAAATATGAATATGGCTCTTTTTCTCCAATGCCTAATAGAGTATTGATAAACTCAAGATTAGATACTATCTCTTTTTTAAGCCCTTTGTTTTTGGGTTCTTTATCAAGAGTATCATTGGCACTACTTACCATCTCATCAACTATACTTAATGCTTTTGAGATATTAAGGTCATCACTCATAGCATCTAATATAGATTTTTTAAAAATCTTATTTATTGCACTACCCTTAGTTGGTAATCTCTTTTTGAGGCGATATAGTTTATCAAGTCGTTTTTTAGATGATAATAAATCCTCTTCATTGAAATTAAAACTATTTCTATAATGAACAGATATAAGATAAAATCTTAAAATCTCTCCATCATAAGAGTTCAAAGCATCTTTGATAAAAAAGCTATTACCTAATGATTTACTCATTTTAGTACCATCAATATTGACAAATCCATTGTGCATCCAATATTTAGCCAACTCTTTGCCACTGCTACATCTACTTTGAGTTGCCTCGTTTTCATGATGAGGAAATAGTAAATCTGCCCCTCCTCCATGAATATCAATGGTATAGTTATCATCTCCTACAAAGTGCTTATCAATCATAGCCGAACACTCAATATGCCACCCTGGTCGTCCTCTACTAAAACTACTATCATAACATATATCATTATCATCTTTACAAGATTTCCATAGAGCAAAATCTTTTGGATTTCTCTTGAAGCTACTACTCTCTACTCTACTTTGAGTTACCTCATCATCTACAACCTGATAAGATATAGTACCATATTTATCATCTTTTGATGTATCAAAATATACATCTCCATTATCTATAATATAGGCAAAATCTTTGGCAATAAGATTATCAATCATCGTGGTAATAGCATCTATACTCTCTGTAGCTTTTGGTTCAATATCAGCTCTTATTACTCCAAGAGAGTCCATATCTTGATTATATCTATTTATATAATACTCTGTTAATGATTTGAGGCTTTTACCACTCTCTTGTACTTTTGCTATGATTTTATCATCAATATCTGTGATATTTTTACAATATGTTACTCTATAATTTAACGCTCTTAAACTCCTAACCAAAATATCAAAACTCAAAGCACTTCTAGCATGTCCTAAGTGAGCATCATCATATACAGTCGCTCCACAAACATACAGACTCACCTCTCTATCTTTAATTGGTTCAAACTTAACTTTATCTTTTTTTATACTATCATATATTACCATTATTTTTAATCCATTCCTCTCTCAAATATCTCTATATTCATAAGTAACTTCTCCATCTCCATAGCATATTTATCTATATAATCAACTAACTTTTTATCTAAATTATACATAAATAACTGATGTATTTCAACTAATAGAGCATTCATGTCTTTAGCACCAATTGCTTGTGTGATAACTTTCATATCAAGACATAAGTTTTTAGCTTGAAGATACCTTTTTTCCATAATAAGTTTTTCAAATGATATATGACTATTTCCATAAATATCTATAAACTCTTTAAGCACCTCAGCATAAGTATCTGTAGAGTTATTAGCTCTTTTAAGTCCCTCTTCAATATCTAGGATATGAGGAATACTATTAAATGCTATCTCCTCTTTCTTTTTAAACTCATCTGGCATATCTTTTGGACTACTTATATCCAAGAATCTTTTTAATGCAGTATATAAAGCACCTATATCTAATGGTTTTAGAATATAACCATTCATACCAACAGATATTATTTTATTCATATCTTCTTGTTCTGTAAGTCCTGTAAGTGCTACTATTGGCAACTCATCAAACTCTCTATTATCTCTAATTTTTTTGGTAGCTTCATAACCATTCATAATTGGCATCTCTATATCCATCAAAACAAAATCAAATTTATTATAATATTTACTAAGTTCTTGTAGTGCTTCCATACCATTTACAGCAATTGTAAATCTAATACCACTTCCCTCTAACACTCCTGCTAAAATTCTTTGATTTATCTTATTATCCTCTACAATCAAAATCTTTGCTTCACTAAAATCTTTGAAACTTGCTCTTGTAGTATTAAGAGTACTTGGCATCTCTTCTTTATAGATTTTTAGTTTTTTTCTAGGTTTTCTACCATCTTTACTTACTCTATCTAACTCATCAACATAAACTGATTTGAGAAGCTCTTCTACTCTAAGTGGTGTAAGAGGTTTTGGTAAATATCTATCTATTACAATAGCTTTTTTAGCTCTCAACTCTTCACTTACATCATCACTTTGAGATAATAGAGTATTTAGAGCAATAATAGTTATATCCCCTATCTCTTTAATCTCTTCTAAAATCAAAATATTATCTAGTGTTAAAATCCTCTCATCAACCAATAAAATATTTTGTTGTGCTATAAGTCCTCTATTATTTTGAATTGTAGATATAGATTGAATTAAAACATTATTCATAAATATCTCAAACATATTACTAATTGACATAGCTGCGGTTGAGTTATTTTCTATAATCATTATCTTATTATCTACTACTACATTATGAAGCTTTTTATACTCTCTCTCTACACCAATATTCTCCAAGAACTTATTATCAATTTTACTACTATCTATAATAGGAATTGAAAACTTAAATGTACTACCTTTACCATAATTACTAACTACACTTATATCTCCACCCATTTTAGCAATAAGCTCTTTTGTAATATATAATCCTAATGAACTATCTAAGTTACTACCCTCTATATTATCACTCTCATCATCAAAGGCATTAAATAATTTACTTACTTTATCTTTTTTTATACCTACACCAGTATCACTAATAATAAACTCTAATTCACTACCTTTTACCTTAGAGATTTCTAATATAATCTCTCCTCTAGTTGTATATTTAAAGGCATTTTCCAATAGATTAAGTACTATTTGATTTAGTCTTGCCTTATCTCCAACTATAAATTTATCTACATTTTTACTAATATTAATAATAAAATCTATATGAATACGCTCTTTATATTTAGAAGTTAAAAAACTTGATACCCCATTTAATAGAGAATTTATATCAAAAGGCTCTTCTTGAAGTTCAATCTTACCAGATTTAATTTTAAGAAACTCTACTAAATCATTGGTAGCATCTAATAATTTAGTATCTGCACTTCGTATAGTTTTAATCTTCTCATCAATACTACTCTTATTTATTTTAGTTAGAGGCTCATCTAATATCTTATCTCTCTCTACCATAATATCTTTGGTTGTTGTATGAATTTTATCACCAACAGATAATAGAAGTTTCTTTTGTTCTTCTTCTAATACAAACTGCTTTGCATACATTTTTCTTTGCACACTTTTCATACTTTTACTTTGATATAGCATCCAAAGAAGTGCAAAAATAGTAATACCTATCAAAACATATAGAATTTCCCATATACCACCACCATTTGGTGTAATAGTTATCATCTCTTTTTTAGCTTTTAGTATCTCTTGTTGTGTAGCTTTTTCAATATCATCTACTATTTTTTGTTTTAACTCTTTTTTGGTAAGTTGATTTGGATTATTAATAATATGCCCATGTCTCATAATAAATGATTTTGGGTAGTAATCTCTTATTATAATATAAGCAAGTGCTAATATTTTATCCTCTTTAAATGGAGCTAATTCAACAATATGATAACTATTTTTATTACTCTTAACTATTTCAAATTTAAATTCACTCTCCAAAGACTTTAAATCCTCCTCTAAAGACAAAATATTTTTAATACTCTTAGTTGTTTTATTAGCCTTAGCTTCACTATCAAAAGCACCTATTATAATAGAACTATAATAATCATCAGATTTACTATATATACTAAAAAGAGTCGTTGTTAAAATTAATAATATCAATAAAATCTTTTTCATTCGTTATCCCGTTTTGTATTAGTTAGAGTTTTTTCTATAATCATTTGTCGTTTTTGTAATCTTTTTTGTTCTTTATTAACCTTATAGCTTTGTATTATCCAAATAATAAATATAACTAAAAGTATAGATGAGAATATAAATATAGATAACCATAAAAGTCTATCTTCTGGTGCGATAGCCTCAATATAACGAATAATTATATTTTTATCTACTCTATTTTTATTCAATAAATCAAAAACATCAATATCATCAAAATTTTCATTAGTACTTTCTACTAATATTTTAAATGATTGAGAATAATCTTCTTTGATTTTATTTATCACAATAAGTGATTTGTCTATATCTTTAGGTAAATCTATCAAAACTAAATATTGACTACTAATAGTCTCCATTTTAGCATCTAAGCCTTTTGCATTTAATACCTTGACTAAATCTAATGCTTCTAGCTTACTAGAGGTAGCATTGACTACAATACTACCTCTAAGTTCACCATATAAGCTAAGTGTAAATAATATAACTATAAATAGTATATTTTTTATATTCATTATAATACATCATCTATATTTTTATCATAAATAACTTGAAGGTGTTTATTAAGCACTGATTTAGTTTTAATTAAAACCTCTTGAGCCTCACTAGATAATCTACCCTTCTCTGCCATTGGAGTACCCAATAGATTATTAATAGCATTTACTAATTTTTGACTATTTTCAAGCTCTAATTGAGTTTTATAGTGATAAAATTCAAAATTTTGCTTCTCTTCTATAAAAAGTATTCTTTTTAATTTTACATTTTGTTCAGATAATATAAGTTTATAATACTCTATCGTTTTAATAGTCTCATTAAGATGAGCATCTACCTTGTCCATCTCTTTTTTACACTCCTCTTTAGAAGTACAATAAAACTCTGCTTGTTCGTGAGTAGCTTGTGCATCTTTTAGATTTTGTGTAGCTCTTAGTGATACTCTTATTATATATATAATATACATAATAATAAAAACAATTCCAGCTAAAACAACTCCACCAATATTTGTACTAGCATCTGTGATAAATAGTTTTCCTATTGGTTGTAATAGAGGCATTAAATAATCTATATTACTAAGCTTATTAATATCAAATGCCACACCTATGGATTTAGCAGATGCAAAAAGTGAACCAATAGCTACAATAGCACCTATAATAGAGGCTATAATAAATGATGAAAATTTACCTGAAGATACAGATTTTACCTCTACTTTTTCTTGCTTATCCTCCTCTGCATATCCAAAAGCTACTTCTGGTTCATCTTCAAGCATATTAGCTTTATATCCTAAATCTAGTAATAATGTTTGAGATTCATCTAATGCCTCTTTTCTAAGAGATGCTTTACTCTCTTTTAGATTCTTTAAATCCTCATCTAAAAGCAACATACACTCACTCACCTGTGCCTCTGCCTTTTGCATAATCTCACTTGCATCACTTGTAATATTTAGAGCTTGTTCATGCTCTCCTAATTGTGGTGCTGTACTCTTATTATCTGCTAACAACTCATCCTCTTTACTACTCATAGACTTTCTCCCATAAAAATAATTTTATAGATTATACCATATATCATTTAAATATAAAGTAATATAATATATAATGCTAGAATGAAACATTTACTAGAAATTGATACTAAACTACTTAAAAATTTTAATTTTATACTGATAATTCAAATGATACCATTATGGATAATGTCAGTATTTTTGGTCAAAGAGATACAACCATCTCTTTATGATAAACAGATGCTATACTATACAGTGGCATTTATTGGATTTGTCGTAGCATTTATTATACCATGGCGTAAGATAATATGGTGGTTTGTGCCAATCTTTTATGGTGCTAACCTATTAATGCTAATTGCTGTTGAGTTTATTGGTAAAAGTATATTAGGTGCGCAAAGATGGATAGAAATTCCAGGTATTGGTATTACGGTGCAACCATCTGAATTTATAAAAGTGAGTGTATTGATGATGTTAGGACATCTTATTAGCCGTACTCCTCCTCCAAAAGGTGGTTATGGATTGGTTAGTTTTGCTAAACTTTCTGTTTTTATTATAGTACCATTTTTACTTATTGCAAAAGAACCAGATTTAGGTACTGCTTTGGTACTTTTGATTTCAGGATATGGCATACTATTTATAATTGGAGTAAAATGGCAAATTTGGGCAATAATTATTACAGTTGTTATAGTATCTATCCCTACTATTATATATCCAAATCTTCATGACTATCAAAAAAAGAGAATTAATGATTTTTTAGACCATCCAAGTTATCATGTACAACAGGCTCTAATTGCTATTGGTTCAGGTGGATTAGATGGAAATGCCAAAGAGGATGCCACTCAAACTCAATTAAAATTTTTACCAATCTCTACAAGTGATTTTATATTTGCATATCTAGGTGAAAGATTTGGATTTATTGGTATGGTAAGTGTTGTTTTATTATACATTTTTCTTATATTACATCTACTATTTATATCTTGGCTACACCAAGATGACCATTTAATACAAGTTTTTGCCACTGGAACTGCATTTTTGTTTTTTATTTATATGTGTGTAAATATTTATATGATTATAGGATTAGCCCCTGTAGTGGGACTTCCACTGCCAATGTTTAGCCACGGAGGCACTTCTTTTATAATTTTTGCAATTATTTTTGGAATTTTGCAAAATTTACTTGCTTTTAAAGATTTTTTAAAGTATAATACCGACCACAAAACATTTTTAATCTCAAAAGATAGATTAAAATAGTTTCTGTGAGGGTCTTTAGCTCAGCTGGTTAGAGCACTCGGCTCATAACCGAGTGGTCCGCGGTTCGAGTCCGCGAAGACCCACCACTTCAAATAATTTATAAATCAAACTTTTTATAAACTTTAGATAAAATATCATTAAAACTAATTTTAGGATTATACAGATATGTTTGATAACTTTTTTCAAAAACTACAAAGCAAAGATAAATTTATTACAGTAGAGATTACTCCTCCTCATGGTGCTTCTATAGATAATATTATAGATAATATCTCCAAAATTGAATTAGATAAAAAAATAGATGGTTTTTCTGTAACTGATAACCCACTAGCAAAACTTAAAATGTCTGCTATCCTATCAGGTATTAAAATCCAACAAAAATTTAACAAACCAGTAATTACAACTATGAGTATGAGAGATAAAAATAAACTCTCACTTCAATCATCTCTACTTGGTGCAAATGATTTTAATCTAAGATGTATTTTGGCCCTTACAGGCGACCCTGCAAAACTTAGCGACCAACCAGAGGTAAAAGGTGTATTAGAGAGAGATTCTACCCTACTATTAAGTATTATTCATCACTTAAATAAAGGTGTAGATTACTCAAACAAAGCCCTCTCCCCTGCCCCACAAAGAATATATCCATTTGCTGTAAGTAACTCTTACTCTAAAAATATGGCAAGATTAGAGAAAAAAATTCTTAAAAAATTAAATTATGGTGCAAAAGCGATAATTACACAACCTGTATATGATATTGATAATGCAAAAGAGCTTTTAGAGATTTTTGAGAGTGCTAAGAGTAATAGTATTAGAGAGAGTGCAAAAGATGCCCAACTTATAATAGGACAATTCCCAGTAGTAAGAGCAAGGACAACAAACTTTATATCAGATAATGTCCCAGGTATTAGAGTACCTAAAAAGATTATAGATGAGATGAATTTAGCATCAATGGATTCAATAGAAAAAGAACAAGAGGTAGGATTTGGACTATCAAAAGATATATTTGATAATATAATGAAAATACATGGAAAAGTTCATTTAATGACACATAATAGATTTGATTTATGTAATGATTTGATAGGATAAGTAATATTATGCTAAAATATCTCTATATATTAATTAAGGTAGATTAAAAATGTCAAAAAAAGAAGTTCAAAAAGTAGTTTTAGCATATTCTGGTGGATTAGATACAAGTATTATTCTAAAATGGTTACAAGATGAGTATAATTGTGAAGTTGTTACATTTACAGCTGATTTGGGGCAAGGTGAAGAGGTAGAACCTGCAAGAAAAAAAGCTTTGGCTATGGGTATTAAAGAAGAGAATATCTTTATATTAGACCTACAAGAAGAGTTTGTAAAAGATTTTGTATTCCCTATGTTTAGAGCTAATACTATTTATGAGGGTGAGTATCTGTTGGGGACTTCAATTGCTAGACCATTGATTGCCAAAAAGCAGATAGAGATTGCCAAAATTACTGGTGCTGATGGAGTGAGCCATGGTGCTACGGGTAAAGGTAATGACCAAGTAAGATTTGAATTAGGCTATTTAGGACTTGATGGGAATATTACAGTAATTGCTCCATGGAGAGAGTGGGATTTAAATTCAAGAGAGAAGTTATTAAAATATGCTTCAGAACATGGTATTGATATAGAGAAGAAAAAAGATGGTGGTTCTCCATACTCAATGGATGCTAACTTGCTTCATATATCTTATGAGGGATTATTATTAGAAGACCCAAATAAAGAACCAGAAGATGATATGTGGTTATGGAGTGTCAAACCAGAAGATGCACCCGATACTCCAGAGTATATCACTATTGATTATAAAAAAGGCGACCCAATTGCTATTAATGGCGAAGAGATGACACCTGCTACAATCCTAAGAACTCTAAATGAGTATGGAAATAAGCATGGTATTGGTAGAATTGATATAGTTGAAAATCGTTTTGTAGGTATGAAAGCAAGAGGATGTTATGAGACTCCAGGTGGTACAATTATGCTCAAAGCTCATAGAGCCATAGAATCAATTACACTTGATAGAGAAGTTATGCACCTCAAAGATGAGTTGATGCCAAGATATGCTAAACTTATATACAATGGTTTTTGGTGGAGTCCTGAACGAGAGATGCTACAATCTGCTATTGATAACACACAAAAATTTGTAGAGGGTACTGTAAGATTAAAACTCTATAAAGGTAGTATAATGGTAGTAGGAAGAGAGTCTGAGATGTCTCTATTTAGTGAAGAACACTCTACATTTGAAGAGGATGAAGTATATAATCAAAGTGATGCTGAAGGGTTTATTAAATTAAATGCTCTAAGATTAATTATAGAATCACAAAAACAACCATCAAGAGTGGATAATAAATAGTAACTATTTTGGAGAGTTAAATATCAACTCTCCAATTTTATTTTATTTACTACCTTTTTTCATCCAAATCTTAAATGGTTGTAGAGATGATATATAGTCTGCTACATCTTTAAACTCTTTATCTTCTAATGGAAGTGTCGGCATAGCATTAGCACTATATCCAAACTCTTTAAATAAACTATAAGGATCTTTTGCATACGCTTCTATTTTGGCTTTTGTTCTTGTATAAGATACAATATTAAAGTCCTTACCCATAGCAGAACCACCATTGACTGTATGACAAATTGCACAATTTGCTTTATATACTTTTTCCCCTGCAACTACATCTGCCATCAAGTTTGTTGTTGTTAAAATTACTATTGAAGTTATTAGCTTTTTCATATAAGTTCCTTTTATAAAATTTATTATTTTAAATAATATCTTAAATAGGATAAAAATAGTCTTAATTTAAAGCTAAATAAGAGTAATTTACTCTTATTTACTAAAAAACATCTATTTTTCTTATTTTAAAAACTCTAAACCTCCTTGCAATATACCATCTCCCAACCATTAAATACAACTACTATACCCTTTTCTAACCCTTTAGGATTGTATTTAGCTAACTGCTTTTTTGCCTCTGTTATCTGTTTTGATAACTCATCTTGAGTGAATTTTAAGGTATATATCTACAAAGCCTTTTGGATATACTCACCCATAATTCTTTTAATCGTTTGATATAGTATCTTTCACATCTTTATTAAATTTATAGTTATTATACCAATCACCAATATTAAGTTCTTTATTTAAATTATAGTGATTTAATAATCTTTTTAGCTCATCTTTGGTAATTCCAACAGCACTATTAAATATATAATCATTTGTGATAATAGAATATATCATAATATAAAGCTAACATATTTAGAAATAGGCTTTTCCCAAATCTTTGTGGACGAATAAGAAATAAAAATGGAGGTTGTTGTTCTATTTTTGGGATAAAGTGAGTCTTATCTACATAATAATAATTTTCCAATTTTACTCTTCTAAAATCGCTTATTCCATAGGGCAACATCTCTATCCTTTTTGGTTTATTATAGCATAAACAACTACTATTTCCAAAGTGATCAAAAGTATAAATTTAATAGATTGTAGTTATATTTTAATTAATTTGATTTAAAAGAACTTAATTGTATAATAACAAAATTTTTTATCAAGGGTTTAAATTATGTTATCTAAAAGAATGGACAAATTATCACCATCTCTAACTTTAGAGATTACAGCAAAAGCAAATGAGCTTAAAGAACAAGGCAAAAATATTTTAAGTTTTTCAGCAGGAGAACCAGACTTTGATACTCCAACTAGAATTAAAGATGAGGCTAAATTGGCACTTGATAGAGGCTTCACTAAATATACAGCCGTAGCAGGGATAACTCCACTAAAAGAGGCTATTGTAAACAAGCTTCAAAGAGATAATAATCTTACATATCAACCAAGTGATATAATTGTAAGTAATGGGGCTAAACACTCTTTGTTTAATCTATTTCAAGCACTTATTGATGATGGAGATGAAGTAATTATTCCTGCACCTTATTGGGTAACTTATCCTGAACTTATCAAATATAGTGGTGGTGTGCCAGTATTTATAGAGACAAATGATATAAATAAATTTAAAATTACAGCAGAACAGTTACATCGTGCAATTACACCAAAAACAAAAATGCTAATCCTTACAACTCCATCTAACCCAACAGGAAGTGTATATTCCAAAGAGGAGTTAGAAGATTTAGCAAGAGTATTAAAAGATACTAATATTTTTGTAGCAAGTGATGAGATGTATGAAAAACTTATATATGAGACAAAATTTGTTTCAACTGCAAGTATTAATCGTGATATGTTTTTACGAACAATTACAATCAATGGATTAAGTAAATCAGTGGCTATGACAGGTTGGAGATTTGGCTACCTTGCATCTCCAAACAAAGAGCTTATATCTGCTATGAACAAACTTCAAGGACAAAGTACATCAAATATCAACTCTATCACACAAATGGCAGCAATCCCTGCTCTAAATGGTGAAGTGGATAAAGATATAGAGAGTATGAGAAGAGCCTTTGAGTCTCGTGCATTAGAAGCAGTTGAACTATTTAATCATATCCCTGGAGTTAGTGTAGTTGCACCACAAGGAGCATTTTATCTATTTGTAAATATCAAAGATATATCAAATGACTCAATGAAGTTTGCCAAAGATTTAATGGAAGAGACAGGAGTAGCAGTAGTCCCTGGAATTGGATTTGGTAGTGAGGGGTATTTTAGATTTAGTTTTGCCACAGATATATCTATGATTAGAGATGGTATTAGAAGAATAGAGAAGTTTATACGATATAGTGGAGATAGCTTAGTAGAAAACGACTAATATTTTATATAGATGGAGAGAGTCTAAAACTCAAATCCTCCATCTTGCCCTTTATTCATACTTGCATAAACACTTTTTACATATCTATCTCTTAATTCACACTCTATAATTTTTTCACACTTTATACAACTTTTAAGTCCCTTAGAGATTTGACACTCCTCTAATAGTTTTTTTTGAGTATCAAGTTTTTGCTGATATATATCATTAGATTCCATAAGCTACTTGAAGTGCCTCTATTTCACTATTTGAACCAAAAAAACATGGTGATGTATCGTGTGGGTGAGATGGTACGAGTTCTAATAATCTCTTGCCTTTATCATCAATAGCACTCCCCCCTGCACTCTCATAAACAAGAGCAAATGGAATTACTTCAAATAGTTGTCTAAGCTTTCCATTTGGTTTATCTGTGGTAGCAGGATATGAAAACAATCCTCCACCTTTGAGCAATATTTGATGTAAATCAGGCACCATTCCACCACTATATCTCAATCTATACCCATTAGCAAAAAGCCCATCAATAAATGCTTTATGTTTAGCTTCCCAATGTTGTTGAGTCCCACCACTAGCATTAAGTTTGCCTTTTGGATTAAGCTTAATCTCTCCAATCTCTTTGAACTCTCTACCCTTAGCACGATATAAAATAGGTGCTTTGCCTTTTTCTACCCAAACAAGTTCTATTCTTGGCCCATATACTACATAAGCAGAGGCTACAATATTATCCCCTTTTAATTCACCTTTATATATCCCAAAGATAGAACCAACAGATAGATTTACATCAACCAAACTTGAACCATCAAGAGGGTCATAACATAGAGTATATTCTCCATCATTATCGAATTCAAGTACCCCCTCTTTCTCTTCGCTTACAAGAGCCTTTACACTACTTACAGAAGCAAATCTATCCTCTATAATCTTATCACTTTGGACATCAAGTTTTAACTGCTCTTCTCCTGATGAATTCTCACTATCACTATATCCTAAATCCTCATTTTTAATAGCACTATCAATACTAAATGCTACCTCTTCTATTGCTTTAAAAATATCTTTCATTTTTTATATCTCCTTTGAATAATTGGTGTTGTCGGGGACAACATTATATAATCTTTTTATAAAATAGAAGCTATCAATTTATAACAGTATCCTTTGTACTCTTCTCCTAAACTAATACATAAAAACTTATTTTCTAAATCTTGTTCCTGAAAATTTTTAAAATTAGGGTCAGTTATAGGTAAATCATAAGAAATATTATTATATTTAAAAAATCCTCTTCGTTGTGAATTTTCTCTAAAATTACTCCTATTTTTCCAATAAATATGTATTTTTTCAACCTCTATTAAATATAAAGATTGATTAATTATAATATTCTCACTTTGAATTAATTTATAATTAACTCTATCATTATAACTTATACCATCTAACCATAAATTATTTGGATAATCCAAAAAGAATTTAATATTTTCTCTTTCTATTTTATAATTTTGTTGCCAAATATTATTTGAAATAATATAATTCTCAGGTTGTTGTTTTAATGGTGCTTTATCTAAGAAATCAATAATTATCTTTTGTAATGGTTTTACTAAAAATTTACCATAAGGATTTTGATATTTTGTTTGTTTATCTCTTAATTCACAACCATTTTTATCTCCAACAGGTCGTATCCACTCTTTTGTAATTATATCTTTTCCAGCAACACAATGTTGATTATGTTTTACAGAATTAGCAAAAATTACTATTGTTTTTATCATTTATAGATGCTTTATTTTAATATTATCAAAATTATCTTTTAAATATTCAGCTATTAATCTTCTATGACACTGCTCAGCAGTTACTTCACTACATAATAATACACTATTATTAAAATCATCAATATTAATATTTTTTAAAATATCTCTATCTATTAAGAGTTTATTATAAATTTCAATATATTCATTCCAATTAATAGTCTTCTTTTTATAATTATTAAGTAAATCTTTTGATGGAGCTAGTTTTGGCTTATATTCATATTTAATATTATGTAGTTTTAAAAAATATGGTAAATGCTTCGCATTCGCAAAACCAGCAAGTTGTGATTTATTATTTAATCTAATATCTATTAATTTTTCTACTTTATTTTCTTGTAATTTTTTAAAAAAATCTTCAGCACTTTTTTGAGAAAATCCAATTGTAAAAATATTCATTATTCATCACCCTCTTTTGTTATCGCATTATATGCTATATCTCTATTTCTTAATTTATAAGCTAATTTTATTCGTAATTTATCAGTTATATTGGGATTAAATAAATCTGCCTCTGGAAGTTTTTTGCTATATTTTTTTAATAGCTGTTGTTCTAATTTTTCTTGAGAGACTATTTTATCAGGATATATATGTGCTACATCTATACCATTTTTAACCAAAAATTCTGATACTAATCCAAATCTATGACAATCAAAAGCCTCTTTTTCTGAACACATCAAAGCTATATTATATCCCTTAGATATGCCACTCTCTAATCTTGTAATACCATCTTGAAATGGTTTTATCTCTTGGACTTTTTTAAAATCAACTCTACCATCATCAAATAGTAGATTTTTATCTTCATATCTTGCCCCCAATAAATCCCCCATAAAAATATAGTATATACCTTTCTCTTTTAGAGAGTGTTTTAATATCTCTCTATTATATTGAGAGGCAAATTTACTATAAGGCATACTTCTTACATCTACAATAGTATTAATATTATCTCTTCTTAATAGAGATATAAAATCATCACTTTTATAAATTGAATGCCCTATTGTATATAATTTTTTCAATAAATCCCTTTTTTTTTATTTTAACATAGAATTGATTTATATCTCTTTAGCATTTTTCCATATCCACTCAATTATCATTTGAATATTATTTAAATCCAAAATATCTATAGATGATGGAATATCATAATCATCTAAATTAATACTATCATCAATCGCTATAGCCTCACTACAATTAAAATAACTCTTATCAATCTCATTTCTAAAAATAGCTATCCGTGGCAATGGCAGAGTCTTAAGCCCCTCAACCAATAATATATCAAAATCACTTATCATATTTACAATCTCATCAAGACTCTTTTCTCTTTGGCTAAAATATGTAGTCCTTGTAGGTGAAGTAACCACTACCTCAGCACCAGTTTGACTAAATTTATAACTATCTTTACCCTCTACATCAAAAATAGCCTTATCTTTTGGGTCATTTTTGATAATAGATACCTTTTTGGTTTTGATTAACTCTTTGGCAATTTTCTCTATAAGTGTGGTTTTACCATTTCCCGAACCACCTGTAAATGCTACGGCTACTCTACTCAATTTTTATCCTTTTTTATAACTTTGGGCTTTGTATAAAATATTATTTTTTACTATTTCAATTAATTTATTGATTCTTTCTATACGATTTTCTATATCTTTTTTTATATCTTCATTAATATTCTTTGAATATTTTCTCTCTCCATGTGCTATAGAATTTCTATCTTTTAATAATTGTTCAATAAATTTATCATTAATATTATCTAATTGCTGAACTTTAAATTTATCAAAAAGTTTGCTTAATACTTCAAAACTAAGATTTGATTTTGTATCAATAACCTCATTAGCATCTATTTTTAAAATTTCCTTATCAAAATATAATTTCCTAAAACTCTCTATTCCTTTTAATCGTTTCTCTTTTGTATTATGTGATAATGTTTTAATTGCTGGTTGAAATATTAAATCTAAAATTTCATTATCATAATTATCTAATTCTATATATTTTTCTTTTAAAAGCACATTTAAAAATTTAATATAACTAGATAATTGTGATTTTATACTTCCTTCCCAATGAGCATAAACTAAAGCAATAGTCCCCCTAATCAAAAAGCTTACTTCTTGATTATTAAGTTTAAATTTAGAATCAATTTCATTTTTTAAATTAATTAACTCTTTTTTTCTCCAAAGAATATCTCTATTTAAATTTTCTTCTAATTTTTCTAATTCACTATCAAAATTTAACATTTTTATTATAGGGTTTTATTAATTTGATTATTTGGATTTAATCTATTAAATAGTTCATATTTAGTCATATTATTATCTATTTTAATTACCTCTATATCTAATGAAGCTCTTTTAAAAATCATTCTTGTTTCTATATCAAAAAAAGTTTCTGAACTCTCTTGATTATCATTTTCCTTAAAACTCTCATAAGTCATATTCTCTAAACTTGGTAAAATTTTTGTTTTATTTAATTTAAGATGAGGATATAACTCTTTTTTATCATTTACTAGAATACCAACAAACTCTAAAATTGTAGAAATTCTCTCTACTCCATCAATCAATTCCCATCTACCATCATCCATTTGTTGAACAAGTATTGATGAAATAGGTATCCCAATCAAAATAGATTCTATAAATTTTGACTTTTGCTCTCTGTTCCATCTAAAAAGTTTTTGAAATTCAGGTTGAATTATAATCTCTTTCTCTTTATACATACTTATAATCTCACCTATTGACATTCTTATTTTAGTAGTATGTATTTTTGTAAAATTATATTTTATCTCTTCACTTAAACTCATTTTATACTCTCCTTATATAAATAAAATTATATCTTTTTAATCTTTACCAATAGAAACAATCTTCTCTTGATACCACTGAGTATCAAAAATTTTAGGAAACACCTCAACCATTATATCAAGTGGTACTGTATCTATATCATTGGAATTAGAGGCTATCTTCCAACCACTCTCTTTTATAATATATGAAAATATTTGATTTATTATTTTATACTGTTTCTCTTTGGTGATATTATCTTTTGATTTTTCACTACTGATTATGGATTTAATTAGATTTTTTCTAACTTCTCTTGAATATGTTGATTTTATGGTGTTAATAAGTTCATCTTTAGTCAATTTATCTCTCCATTTTTAGATTTTTAAAATTATATCTTTTTAATCCAAAAATGAAGTTTGTTATTTTGATTATCCTTTTCTATTTTATATCTACTTTGAGATTGAATATCTAATTTATCATATAAGTTATTGATATAAAATTGCTCTTTTATAGTAATATTTTTATCAATATCACTAAGTGATGTAATAAAAAAGTTATATTTATTAAACCCTCTTATCCAATCTTGTGCTGTATTTAATATCTCTTGTTTTAACTCTAGTTTATTATATTGAGGTAGTATAAAAATCTCTTCAAAATAGTATATAGAACTTACTTCAAAATCTGTTTGACTCCATGATAGAAGAATATTATCATCTTCATAGATTAATGGTAAGGCATTTAATATTGCTACTGATTTATCACTATCTTTTAATATTACGACTATACTATCTTTGATTTTGGCAAATGTTTTTAGATACTCTTTTTCTATTTGGGTATCTATAGTGTATAAATATGGATTCTTTGTAAGTATTTCTATTTTTAGATTTATAATATCTTCTTGATTTGCTAATATAGATTTACCCATAAATAGGGAAATTTCAAACTTAGACATAATAGAACTCCTGTCTTTTATAAATATATGTTATTTGATTGTAATTTGGAAAAGTTTTGTATTACAGCATAAGTATATCTAAATAAAGTTTAAGATAGCAAGGCTTAAAGAGTATAATGGTAAAATTATAGTATCAAAATACAAGGGAGTTTTTATGAAAAAATTTATGTTAGCTTTTATATTGGTTTGCTTTACAAATCTATATGCTCTAAGTGCTGTAAGTGCAATTCCATCTGACCATAGGTCTCTTTTAAATAAGATACTAAAAGATTTACACTTTAGTGATGCAGATGACAAATCAAGAAATGATATATATGGTGAGTTGAAGCCATTTCTAAAAAATGGTTGGTACACACATTGGATTTCAAATAGAACAGGAAGTGATTCTAAAGTTGAAAATGCAGATACTCTATTTACTGATGTTATGATATATAATAATGAGAGAGTAGCAAATGTAACTTTAATATACTTTAGAAAACATAATCAAATGTTTGTAGGGACAAAAGAGTCTATTCAAACAAGTTCAAAAAGTGCATTAGAGAGATTTAGAAAAAATAAATCAGATATAAAATTAGATAAATTAAATGAGACAGATAATTATGCTGTATTTAATGAAAAGGGTTATATGGGTTATGAGACTGTTCATATCAAAGAACCAAATGCTATGATGATATATGAATCATCTACATATTTAAATGTATATCCAAAGAGTACTCTTGGAGCATTAGATAGCAATAGCACACTAGTGCCAAAATCATAATTAAGGTGGGTTTTCCCATCTTTAGAATAAATTAGAACTATGAATATCAAATCTTTTTTTAAATACTATATTTTTTTATATTTTTTACCAATATTTATTTGGGGTAACAATAGTATAAAAGAGTATAATATAGAACTCAAACTTCTACAATCTGGTCAAATTGAAGTAAATCAAGAGATAATATATGATTTTAATACACAGCAAGAGGATATAAATTTTGATATATCTTATGCCTTTAAAGTAGGAATATATAATAGAGATATTGGAATTATGAATATATCTCTTTTGAGAGATGGAAGAGTAGAAAAGTATAAACAGACTAAAATTAATTCAAAATATATTAGAGTATCTACCAATACTAATAGATTAAAAGGAGTACATAGATATAACCTCTTTTATACTATTAATAGAGGAGTATCTAATTATAATAATAAATTTGATATAAGTAGATTTAATATTATAAATAATTTTGGTCTAAATATTAAACGAGCATCTATCAATGTGATACTCCCCTACTCTCTTTCAAATAAAAATGCTCTTATCAAAACAAAGCCAAATTCTACTATAAAATGGGATAATCCAAATGAAGCTAAAATAGATATTGGCTCTATAAACCAAAATAAGAGTAAAAAAATAGAGATAATATATCCTATTAATATACTAAAACAAAATGGTAAAACAAATTTCTCTTTGAGTGTAAAAGAGCAAATTTTTACTACTTGGAACTGGTTTGCTCTATTTTTAATCTCTATTTTTAGTTATAAATATTGGATACTATTGGGTTTTGATAAATTTAATAAAGCAATATACTCTAAATATCAACCACCATCAAAATTAGATATTTTACAATCTGCTCTTTTATATAATAAAGTTATCAATAACTCTATATTTACAATTGCTATTATAGAGTTGGCACAAAAGGGATATATAGATATAACCAAATATGACCAATCCAGACCAGCAACACTATATAAAGTAGATAAAGATACCAAAAACCTATCTTATGAGATGAGGTATCTATTAGAAAATATACTATTTTCTAGCGAACGAGTAATTAATATCAAAAAGAAATCAAATAAACAAGCAGATAAATTTTTAAAAGGTTATAAAGTAATTACAGAACTAATATATGCATGGTCTTATAGAGAAAAATATATGCAAAATAGTCCAAAACGAGAAAAAAAACTATTTTTAATAAAAATATTAACAGTAACAACACCATTAATACTATTTTCTATATACTCATCTATCAACCTATTAGGTACTAATATTACTCTAATATCACTACTACACACTATATTACTTATAGCTTTAATGCTACTTATTGTAAATGGAAGAACAACCACCAGAATATTAGCACTTATATCAATGGTAGCTATATCAATACCATTTACCAAAAACTATATAGAAATAGGTCTAAATAATATAAAATATACACCAATATTCTTGATACTATTTACCTATATCCTCAATCAATTTACCTATAATAAAATAGGCAGATACACAAGAAAAGGCTCAATAGCCAAAGCATATTTAGATACAATTGAGAAATTTATAAACCGTGCAACAATGAAAGATATTAAGAAAAAACTTATGCAAGACCCATTATATTTAGATAAATATCTACCCTATGCAATGCTATTTAATAATAGTAAAAAATGGGTATCATTCTATCATAAACTAGGAGTAGATACTCCTAAATGGTATATGGGAAGTGAAATTTATACACTTAAATATTTTTATAAAGATATGCGAGAGGCTATTACAATAGATTCAATTAGTTCAAAAACAAAACAAAAAGGCAAAAAAATATGAATTTAGAAGAGATAAAAGAGTATATAAAATCAAAAGATGGAGTATTACTATACTTTTGGGGAGATAATTGTGGAGTATGCGAAACCCTTCGCCCCAAAATCAAAGAGGCATTTAATAGCAATTTTCCAAAAGTAGAACAGTTATATCTAAATGCAAAAGATAATATAGAAGTATCTTCACACTTTGGAGTATTTTCAATCCCAACAATGATAGTTTTTTTAGATGGCAAAGAGTTTGCTAGAGAGTCAAGAAATGTAAGTATCTCACAATTAGTATCTAAAATAGAACGACCATATAATATAATGTTGGGGTAAAATTGGTTAATGCCAATGACTTAAGAAAAATATTCAATTTTTTGGAAAGATATTGAACAAATATCTTTTCTAAGATACAAATATAAAAAGGTAATAGATGAAATTTCAAATAAACAATACAGACAACAAAGCAAGAGCAACAACAATTAAAACAGCACACTCTACAATCCAAACACCAGTATTTATGCCAGTAGGTACACTTGGAGCAGTTAAAGCATTAGATGCTACTGATTTAAATAATTTTTTAAACCCTGATATAATTTTGGGAAATACATATCATCTATATCTTAGACCTACGGATAGAGTAGTGGCAAAAATGGGGAAATTACACAACTTTACAGGATTTAAAAAATCATTTCTTACTGATAGTGGTGGATTTCAAGCCTTTTCTCTAAGTGATAATGTCAAGATTGATGAGGGTGGTATTACCTTTAGAAGTCATATTGATGGTAGCAAACACTACTTTACACCCAAAAAAGTGATAGATATTCAAAATAACTTGGGTTCTGATATTATGATGATTTTAGATGATTTAGTAGCTCTTCCTGCTACTCAAGAGAGGATAAAAGCATCAATTGAGCGAACTACAAGATGGGCAGAGGAGACAATAGAGTATCATAGAGATAATCAAAAAAGAGGTATAGGGGTAGAGCAAAATATTTTTGCAATTATTCAAGGTGGAACTGATAAAGCTTTTAGAGAGAAATCAGCTCGTGAGCTTTGTGCATTGGATTATGATGGATTTGCTATTGGTGGGCTAAGTGTGGGTGAGGCTAATCAAGATATGTATGATACGGTTGAATGGACTACACAATTTATGCCAACTGATAAACCACGATATTTGATGGGTGTAGGTACTCCTGAAGATTTGGTAGAGAATGTGGCTCGTGGGGTAGATATGTTTGATTGTGTAATGCCTACACGAAATGCTAGAAATGGGACACTTTTTACATCTTTTGGAAAGATTAATATCAAAGGTGCTAAGTTTAAAGAGGATGAAAAGCCACTTGATAGTGAGTGTGAATGTATGGTATGTCAAAATTATAGCAGAGCATATCTAAGCCATCTATTTCGTGCCAAAGAGATTACATATTTAAGACTTGGAACAATTCATAATTTATATTATTATCAAAACCTTATGAAACAGATGAGAGAGGCGATATTAGAGAATAGATTTGAAAAGTTTAGAGATGAATTTTATAAAAAGAGAACTAAATGAGCAGTTACTTAATAGAGATAATATCAGTGATGATACTATTAGAAATCTTTGAATCGTCGTGGCAAAGAGCAGAGAGCGTAGAGGGGATATTGGAAAATTCATACTTTTATTATAATAAAAGTATATTTCTTTTTTTCTTGATGCACCCTACATTTTATTTTGTTTTATTTGTCTCTTTATATACTTCTGTGTTAAATTTGGGTATAATATCAATATTGATATTCAAGGCTTTAGACCTTTTATTCAAATTAGATATAATTAATAAACACTTCATAAACCATAATTTAGATATTGAACTTACAAATATGATAAAATCAAAAGTTGAACCTTGGGTTTTTTTAATGGGATTATTTATGTATGTACCAATCTTATTAATATCATTAATTTGATATTAAGGTTTATTATGTTACTATTTTGTTAGCTTTAGAGATTATTTCTTTAAAATAATTCTTAAATTAAATTCTACATTAATTATATAAAAAATCAAAATACAAGAGGACTTTTTATGAGTGAAAATAAAAAACCCAATACTAGAAAAAGCAGGACTCATGTTCCCGTTGATGGACACAAGATAGAGGAGTTACAACAAAAGCCATTAAAAGAGCTTGTAACAATTGCTAAGACTGTAAAAGTAGAGAACCCAAATGAGTTTCAAAGAAAAGATTTAATATTTGAAATCCTAAAATCACAAGTATCACAAGGTGGATTTATTCTTTATACTGGGATATTAGAGGTTATGCATGATGGTTATGGTTTCTTGCGTTCTATTGATGGAAACTTCGCAAATAGCAAAAATGATACCTATGTAAGTGCGACTCAAATTAGAAGATTTGCCCTTAGAAATGGTGATGTTATTACAGGTCAAGTCCGTTCTCCAAAAGACCAAGAGAAATATTATGCTCTACTTAAAATAGAAGCTATTAACTATTTAGCACCAGAGAAATCTAAGCAAAGACCACTATTTTCAAACCTTACACCACTATATGCTAATGATAAACTAAAATTAGAGTATCACCCAATGCACTTTACAGGTAGAGTATTAGACCTATTTAGCCCTATTGGTAAAGGACAAAGAGCATTAATTGTAGCACCTCCAAGAACAGGTAAAACAGAACTTCTAAAAGAGTTGGCTCATGGTATTAGCAAAAATAACCCTGAAGCATCTTTAATGGTATTACTTGTAGATGAGAGACCTGAAGAGGTTACAGATATGCAAAGAAGTGTCAAAGGTGAGGTATATAGCTCTACATTTGACCTACCTGCTCAAAACCATGTAAGAACAGCTGAAATGGTAATAGAGAGAGCCAAAAGAAGAGTAGAGTTAGGACAAGATGTAATTATTTTACTTGATTCTATCACAAGATTGGCAAGGGCATATAATACTGTAACTCCAAGTAGTGGTAAAGTATTAAGTGGTGGTGTAGATGCAAATGCTCTACATAAACCAAAAAGATTTTTTGGAGCAGCTAGAAATATAGAAGATGGTGGAAGCCTTACAATTATAGCAACAGCTCTAATCGATACAGGTAGTAGAATGGATGAAGTAATCTTTGAAGAGTTCAAGGGTACTGGTAACTCGGAAGTAGTTCTAAATAGAAATGTATCTGAAAGAAGAGTATATCCTGCTATTGATGTAACCAAATCAGCTACAAGAAAAGAGGAGTTATTAAGCTCTCCAGAGACTCTTCAAAAAGTATGGGCATTAAGAAATGCTATGCAAAATATGGAAGAGGTAGAGGGACTTAAATTCTTATTCTCTAAAATGGGTAAAACTAAGTCTAATGAAGAATTTTTAAATATGATGAATAAGTAGAATATAATTTTCAATGAGAGTGGGTATATTTGATAGTGGTGTAGGTGGATTTAGTGTTGTAAAATCTCTTTTAGAACATAATCTTTTTGAAGAGATTATATATTATGGAGATACAGCAAGAGTCCCTTATGGCACAAAAGATGAAAATACCATTATTAGATACTCTCTTGAAGCGATAGAATTTTTTAATAATTTTGATATAGACCTACTTATTACAGCTTGTAATACAGTAAGTGCTTATGCCTTGCCTACAATGCGTTCTAAAAGCTCTTATCCTATAATAGGAGTAATCACATCAGGTGTCAAGGCATTAGAGAATAGAATGCTAAATAAAGACTCCAATATATTAGTAATAGCCACAAAATCAACTATACTTTCAAATAGATACCAAAAAGAGATAAAATTATTAGGGTATAATAATATCCAAGCAATCCAAACAGGACTATTTGTACCTATCGTTGAAGAGGGGCTTTTTGATGGAGATATTTTAGATAGTACAATAAATTACTATTTTAAAGATTTAAAAAAACCAGATGCAATAATTTTGGGTTGTACCCACTTCCCACTTATTAGCCACTCAATTAACAACTATTTTAATAAAACCCCAATTATGATACACTCTGGCGAAGCAATTGTAGAGTACTTAGAAAATAATCTAAAGATTAAAAACAGATTTGATAATACAAATCTCAAAATTTATGCCTCTGATAATGTAGATGGACTAAGAAAAATAGCTATGAAATGGCTAGATAATTAAACTCAATATAAAACTCTAGCTAGATATAACCCTTGTGGTGATGCTAGTTTTGTAGTTATTCTATGCTTTAGATTTAATTGTGATACTATATCATCTCTACTAATCTTACCTTGTGCATAAAGCATTACCAAATTTATCATCATTCTCACCTGAGCCCTCAAAAATCCATTAGCAGTAAAATATATAAAATGATAATTTTTGCGTTGTTTATAAAATGCTTGATATATGGTTCTAATATTTGTATGAGTATATGACCCCTGCTTGATAAGAAAACCAAAGTCGTGAGTACCTATCAATATATCAAGTCCATCTTGAAGTTTATCCATATCAAAACTATTATAATATGAGATAAAATCCTCTTCAAATAGAGATAGTTTAGTAGTTTTAAAAACATATCTATATACCCTTTTTTTAGCACTAAATCGTGAATGAAACTTATCATCAACTTTTATAATATGCTTTATCTTAACACCCTCTAAAATCCTATTAAGAGAAGTTTTAAGCTTTTTTAAATCACTCCAATACTTAGGTACTTCAAAATCTATCACCTGCCCAGTAGCATGAACCCCTCTATCTGTCCTACCACTTCCTATAATATCACTATTAATATTTATCTTTTTTAGAGCATCTTCTACTCTATTAGTTACTGTTTGGTTTGTCTCTTTTTGCTTTTGAAACCCATAAAATAGATTTCCATTATAAGATATTACTGCTTTTACTCTCATCTCTACTCTTCTAAGAAAACTACCACTTGAATTCTCTCCCAAGGTGGCAACTCTCCATTAAATTTTAATACTTTAATCTTAATATCATTATCAAGATACTCATATATATCACGATTTATCCCCTTAGGCACATACCCTAATTTAATATCATCTTTAAATATAGCAATAGCATATTTATCATTTGGATTATTTTTATCTACTCTAAGAGATAGGTAATCATCTTGATATAATTTCACTCCTAATCCATCTATACAATACTGTAACCCTGCTATATAAAAGATTGATAGTTCTATTGTCATAATTTTATATTATCTCTAATAGTTTGAATGATTTCTATTGCCTCTTTTAACTCTTTTTTATATAATGGTCTTAAGGTATCATCATGAGATTGAGGATTTAAAATTCTATCTGTAATAGACTTTATATCTCTTAAATCTATCTCCACCCCACTATCTCTATCATCTTCAAATCCATCTTTAAAGCCAATAAGCTTACCACAAATTTTATCTCTATTTTTAATATCACTTAAATCAGTAGATAAAATCATATTTTTAAGCTTTTTAAATATTTTTTTATCACTATTTATAAATGTCTCTTCTCCCTCTTTTATCTTTTTAATCCTCTCTACCTCTTTTCGCAAATAATTAGCACAAGCAGGATAATCATACTCTTCAAAATACTTTTTAGCACTCTCAAAGTAATTTAGAGATTTTTTGATAAATGGCTTTTCTAAATCTTTACTATCTACATATATCTCGTAACTTTTCCATCTCATTTTATCTTTTAATATCTCAAAAAAGTTTTTATCATGGGTAAATAAAAATATCTGAAAATCATAAAAATACTCTTTTAACAATGTTATCAAACTAAGTCTATTACTCATATCAAGACTCATTAATAAATCATCTAAAATAAGCAGTTTTAATGAACTACTATCAAGCTTATCCGATACATTTCTAATAATAGCAAAATGTATAGCAATAGCCAAAGCAGAGAGTCTTGCCTCATTTAAAAAATGATGATATATATTCAACTCATTATCCATAAAATCAATTTTTACATTTACAATAAACTCTACCTTACCATCTTCTGTAAATTCCATATCAAAAAAGAACTCTCTAATATGAAATGTATCATCAAATTTCTTTAAAAAATGGTTAATATCATCTAGTACTTTACTATTGATAATATCTTTTAGTTTATCATAGTAGATATTTGGATTTTTAATATCCCCCAAAATCTTATTTTCATCAATAGGATACTCACTAAATAGCTCTCTAAGCATATCATATATATTTATCTCCTCTTTACTCTTATCTGTTTGATAATGAATTTTGAGCAAATTTTTATACTCAAGCATTGGCTTATATATCTCCAATGCTTCAAGATATGAATAGTTATTATCCAAATTATCCTCATCAATAATAATCTCTCTATTATTATCTAAACTAAATTCTATAAAAGGTTTTTGAGTACTAAATATATTTTGAGATTTCAAAAATACTTCTCTATCTATATCTGTCTGAGCCAAAAACTCAAAAGCCTTAAAAATAGAGCTTTTACCACTTCCATTCTCTCCATAAAGTAGCATATTCTCACCATTTAATTCAAAACTATTATGCTTTTTATCATCTCTAAAAAATCTAAAATTATTTAGAACTATTTTATTTATTTTTATCATTTTGTCCCTTTTCAATGGTATATTCTTTTTATAATTATATCAAAATCAAATAATTTCCCAATGCCCTTTTCTAGCACTTATTACAGCTTTATTCTTTTGATTGTTTAACTTTTGTTCTATTATATTATTCATATTTTATACCTAATTATTTTTACTATCTCTTTTAAATGCCAAACGAGAATCATAATCTTTTAACTCTTCTAATATATTATTACTAAAACTTAAATACCCTTTTGTTGTACTATTTTTATATTTATTTGTCCTAATATAATTACAAATTCCATCTTTACATCTAATTACTAATTTATACTTTTTAGTCTCAAACTTTTGATATTTTGGTTGCGATTTACTAAGTTTATTAATAAGATGTAGTAGTAAATGTTTATCTTTTTTATATTTATTATCACCTTTTATATTTGGCTTTTTGCCCTCTTGATAGATGATGTAATTATCCCAAGGGGTTAAAAGCCTTAATATTGAGTTGGTGGGTTTGCCTATTAGATAACCACTTTTAATGGTTGAGAAATCTTTAATTCTACCTAGGGTGATGCCTTTGTATATTATATTATAATCTCCAAAAAGAGATAAATTGATTATAAATAGTATTAATATTACTCTTTTCATCTCTTAAATATACCCATTAAAGTAGAGCCTTTAATACTCATTTTTAAACTTAACATATCTACTAGCAGAAGCATAAAGCTCATCTACCTCATCTTGTGTCAATTCTCTTATAAACTTAGCAGGACTTCCCATAATTAGACTTCTAGGAGGGAATTTCTTGTTTTTTGTAACTAGACTACTTGCCCCTACAATTGACTCTTTACCAATAACAGCACCATCAAGAATTGTAGCACTCATTCCAATCAAACAAGCATCTTCAATAGTACAACCATGAAGCATAACACGATGTCCAACAGTTACATCATCTCCAATAATTGTAGGATTACCATCACTCATATCAGCTTTTTTGTAGTGAGTTACATGTAGCATTGAGAGGTCTTGAATATTGCTTCTTGCCCCAATTTTAATCCTATGAACATCTCCACGAACAACCACACCAAACCAAATAGCACTATCTTCACCCATCTCTACATTTCCAATCACACTAGCACCCTCTGCTATCCAAGCATTTTTGCCAAGTTTTGGACTCCACTCTTTAAATTTCATTGTCATTTTATATTCCTTTATTAGCTTATATTGTAGTATATTTAAAAGTATTATAGCATATATTAGATATATTTATTTTTTATGCTATAATTTGAGATATTAAAATTTAGGAGATTATTATGAGTCAAGAGATAGCAAAAATTAAATTAGATGGTACAAAAAATGGCAAGATTACAGTATCAATTGTAGAAGAGCCTTATGGTAAAGATAGTGATAGTATTGCTTCTATTGGGATAGCACTACAAGAGAGTTCAAACGAACCTGATTGGAAAGTTCATCTTCCAAAGGCTAATATTGATGCAGTTATAGATGCTTTGCAAAAAGCCAAAGAAGAGTTGTAGAGGATTTTATTATGGAAATGGGCGAGATATTAGAACATATGATGGAACCTAAGAACTATGGTGTAATTGAAGATAGTGATTGTGAGGGATTAGGTGAGAATCCTCAAAATGGTGAGAAAGTAGCACTATATGCTAAAATAGAAAATAATAGAATATTAGATATAAAATTTCAAGCTATTGGGTGTAGTTCTACTATTGTAGCTGGTTCTATATTTACAGATTCAGTCAAAAATGAGTTGATAGAAGAGGCTGATATTTTGGCTGATAAAATCCTTGATATGCTTGATGATAAACCAAGTGAAGAGGCTGCTTGTTCGGAGATGGTAGTAATGGCATATAAGTCAATGTATCAAAATTATAGTGATAGATTAAAAGATAAAAATGCACTAGTAGTATCTAAATCAATATCATATAGTTGTGAGATAGAACAAAAAGAGGAAAATAAGTAGATGAAACAAATTTTTATAGATATTCATGAGGTATGGCTAGAGACATTAATGGCAGGATTTGTATCAAAAAAGAGTAAAATAAAACTTTTTGATAGTTCTGATATTCTATTTAAACACTTTACTTGGGTAGAGAATGCTCTTATTAAATCTAATATTGATTATAACTATAATAGAGAGGCTATCCCTATCAAGGTAGAAAACTTCTCTTATCTATTAAATGATATTATCAAACGAATTGAGAAAATTATAGATAATCTTGATGTTATAGATGATAAAGCATTAAGAGAGAGAATATTAAGTGATTTAACCTTTATTAAATATGATATATCATTGATGGAAGAAGAAAAAGTAACTGCTTTTAACACCAAAAGAGAGTTAGATAATATTAAATTAAAAGATGAAGCTAGAGATGCTTTGACTATATTTTTATTTGAAGAGAGCTACAAAGAGTATGAACTTATTATGATATATAATTATCTCAAAGCAAATAGTAATGATGCATTTTTAAATAGAATTTTCTCTATTTTAATTGATGAGAGCTTTTTTCATCTAAGAAGTTTTGGGCAGATGATGGCAGATATGGGAATATTAGCAATACCTAGAATTATCAATGAAGAGCTTTATAAAGTAGCAGATATGAGTGCATTTTTAAAAGATGGAATAAATGAAGAACTTAATGCAAAAGAGGAGTGTAAAAGATTATCTGATGCAGTCTCACAAGATTCAGATGAGTTAGCAAAGTTTTTTGATTTGATAAATAATCAAGAGAATTATCATATAGCTTTAATGGAAGAGGCTTTAGAGTATTATGCAAAATCTTGAATTAGATAAATTAAGAGAGATTATAGAGATAAATTCATGGACAAATAATAAAGAGGGTGTAGATATTAATGGAAATATCTTTGCCTCTTGGCTAGAAGATATTGGATTTAGCCTACAAAGACATGAAAGAGGAGATATAGGCGACCATCTACATCTAATTAGCCCACAAAGAGAGGGCAAAAAATTATTGCTTCTAGGACACCTTGATACAGTTTTCCCACCAAATAGCTTTGAGGGATTTAGAGAAGACAATGAGTGGATATATGGTGCAGGTGTATGTGATATGAAAGGTGGTAATTTCGTAGCATATAAAGCACTTCAAAATATATATAATAAGTTTGGCACTATTTATAATATTGATTTTTTACTTGTAAGTGATGAAGAGACAGGTAGTGATGATAGCAAGTTTTTAAGTGCTAAATTAGCCTCTAATTATGATTATTGTATGGTTTTTGAAGCGAGTGGATTAAATGGTGAAGTGGTAGAAGCAAGAAAAGGTGTAGGTACATTTTTTATAGATATTAAGGGCAAAGCATCTCACGCAGGAAATCATTATAGCAGTGGAATAGATGCCAATATGGAAGCTTCACTTAAATTAATTGAACTTGTCAAACTCACAGATTTATCCAAAGGTACGACTCTAAATGTAGGTAAAATAGAGGGTGGAATAGGAGCAAATACAATCTCACCACACTCAAAACTAACATTTGAACTAAGATATACAGATAGTAATGAAAAAGAGAGAGTACTCAAAGAGATTGATAAAATTGTAGCCCAAAGCTTTGTAGAGGGAAGCCAATCAACTCTAAGTGGAGGTATCCAAAGAGATGTAATGCAACCATCATCTAATCAAAAAGATTTTATAGCAAAAATTAATACTTTATGTAATATTAATCTACCATTAGAACAAAGAGGTGGAGTAAGTGATGCTAATATTATCTCATCTTGTGGAGTGGCTACTCTTGATGGATTTGGGCCTTATGGAGATGGCGACCATACTGTAAATGAGAGAGCTAATAAGCAGAGTTTTATTGAACGAATAGAGCTTGTAACAGAGATTTTTAAACATTTTATAGATAAAAAATTTGAAGATTAGATAGAATATATAGTATCATATTTTATATATTATATGATTTTGAAGTATATTTTGGTATAATGTTTTTCATTTTAAAAGTCCTTTTTTGCAAGGCACAATAAAGGATAATATAGTGATAGATAATGTAATAGAAGCAGGTAGTGTCCATAAATTAGAGATATATAAAGATACAGATTTTGGATTTTTTTTACGCAGTGGTAATGAACAAGAGGTACTTCTGCCAAATGCTTATGTAACAAAAGATATGAATATGTATGATGAGATTGATGTATTTATATATCATGATTCAGAAGATAGATTAATTGCTACAACCAAACGCCCTTATGCTATGGAGGGTGAGTATTTTTATGGTGAGGTTGTAGATTATAAACAGTATGGAGCATTTATTGATTGGGGATTGCCAAAAGATTTGTTTGTACCTCTATCTCAACAAAAAGCATATTTTCATGTAGGTAAAAAGTTTATTTTGAGAGTTTGTCTTGATAGAGAAACAGGACGATTATATGGGACTCATAAAATAGGTAAGCATATTATTAGAGATATGAAAGGGCTTCATGAGAATAAAGAGATGGAGATTATAGTAATTGCTAAGACTCCTCTTGGATATAAAGTGATAGCAGACTCTAAATATGAGGGAATGCTTTTTGATAATGAGATATTTGATAATATAAATATAGGTGATAAATATAGAGCATATATCAAAAAGGTTCGTCCTGATTTTAAGCTTGATTTATCACTACAACCAATCTCAAATGATAATTATGCACAAGATAAAATTTTAGAAGTTTTAAAAGATAAGGGTAACTCTCTTGAAATAACATCTAAAAGTTCTCCTGAGATTATAAAAGAGATATTTGGATTGAGTAAAAAAAGTTTTAAAAAGGGTTTAAATGCTTTAATAGAGAGTAAGCAAATTAAATTAGAAAATAGTATAATCTCATTAGAGAATTAAAATTTAAAAGGAAAAAAATGAATATCGTAGAGGGTAATTTAAGCGTAAATAAAAGTAAAAAGGTAGCCATTATAAATGCAAGATTTAACCATTTTATCACAGATAGATTGGTTGAGGGTGCAAAAGATGTTTATGCTAGACATGGTGGAGATGTAGATGATTTAGATTTGATTTTAGTACCAGGGGCATTTGAAATTCCATTTGCACTTGATAAAGCATTAGCAAGTGGTAAATATGATGCAGTATGTTGTTTGGGTGCTGTAATTCGTGGGGCTACTCCTCATTTTGATTATGTATCAGCAGAGGCAACAAAAGGTGTAGCAAGTGTAACTTTAAAATATGGTAAACCTGCTACATTTGGGGTACTTACAGTTGATAGTATTGAACAAGCGATAGAACGAGCTGGTACAAAAGCAGGAAATAAAGGTGGCGAAGCAATGGTTAGTTTAATTGAGATGATAAATCTTTATAGTGAGCTAGAAAATGGCTACTAGACACCAAGCAAGAAGTGCTGTTGTAGGGTTATTATATGCTTATGATTTGGGAAATGAGGGTATCGCTAAATTTTTTGATGAGATATTAGAAGAGGGAAAAATTAGAAATAAACAGAGAGTTTTTTCTAAAGAGCTTTTTGAGGGTACTCTTGAAAATATTGAGATGTTAGATATTGAGATTAAAAAACATCTCAAAGAGTGGGATTATAATAATATTGGTAAAGTAGAGAAATCTATTATGAGATTGGGGGCTTATGAGATATTAGTTGCCAAAACAGATAGAGCTATTATTATAAATGAAGCTGTAGAACTTGCCAAAGAACTTGCAGATGAGAAATCTCCTAAATTTATCAATGGTGTACTTGATGCCATAGGTAAAGTTAAAGTAGAAGAGAAAGATTAGATATATTGGTAGATAAAATCTACCAATATTTAACACCATTACCCACTTATTTTATTTTTTAATAAATATATTGCAATATTTTTGATTTATTAAGCTAACAATAAAGATAAAAAATGTATAAAGTAAATAAAAGACTAAAAAGGTGTGATTTATGAATGAAGTATATTTAGATAATAATTCAACAACACAGATGGATTCACGAGTTGAAGAAGTCTATATAGAAAATATTAAAAAATTTGGTAATATAAATGTAATTTATGACAAAGGAATAGAGACAAGAGCATTATTAAATGATGCTTATGATAAACTTTATGATGGTATTAATGCTAGTGATGATGATGATATTATTATCACATCTTCTACAACAGAGGGTAATAATATAGTAATTAAGACATTTTTAGATAAGTTCCTAAATGGTAGCGAAAAAAATCATATAATTTCAACAGTAGCAGAACATGCCTCTATTAAATCTCCTCTTAAATATTGTAAATCAATGGGTATGGATGTAACTTATGTTGGGACTGATAGTAATGGATTAGTTAAAATTGATGAGATAAGAGAGGCTATCACAGATAAAACAGCTCTTATTACAGTATTAATGGCATCAAATGAGACAGGGGCTATTCAAGATATCAAAGAGATAGCAAAAATAGCCAAAGAAAATGGAGTATATTTTCATAGTGATGGGGCTCAAGCTATTGGTAAATTAGAGGTAGATGTTCAGGATTTAGGTGTTGATTACTTTAGTTGGTCTGCTCATAAGTTCCATGGTCCAAAAGGGATTGGTGGATTATTTGTAAAAGGTGGAGTACCTTATACTCCATTAATTCATGGTTCTAAAAATATTATGGGTGGCAAGAGAGCAGGAAGTCTATATAATAATGGTGTAGCTGCCATGGCAATAGCACTAGAGATTGCTAATATAAACTTACCATTGATTACTAAAACGGTTCAAGACCTTAGAGATTATTTAGAAGATGAGCTTCTCAAAATACCTGATACAAAAAGCTATGTACCAAGAGAGAATAGACTTAAAAACCTTGTAGCAATATCATTTAGAGGTATTGAGGGTGAAGCGATGTTGTGGGATATGAATACTCATAAGATATATCTCTCAACTGGTAGTAGTTGTAGTAGTGAAGATTTAGAGAGTAGTGCAGTAGTTGAGGCATTAGGAGAAAAAGTAGAGATAGCAAATGCTACGGTAATGTTTGCTTTAAGTAAATATACAACCAAAGATGATATTGATTTCGTATTGGAAAAAGTGAAATCCACTGTTATAAGACTTAGAGAAATATCTATGACTTATGCAAAACAAGAGGCATTTAGCGTACATTTACACTAAATCTATAATAGTATTTGGTGGGTTTTACCCACCAAATATTCAAATAAGTTAATAAAAGATTGAACAGATAAAGGATACAAAATGGCAAGAGGTGATTTAGTTACAGGTAATGTGTGGGAACAATATAGTGAAAAAGTTCAAGAGAGAATGAACTTTCCAAAGGCTATGGGTGAATTTACACAAGCTGATGCAGATGAGAGAGGTGCAAGATTAATTGTAGCAGACTTTGGAGCAGAGAGTTGTGGAGATGCTGTAAGACTTTTTTGGTTGGTTGATGAAAAAACCGATACAATTTTGGATTCTAAATTCAAAAGTTTTGGTTGTGGAACTGCTATTGCTAGTAGTGATGCTATGGCAGAGCTTTGTATTGGTAAAAAGGTAGATGATGCTATTCATATTACCAATACAGAGGTAGAAGCATTTTTGAGAGATGATGTAGATACTCCTGCTGTACCACCTCAAAAAATGCACTGTTCGGTAATGGCTTATGATGTAATATTAGAAGCTGTTGCTCAATATAAAGGTGTAGAGAGAAGTGAGATTGAAAATAGTGATATTGTATGTGAATGTGCTAGAAAAACACACAAAGATATAGTAGATGCGATTAGAGAACATAATATCACAGAGGTAGAACAGATTATTGAGATTACAAAAGCAGGAAGCTACTGTAAATCTTGTATTAGACCTGGAGGGCATGAACCAAAAGATATATATTTAGTAGATATATTAGACCAAGTCAAAAAACAAATGAACCAAGAGAGATTAGAAAATGCTGCTAATAATAGTGGAAATAATAGTTTTGCTGATATGACAATAGTCCAAAGAATTAAAGCTGTTGATGCTGTGATTGATGAGTATATTAGACCTATGCTTATAATGGATGGTGGTGATATGGAGATAGTTGATATTAGAGAGAATTTACCTCATTTTGATATATTTATCAAATATCTTGGTGCTTGTGGAAGTTGTGCTAGTGGAACGACAGGAACTTTATATGCAATTGAATCAACACTTAAACAAAAAATTGATGAAAATATTAGAGTATTGCCTATATAGATGAAGATATTGAAGAATTGGGGGCTATCAAAAGTAGAATATTTTTACTCTAAGTTTGAAAATAGCACTCCTAGATATAGTAGCATAGAGCAACTATTCTCTTCTAAAATCATAATAGAATTATAAATTATAATTTAAATCCTTATGAGTATAAAGAGAAACAAGTTTTATTACTATCATTATTATATAAAGCTAAAGTAATGCTAAGTAATATGGTAGGAAAATTTATAGTAAAAAAGGCTTTAGGTCGCTTCGTTAAAAAAAATATATAACCAATCTAAATTTGACTACTCAAAAGATGAGTATCTAAATATAATAATAGAAAATAGAGAACTACTAATTCTACTATTTGCCCTAAAAAGCTCTATATTTTTACCTATTGAAAAAAAAATTATGAGAGATAATAATATATATCAAAATGTTAAAAACCTTAGAAATCATATTGAAAATAGTAATATAGAGTATATTAAGAGGTATATAGAGGAGTTAAATTAATTTAACTCTTCATCTCTATTTTCTTAAATTAGGAAGATATTTCACATTTTTACTCTCAATTAGATAGAAATTCTTACAAGCTAACCCTACTCCACCACCACATGCTTTTTGAAAATATGATTTAGATTTCTCTATATTTTTTTCAACACCTTTACCTTTGTGATACATTACTCCTAGATTGAAACAAGATTTATAATGGTCATTTTTACAATTACTCTTATATAGTGATACTGCTAACTCTTCATTTCTTTTATCTATTCCCTCTCCTGCCCTTAGCATATTAGCTGTATTAAAACACCCTATGCTATCACCACTTTTACAAGATTGAAAATATATATTAAATGCTTTTTTTACATCTTTTTCAACAATTTTACCACTATAATGAAAATATGCTAGATAGTTACAACTTGGAGTATAATTTGTGGCACAACTTTTTTTATATAGATATAGTGCTTTGTAATAATCTTCATCATTATAAGCTTTAGTAGCAGATATATGAATTGTATTATCTACATCATCTTCACAGGGATTAGCTGGTGCAGAACTACTACTACTATCTCTATCTACTTTTTTAACACAACTACCAAAAAAAAGGATAACTCCTATCAATAATATAGCAAATATTTTAATATTCATCTCTTTTACCTTTATTATTAATAGTTAATACAACCTCTTCTAACACACTATTCCAATTAGAAATCTCTTTTTGTCTAAATAGAGTTATACTATCATACCAATTTGTTTTATTACCATCTAATCCCCATCTCCAATCTGATGCAAAAGGGAGTAGTATAAATGTTTTTTTGTTCATTGATGCACTAAGATGAGCTACCGAGGAATCTACACTTATAATTAAATCAAGACTATCAATAAATAATGCTGTATCATAAAAATCACTTACTTGACTACCTAAATTGATAATATTATTATTTTGAAGTAATATATCTTCATCTTGAACTATATCATATTGTAATGAATATATTTGAAATCTGTTATCTAATTTATTTAAATAATTTAACAATAAATCTAAGTTTATAGACCTATTTTTATCATTTATATGTCCTTTAGAACCTTGCCAATTAATTCCTATTTTTATTTTTTGTATATCTAGTTTATAATCGATAGAATTAGCCTTATCTACCTCTAAATAACCACTACTATAAGGAATGGTATCATAAGTAGTACCAAATAGATAACAAATATCAAGCATTGGAAAATTATAATCAAATTTAATATCATCTTCTAAATTATCAATAAACTTTATTTGAGGATAGTTATATTGAAATAATTTAAGCAACTCTGGTGCAACTTCACAAATAATTTTTGCACCCAAATCTATAAACTTTGGTAAAAACCTAACAAATTGAATTAAATCTCCAAAACCTTGTTCTCTTGTGATAAGAATAGTTCTGTTTTTTATATTATCAATTGAGTTTAGAATACTCTTTTCATCTATAATAGGAGTATGTAAATTTTCTCTATCATTATGATACCTAAGTTTATACTTTTCAAATCCAATTTTATAATCTTGTTCTTTTAAATTTATAAAAGACAAGCTAAATATAGCATCAAGATAATTAGAATCTATAGAAATCGCTTTGTTATAATATTTTTTTGCTAAATTAATATTATTTTTATCATTATATAAACTACCTAAATTTCTATAAGCTTCCTTATAATTGGAATTAATACTTATTGCTCTTTTATAATACTCTTCTGCCTTTTCAAATTCTTCTCTATCTTTATATATAGTGCCTAAGTTATTATATGCTTCTATCCTATTTGGATTAATATTTATAGCTTTTTTATAATACTTTTCTGCTTCATCAAGCTTATCCTCATCATTATATAATTTTCCTAAATTAATTAATACTTTAGATTGTTTTGGATTAATAGATAAAGATAATTTATAATACTCTTCTATATTTTCAATATCAAGCTCTTTTGATAAAGCAAGAATATTATTACATATTTCTAATTGATTTGGATTTATTTTTAATGATTTTATATAATAGGCTAAAGTTTCTTGATACTCTTTTTTCTCTTGATATTGACTTCCAAGAGAATTATAAGCCTGAAAATGATTATTATTAAGTGAAATTACTTTCTCATAACACTTTTTAGCCTCCTCTCCTCTATTCATATTTTTATATAAATTTCCTAAATTATAATATATATCAGGATAATTTGGATTAATAGAAATAGCTTGTTTATAATATTTCTCTGCATTTATAAAATCATTGTTTTCTTTATATATATTTCCTAAATTAATATATATACCAAACTGATTTGAATTAATTTCTAATGATTTTTTATAATATATTTTGGCTTCTATAATATTTTTATCTTGTTGATAAATATATCCTAATCTATTATAAATATCTATATTCTTTGTTTTGCGATATATTGCTTTTTTATAATATATTTTTGCTTCATTTATATTATTCCAAGTTTGATATATCAAGCCAAGATTAGCATAGGTATCACTAATATTAGAATCTAGTGATATAACTCTTTTATAATATTTTTCTGCATTTTTTAAATCACCTTTTTGATGATATAATATAGCTTGTTGTACTATTTTATTTAATTTATTATTTTTCATCTCTCCACACTCATTTTAAATCTTCTCTCATCTATATATCTATCATAGGCTAATCTTTGAGCTTCATCTAATTTCATAAAGTCTAGCTCTTTTTTAGCCTCTTGTAATCCTCTTGCTGTGAAGTCTTTTTTTACTCTTTCATTTCGCAAAAAATATATCCATTCATCTAAGGTATCTTTTGCAACTATATCAAACTTATTTACTTTTATAATATAATACTCAGGGTATAATTCAATAGGATATTTTTTGTTAAATTTCTTTTTTGACTTTGTAGAGAGTTCTAGCTCATCATCTTGATGTATTCCCATAAATTTAGTTGTCCCATGATATACATAATCATCTCCACTTCCCAAATCAAAATAGACAATATTTACACTAATTACTTTTTTGATTTTTTTATAATCATCACCCATACCTAGATGCTCTAATCACAAAGTTTGATTTACTTCGTAGTAGTCGCTTCATCGCCCAATCAAATGATACTAATCTTTTACCTTTTTCCATAGTTAAATCTCCTATAATTATTTATCATTTGGGTGATACCCAACCTACAAGTTTGTAGTATTATTTAAATCCTTTAAAGTTTCTATCAAAGCTTTAAGCTTATTTTCAACTTCTAAATACTCTAACTCTGGGACACTATCAGCAACTACACCTGCACCTGCTTGAAGTATAATTTCACTATCATTTATCAAAGCTGTTCGTATTGTAATAGCACTATCCATATCACCTGTAAATGAAAAATATCCTATACTTCCACTATAAAAACCTCTCTTTAACCCCTCATAATGGCTTATTAATTCCATAGCCTTAATCTTGGGTGCACCTGTCATTGTACCTGCTGTAAATGTAGCCATAAACAAATCAAACATATCTTTATTATCATCAATAGTAGCTATTACATCACTTACCATATGCATTACATGAGAATATCTCTCTACTCTCATCATATCAGTAACTTCAACACTTCCTGTTTTGGCAACTCGCCCTACATCATTTCTCCCCAAATCAATAAGCATTAGATGTTCGGCACACTCTTTGGGGTCATTTATCATCTCAATCTCTAGTTCTTTATCTCTTGCTTCATTTTTGCCTCTCTTACGAGTTCCTGCTATTGGGCGAAGAAGTATCTCTTGGTTACTCAATCGTACCATTACTTCAGGAGATGAACCACATATTGAAAACTCCTCATAGTTTAATAAAAATAGATAAGGAGATGGATTTTTGCTTCTTAATGCTCTATAAAAGGTAAGAGGATTAATTGAGCCTTTTTGAGTATATCTATTTGATAATAATATCTGAAAAATATCACCTGAACGGATACTCTCTTTTGACTCATCTACAAGAGATTTAAATCTCTCCTCATCAATAGAAAAACTTCCCTCTCCATCTAATGATACACCATTTAATGGGAGTGGAGTAAATGGCTCATTCATAGATATTTTTAGGGTATCTAATTTATCTGATAGAGATGTATCATTTTCAATAATAGTAAGTCTTGAATTTTTGTGAGAATAGGCTATAATAATTTTGGGACGCACTAAATCTAAATCAGGAGTATTTAGAGTATCTTTAAGAGTATCCATAGACTCTTTTAGAGTTGGTTCAAATACCTTGACCATATCATAACCAATAAATCCAATAAACCCATCTACAAAGCCAAAACCATACTCATTAGCTCTCTCTTTGTATATCTCTTTGTCTATATTATTATAATAATCTTGCAAAAATTCAAATGGATTTTTATCTATCTTTTGAACTTTACTATTTGTATAAATAGATTGATTATCAATATACTGCAATCTCTCAATAGCACCAATTGTAATAAAGCTAAAATTAGCATCACTAGAGTTTCCTACACTTTCAAAAAGCATAGTAACCTCATCACTAAATATATCTCTTACTTTGCTATAGAGTGCCACTGGTGTTAATTGGTCAAATAGTAAACTCTTCATAATATCCCTACTTTAATTTTATAATAAATGCACTCTTATTAATCTTATCTTTGACTTTTTTCAAAGCTCTACTTGCACTATCTTTATCACTATATCTACCTATCAAAAGTTTCTTATATTTCCCATTATCTTTGAGAGAGTAGCTAAATCCACTAGATTTGATTACACTTATAAGTCTTTTGCTTGGTGCATCTGTAAATGAACCTACTTGAATATAGTATTTCCCATTTTTTACAACTAATGGTTTATTAACTTTTGTTTTTTCTACTACCTCTTCTTTGATAATAGGAGCTTTCTTCTCTTTAATAATAGGCTTCTTATCTTCTACCTTATTACTACTTTCAATATTCATAATAGAAGAGGCATCACCACCATTTGAAATAGTATCACTATTACTATCATCATAACTAGCAAGGTCATAAGTTGTAACCGTATCTGGTTTGATATTATGAGTAATCCCACTTCTATTGCCATCTTTTTTACTCTCATCTAATATCAAAGCAGGGTCTTTTATACTATTTGGGTCTTTTAATAAATCATCATCATTTTTACCATCATCAAGTATCATTTTAGTCATAATAATTGTGGACATCAATACTATAATAAAAAGTGCAATAATGGTTAATATTGTATGTATTTTATTTTTTGGGGCTTCTAAATCATCTGGTATTAGATTATCTACACCATTATCTTTTTCATCCATCAAATATCTCCTTTAAATAAACCTAATAGATAGGTTTATCATATATAATGAAGCCCTGAGCCAACTCTCTCATCTCATCTTTAATCTTCAAATGAAGTGCGTCATCATTTATATTATCTAATACATCTGCAATCTTATTTGCAATTATATCAAACTCTTTCTCTTTCATTCCTCTACTTGTAAGTGCAGGACTTCCAATTCTAAGTCCTGAAGTTACAAATGGACTTCTAGTTTCACCTGGTACTGTATTTTTATTTACTGTAATTCCTGCTCTACCCAACGCAGCATCTGCATCTTTACCACTAATCTCAAGCCCTACAAAACTAACTAATACAAGATGATTATCAGTACCACCACTTACTACATCATAACCTCTTTTAATTAAAACTTCTGCTAATACACTTGCATTTGCTTTAACCTGTTTTGCATAAACTTTCCACTCATCACTAAGATTATATTTAAATCCAACTGCTTTTCCTGCAATTACATGAACCAATGGTCCACCTTGAATACCAGGGAATATAGCCGAATTTATCTTTTTAGCAATAGCTTCATCATTTGTCAAAATTATTCCTCCTCTAGGCCCTGCAAGAGTTTTGTGAGTAGTTGAAGTTACAACATCAGCATACGGAAATGGCGATGGGTGTTCTCCTGCTACCACAAGTCCAGCAATATGAGCAATATCAGCAAATAAAATCGCACCAACCTCATCAGCTATCTCACGAAACTTTTTAAAATCAATCTCTCTAGCATAAGCACTAGCCCCACATACAATAATATCAGGTTGAGTAATTTTAGCAATATCCATAACTCTATCATAATTGATATATCCATCAAGTTCTACACCATAAGTAAATGATGAGTAGTTTTTACCACTAAAACTTGGCTTACTTCCATGAGTCAAGTGTCCTCCATGGCTCAAATCCATTCCCAATATTTTTTGACCTGCTTTAAGTAATCCTGCATAAACGGCTCCATTTGCTTGGCTACCTGAGTGAGGTTGAACATTAGCAAACTTACAATCAAAAAGCTCACAAGCTCTATCAATAGCAAGTTGTTCTACAATATCAGCATTCTCACAACCACCATAATATCTTTTATATGGGTAACCCTCTGCATATTTATTTGTAAATAGACTTCCCATCGCTTCCATAACTGCTGGAATTGTAAAGTTTTCACTTGCTATCATCTCTAGGTGGTCGCTTTGTCTAATCTGCTCATCTTTAATTGCTTTAAAAATCTCTGGGTCAAACTTTTCTATTTCGTAACTCATTTTTATAATAATCCTTTTCTTTTTATATTTTATTAACGGTGGGTTTTACCCACCCTACCAATATTTTTATTAAAATTGTCGGAGTGAGGACACACCAACCTATTTATTTGCTTGAACTCTTGCTTTACACTCGTTTTGATTAATACAAAACATTCCCTTACCTTTTTTAGCAGGTTTAAGCTCATCAAAATTCTCATTTCCGCACTTTTTACAAACCTTATCGCTATCTATTTTGATAACTTCAGGCTTTGGTGCTTCTGGTTTCATAGCAGGGAAAAGCAATACATCTCTAATACTATGTTGATTTGTTAGCATCATTACAAGTCTATCAATTCCAATCCCTTGCCCTGCTGTTGGTGTCATACCATAAGATAGAGCATTTACAAAATCCTCGTCCATCTCATGGGCTTCATCATCTCCTGCATCTTTGGCACTCATTTGTCCTTGAAATCGCTCTAATTGGTCAAGTGGGTCATTTAGCTCACTAAAGGCATTAGCAATCTCTTTTCCTGCCATAAATAGCTCAAATCTCTCGGTTACTTTAGGGTGTGTATCACTTCTTCGTGCTAATGGGCTAATCTCTACTGGGTAATCTGTGATAAATGTAGGGTCAATTAGTTTCTCTTCTACAAATTCATCAAATAGCTCACCTTGGAGTTGTCCTAAATTTAGATTGGGTTTTACTGCTATACTGTTCTCTTTACAATAGCTATAAATCTTATCTATATCATGACAAATATCACTTGGTACTCCACCAATGGTAGTAAGAGAATCCACTAATCCTATCTCACTAAAGTTATCAAAGTTTATATGCTTATCTCCATAAGGCAATATCTTCTCTAATCCTAAATGTTCAAATAGATACTCAAAATACTCTTTAGTTAGTTCTATTAAATCTCTATAAGTCTTATATGCCCAATAAAATTCAATAGATGTAAATTCAGGATTGTGAGTAGCGTCCATTCCCTCATTTCTAAAGTTTCTATTTATCTCAAATACTGCTTCAAATCCACCAACAATTAATCTCTTTAGATATAACTCTGGTGCAATTCGTAAAAATCTATCTACTCCTAAAGAGTTATGATGAGTTACAAAAGGTTTAGCATTTGCTCCACCTGCTATTGGGTGCATCATAGGAGTTTCAACTTCCAAAAAGCCTTTATCTTCAAAAAATCTTCTAGTTAGACTTATAACTTTACTTCTAATCTCAAAAGTCTTTTTTACATCTGGGTTCATAATTAAATCTAAATATCTTTGACGGTATCTTAGTTCTTTATCTTGAAGTCCATGAAACTTTTCAGGTAGTGGTGAGATAGCTTTTGTTACGATATTAAGTTCTAAACAGTGAAGAGTAATCTCTCCTGTCTGTGTAACAAATGCGTAGCCAACAGCCTCTATAATATCACCTACTTCAAAAAGCTTTTTGATACTATTATAATACCCCTCTGGCAAATCATCACGATTATAATAGATTTGAACTAATCCCTCACTATCTTCTATCTTAGCAAATGAGGCTTTACCCATAATTCGGACAAACTTCATTCGTCCTGTTAATCTAAAAATTCTACTCTCATCTTTTTTCTCATCATCAAGTAGAGTCATTAAGTGAGCAGATGCTGATAAAAACTCTTTTGAAGTTGTACCTTTTTTAATCTGATTTGGATATGGATTTATCCCTAACTCTCTTAGTTTATCTGCTTTTTTTATTCTCTCTTGAATATATTGATTATCAAATATCAATTTCTCTCCTATATTTTACTGTTTTTCTTGACACTCTTGACAAATTCCCACTAACTGCATTATATGGCTTGTCATCTTAAAATTAAACTCTTTTGCTATTAGCTCTTGCTCTTTCTCTATTGTCTCATTATGAAACTCTATTATCTTGCCACATTCTGTACAAACCAAATGGTCATGATGCTCTTTTAACATCAATTCATACTTTTTACCATCTGCACCAAATGAGATAGAAGATACAATCTTTGACTCCTCAAGAAAAGATAAAGTTCTATAAACTGTTGCAATTCCTATATTGATATTTGGATTACTCTCTTTAATCAACATATATATATCTTCTGGTGTATGATGTTCTCTATTGTTAAATATAGTCTCAATTATAAGTTCTCTCTGTTTTGTATATTTAAGAGAGTTATCTTTTAAAATATCTTTAAAATTATCTAAAAATTCATCATAATCCATATCTAATCACCTCTCTCTTTTACCATAATAGAATTAATAGTAGGTTTTGGTGGTTTTATAGTTTTATTTATATCTTTGGATATACTCTTTTTCTCTTTTGATAATACAAAATCTTTTGACTTTATATCCAACTCTTTTATCTCATCAAGATTAATAACCAAATTACCATACTCTTTGACAAAAGGATATACCTTAGAACTATTAATATCTATCTTATCTACAAAATTATCTTTGATAAAAGGTATATTAAATAGAGAGACAAAGATTGTAGCAAATAATAAAAAGTACTTGCCTCCACTCATAGAAAGCCCCAATACTCTACTTATCAATCCTATCTTACGATACTTATGAGCCTTAGCAGATACAATAATTCCAACTATAGCTGATACTATCCATATAGCCAAAACTATAATTATAAAACCCAAAAGATTTAAAAGAGCCATATTCTCTAGTGGATAGAGTTTATCATAGATATATTGAGCTACAAATGAAAACTCCCTAGATGCTACTACAATACCACCTATTAATCCTAGTAATCCAAAAAGCTCTCTTAAAAATCCATTTACAAAGCCCTTGATAGATAATATAAATATCAAGGCAACAATTGTAATATCTAAGTAATTTAAATTATTAATATCAATAAATTCATTCATACTATACTGGCATTCCTAATTTCTTTTTAACTTCCTCTTTTTTATTGGCATATTGCAAGATTACATCTTTTGATACTTTACCTGCTTCATACTCTCTCATCAATACTTGTGTTTGCGTCTGCATACCACTATTACCTTGTCCTAACTGCATTTGAGAATAAATTTGATGTACTTTATCCTCTCTAATAAGGTTAGCAATAGCATTTGTAGTTACTAATATCTCAGGTGCTGCTACACGCCCACCACCAAGTTTTGGTAAAAGCATTTGAGAAATTACAGCAATAAGAGAACCTGCTATCATAGCCCTAACTGCTGGTTGTTCATCTCCTCCAAATACATCTAATATCCTACTAATTGTACCTGGTGCTGAACTTGTATGTAGTGTTCCAAATACAAGGTGTCCTGTCTCTGCTGCTGATAATCCTGCTTCAATAGTCTCTCTAGTTCTCATCTCACCAATTACAATTACATCAGGGTCTTGACGAAGTGCATATTTAAGTGCCGCAGCAAAACTATTTGTATCATCTCCAACCCCTCTATGAGAGAATAGTGATTTTTTATTTTGATGAATAAACTCAACTGGGTCTTCTACTGTCAAGATATGCTTACTCTCTGTAAGGTTTATCTCATTAATAATAGCTGCCATTGTAGTAGATTTACCAGAACCAGTTGGCCCAGTTACTAAAATTACACCCTTTTCTCTTTTGATTATCTCTTTATAAACAAGTGGTGCATTGAGTTGGTCAAGTGATGGGATTTCAGTTGGAATAATCCTAAATGCAGCTGCCATATCACCCATAGTTTTATAGTAGTTACCTCTAAATCGTCCAATACCAGGTAGTTGAATAGCAAAATCTAGCTCATTATGCTCTTCAAAAAACTGTTTTTGCTTCTCTGTAATTACAGAATAACACATCTCTTCTATATCATCACCTACAAGAACAGGTAAATTTACAGACTTTAGCTTACCACCTATTCTAATTTGTGGCTCACTACGACTAACAAGGTGCAAATCTGATGCACCATGCTTAACAACACTCTTTAGTAACTTCTTAACATCAATGACATCACTTTTCTCTTCTTCCATAACCTATCCTTTTAAAATTTTATTAACTCTACTCTATAATTGCAGGAACTATAAAGAAATCATCTTGCGAATGAAGAGTATTTGAGAATATTTTTTGTGATATACTTATATCCTCTACTGGCTCATCTTCTCTTAGTGGCGTACCTCCACTTAGTGTAGAAAAAGAGGCATCTAAATTATCTGTATCTAACTCATTTAAATTCTCTACATAAGATACTATATCCGATAATTGCGATATAATCTCATCTTTTTTATCATCATCAATATTTAGATAAGATAGCTTCTCTAACTTTTCTAAAACCTTATTATCTATTTGCATATAAATCCTTAAATGGGTATAATAATCTTATCGTTATTATAATATGAAAAACTTAAAGTATAGTATTAGGAGTGGGTATTGAAGTGGGTTAGCATAATTTTTATAATAGGTACAATTTCAACTTTTCTATATTTTAATCAAAAACCATCAAAAAAACAGAGTCCAAAAATAGTCCAAAATATAAAAATAGATGATGATATATCAGAATTTTACAAATCAAAAGAGTTTAAAAATATAGCTATAGAGACCAAATCACTAGAAGATGAAATAGAGAGATTAATAAATCCCAAAAGTAAAATAGAGATACCTAAAATAGATTTTGTCAGCTTTACTTTTAAACCAAATATTCCCATAAATTATCTTTCTAAATTAAGAGAGTATAAAAACTATAAAAAAACTATAAAGAAAAAAACTATAAAGAAAATATCTAAAAAAATAGATATAATCATCAAAAAAAAGATAGTAAAAAAGAGAAATATTATAAATAAAAATAGCTTGAAATTATCAGTGGATATATTATCTCAACGCCTAAAAGTATATAAAAATAACAAACTTTTACATAATTGGAAAATATCTACAGGGAAAAGAGGATATAGCACACCAAGAGGCAAATATAAACCCCAACTAATGCAAAAAATGCACTACTCACGAAAATATAATAATGCACCTATGCCCTACTCCATATTTTTTAGAGGAGGATACGCATTTCATGGTACAAAAGCTACAAGAAGATTAGGCAGAGTCGCCTCACACGGATGTATAAGACTTAGGACATCAAATGCCAAAAAGCTTTTTTATTTAGTCAAGCAAGTGGGTAAAAATAATGCTTTTGTGCATATTTATTAAAAATTTATGGAATAATAGTCTCTATAATTGCTATATCTTTGCCATTTACCAATAGTATATCATACTCATCTCTTAGATTTTTTCTCTGTCTTGTTACATTTTTATCTATATAATCATAATTAATCCCTGCTAGTTTTGGATTAGAAGCCAATGAATTATAAAAAAATTCTTCGGCGATATCCCCTTGATTATTTGAGATATTTCCTACTAATTTTGTAACTCTTTTTAATGTTTTATCAGTTTTCTTCATCTGTTAATTAGTCTCTTCTTGAACTTTTTCTAATCTTAATATCGCTTGTGCTAAATCTTCTTTTGTAATCATAATTTAATCCTTACTTACGACTTTTTTTAGATGTCATTTTTTCTAATAATAGCCAACTACCACCAACAAGGCTAAATAAAATTATTGGTACTATCCACGGTTTATCACTAAAGTTATTAAATAGCTCTTTTATAGGCTCACCTGCCATATAGCTTCCTACTCCTATAACTAATATAAAAAATATAGAGGCAAAAATATTATAAAAAGCAAACTTTTTAAAATCATATTTTGATATTGCCATAGATAGGGGGATTAAAGTCTTAATACCGTATAAAAACTTCTGGATAAATATCGCCCAAACTCCATATTTTCTCATAATCAAAGTAGATAATGCTATCTTTCTTTTGTGCTTTTTAAAGTATGGTTTGATGTCCTCTTTGTGGTATGTTCCTAGATAAAATAGGAAATTATCACCAAAAAAATTTGAAACCATAGCGATAGGTAGTGCTATAAATATATTCATCTCTCCCATATATGACAAAACTCCAGCGGCCGCAACTACTACAAGCGAACCACCAAAAGAGAAAAATGCAACTGCTATATATCCCCAAGTTGATAGAGATGTTAAAGTATCTTCCATAAAGTTCCTTAATTTGCAGGGATAGAAGGGATTTGGTCTAAATAATCAAAATCCTCTATCATTATCATAGCTACTCTTTTATCTTCTGCTATCCAACCTTGAAGCTTATCTAACTCTCTCCAAAATATTGTAGAATCCATACCATAAAAACTTGTTGTTGCATCTACTAATGGTGATATAGCCATTGATGGTGCTAGTCTATATGTAAGTTGTTCATCTTTGATATATTGTAACTCATTAGATATAATTGAGTATATATCATCTCCATCTCTACTAAAAGACAATATTGTGATATAATCTACAATATCTATAATATGAGATGATAAAGCTTTATCTTTTTTATTAAATGAGATAGTATAGTTTGAAGATGACCAAGCACTATTTGTATCTACTGATATTTTAAATGTAGAACCCTCTCGTTCTAATAAAGCTTTTGCTTTTAGAAGATAATATAGATAATTATAGGTAGCATTTTGATGACTATTTGCCCAGCCTGTTGAGTGTTCTAAATCTACACGATATTTAACTCCTAATATTGAAAGCCCTGTTGTAACTGCTAAATTATTATTAAAATCTATTATAGTCTCTAGTTTACTTAGAGTATCTTTGTGATTATCTCCATTAAATAGGTCATTACCCTCTAAAAATAGATTGACTCTTATACCCTCACTATAAGCACTAGAGATAAAATCTGCTAATAGTGATTCATTTATAATACTATAAGATTTATCACTATTTTGTTGCATTGTTATCAACTGGTCAATATGCTTAATTCCTCTACTAGATAAAGCACCAAAAGTTTGATTAGTAGAGAGATTACTATCAAAAGTTTTTGTACTCTTTATCCATACACCTAGTGGTCTAGTTGTCCCAACTAATGCCTCATCGCTCAATTTAATAGGGTCGCTACTTCCACAAGATGCTAAAAAAAATACACCTAATAGAAATGACAAAAAATATTTAATCATATAAACTCCAAATCTCTTATTTGATTTATTTTAGCATAATCACTTTGATAATAACCTGATTATTTATGATATAATCCTAAATAAGGAGTAACAAATATGAATATAAAAACTCTATCTTATGAGACTAGACTTGATATCGCTTTGATACTCTCTATCATACCTCATCTATTTTTATTGAAATTTCCTATGTTAGTTTTAAAGTTATCATACTCTATTAGACCAAAGCCATTAGATTTAAATCACTCTATTGATTCATTTTTATTTGATAAAAAAGAGGGATATTGTGTACATTTTGCATCATCTTTTGCACTTAGTGCTAGAATGGCAGGTATTCCATCACGAATAGTTACAGGATTTAAAGCAAGTAAAAAAAATATGGTCAAAAATTATTTAATAATCAAAGAGTTAGATGCTCATGCTTGGGTAGAACTTTATATCAAAAATAATGGTTGGGTAAGGTTTGAACCTACAAGTAGTGCATATAGAATTTTATCTAGTGTAGATAATATAGATGGTAGCACTACCTCAAACTCTATTTTCAAGACTATTAATATCCAATTTATGTATATGAAATATCTAATAAATAATTGGATACTAGAAAAAGCAAAACCTAGAGATGAAGCACTTAATGCTATGCTACCTCTACTAAAAAGATTAAAAAAGCTAGGAGTAATAAAAGAGAGTTATCAAACTATGGAAGATTTACTACAAAATGCTAAAACTTTGATAAATAAAGATAAAATAGAGAATATATCATACCTTTATCATAGAGTAAAATACTCTTCTAAGAGTGATAAATTAAAAGAACTAAAAGAGGCGATAGTTGAGATATTAAAATAATTCTCTTCTAGGGTATTATATTTGGGTGAGATGAATTTTATTCATTCTCCTAAATCTTCTCACACCAAACCATCTCCCAACCCCAAAAGATTATCACAATCTTTTCTACCTTTAACCCATCATCAATATAAGTAGTAACTATCTCATCTCTCTCATACTCAATCAACTGATTTATAGCCTCTTGGACAAGAGATTTAATCCTCTTTTTAGATGCTTTCTCTCCTCGTTTAATATATTTAAACTCAACCAATCCAATATACTCAACGAAAGGATTAAGAGGTTTTAAAAATATATCACAAAAACCTTTATTCATCTCAAATTCACTTTTAGCAACAAAATATGGCGTTAATGAAAGATATGCTAAATACATAGATTTTATCGTTTGTTCATTATAGATATAATCTCTTATTCCTGTATTATCTTTTATCATAGAAGCAAAATATTTAAATACTTCAATATCTCCATTTAAGGCAAATTCTGCTAAATAATCAGATAGTTTATCAACATTTAAAGTAAAAATTTTCTCTATTTCAAGAGCATCTTTTAAAAAATCAATATCTATTCTTTTGACGGTTTCATTTGGAATTTTTAGATTTAATTTTAATCTTCTATCTTCAATCGTTACAAGTCCTAAATAAAACATAAAAGATTTAAAATTATTCTCTTTTTCCAAATCTAATGCACTAAAATCTTGAACTAAATTGCTTATAGATATAGACTCTCCACCAATTAAAGTTTGTAGTGTGTTAAAATTTCCATTTAGCTTTCTATTTGTATATATAATCTTTTTGAGTTTTGAGTAATCACTTCGTACATTTATATCTATCATCTCTTTTGGTAACTCATCTTCTGCCATAAATTTATTGATAAAGTATAAAATCATATCAGTATTATATATTGACTCACTTTTATCATTAAATTTATAATTATTATACCACTCTTTTAATATCTCAATATCTACCTTTTTATCTAATTCAAAATCTTCTAAAATCTGAACTAACTCATCATTATTAAATCCAATAAGATTATTAAAATCTTTATGAAGTGAGATATTATCACCGATATTAAATCCACTTGTAACATCATACATTGTCATTGGAGTTACACCTGTGATAAACATTCTTTTTATTGGTGCATTGTTTCCACTTGCTCCTGCTTTTAGAACTGTAAAGAATTGTTTAAAGTAGGCTGTTTTTTGGGATACGATATTGAGATAATCATTTTTACTATTTAGTAGAAGTTTATTTACAAAATTATCATACTCATCAATTAGTAAATATAGTTTGAGACTAGAATTATTCTGAATATAATCAAATATAGCTCTAAGCATAGAAATAGGACTACTATTCTCAAAATTGATATTTAAGTTATACCTTTTTACAAAACTTTTAAGTGTAAGTTGTAAATCATACTTAAAACTCTCTTCTACATCAGATATATCAATAGCACTAAAATCAAATCTAAGCACAAGATAACTACTAACTTCTGGCGTTTTATTATCTATAATATATGTATCTTTAAAAATTTCATCAAACTCATCTTTATAAAATTTATCATAATAGGCTTCTAAAATAGCGATAAATAGAGATTTACCAAACCTTCGTGGGCGTAAGAACATCAAAAACCTACTATTATAATTTTCTAATTTCTCAATATAATTTGTCTTATCTACAAAATAATAATTCTCTTCTTTTAATAATTTAAAATCACTTATTCCATAAGGTATTTTTTTCATAGTTATCTCTTTTTGATTGATTATAGCATAATTAAATAATTATCTATCCAATGCAGGAGCGATGAGAACAAGTGAAGAAATAAATAAAAGTTTATTTTCATCACCTCGTATATATTAGATATAATAATAAATAGAGAGTTCAACCAGTAATATATCGTTCAATACCTGAGGCGACTAAATTATTCTTAATAAAATAAATTAGTTAGCCTGTGGGTCAGTCAGATAGTTATTGAATCAGGCAAGAGTTAATTCCTGCCCTAACGAACTCTCTAAAAATATTATATTTGGAGGTTCACGGTGAACTATTCTATCGGATTAGACATTAGTAAGAGTTTAATTTCAGTATATATTCCAATCAATACTCAATCTATTGAGATAGAGAATAATCTGAAAAGTTTAAAAAAGTTAGTATCAAAATTGAAAAAACTATATAAAAAAGAGTTCGAAGAGCTTATATTTGTATATGAGCCAACTGGTAATTATTCTAATTTATTAAAGAAATTAAGACAGATAAAATAGATGCAAAACTGCTATCTAATGCAATTGTTTTAGCTAAAGAAGGAGAAATTAAAATTCCTACTTATGATAAGAGAGTTGAAGAGATGAGTGTGCTTATGAGTTATTACAAATTTATTGTAAAATCAAGAGTAATGTCAGTTAATCATTTAGAGTCTATAACGGCTAAAGATGGTGTAATTTATGCTATTAATGAATTACAAAAAGAGATAAAAAGCTATAAAGAAAAAGAGAAAGATATATTAGCAGAGATAGTAAAGATTATTACTAAAGATGATAAATTAAAGCAAGGTTTTGAGAATATCAAATCTATTATTGGTATTGGAGAGAAGAGTGCAATAATATTGCTGACCCTAAATTTTCATGACACCTCAGGAGAGATAATAAAAGGTGCGTTAGGAAACGCACCCTACAAGAGAAAAATCAGTCGCGACCCTGCGGGGCAAAAGAGCAAATATCAAATCACTCTCCTGCTCTTACACACCTAACATAATAGTAATAGCTCTTACTGCGGCTGTACACATTGCCAAGGCTGAAATTCACAATCCAAGCATTGCCACTATGGCCCTTATTTGTAGTAGAAGACCAATAATAGCTAGAGCTAAAATTAATAAAAGCACTAACAATAGTAGGATCATATTTATCTCTATCTACTATGCTTCTAAGCTCATTTATATTTGGTAGTCTCCAATCACTATAACCACCCAAAGATAAATCCTCACAGTGAGTTATAGCCTCTTGCCACTTCATCTTTTGTCCTATTGCATTATCTTGCCATTGTAAACCTGAAATACTATCTGTTACAATATCTCCACTTTTGCTAAAACTAGCATTAGCTATCACTCCACTCACCAAGAATAAGATTAATATATTTCTCATCATCAAATTGTCCCACCTTTTTATTTAATTTAAAGCTATTTGCATGTTTAATATGCCCTACAAATGAAGCTTGAACAGATAAGAACTTTTTTATCTCTTCAAGACTCATATTGGCTTTTTGTTTTTCATATTCATCTAAATATTTTGCTTTTTTATATTTATAATTATTAACTACTCTTTTTCTTGTAAGTATATAATTTGGACGGATAATATAACCTAAAAAATCTAAACCATTAGAGTGTTTTTTTAATTTTGTATCTGCTCTTAGTTCCAAAGATAGATGTTCTCTTAGATAATTTTGTATCTCTATATATAAAATCTCTAATCTCTCTTTGGAGTTATCAAAAAGTACAAAATCATCTACATAACGGATATATCTTTTGACTTTTAATACTCTTTTTACATAGTTATCAAAATCATTCATATATACATTTGCAAAAAACTGGCTTGTAAGATTACCTATAGGAACTCCTATATTTTTGGGTATTTTAAAGAGAGTTTTATGTGGTAGGAGTAGTTTTAATTTAGATTTATCACCTTTGAAAATATAATTTTTTGTTGGGTCGTGATATATGATTTGTTTGGCTAAACTAAGTGCATCTTTAGAGATTATAGCTGTAGATAAATTTGAAAATAGATTAGGTTCATCTATAAATCCGTAGGGTGAATTTCCTAACCCACCTCCTAAAGAGGCTAGTTTATCAAAAAGTATATCTTTATCAAGATTATAAAAAAAACCTTTTATATCCAACTGTAAATAGTATCCCTCATAAGTACTATTCATATAA